>R20__coassemble_1427_pt1 | contig 13193 bp, 10 predicted proteins | sample R20__metabat2_high_PE_008 | metagenome-assembled genome bin R20 | reverse complement strand
TACGGAGATTGTGGGCGGACAGAGTCGTCCGCCCCTACGCCCTCCGTCGTTATTTCACGTATTCCGACGGGTCAATGATCGTGCCGTCACGGCTGACGGAGAAGTGGAGGTGGGGGCCCATACCGCTCTCGGCGGCGGCGGTGGAGCCGACGCAGCCGATGATGTCGCCTGCCGCCACCCGATCACCGGACAGGACCGGGGGATTTTCCTGGAGACTGGCGTAGGTGGTGGTATAGCCGCCGGCGTGGTCGATGACCACGGTGGTACCCATCATCTCATCATTCCGCACGGAGACCACCGTACCGGCGGCGGCGGTTTTCACCGCATCACCCTCCCCCGCCTGGATATCCAGGCCGTTATGGGTCCTCCAGTCCGCCATGGTGTCGTCGTACATCAGCTCCGTCATGGAAAACACCGTGACGGTGGTACCGTCCAGCGGCGAGACCACCTGAGGCAGAAGCTCGGTGGGCTCGGTAACAGCGGTCTCCTCCACCGGCTCTTCCGTAATCTGCGGCTTCGGGGTCACAGGTGCGGTTGGCTTGGGGGTAATTTCGATGACGGGTGTGATGGCGGACGCCTCCTCGGCAGGGGCGCGATTGGCGTAGCTGAGATAGGCAACGGTACCGCCGGCGATCAGACACAGCGCAAGGGCTATGTACAGCCCCTTGCTGGTCAGCACCGCCTTGGCGCGATTTTGAAATTCGCTCATACTGCTCCTCGGAACGGACACAGGCCCGTTCACCGCCGGATTGACGGAGCGGCGGCACTCCGGAATAAAAAAGGCTTCGGACGTATTGTGGTCGTCCGAAGTCTTTTTTATACGTTTTATGAGCAAATTACTGAATGATCAGGGTCCTGCCGTCCATCTGGGCGGGCTGATTGAGTCCCATTACGTCCAGCATGGTGGGGGCGATGTCCGCCAAGCGGCCCCGGCGCAATTCGGTAGCCGCGCCGCAGAGAATAAAGGGAACTACGTTGGTGGTATGGGCGGTCATGGGAGAACCGTCCGTCTGCTGCATATCCTCGGCGTTGCCGTGATCTGCGGTGACCATGGCGATACCGCCCATTTTCAAGGTGGCATCCACCACACGGCCCACGCATTCGTCCACGGTCTCCACCGCCTTGACAGCGGCTTCCAGTACGCCGGTGTGCCCCACCATGTCGCAGTTGGCGAAGTTCAGGATCACCACGTCGTACGCGCCGGACTCGATACGCTCCACGCACTTATCGCACACCTCATAGGCGCTCATCTCCGGCTGAAGATCGTAAGTCGCTACCTTGGGAGAGGGCACCAGCACCCGATCCTCGCCGGGGTACTGGGTCTCCACGCCGCCATTGAAGAAGAAGGTAACGTGGGCATACTTCTCGGTTTCCGCGATACGGAGCTGGGTCATGCCCAGGCCGCTGAGGTACTCGCCCAGGCCGTTTTCCACCCGGAGCCGGGGCCACGCCACGGTGACATTGGGCATGGCAGCATCATACTCGGTATTGCAGATGTAGGTGGTGGGGAAAAATTCCCGCCGGAAGCCGTCAAAGTCCGGGTCCACGATGGCCCGGGTGATCTCACGGGCACGGTCGGGGCGGAAGTTGAAGAAAATAATGCTGTCGTGGTCGGAAATCGTACCCTCGGCATCACAGACCACGGGTTCTACGAACTCATCGGTGACACCGGCGGCATAGGACTGGGCCACGGCATCCACGGGGTCTTCATTCTGAATACCCTCGCCATAGACCATGGCGTCATAGGCCAGCTGGACACGTTCCCAGCGCTTGTCGCGGTCCATGGCATAATATCGACCCATGACGGTGGCGATCTTGCCCACACCCAGCTCGATGCACTTGTCGCGCAGAGCAGCCACAAAGTTCACGCCGCTGGTGGGACTGACATCGCGGCCATCCAGGAAGCAGTGGATATAGACCTTCTCCAGCCCCTCATCCTTCGCCATTTGCAGCAGGGCATACAGGTGCTCGATATGGGAGTGGACGCCGCCGTCGCTCAAGAGGCCATAGAGGTGCAGGGCTGTCTTCTTCTCCTTGCAGGCGTCCATAGCCTGATGGTAGGCGACATTCCGAAAGAAGCTGCCGTCTTTGATGGCGCGGCTGATACGGGGCAGGTCCTGAAATACCACACGGCCACCGCCGATATTGGTGTGACCCACCTCACTGTTGCCCATCTGTCCCTCCGGCAGACCTACATCCAGGCCGCCGGCTTGCAGCGTGGTATGGGCATAGTCCCGAAGCAGACGATCCAGCACGGGGGTGTTTGCCAGCGTCACAGCGTTATCGGGTGCGGCAGGGGCAAGGCCGAAGCCGTCCATAATAATCAATGTGGTAGGCGTTTTATTCATGATAACCTCTCCTCTCGGATCAGTCCTGATTGGCGGCGTTGATGATCTCCACGAAATCCTTTGCCTTCAGGGCGGCACCGCCGATCAGTCCGCCATCGATGTCGGGCTGGCTCAGCAGCTCGGCGGCGTTGGAGGGCTTCATGGAGCCGCCGTACTGGATGGTGACGCTGCGGGCGATACGGGCACCGTACAGGTGGCGCACCGTGCTGCGGATGAAGGTGCAGACCTCGGCGGCCTGTTCCGCGGTAGCAGTCTTGCCGGTGCCGATAGCCCAGACGGGCTCATAGGCGATGACACAGCGGCGCAGCTTTTCGGCACCCACGCCCGCCAGAGCGGACTTGACCTGCAGGGCGATGAGCTCCATGGTGATACCCAGCTCACGCTGTTCCAGCGTCTCACCCACGCAGATGATGGGGTGCAGGCCGGCTTCCAGAGCGGCAAGCACCTTCTTGTTGACGGTGAAATCGGTCTCGCCGAAATACTGGCGGCGCTCGCTGTGGCCGATGATGACATATTTCACGCCCAGATCCTTCAGCATATCGGCGGAGACCTCGCCGGTATAAGCGCCGGACTTCTCATAGAACAGATTTTCCGCGCCGACGCTGACGCGCATATCCTTGAATGCCTTGATGGCGGTGCTGATATTGCAGCTGGGGACACAGACTACCACGTCGCACCACTTGGCCTTGGGCATGACGGCGCGGAGTTCCTCTGCGAACTTCTTGGTTTCGGTAGCGGTATTGTTCATCTTCCAGTTACCGGCGATGATGGTCTTACGATATCTGCGATTCATGGTGAATTCTCCTTTTATATATGAAAATATGAAATTACTTATCCAGCAAGCAGGCGACGCCGGGGCGTGCGGTCACAGCGCTGCCTGTGGCAGATGAAGCGTGACCGCCGCAAGGCAGCGGCCCGATTTTCACGTCCCGAATGGGACTGGAAATCGGTCGGCCGCAACGAGGGCCTGTCAAGGATTGCTTTACTTATCCAGCAAGCAGGCGACGCCCGGTAATTCCAGACCTTCCAGGAATTCCAGGGATGCACCGCCGCCGGTGCTGATGTGGGTGATCCTGTCGGCAAAGCCCATCTGCTCCACGGCCGCCGCACTGTCGCCGCCGCCCACGATGGTCACGGCGCCGCTCGACGCCAGAGCCCGGGCCATGGCACGGGTACCCCCGGCAAACTTCTCAAACTCAAATACGCCCATGGGACCGTTCCACACCACGGTGCCGGCGCCCTTGACGGCAGCGCAGAACGCCTCGGTGGTCTTAGGGCCGATGTCCAGGCCTTCCCTATCGGCAGGGATCTTCATGGTATCCACCACGCAGCTCTCGGCATCTGCGGAAAATTCCTTGGCGGCCACGGTATCGGTGGGAAGCAGCAGCTTGACGCCGTTCTTCTTCGCCTTTTCGATCATCTGGAGGGCGTAGTCCAGCTTATCATTTTCGCACAGGCTGTTGCCGATAGAGCCGCCCTGTGCCTTGGCGAAGGTATAGGCCATGCCGCCGCCGATGATGATGGTATCGGCCTTTTCCAGCAGGTTGTTGATGACGCCGATCTTATCGCTGACCTTGGCACCGCCCAGAACGGCCACGAAGGGACGCTTGGGATCGTTCAGCGCACCGCCCATGATCTCCAGCTCTCTGGCCACCAGCAGACCGCTGACAGCAGGCAGATAGGCGGCGACTCCTGCGGTGGAGGCGTGGGCGCGGTGGACCGTGCCGAAGGCATCGGACACGTACAGCTCCGCCATGTCTGCCAGTTCCTTGGCAAAGCCGGCATCGTTCTTCTCTTCGCGGGGATCAAAACGCAGGTTTTCCAACAGCAGGATCTCGCCGCCCTGGAGAGCCTTTGCCTTTTTCTTAGCGTCCTCGCCCACAATGTCCTGCGCGAAGATCACCTCTTTGCCCAGCAGCTCGCTCAGGCGGTGTGCCACGGGCTTAAGAGTCAGCTTCTCCTTCCACTCGCCCTTGGGCTTGCCCAGATGGGAGCAGACGATGACGGCGGCGCCCTCGGAGAGCAGGTATTCGATGGTGGGCAGAGCTGCCACGATGCGCTTGTCGCTGGTAATGGTACCGGTTTCCTTGTCCTGGGGCACGTTAAAGTCGCAGCGCAGCAGGATCTTCTTCCCCGCCACGTTCACGTCCATGATGGTTTTCTTGTTGTAGTTCATGGGAAAATCTCCTTTCGGAAATAGAATTATTTGTTCAGCATTTCGCCCTCGCCCGTCAGGCCGGGAAAGCCGGTCTGGCGCAGGGCCTCGTAGGTTAAAATGGCGACGGAGTTGGCGAGGTTCAGGCTTCTCGCTTCGGCGCGCATGGGCAGACGGATACAGCGGTCATAAAACCTGAGCCGAAAGTCCTCCGGCAGTCCGGCGGTCTCCTTGCCGAAAAACAGCCAGCAGTCTCGGGAAAACGTCGCCCGGGTGTAATCACGGGGGGCTTTGGTGGTGGCCAACCAGCAGTCAGCAGCAGCCTCGGGGTGTTTGGCAAAAAATTCGTCCAGATTTTCGTAGTCCCGAACCTCCACCATGTGCCAATAGTCCAGTCCGGCACGCTTCACGGCGCGGGCGGAGATATCGAATCCCAGCGGGCGGATCAGGTGGAGCGAGGCTCCCGTGGCGGCACAGGTGCGGGCGATATTGCCGCAGTTTTGCGGGATCTCCGGCTCGACCAGTACGATATGGAGCATCTTCTCCCTCCTTTTTGCACAAAAGACCAGGATAGTATAATGCAATCTTGAAAGGATTTCAACCGAAAAATTGTTAAAAAAATGCGAAATTTCCGCAAATTACATATTTTATGGATCACTTGCCTGTCCTTTGGCACAATCCACAGGTACGTCTCCCATTTTTCGGTAAATTCTTAATGCTTTTTTTGGAAAAAGACTGGATTTTCCAAAATAGTATGATATACTGGTGATAAGAATTTTTTTGCAGAGGAGGGGTATCCCATGGGTGTGAAGAACGTTTTCCGGGACTGTCCCTCTTTTTGCGCCCTTTTTGCCGCCGTCGGCAGACCCGCTGTCATGGATTGACTGTCGGTCTGATCCGTTGGCGGTATTTTTTATGGCGTTGAGTATCAGCCCCTGGCTGCTCATATAAGAAACCATTATCAAGGATAGAAAGCGAGTGTGTAACATGATTTCTCACGGCAAGGACATTAAGATTTTTACCGGCAACTCCAATCCCGCTCTGGCAGAGGAGATCTGCAAGATCATCGGTACCAAGCTGGGTGAAGCGGAGGTCAAAACCTTTGCTGACGGCGAGGCAAGCGTCTCTTTGTATGAGACCGTCCGCGGCAGCGATGTATTTCTCATCAACTCCACCTGCAAGCCCGTCAACGACAGCCTGATGGAGCTGCTGATCATGATCGACGCCTGCAAGCGCGCCAGCGCCGGCCGTGTCACCGCCGTGATCCCCTATTTCGGCTACGCCCGTCAGGATCGCAAGGCCAAGAGCCGCGACCCCATCTCCGCCAAGCTGGTGGCCAATATGCTCACCGCCTCCGGCGCTGACCGCGTGCTGACCATGGATCTCCACGCCGCACAGATCCAGGGCTTCTTCGACATCCCCGTGGACAATCTGCTGGGCAATCCCGTGTTCGTGGATTATTATGCCAAGAAGTTCGGTGAAAAATGCGAGGAGATGGTGGTGGTTTCCCCCGACGTAGGCAGCGTTTCCCGCAGCCGTACCTTTGCCCAGAAGCTGCACATGAACCTGGCCATTGTGGACAAGCGCCGCCAGAAAGCCAACCAGTGCGAGGTCATGAACGTCATTGGTGACGTGGCCGGCAAGGACTGCATCCTCTTTGATGACATGATCGACACCGCCGGCACGTTGTGCAACGCCGCCAAGGCTTTGATCGAGGTAGGCGGCGCTCGCAGCGTCTATGCCTGCGCCAGCCACGGCGTGCTGTCCGATCCCGCTCTGGAGCGCATTGAGAACAGTGTCATCAAGGAGGTCGCTCTGCTGAACACCATTCCCGAGACCACCGGCGCCGGCTGCAACAAGATCAAGTATCTGTCTGTGGCGCCCATGTTCGCCGAAGCCATCGAACGCACCTATCAGGAGATCTCCATCGCCAAGCTGTTCACCTGAGAAAAGGACTGTTCAACAGACAAAATGTGTGATATAATGGGAAGACGTATACGCGTCTTCCCATTTTTTCTGCTTGACGGAAAGGAGGCTGCTGCCATGTTTTTGGGTCGTAGGGGCGGTGGTATCAACTGGATCGTGGTTGGGCTGGGCAATCCCGGCTCACAATACGCAAGCACCCGGCACAACATGGGCTTTCTGGTGGCCGACAAACTGGCCGAGGTGCAGAAGGTCTCCTTTCATAAACTTCGTTTTAAAGCGTGGACGGGGACGTTTTTCTGCGGCGGGGAGAAGGTGCTGGTGATGAAGCCCCAGACCTATATGAATCTCTCCGGCGAATCCGTGGGAGAGGCGGTGCGCTTTTTCAAGGTGCCCGCCGACCATGTTCTGGTCATCTCCGACGACATCTCTCTGCCGGTGGGCAAGCTCCGCATTCGTCCAAGCGGCAGCGCCGGCGGCCACAATGGGTTGAAGAATATTATCGCCCACCTGGGTACGGATCAGTTTCCCCGTATCAAGATCGGCGTTGGAATTCCGCAACAGGAGGGCTGCGGCACCGTGGACTATGTGATCGGAAAGCCGAATAAGGAGGAACAGATGCTGCTGATCCCTGCGCTGGACAGGGCGGTGGCCGCTATACCGTATCTCATTGAAAACGGCACAGAAAAGGCTATGAACAAATATAACGGATGAACGGAGAATATTCGAATATCATTTATCAAAGGGGGTGCGGCGGTGGAGGCTCTGTTATCTGCCCTGAGGCAGCTGAATGAATGGCAGGAGATCGACCGTGCCCTTTCCGCCAATGACTTCCCTGCCCTTCTGACCGGAGTTTCTCCCGTTCACCGGGCGCAGCTGGCGGCAGCTCTGGCGGCGAAACGCCGTGTACCGCTCCTCGCCCTGTGCGCCGACGAAAAAGAGGGACTGCGCCTGGCAGCAGATCTGCGGGCGCTGTTGGGAACGGAACCCATTCTCCTGCCCCAACGGGAGTGGCAGGTGCGTAGTGTCGACGCCATGAGCCGGGAGTGGGAGCATCGCCGTCTGGCGGCGCTGTGGCGCATTGCCAGCGAGGAACGCCCCATTATAATCGTAACAGCGGCAAGCGCCGTGCAGTACTGCATACCGCGGCAGACGCTGCTGGATCGCGCCGTAGCTCTCTCCGTAGGAGAGCAGTATGACATCAGCCAGCTGGCACGCCGTTTGGCACAGGCGGGCTACGTCCGCTGCGAGCAGGTGGAGGGTGTGGGACAGTTTGCCCTGCGGGGCGGCATTTTAGATGTATTTCCCCCTAACATGGAAAACCCGGTGCGGTGCGAGTTTTTTGACAATGAGCTGGATGGTCTGGGCGTTTTCAGTGTGGTCTCCCAGCGACGCACCGAGAATCGGAAGCAGGCGCTACTGCTCCCCGCAGCGGAATGCTTTGGCAGAGAGATGGAAACCCTGTGGGACTATCTGCCCGCAGACACTCTGGTAACAATACACGAAGGTGCCCGGGTACAGGATCTGCTGCGTCAAGCGCTAAAGACGGTAAAAGACAACCAGATAGCGGCGCTGGATGAGGACGAACTGATTTTGCGCTGCGGTGCATTTCTCACGGTGGAGTTGGACAGCTTTCTTACCGGGCAGCCCTTTCTGACCCCCAAGCTGCTGCTGCAATTACACGCCAAGCAGCTCTCCACCTACGGCGGCAGTCTGGACACCGCCTGTACCGACGTGGCCCACTATCTGACGGCGGGGTATCGGGTCTGGGTGCTGTGCGGCGGCGAGGTCCGGGCCGGGAATATGCAGCAGTTTCTGCAGGAGCGTGGCATTCCTGCGGCGCTGGACTTTTCCGGGCAACAGATACCGGAGAGAAGTCAGGTATTTATCAGTTTGGGCGCTTTGAGTGCCGGCTGTGAATATCCCTCGCTGCAGCTGGCCATTCTCACCGAGGGACAGCTGACAGAAAAGGTGTCCGGCAAGGCAGGACGCACCCGCGTAGCCCGGGAAACCAATCGGCAGAGGCTCCAGTCCTACGCCGATCTGACCCCCGGTGATCTGGTGGTGCACGTGCATCACGGCATCGGGCGCTTCGTGGGGATCTTACGTCTGCCCGTGGACGGCGCGGAAAAGGACTACATGAAGATCGCCTATGCCGGCAGCGACTGTCTTTACGTGCCCTGCACCTCCCTGGATCTGGTGAGCAAATACATCGGCGGCGGGGAGGACAGCGAAAAGACGGTCAAGCTCCACAAGCTGGGCGGTACGGAGTGGGCCAAGACCACCTACCGTGCCAAGGCCGCCGCAAAGGAGCTGGCAGCGGGTCTTATCAAGCTCTATGCCGAGAGGCAGCGTCTGGGCGGCTTTGCCTTTTCCGCTGACAGCCCGTGGCAGCAGGAATTTGAAAACGCCTTTGATTACGACGAGACAGCGGATCAGCTCCGGGCCATTGACGAGATCAAGGCGGACATGGAAAAGCCCGTGCCCATGGACCGGCTTTTGTGCGGCGATGTGGGCTACGGCAAGACCGAGGTGGCGCTTCGGGCCGCCATGAAGTGCATCATGGACGGCAAACAGGCGGCGCTGTTGGTGCCCACCACAGTTCTTGCCCAGCAGCACTACACCACTGCTATGAGCCGCTTCCACAGTTTCCCCGTCAACATCGAGGTGCTGTCCCGCTTCCGCAGTCCCAAACAGGTCAAGGATATTTTACAGCGATTGCAGGACGGACGCATCGATCTGCTGATCGGCACTCACAAGCTACTGCAGAAGAATGTGATCTTCAAAGATCTGGGACTGTTAATCATTGACGAGGAGCAGCGTTTTGGTGTAAAACATAAGGAGACTTTGCGGGAAAAGGCACGGCAGGTGGACACGCTGACCCTGTCCGCCACCCCCATTCCCCGGACGCTGAACATGGCGCTTTCCGGTATTCGGGATATGTCCACCATAGAGGAGCCGCCCAAGGATCGGCAGATCGTACAGACCTACGTGATGGAGCACGACTGGACCGTGATCACCGACGCCATCCGGCGGGAGCTTGCACGGGGCGGGCAGGTCTACTATCTGCACAATCGGGTGGAGAGCATCGACTCCGCTGCCTATCGGCTGCGCCAGCTACTGGGCGAAGACATCGCTATCGCCACAGCACACGGCAAGATGGGCGAGAGTCAGCTCTCCCGGGTCATGCGGCAGATGGCAGACGGTGAGATCCAGATCCTGGTGTGCACCACCATCATTGAAACCGGCATCGACATCCCTAACGTCAACACCCTTATTATCGAGGACGCGGACCGCATGGGGCTGTCTCAGCTCCACCAGATCCGGGGACGGATCGGACGCAGTCCCCGTCGGGCCTACGCCTATCTCACTTATCGGACGGGTAAGGTTTTAAGCGAGGTTGCCGCCAAGCGGCTCACCGCCATCCGGGAATACGTGGAGTTCGGCAGCGGGTTTCAGATCGCCATGCGGGACCTGGAGATCCGCGGAGCAGGCAACCTGTTGGGGCCGGAACAGTCCGGCTACATGATGTCGGTGGGATACGATATGTATCTCAGGCTTTTGAATGACGCCGTTTTGGAGCAGCAGGGCAAAAGCAACCAGATCCGTACAGAATGCACCGCCGACCTCATCGTCTCCGCCCATATTCCCGAGAAATATATCACCTCGGCAGAGCAGCGCATGGATCTGTACCGCCGTATTGCCGCCATTCGCACCCAGGACGACCGCGCCGACGTGTTGGACGAGATGATCGACCGTTACGGAGAGCCGCCCAGATCCGTGCTGCTTTTGCTGGATGTGGCACTTCTACGCAGTGCTGCGGCAGAATTCGGCGTCAGCGAGATCTCCCAAAAAGGCAGCGAGATCACACTGACATTTACCCCTCAGGCTGACGTGCAGGCCATTGCCGCGGTATGCGGTCTGGCGCGATATCGGCAATGCCTGCGGCTCAGCGCCGGCGAAAAGGCCCGACTGATCTGCTTCTTACGCCCCAGGCAGGACGCTCTTTCCGCCACCCGAGAACTGGTGGAGGAATTGCAGCTGCAACATAGAGAACTTTTGGGCACCACGCCCGACAAGGAGGATATTGATTTATGAAAATGACAAAAGCTACCTACCATTTGCTGCTGCGCTTCGTGGCAGGCGTTGCCGCATCCCTGATTCTGGTCGGCGCAGTCGCCATGCTCGAGCAGAACGGCAGCAAGGACCTCTACAAAAACGCCGCCGGTGTGAGGACGGAAAGCACCGTGATGACCGTCAATGGACAGGATATCTCCGCCGAGGAGTATCTGTACTGGCTGAGCTATTACTGCGACTACTATAATGAGTACCTGGGCTATATGGGCATCACCGACTGGAACATGGAATTGTCCGAGGGATTTACCGCCGGTGATTACATCACCCAGCAGGCAGAAATGCAGGCGATCAGCATGGTGACACAGTACGCCGTCATCGATGGCTGGGCACAGGAGGGCGGCATCTCCATGACCGAGGAAGATCTTGCAGATATTGATGCACAGCGTGCCGCTTCCATCGAACAGTTGGGCGGCGAAAAGGCCTATCAGCAGTGGCTGCAGTCTCTAGGCGTCAGCGATGCCTTTATTTCCCGTTCTCTGAGTCACTCCTATCTCATCAATCATCTCTCCGACGCTTACTGCACCGAAGGCGGTGCGATTTACCCCGACGAGGAAAGCCTGAACGCCTATATTGACGAGCACGAGTTTTTCGGCGCATCTATCCTCTTTGTTGACACCTGCGAGATGGATAAGACGGAAAAGACCAAGGCCAAGAAGGAAATGGAAGGTTATGTGACCAAGCTGCGTAAAGCCAAAGATCTCGATGCAGCTTTTGCGGAGATCGCCGAAAAGTTGGAGCTGGACCCTGCTTCCATCACTTTTACCGCCGATGAGATGGAGGAAGGCTTTATTGCCGGACTGAAAAAGGTCAAGATCGGATCTGTCAGCGATGTGATTACCACCGATGAGGGATACTATGTGGCCATTCGCCGTCAGCCCGAATTGGAGAGCATTCTTCAGGGTATGCTCAACGAGGAATTTGCTGACCGCTGCGCCAATGCCGAGATCATATATAACGACGAGGTCTATGGCTCTATCAACACCCTTACATTTTACAAGAAGCTGCTCGCTGCACGGGGAATTCCTGTAACCTGAGCATTTTCACGGCACGAAATACCTGTTGGGCTTTCGTCAAAGTGACGGAAAATTGCCGGCTTTTCTTTGTGAAATCACGATTTTTTCTTGCGCCGTGTATTTCCAGTTGACTATTGTTAAAAAATTGACTATTATTGAATTGCGATTATAAAACCCATAAATTCTAAATGCAGGAGGATTTATCATGAAGGATTTGTATGTTGTGAACTGCTGCCGCACCGCTATCGGCACTTTCGGTGGTGCTTTGAAGAGCACTCCCGCCGCTGATCTGGGCGCTGTAGTCGTCAAGGAAGCACTGAAGCGCGCCAACGTGGCTCCCGAAACCGTGGACGAGGTGATGTTCGGCTGCATTCTGACCGCTGCTCAAGGCCAGAACGTTGCCCGTCAGGTCTCCATCAAGGCCGGTATCCCCTACTCCGTTCCCGCTTACACCGTGGGTATGGTCTGCGGTTCCGGTATGAAATCCGTCATCGAAGGTGCTCGCTCCATTCTGGCCGGTGACGCCGACATCGTGGTCTGCGGCGGTACCGAGAACATGAGCGCCGCTCCCTTTGCCTCCATGGACGCCCGCTGGGGTGCTCGCATGGGCGACAAGAAGCTGGTGGACACCATGATTAAGGACGGCCTGTGGGATGCTTATAACAACTATCACATGGGCACCACCGCCGAGAACATCAACGACATCTGGGGCATCACCCGCGAAGAGCAGGACGCCTTTGCCGCCGCCTCCCAGCAGAAGACCGAGGCCGCTCAGGCTGCCGGTAAGTTCGACGACGAGATCGTACCCGTTATGGTCAAGGTCAAGAAGGACATGGTCCCCTTCGCCAAGGATGAATTCCCTAAGGCCGGTGTCACCGCCGAGGGTCTGGTAAAGCTGAAGGGCGCATTCCCCCTGAGCGCTGAGTCCCCCGATCCCCAGGTCGTACATACCTTTGAGGTCACAGGCGCACAGGATGCCGCCGACAAGGGCACCCAGCGTGTTACCGCCGCCAACGCTTCCGGCATCAACGACGGCGCTGCCGCCATCGTTCTGGCCTCCGGCGACGCCGTTGCCAAGTACGGGCTGAAGCCCATGGCCAAACTGATCGGCTGGGGCCAGGGCGGCGTGGATCCCAAGATCATGGGTGTCGGCCCTGTTCCCGCTTCCCGTCAGGCTCTGAAGAAGGCCGGTCTGACCATCGAGGACATTGACCTGGTGGAGGCCAACGAAGCCTTTGCCGCTCAGTCCATCGCTGTGGCCCGCGAGCTGCACTTCGACATGAGCAAGGTCAATGTCAACGGCGGCGCGATCTCCCTGGGTCACCCTGTGGGTGCTTCCGGCGCTCGTATTATCGTCACGCTGCTGCACGAGCTGCAGAAGCGTCCCGACGCCAAGAAGGGTCTGGCCACCCTGTGCATCGGCGGCGGTATGGGTGTTGCCACCGTATTCGAAAAGTGCTGAAATAGAGCATAATTTAGGGGCGTGCCGAAAGGCACGTCCCTTTTTGTCGGACGTTATTTCAAAAAAGGGTTGACACCATGACGATGGTATGATATTCTACTTGTTGCCGATATCCGCCGGTGTGGTGGAATGGTAGACACAGGAGACTTAAAATC
>R20__coassemble_1402_pt1 | contig 13394 bp, 12 predicted proteins | sample R20__metabat2_high_PE_008 | metagenome-assembled genome bin R20 | reverse complement strand
TGGAGCTGGCGGATTACCTGAAGGAGAAGTACCTCACGGAAGAAGCGGACGAGATCCATCTGATCTATCAGCATTACCATTCCGTTTTGCAGCAGACCCCCGCCAGCTTGCAGCTTCTGCCCGCCAAGGCAGAGGCGAAAGGGGAATCCGGCGGCGAATATATCTTTGAACCGGATGGGGAGACCGTGCTGGAAAACCTGATGCAGCTATATCTGAACAACACGGTGTATTCCGTGTTGCTGGAGGCAAAGGTGGGCGAGCAGGCCGCCCGTATGACGGCCATGAGCACCGCCACCGATGCCACCACCGAGCTGATCGACGACTTGAGTCTGCAGCTCAACCGTGTCCGTCAGGCTGCCATCACCACCGAGATCGCGGAGATCGTGGGTGGCGCCAATGCACTGGACACGGCCAAGAATTAACGTAGGAGTGCATTATGAAAGGTATCGTCAAAAGGGTCACCGGCCCTGTGGTGGATGTCCAGTTTCCCGCGGGACATCTACCTGAGATCAACAATGCAATCGAAATTCAGCTGGACGGCCGCAAGATCGTCATGGAGGCGACCCAGCAGTTGGGCGATAACACCGTCCGCTGTATTGCGCTGTTCTCCACCGACGGCATCGCCCGGGGCTGCGAGGCGGTGGATACAGGCTCTCCCGTGACCATGCCTGTGGGTGAGGCTACATTGGGCCGTATGTTCAACGTAGTGGGTGACCCCATTGACGGCAAGGGGCCTGTGGAGGCGGAGCGTCTGCCCATCCACCGTGCGCCTCCCAGTTTTACCGAGGTCACACCGTCCACGGAAATTCTGGAAACCGGTATCAAAGTCGTGGACCTGCTGGCGCCCTATTCCAAGGGCGGTAAGATCGGCCTGTTCGGAGGCGCCGGCGTGGGCAAGACCGTCCTCATTCAGGAGCTGATCCGCAATGTGGCGTATGAGCACGGCGGCTACTCCGTGTTTGCCGGCGTGGGCGAGCGTTCCCGTGAGGGCAACGATCTGTGGAATGAGATGACCGAGTCCGGCGTGATCAATAAGACGGCGCTGGTGTTCGGCCAGATGAACGAGCCACCCGGAGCCCGCCTGCGGGTGCCCCTGTCCGGCCTGACCATCGCGGAGAATTTCCGTGATGCCAGCGGCCAGGACGTACTGCTGTTTATCGATAATATCTTCCGTTTCACCCAGGCGGGCAGCGAGGTTTCCGCCCTGCTGGGCCGGATGCCCTCTGCCGTTGGTTACCAGCCCACTCTGGCAACGGAGATGGGTATGCTGCAGGAGCGTATTACCTCCACCCGCAGCGGTTCCGTTACCTCCGTGCAGGCAATCTACGTGCCTGCCGACGACCTGACCGACCCTGCCCCTGCCACGGCGTTTGCCCATCTGGACGCCACCACTGTGCTGGACCGCGGCATCTCCGAGCTGGGTATCTATCCCGCCGTGGATCCCCTGGGTTCCACCTCCCGTATTCTGGAACCGGGTGTGCTGGGCCAGCGCCATTATGACACTGCCCGGGCCGTGCAGAGTGTGCTGCAGAAGTACAAGGAATTGCAGGACATTATCGCCGTACTGGGCATGGACGAACTGAGTCTGGAGGATAAGGCGGCTGTCAACCGCGCCCGCCGTATTCAGCGTTTCCTGTCCCAGCCCTTCCACGTGGCGGAGAATTTCACCGGCATGAGCGGCAAGTATGTGCCCTTGGAGGAGACTATCCGCAGCTTTGAGATCATTCTCGGCGGCGAGTGCGACGACATTCCCGAGCAGGCCTTCCTAATGTGCGGCAGTATTGACGACGTGATCGCCAAGCGCGGTCAGTATTAAGGAGCGGGCAATGAAGGAGCAGATCCATTTGCAGGTGGTCACGGCAAGCGAGACCGTCTATGACGGCATGGTGTCCTATGTGAGTATTCCGCTGGAAAACGGCAGCATCGGGATCCTGGCCAACCATGCGCCGCTGATCGGCGCGGTGGTAGACGGTACGGTGTTGGCACGGACGGAAAGCTGTGAGGAAAAGATCACCGTGGGTGTCGGCGTTGCCAATGTGGCGCATAACGAGATTCAAGTTCTGGTATGCAGCGCCAGCCGTTGTGAAGAATAAAGAAAAAGCAGATGCCGCACAAGGCATCTGCTTTTGGTTTTTCTGCAATTACTTGGTACCAAAGATACGGTCACCGGCATCGCCCAGACCGGGTACGATGTAGCCATTTTCATTCAGATGGTCGTCCAGCGCGGCGCAGTAGATCTGCACATCGGGATGCTTTTTATAGATGGCTTCCACACCCTCGGGAGCAGCCACCAGAATCATCAGCTTGATGTTCTTGCAGCCCAGCTCTTTCATCTTAGCGATAGCCATATCGGCGCTGCCGCCGGTAGCCAGCATGGGGTCTACTACCAGAACGTCACGGTCGGCAATGTCCTTGGGGTACTTGAGGAAGTAGAAGTGAGGCTCCAGCGTCTCCTCATCGCGGTACATACCGATGTGTGCCACCCGGGCAGAGGGGATTAAAGTCAGAATGCCGTCCTCAAAGCCGAGACCTGCACGGAGAATGGGGACGATCGCCATCTTCTTGCCTGCGAGAGTGGGGGCTTCCATCGGGCACAGGGGGGTCTCGATATGACTGGTGGTCAGGGGCAGATCACGGGTCGCCTCATAGGTCAGCAGCATGGCGATCTCGCCCACCAGAGCGCGGAAATCCTTGACGCTGGTCTCCTTGTTACGCATAATGGACAGCTTGTGCTGCACCAACGGGTGGTCAACAATGTGCAGGTTCGGATACTGTTTGCTCATGATTATGTCCTCCGTATATAAAAATTATTGATCCAAAATAATGGGCAGACCCTTGGCAAGCCGCTCTCGCTCCGCCTGGGAAAGACGTAGGTAAGCGGGGACCAGATCGCGGGAAGAAACAGTTTCTCCCCGAGCGGCCATCTTGCAGGCGACCAGGGCTACACCGACGGCATTTTGCATCACGGCGTTCTCCTGCGCCATACGGCAGTCAATGCCCTGCGCTAACAAGTAAGTATAGCACAGCTTGGCACCATCGCCAACCAAAATTTTGCTTTTTTCGCAATTTTTTAATGCAGCGGCCACCTCGTCCAAGCCAATGGCGCGGTCGGGGCAAAGACGGATCAAAGCGCCATTCTTTGCTTCAAACAGGGCGTTGTAGATCTGATTGCGCCGGGCATCCATGGCGCAGATGACAATACCGTCAAAATCCCTTACATTTTGCGCCATTGCCTCCAGCGTGGAAACGCCGCAGCAGAGGAGATCCCGTGTCCAGGCAAGGCCCTTGGCGGCGCTGACGCCGATCCGCAGACCGGTAAAGCTGCCGGGCCCGTTGGCCACGGCGACGCAGCCCACGTCTTCCATGGAAAGGCCGGCGTTTTTCAGCATACCGTCCAGCAGGGGCATCAGCGTCACGCTGTGGGTAAGGCCAATGTTTTGATAGGCGGAGGCCAGCACTTTGCCGTCTTCTGCCACGGCAACGGATACCGCCTTAGCCGAGGTCTCCAAAGCTAAAATTTTCACAGCAGGCCGCCTCCTTCCACAGTGATAATCCGGTCATTTTCCTCGCTGCCCCGTGCGATGGTCACGGTAATGGTATCATTGGGCAGGGCATCGGCTACGTTTTCGCTCCACTCCACGGCGCAGATGCCGCATCGTTCCAAATAATCCTCCCAACCGATGTCAAAGAGGGCATCACTGCTGTCCAAACGGTACATATCGAAGTGAAACAGCGGGAGTTTGCCGTTGTACTCGTTGACAATGGTAAAGGTGGGACTGGTGACACGGCCGGTACAGCCCAGCCCCCGGGCAAGTCCCCGGGTAAAGGCGGTTTTTCCCATACCAAGGCCGCCGCGGTATGCCACAACGCTGCCGCTTTTGAGTCGCTTACCAAGCGCTTCACCAATGGCTTCCGTCTCCATAGAGGAGTGAGACAGGTATTCCAAGCCGTTTCACCTCGTTCCGCTTTTTTACCATTGTAGCACACAAAAAAGCAAAAGAAAAGAGCGCATCAGCGGTTTACACAGAAAACTTATTGTGGTAAACTATATGCGGTCTTTTTCTGGAAGGAGGCGGGAAAATGCTGCGCCGTTTTTCGGACGGAATTGCGGATATGTTCCACCAAAGTGATCTGCTGCTCTTGTTCTTATGCCTGATTGCGTCTGGATTTGGGCTGCTGATGATTGCCAGCGCTACCAACTATCTGGATACTTGGCGCTATGTACTGGTGCAAGCGGCTGCCACCGTATTGGGCATTATCGTGTATTTTCTCGTTTCTCTTTTGGATCTGGCGGAGATCAGCAAAAAGGGCTGGAAATGGATGCTCCTTTTCAATATTTTTATTATCCTGCTGCTGAAGACACCGCTGGGCGTAGCGGACGACACCGGTAACCGTGCCTGGCTGAAATTTCCGTTTCTGCCGGTGAGCATTCAGCCGGCAGAGTTCGTAAAGCTGACATTTATTCTGGTACTGGCCAAGCAGTTAGACTGGCTGAAACGGGAAAAGAACGACCTCAAATCCATAGGGGTCATTCTGTTCCTGGGGGCGCATCTGATGGCGGTGCTTGGCCTGTACTATGCGATTTCCTCGGATATGGGCAGCTGCCTGGTGTTCCTCTTTATCTTTGCCGCGGTCTGCTTTGTGGCAGGTGTGGCAATGCGGTGGTTCCTGCTGGGCGCTGCAGGCGGCGGGATCGCCTTTTACCTCCTGTGGGAGTTGGATAAGATCCCACTGTATATGAAAGAACGATTTATCGTGCTGTTTGACCACAGTTATAAGCCTCTGGATACCGGCTGGCAGCAGACACGAAGTCTGTTGGCTCTCGGCGGCGGAAAGCTGACAGGGCAGGGACTGTTCCAGGGCGTGCAGACCCAGAGCAACTTGAGCGCCAGTCTACCCAACCGTCGGACCGACTTTATCTTCTCCGTAATCGGCGAGGAACTGGGACTGCTGGGCTGCCTTGCGGTGCTGTTGCTCCTCGCCGCCATCATCGTGCGCTGTATCTTTACGGCAAAGCGTGCCAAGAACTATTCGGACCGATTGATCTGCGTGGGCGTAGCGGGAATGCTGCTGTTCCAGACTGTTGCCAACGTGGGTATGTGCCTGTTCGTCCTGCCGGTGATCGGCCTGACACTTCCGTTCTTTTCCTATGGCGGTTCGTCCGTTCTCTCACTGTATCTGGCGATGGGCATGGTATCCGGTGTACACGGACGCTCTCTGCCGGACTGGCTCAGATAATAAAGAAGACCGTTGCTTCTTCGGAAACAGCGGTTTTCTTTTTGTTGTATTTATCCGGCTGTTGTGCTATAATGCTAAATTGATATAATAGGTAAACTGTTGGCATATGCTTTTTTCGAAAAGAGGAATGCAAAATGAAAATCGTTGTTTTAGCAGGCGGCTTGAATACGGAGCGGAACGTGGGCCTGACCAGTGGCACCGGTATCTGCCGCGCCCTGCGGGAAAAGGGGCATCAGGCGATCTTTGTGGATATGTTCCTGGGCCTGGAGGACTACGCCGGTGCGCTGGAGGATATTTTTAATGCGCCGGATGGGCTGTGCCCGGATAATCACGTGGGAAACGTCGTACCAGATTTAGATGCAGTACGGGCCAGCCGAAAAGATCAGAGCCCATCGGTCATCGGCAAGGACGTTCTGGCGGTGTGTGCCATGGCGGACATCGTCTTTCTTGCCATGCACGGCAAGAATGGCGAGGATGGCCGCATTCAGGCGACGCTGGATCTGTTGGGTGTGCCCTATACCGGCAGCGGTTATCTGGGCGCCGCCATGGCCATGGACAAAGCGGTGAGCAAGCATTTTATGGACGCCGAGGGCATCCGTACCGCCCCGTGGCATGACATCACCTATATCGAGGAGGATATTCCCCGCCTGGTGGAGGAGCTGGAGGTTCCCTGCGCGGTAAAGATCGTCAACGGCGGCAGCTCCATCGGTGTGGAACTCCCCGACACAAAAGAGGAGTTGGAAGCAACACTGCACCGTATGTTGGCACTTGGCAACCACGTGGTGGTGGAGAAGAAGATCTATGGCCGCGAGATCAATATCGGCGTATTGGGCGAGGACTATCTGCCCGCGGTGGAGATCGTTCCCAAGGGTGACTATTTTGATTATGAGTGCAAATATCAGGCAGGAGGTGCCACTGAGCTGTGTCCCGCCCCCATTACCGATGCCGAGTGGAAGCAGATCGGAGAGATGGCAGTCAAGCTCCACAAGGCGTTGGGCCTGACCGTCTATTCCCGCAGTGACTTCATTCTGGATGCAGAGGGAAAGGCCTGGTGCCTGGAGGTCAACACCCTGCCCGGCATGACCCCAACCAGTCTGGTACCCATGGAGGCGGCCTGTATCGGTCTGAGCTATGCAGACCTGTGTGAGAAGATCATACTGGATTCTTTGGAAGCAAGAAAGGCGGAGCGGAAATGATCGCTTGTACAGCCAAGGAAATCTGTGCCGCAGTAGGCGGTAGGCTTTTGCAAAGCGGCGCTGCCGTGACGGCGGTTTCCACCGACAGCCGCAAGGCCGGGGCAGGGGAGCTGTTCATCCCGCTGGTGGGCGAGAAGTTTGACGGCCATGCCTATCTGCAAAGCGCACTTGAAAACGGCGCGGCCGGCTGCCTGACGGCCAAAGAGCCGGAGAAGCTGCTGCCCGGAAAGTTTTATATCTTAGTGGATGATACCCTCCTTGCGCTCAAGGCGTTGGCGGGCTGGTACCGTGGCAAGTTTGATCTCCCCGTGGTACAGATCACCGGCTCTGCAGGCAAGACTACCACGAAGGAGATGATCGCTTGCGTATTGGCCCAGAGATTCAATACCCTCCGCACCGAAGCGAACTTCAATAACCACATCGGTACGCCCCAGATGCTGCTGCGCCTGATGCCCGAGCACGAAGCTGCAGTCATCGAAACCGGCATGAACCACTTCGGCGAGATTCGCTATTTGGGCGAGATGGTACGCCCCGACTTCGCCGTCATCACAAATGTGGGGGATGCCCATATCGAAAATCTGGGTGGGACACGGCAGGGTACGCTGCAGGCCAAGAGCGAGATATTTGAGAATTTGAACAAAACGGGTATTGCTGTTCTCAATGGCGATGATAAGCTGTTAAGTAAATTAGCTTTACCCTTTGAGACCATCCTGTGTGGACTGGGGGAGAACTGCCATGTCCGGGTCAGCAACGTCTGCGAGCGGGGGATCGATGGCATCACCTGCACGGTCACCACCAAACGCGACGTGTACGACGTGACCATTCCCAGCCCCGGTGCGTATATGACCTACCCCGCTTCCATGGCCATTGCTATCGGCGAAAAGCTGGGACTGGCCAAAGAGGAGATTGTGCAGGGTATTGCGTCCTATACGCCGGTGGGCAGCCGGATGCACGTGATCCGCAAGAGTGAGGACCGTATCATTATCGACGACTGCTACAACGCCAATCCCCAGGCCATGGCGGAGGCACTGAAAATTCTGGCGCAGACCGATGCCAAGCGCCGAGTGGCGGTACTGGGTGATATGGGCGAACTGGGAGACCTGACGCAAAAAGCACACCGTGACATAGGTGAATTCACAAAATGGCTGAGACTTGATGCGGTAGTTGCCATTGGCGCTAAGGCAAAAGCCATTACCGAGACCAACCTCTCTGCGGCGTGGTTTGCCACCATTGAAGAAGCTTTGCCCACAATCTGTGTTGCCTTTTCTGAAGGTACGGCGGTGTTGGTCAAGGCGTCTCATGCCATGGAATTCGAAAAAATCGTAAAAGAACTGGAACAAGTAAAGTGATCGACATTAGTGTACGGGATCTTGTCAAATCCTTTGATCTGGAAAAAAGAATACTGGACGGCCTGACATTCCAGATCGACAGCGGGGAACGGGTGGGTCTGTTGGGGCGGAACGGCGCCGGCAAGACCACGCTGTTCAAGATCCTGACCGGCGAGCTGGACTATGACAGTGGCGAGATCGCCGTCGCTTCCGGCTGCCGCCTGGGACTGATCTCCCAGATCCCCGTCTATCCGGCGGGCTATACGGTAGAGGATGTGCTGCGCTCTGCCTTTGCCCGAATGTTTGCCCTACTTGATGAGATGGAGACACTGGCCCAACGCATGGCCCGGGGCGACGACAGCGAGGAGACGCTCAAGCGCTATGGCGACCTGGCGGCACGATTTGAAGGACTCGGCGGCTATGATACCGATACCGCCGTAAACAAGGTGGCAAACGGCCTGAATATCAGCCCTGCCATGCGTCAGCAGCTCTTTGACAGCCTCTCCGGCGGGGAAAAGACCCGGGTCAATCTGGGCAGACTGATCCTGGAGGACACCGATATTCTGCTGCTCGATGAGCCGACGAACCATCTGGATCTGCAGGCGACGGAGTGGCTGGAGGGCTACCTCGACAAGTTCCGCGGCACGGTGATCACCATCTCCCATGACCGCTATTTTCTCGACCGTACAGTAAAGCGGATCATCGAAATTCAGGACGGGAAAGCCTCGTTCTACGCCGGGAATTACAGCTTTTATGCCATCGAAAAGGAACGGCGCTATCAGGAGCAGTTGAAGCAGTATCAAAAAGAGCAGGCGAAAATTGCCCAGCTGGAAAAATCCGCCGAGCAGCTCCGGATGTTCGCCTTCAAGGGGCTGGATAAGACCTATCGCCGGGCTATCTCCATGGAGCGCCGCATTGAGCGGATGCGGACTACGGAAAAGCCCACGAAGGCGAAAAAACTGGACGCCCGTTTCGCCAGTCGGGAATTTCGGGGCGACGAGGTACTGCAGATCCGGGGCGTCAGTAAGTCCTTTGATGCGAAAAAACTCTTTGACGAGGTCTATCTACGCATTGAGCCCGGTGAGCGTATTGCCTTGCTGGGTGAGAACGGCGCGGGCAAGACCACGCTTCTCAATATGATCATGGGCTGTGAAACGCCGGATGGCGGCAGCATCCGCCGGGGACCCAGTATCCGCACGGCGTATCTGCCCCAGATCATCCGCTTTTCCCATCCGGAGCGCAGCATGGTGGATACCATGTGCTACGAGAAAAAAGGCATGACGGCTACCTCGGCGCGGAACCGTCTGGCGGCCTACGACTTCACCGGCGAGGACGTGTTCAAAAGCGTCAGCGTGCTCTCCGGCGGAGAACTCAGCCGTCTGCGGCTGTGTATGCTAATGGACGAGGAGATCAACTTTCTCATTCTCGATGAGCCCACCAACCATCTGGACATCGACAGCCGGGAGTGGATCGAGGAGGCGGTGGAGTCCTTTGACGGCACGCTGCTCTTCGTCAGCCATGACCGTTATTTTGTCAAACGTTTTGCCACCCGTGTCTGGGAGCTGGAAAACGGGACTATCACGGACTACCCCATGGGCTTTGACCGCTACCGTGCGATAAAAGCATCTGAGAAATCTGAAGTTGTTGCACCGACCTCCGCCAAAAAGAGAGATACCCGCGCCGGACGGGGCAATCGAGTCCAACAGGCGGCGAAGAAACAGCTCACCATCTGCGAGAACACCATCGCCGCTCTGGAATCGGAAATTGCAAAGCACAACAATGAGATGGAAGCCTGCGGCAGCGATGCAGATAAAGTAAATAAACTTTACAGTAAAATCACGGAACTGGAGGAAAAGCTGGCGGTGGAAATGGAACGCTGGGAGCAGCTTTGCTTGCAAGTAGAAGAACAGGAGACGACGGTATGAGTGATATCCTTTGTATTTATTATTCCCGCACCGGCAATACTCGCCGTGCGATCAAAGAAATCGCACTGGAGGTGGATGCCGAGGTGGTAGCCATTAGCGATGAGCAGAATCGTGACGGCTGGCGGGGCTATATTCGTTCCGGTATGGACGCTATGCGAAAGTCCACGCACCCTCTGCGTCCGTTTACAACGGAGAAGCCCATCGAGGAATATAAACTTGTCATCATCGGAACGCCGGTATGGGCGGGCCGCTGTGCCAGTCCCGTCCGTGGCTTTTTGAAGCGCCGGGGGCTGGAGGTCACAAACGCGGCCTATGTGCTGACCCGTAGCGGGAATCGCCGTTGTGAGGCGGTCTATGAGCAGATGGATCACTATATCGCAGGGAAAAAGCATCTCTTTGCGGTCTCTCTCCGACCGAAAAGTCAGGGTTACAGCTTCTGGCAGGGGCAGTTTATCCGCGATGTGCAGCGCTATATGGAGCAGGGAAATGCTTGAAAAACTTGCCGAAATAGAGCAGCGCTATACGGAGCTGTGTGAGCGGCTGAATGACCCTGCTGCCTATGCCGACCATACCGAGCTGACGAAGCTGCAGCGGGAGCATTGCCGGCTGCAGCCGCTGATGGAGACCTATCGCGCCTATTCAGCCGCGGTGCAGGCGCAGGAGGAGGCGAAGACTCTGCTCTCGGACTTCGAAATGCGCGGCCTTGCACAAGAGGAGCTGTCCGCGGCAAGAGAGGCGCAGGAGGCCCTGTTTCGGCAGCTTCAGATCATGCTCCTCCCCCCGGATCCGGACGATGACCGCTCTGCGGTACTGGAGATCCGTGCCGGTGTAGGCGGAGAGGAGGGAGCCCTCTTTGCCGCCGACCTCCTGCGGATGTATCGTATGTATGCCCAGAAGCGGGGCTTTGCCTTTGATCTGGTCTACGCCAGCGAAACGGAGCTGGGCGGCATCAAGGAGGCCGCTGTGACCGTAGAGGGGGACGGCGTCTGGTCCCGGCTGAAGTTTGAAGCGGGTACCCATTGCGTCAAGCGGATCCCCCAGACGGAGAGCGCCGGCCGTATCCACACCTCCACGGCCACCGTAGCTGTCATGCCGGAGGTGGAGGAGATGGAGTACACCATCGATCCCAAAGACTTGAAGATCGACACCTATCACGCATCCGGTGCCGGCGGCCAGCACGTGAATAAGACCGAGTCCGCCATCCGCATCACTCATCTACCCACGGGCATGGTGGTGGAGTGTCAGGACGAGCGCAGTCAGCACAAAAATAAAGACCGGGCCATGAAGATCCTGCGAACCCGTTTAAAGGAAGCGGAGCGGGAAAAGCAGGATGCAGAATATGCCGCACGCCGGAAACGGCAGATCGGTGGAGCCGAGCGGGCCGAGAAGATACGCACTTACCGTTTTCAGGAAAAGATCGTTGTGGACCACCGCCTGAGCGGCGAAAACAGATCTGTCCCGGTTACCGCCTTTTTAAACGGCGATCTGGATACTCTCATTGATGCGCTGACGCTTGCGGAGCAGGCGCAGCTTTTGGAGCAGGAAAACTGTTAAAGGAGGAACATAAATATGTTGGAATGGACGAAGAAAATGTACGATAAGGCCGGACCTAAGGTGACAGAGGCGATCCGCCGCCGCCGTATGGAGGCCTACTATTGCTCTACGGCGGAGGAGGCCGTTCAAAAGGTGCTGGAGCTGATTTCTCCGGAGGACAGCGTGTCCTGGGGTGGTACCATGACTGTCAATCAGTTGGGCATCAAGGAGCTTTTGGCCAAACGCGGGCAAAAGCTCATCGACCGGGACACCGCAAAAACGCCGGAGGAGCGGGATGCCATCATGAGAGAATCTCTGTTCTGCGATACGTTTCTGATGTCCGCCAACGCTGTCGCCGAGACGGGCGAACTGGTGAATATCGACGGCGCTGCCAACCGGGTTGCTGCTCTGTGCTACGGTCCCCGCAGCGTGGTGGTGGTAGCCGGTATGAACAAGGTGGCCCCTACGCTGGACGCGGCCATCTCCCGAGCTCGCCATGTCGCCGCTCCCATGAACGCCCAGCGCTTTGACGGCAAGACCCCCTGCAGCGTCACTGGCCAGTGCGCCGATTGCGTCAGCCCCGACTGCATCTGCAACCAGATCGTCATTACCCGTGGCGTCCGTCCTGCCGGACGGATCAAGGTGGTGCTGGTAGGCGAAGACCTGGGCTTCTGAGATTTCAAAGAGATTTGTAGGGGCGGACGACTCTGTCCGCCCGCATAAGAAAGAAGACTATAACTTGGAAACCAAGATTTTTCATCCGGATAAAGAAACAAATGCGATTGCCGAGGCTGCCGCGATCATCAGGCGCGGCGGTCTTCTCGGCATACCCACAGAGACGGTGTACGGCTTAGGTGCCGATGGGCTGAACGAGGACGCAGTGCGCCGTATCTTTGAGGCAAAGGGGCGTCCCCAGGACAACCCCCTGATCCTCCATGTTCCCAACGATGTGACCTGGCTGGAGCGCTACTGCCGTGACGTGCCGGAAACGGCGTACCGCCTGGCGGAGAAGTTCTGGCCCGGTCCTTTGACCATGATCCTGCCCCGGCGCGAGATCGTACCGCTGCGAACGACGGGCGGCCTTCAAACGGTAGGTGTCCGCTGTCCCGACCATCCGGTGACCCAGGCGATCATTCAAGCCGCCGGAGTCCCCATCGCCGCACCCAGCGGCAACACCTCGGGCAGACCCAGTCCCACCACCGCCCGGCACATGATCGAGGACATGGACGGCAAGATCGACGGTATCGTGGACGGCGGTGCGTGCAGCGTAGGTGTGGAGAGTACCATCATCGACCTGACCGTGACCCCGCCCCGTCTCCTGCGTCCCGGCGGATTGCCTCTGGAGGAGCTGGAGGAAGTTTTGGGCGAGGTGGTCGTGGATCAGGCGGTGCGCCGGAAGCTGGCGGACAGCGAAAAGGCCAAAGCCCCGGGTATGAAGTACCGCCACTATGCGCCCAAAGCGCCTGTCACCGTGGTGTTGGGCGCCCCCATGCGCTCGGCGGGTTATATCGCGTCCCATCTGGCGGACAAGACCGGCGTTATCTGCTTTGATGAATACACACCACTTTTTGCCGGGCATATCGTACATAAGCTGGGTGCCGCCGGGGATAAAAAAGCCCAGGCCCAGCAGGTTTTTGATGCCCTGCGTACCTTTGATGGCACGGACGTAGAGGAGATCTACGCCCAATGCCCCGACGAGAGAGGACTGGGACTTGCAGTGAGCAACCGGTTGAAAAAGGCGGCGGGCTTCCACACCGTGGACGTGGGTCAGCCGCTGATCGTGGGTATTACCGGTCCCACCGGTGCAGGCAAGACCAGTGCGCTCAGCGCTGTGCGAAAGCTGGGCGGCGCCGTGCTGGACTGCGACGCCGTCTATCACGAGATGCTGAAAACCGACCCATCGCTTCGTCAGGCACTGACCGGCACCTTTGGCGACGTGTTCGATGAAAACGGGCTGAACCGTCAGAAGCTGGGTAAGATCGTATTCGGCGATCCGGCGGAGCTGCAAAAACTCAACGGCATCATCTACGACTTCCTGCCCCGTGAACTGGAGCGCCGCATGGCGGCCTACGGCATGGTACCCCTTATCGCCGTGGACGCTATCAATCTTATCGAGTCCGGGCTCTGTAAGCTGTGTAAACGCACGGTTGCCGTGCTTGCCCCGAAAGAGGATC
>R20__coassemble_1400_pt1 | contig 13479 bp, 4 predicted proteins | sample R20__metabat2_high_PE_008 | metagenome-assembled genome bin R20 | reverse complement strand
GAGGAACGGAATTTTTGCCGGTGAGCCGGGACGAGATGATCGCCCGGGACTGGTATTACTATGACTTTTTGGTGGTGACGGCGGACGCCTACATCGACCACCCCAGCTTCGGCACGACGATTATCGCGCGGCTTTTGGAGGGCGAGGGGTATCGGGTGGCAATTTTGTCCCAGCCGGACTGGCACGACGCTTCAGCGTTCCGCGCCATGGGGAAGCCCCGGTACGGCGTGCTGATCGGCGGCGGGAACCTGGACAGCATGGTGGCCCACTACACGGCGGCAAAACGCAGACGCACCAAAGACCTGTATTCCCCCGGCGGAAAGATGGGCTATCGGCCGGATCGGCCCACCATCGTCTACGCCAACCGGGCGAAGGAGGCCTTTCCTGATACGCCCATCGTCATCGGCGGGCTGGAGGCCAGCCTGCGGCGCTTTGCCCACTATGACTACTGGGAGGACAAGGTGCGGCGGAGCATCCTCTTTGACGCGCCGGCAGATCTGCTGGTGTACGGCATGGGAGAGAGCGCCACAAAGGAAATTGCCAGACGTCTGGCGGCGAAAATCCCGGTGAACGAGATCACTGACGTACCGGGAACGGCGTATATTGCCGCAGATGACAGCGCCTGCAAATTCCACCGCTGCGAATGTCCGTCCTACGAGGACGTGAGAGATGACAAGCGGGCCTATGCCGAGGCCACGAAAATTCAATATGACGAACACGACCCGGTGCGGGGCAAGGCGGTATTGCAGCCCTGTGAGGGGCGGGTGCTGGTGGTGAATCCGCCGGCAAGACCTCTGCCCCGGGCGGAACTGGACAAGCTGTACGACCTGCCCTTCGTGCGGGAGGTACACCCCATGTACAGCGAGGGAGTGCCCGCCATCGAGGAGGTGCGGTTCTCCATCACCCACAACCGGGGCTGCTTCGGCGGGTGCAATTTCTGCGCTCTGGCGTTTCATCAGGGGCGGATGGTGACCTCGAGGAGCATTGAGTCCTGCCTGCGAGAGGCGGAGATCCTGACGAAAGACCCGCAGTTCAAAGGGTATATTCACGATGTGGGCGGCCCCAGCGCCAACTTCCGCCACACCTCCTGCCGCAGGCAGAAGGAGTGCGGTATGTGCAAGGGCAAGTCCTGCCTGGCGCCGGAGCCCTGCCCCAATCTGGACGCGGATCACAGCGAGTACACCGAGCTTCTGCGGAAGCTGCGGGAGGTGGCCGGGGTCAAGAAGGTGTTTGTCCGCAGCGGCATCCGGTACGACTATATGCTGGCGGAGAAGGACAAGACCTTTTTCAAGGAATTGGTGGAGTACCACGTTTCCGGGCAGCTCAAAGTTGCACCGGAGCACTGCGCTGCCCACGTGCTGGACTACATGGGCAAGCCCCATTTTGACGTGTTCCTCAAGTTCTGGCGGCAGTATCAGAAGCTGAACGAGTCCGGTGGCAGGGAGCAGTTTTTGGTGCCCTATCTGATGTCCTCCCATCCGGGCAGTACTCTTACCGATGCGGTGGAGCTGGCGTGCTTTTTGAAGCGAAGCGGTCATGTACCCGAGCAGGTACAGGACTTCTATCCCGTGCCGGGGACGCTGTCCACCTGTATGTACTATACGGGGCTGGATCCCCGGACCATGAAGAGCGTCTATGTGGCGCGGGACCCCCACGAGAAGGCTTTGCAGCGGGCACTTTTGCAGTGGACGGACAAGCGAAACCGGGCATTGGTCATGGAGGCGCTGGAGCAGGCAGAGCGGACAGATCTCATTGGGTTTACACCGGAGTGCCTTGTCCGACCGGTGAAGGGGGAGAAGTATTTTGATCTGAAGCCGGAGGAGCGGCAGAGCCATCCCAAGAAAAAAGACGGGCGGGGTCCCAAGCCGGAAGGGACGATTCACCGGAGCAAGTCCGGGCAAAAGGGCAAGATGTCGCCCAAGAAGAAGGCGGCGTTTGCTAAGCAGAGGGCAAAGAAAAAGTGACAGAAATAAGAAGCTGGCGCACAGAAATTCTGTACGCCAGCTTCTTATAATAGTTTGCCGGATCAGTCGGTTACCGGTTCGGACCAACTGCCCTCGCTCGGAGTGGGGCCGCCAGAGGTGTTATCCGAAATGTTAAGTGCCTCTTTCAGACGGTCGACCATGTCGTGGGCATCGTTCCAGGTGCGGGTCCAGTTGTCGGGGTTCCAGTCGTTCTTATTGGGATCATCTGTATTGTCATTCCAACGCTGAAGCTCATTCCAGTAGTTTTCATCGTTGATGAGGCTGGGGAGGTCGAGCTGACCCTCGCCGGGATACTGCGTCCACACATAGGTGAGGATCGTTTTGGCTGTGCCGAAGGTGAGATAATCGTTATGGTCCAACCCGAGAGACGTGAGGTCATATTTTGTTTCCAGCTCCCCATTCAGCAGGTCCACGAACTCGTTGATCTGGATGGGCTTCCACCAGAGGGTGTCATAGACCACCGTGCAGCCATTGGGAATCTTCACCGTGACGCGCACCTGATAGGGGTCGGTGATCCAATTCTGGTTCTCACATCCCCCGAGGTTACAGCCACCGTCTTCTTTGTACTGCGGCGCATATTGAAGTGTTGTCCAACCATTTTCGGGGACGCACTGGGACGCATCATCCCATTGCCCCTGCTCCACGGTAAAGGTAATATTCGTATCGGAGCTTACCGGGAAGAAGATGCCGAAATCGCCATCACCGAAGATGTGGGGCGTACCCAGATCTACACCGTTGACGGTGATACGGGCGCTGCCGTTCTGATTGGGGACATAGATCTCACCGCTGCCGGTGAAGCTGTATTCGCCGCCGCAGTCATCGTTGACGGTGATGCGGTTGCTGCCCAGGACGATATTGGCATATCCGGGCTCATTGCACAGCTCGATGAAACCGGGCTCTGCCATGGTCACGCCGCTGACGTCGATGCTGCCGCCGATGCGCAGCTTGCCGGCGTAGCCGCTGCCGCTGACGGTAACGGTTTCTTTCTCCCGGTTGTTCCGGACTTCCACGGTGGAGATATACTGGCTTTCACCGCACTCATCATAGCGGATGTTGATGCCATCATCGTGCTCCCAATCCGGCATATTAGTGATGGTCAAACCGTTGACTTCTAAGTCGCTGCCGAAGAAGCTCACGCCGGTACGCTCCACGCCCTTCACATCGTCCGCCGCTGTCACGGTGAATGCGCCGGTGCAGTTCTCCAGCCGGATATTATAGCCAACGCCTGTGGCCATTTTTACTTCCACGCCGCCTTTAAACTCGCAGTTGCAGAACCTAAGATCGCCGCCGAAGTCGTCACCATCCAAATACGTGGTATCGCAGGTGATGGTGACCGCATTGGTGAAGCTCTTGCCGGTGACGGTCATGCCGTCGGTATGGTCGTCGCTGCCGTCGTGACGGCGGACGACAAATTCGGCGGTATCGTCGTCCTGTCGGGGCAGGACAGCGGCAAAGGCGTTCAGCAGCTGCTCCATATTGCGATTATCCAGAATGTCATCGTTACCGGGCCAGTCCCCATCGCCCACAGAAACACTACCGGGCAGATCGGACGAAGTTGCCAGTGCCTTTTGATAGACATTGGTGAAAACCGTTTTCATCTCGCTGTAATTTAGCGGTCTTTCGAAGTTCCACCAGTGGTCATTTCCATCACTCTCCGGCTGCAAGCCATAGGCCACCAGACACTTGACCCAGTCGTTGCCGTCCCAGCCGTCGAGCCGGTCGTAGCCATCGGGGATAGTGAGATTCTCCCTATCCATATAATCCCCTGCCACTTCCAAAAGCCGTTCGCCGAAGAAGTAGGCATTGCCGAAATAGCTGATGTTGCCATCGTTCTCAACGGTAATGCGGCTGCGGTCATTCTCGTCGGGCTCCAGCTCGCCGAAGACATTGACGTTACCGTTGACGATCAGCATACCGCGGATATCGTCAGCATCGTTTTCTGTTCCCTTGTCATCATAGACGACGATCAGCTTCACATGCTGCTTGATATCCATCTGAATATTCTCAGGCACGGTGAGGGTGACACCGGGCTCCACGAAGATTTCGCGGTGCTGATCATGCTGCTCCCCGGCAGCCTGCAGATCGGTGCCACTGCTCAGCTCAATATTACCCTTGATATGGATCTCTTCCACATAGGGGGTATTCAGGGCGTTGAGGAAGTCCTCTTCGCTGTTCACATCGGCCGACCGCAAAGCGCCCAAAGCCTCCCGCAGCTTATCCAGATACTCCTGCTGCAGCTCGTTGGTGTCGTAGCCGCCGTCCTCATCCTCCACGCGGTATTGCGTGCGGCTGATGTAAGCATCGCCGGTGGGGAGGTCGAGCTTCGAATCAGTGTCGCTACCGAGAATCTTACCGGCCACCTTGTTGAGCAGATCGGCGATTTCACTGCGGTTCTTAAAGCCATAGGGATCGAGATTCGTATTAGTATCCGAGTGCTGAGGAATGATGCCGTTCTTGATGAGCCAGGAGAAGCCGGACAGAGCATCATAGTCGGAATGCTCCGGATCCTCCTTGTTGTACATCTGATCTCCGCCGTCAGGATAGTCATAGACCCAGTGGAGGTCTTCAATTCCCCAGTCATTCATGGTTTCAAGATCCACATCGTCCATGCCGGGATATGCACGGAACTGCTTGTAGAGCTCCCGCACCACATCGGCGTAGTTGGCATACTCCAGCGGCAGATTGCCCTCGAACTGTTCATTATTCGGATCAAGGTCAAATATCAGGTCTCCGCTAAGATGCTGAATGGTGCCGTTGTTGACGATCTTATTGGGTTTTTCCGTATCGAAGATCGCCAGCCCTGCCCACTCATTTTCACCGCCGATCACAACGGTGCCGGTATTCCCGATGGTCAGCGTGGCGCCCTCTTCGGAATTGGCCTGCACCACCAGAATGCCGTTATGGGCTTCCACTCTGCCGTTTACGGTGCTGTCGGCCGCCGCCACCACGTTGAGACCGTGGAACTCCAGCGTGGTATCTGTCGCCACAGTGAAGCCATTGTCAAAGAACACGGCCAGCGGCTCATTCGTCATGCTGATGAGGTTGGTGTTCGTGCTGATCTCGGTGGTGGTGACGTGATACTGGTTCTCCTGAGACCTTTCACCATCCATATACACGTCCGTCTTGCTGGCCAATGCAGTCAGATAGATGTCACCGCCGGTTTTCAGAGCCCTTTCCAATTCTTCCGCATTGTGGACGAAGCCCGGCGCGTTGATGGTGGGATTGCCGTTCACACGGACGCGGGAGTAATCCAGCGTGCCGGTGACGTTGACGGTGGGATCGCCCATGATCATCATGCCGGCTTTCTCGCCGAAGGTGATGCCGGACAGGTTGTATACGGCGTTATGGTAGGTCTTGTTGCCCACATCCACATAGTCCTTCAGCATCAGGGTCTGGTAGGGGGCTACGTGGATATCATTCAGTGTCACTACACCGTCTTCCTCCGCCGTGCCGCTGGCCATGACCACCATGTACTTGTGGGCGGTCTGTACGTTGGGTTCTTCGCCCCAGGTTACCTGCTCGTTCAGCGCAGCCTGTACCTGCTGGGGGCTGAATGCCGCCGCGATCACGGTGATGTTCTCGCCCATACCGTCCAGCGTGGTATCGCCCTCCAGAACATTCCAGGAGCAGTACAAAGGCTTATCATCGTACCAGTAGTCGCAGAAGTCGATGGGAGTGTTTTTGGTGATCTCACCACGCTTCTCCCTCACAAAGTTGTCCAGCACGCCGCCCTTTTCCACGGCCAGATCGCTGCCCTCGCCGTACAGGTCGATGGTGCCGCCGTTTTCCAGCGTACCGCCCATCACGTCGATGACGCCTTCGCCCTGTATCGTGCCGAGGTTGACCAGCTTGCCGTAAACGGTGACAGGACCATCGGCATAGAAGGTGACGCCTTCTGGCACGGTCAACGCGGCGTTGGAGAGGATGCGGATGCTGTGGGGGCCATATTCGCCGGAGTCAACGCTCAGATCCTTGTTGAGGGTGAGATCATCGGTCAGGGTGGCGCTGCACTTGAGCAGGAGGCTGTTGCAACGAGTATCCTCGTTGGCGGCATACAGTTCGCTGGCTCTGTCCACACCGAAGGTGACGTTAATGTTTTCACAGGAGTCGGGCAGGGTCAGGTCGCCGGAGCCGTACTCCAGATAGATATTGCCAAAGTTGTCGTTATAGGTCTCCAGTTTACCGTTCGCGGCATAGAGAGCGCCGCCCTCCACGTTCACCTGCCCGCGATACAGATGCCGCGGCTCGTTTTCGCCGCTGAAGTGGCAGGAGGTCTTCAAAACCGCGCCGTCCTCCAGCGTCAGGCTGCCGTTTTCGGCAATGATCATGCAGTTGAACATCATGTTGAACTCCGCTTCGCCGTCCACAGCCGGATCAAAGGGTTTTACCTCCAGCGTCTTGCCGGCCGCCACCGTCACCGTCTTGCGGATGGGATGGTCATAAATCGCATCGGCATAGGTCAGGGTGATGTCGTCGGCGATGGTGATATCCGTCACGTTGGGGTCATCCAGCGCATTGAGGAAGGCATCCGTGTTGGTTGCAGTAACGTTTCCGTTTTCGGCGGGCAGCACGATGTAGTTTCCATCCGTTCCGGTAAGACCGATGATCTGATCGGCAGTACCGCCCTCGCCGGTATAGAGGGTCTTAAATTTCAGGCTGCTGTTTGCGCCCACACGCAGGGTCGGTGCTACATTTTCATCTTCTTCGTTTACGTACTGAATGGGGATCACCGTGTCCACGGTGTAATTTTCGCGGAGAACGGTATCATCCGTGATCAAAAGGGTGTACAGGGTGGCGTTAGGAAGACAGATATTTCCCTGAATACCAGATTGCGCACCGATGTAATTCTCCCCGATGCCGTTCATATAGCGAACGGTATTCATCAGTGTGCCGCTGATGACAGCGGGCTGCTCACCCTGATAGTCCAAACCACAGCCGGAGCCGATCTCCAGCGTTCCGCTTTCGGACACGTTGAGAGCGGTGCTGACGATCATCCTCTCTTTTTCTGCGTACACATAGCCGCCGTTGGCGATGGTCAGGGTATCAAAGGCCAGGAAGTCATAAGCATCGATGCGGCCGTTGACGGTGACGGCGGGATTGCCTACGGTCACCATCTGACCACGGAGGGTCATCTTACCGTTGAGGGTGAATTGGTTGCGGTACTGATTGGTGCCGTCATTCACCGTTTCCTTCAAGATCAGGATCTTACCGGTGGGAACGGTCAGATCACTCAGCGTCACGGTGTTCGTTCCCGTTGTGGCGGTGCCGCAGGGGATAACGTAGTCGTAGTTGTTCAGCGCGTTTTGCAGCTTGGCGAGGTCAAAGACTGCGGCGGTCTTCTTCACGGGTACTGTGACAGCTTCGTTGTCAACGATGGTGATGGTATTGGTTACAGTTTTATTATTATCATAGATGTAAACACCATCATTGATCTCGCTGCGCTCACCGCCGGAGATGTTGCCGGTATTGGTCAGAGTACTGCCGTTTTCGATGACCAGAGCGCAGTTGTCACCGATTTGAATAGTACCGGCGTTGGTCACGGTACTGCCGAAAGCGTCAATGCTGCCGCCGTTAATGTTGGCTTTGGCTTCGTTGGTCAGATTGCCGCCGGAAAGGATGTTGATCTGACCGGTCACGCCCATGGCTTTGGCAACACCGCTCTCGTTGTCGATGGTGGCCTTGTTGATCAAGGTACCGCCCGCAATGCGGATCTCAGAGCGGTTTTCCAGATAGGCTTCGTTGGTCAGCGCAGCTTTCACAGTCAGCACCGAGCCGTTGTCGTTGATAAGCAGCCAGGAGTTGTCCAGGGTAAAGGCGTTTTGCAGGGTGATGTTGCCAAAGAGCATGGCAATCTTGTCATTGCCCTCCATATCCTTTGCCTTGCCGGTCAGCTCGATGCGGCTGCCGGCATCGTTTACGGCAAAGGCGCCGTTCGTGCCGGTGTACTGCACGTTGCCCAGCTTGAAGCTGCTGCCCTGTTCCAGAGTGAGCATACCGGCATCCAGCATCCAGCCCTCCATGGTGCTCGCGCCCAGGGTCAGAGTACCGGTAACGGTCAGGCTGCCGCCGTTCTTGACGGTAATGGACTCACCGGCGGCAAGGGTCAGATCGTTGAGTTCACAGTCGCCGTAGATCTCAATGGTGGGATAGACCCGATATGTAATCTCGCCCAGTTGTTTATCCTGCAGACCGGCTTTTTGCGCTGCTGCACGGGCTGCCTCAAAGGAGCCGTATCTCGTGCCGCCTACCTCCATAAAGTGAATGGCGGGGATAGCCTGCTCCGCCGGTGTGGTTGGCTGGGTTCCCGCAGCGTCGGTAAAGGCCTGTCCGCAGGAAGTACAGACCCAGTATTCGTTGTTGCCGGCGGACTCATAGGTGGCGGCCACCGCAGCGATATGCTTCAGGGTGTGGGATATTCTCTCGGTCTTGAGCTGCGTTGTCTGGACAGTAAAAGCCGCATTTTCAAATTTGGCCGTGTACATGGTGAAGCCCTGCTCCGTGCAGGTGGAGGGTTTCAGCACACTCTCCGTACCCTCTACGGTCTCGCTGTCCACATGATCGCAACGGGTGCAGGTGCAGACGCGGGTGGCCGTGCAGGAGGTGCCGCCCCACTGGTATGTAGGTGCACCGTAGATATGGCCCAGGGCCGGAACGGGCTCGGTCTTGGTGGCAGAGCAGGAGGTGCAGGTATACTTCACGCTGCCGGCAGCGGTGCAGGTGGGAGCCGTCTGCTCGACACCGGCGTCCCAGGTATGGGTGCCGGCGGGTTTCCGGTAGCCGCAGACGGTACACGCCGCCGCCTGGTCGCAGCTCGTGGTATCGTACTTATGTCCCTCCTTGTCGATGACAGCATCGCAGCGGGAGCAGACGTGCCAGTGGCCGGTCTCGTCGCTCTGATAGCCGCTGAGCCAATCGTGACCCAGAGCCGGAGCCGTCCCGGGCGCCACGATAACCGCATCACACACGGCGCACTTCTTGCCCGCCGTGGTACCCGCCACGGTACAGGTAGGAGCCACCGCCGGGATCAGCACTTCCGTGTGGCCCTTGGCAGGAATGGTCTCCGTTCTCTGATGATTTGTCGCTGTACAACCCGGCTCGTTGCAGGTATAGGTGATGGAGCCGGGCGTCGTACAAGTGGCATTTACTCTGCCGGACTCCACCCATTTGTGGATGTGGGTTACCTCTGTATTATTGACCTTGACCGCCGGAGCATCTGCCTGCGTCGTGGAGACATTAACGGTTGCATTTACCGCTTCAATGGCCACTGCCTCGCTGCCGGAGGTCTCCACCTCCACGGCCACTTCCACACTGCTGCCGCCGCTCACTGTTACGGTCACGTTTACCGTCACCGTCACCTTGGTCACGGCGGCGGAGTCCACCGCCACGGGAGCTGCCGCTTCCACGTTGGCAATGGCATTCTCCGCCGTACCGGAAACCGTGGCTTCACTCTCCGCCTTCACGGTGTTGACAGAGCCGGAGGATACATTGATTTCAGGTTTAGAGGTCACCTCTTCCGGCACAGTGATGGTGTCGATCTTGGTAGCACCGGTCACCGTCACGTCATCCTTGGCCTCCACGTTTTCGATCTTGGCGGCTGTTTCGTTGGCTTCGATGGTCACAGGGGCCTCTGCCTTGACTTCGGCGACCTTGGCGTCGTTGACCGTCAGCTTGACCTCCTCTGCATCGGAGGGTACAGTGACCTTTCCTACGTTGGTAGCCGCGCCCTGAACAGTCACGTCGGCCGCAGCTTTTACCTCGCCGATGGCAGTCTTGCCGGATACGGAGTTGGCCTCCAGAATGGCGGGCTGCTTGACCTCCACGGACTTTACCTCGGTGCCGGTCAGCTCCAGACGGGGCGACTCGCTGCCGCTGCCGGTATTCTTATCCATCACGACCGTCTCCACGCTGCAGTTCTGCACCTTAATGGAGTGTTCGCCGCCGCCCCGGACAATGAGCTGGCCCTCAATGGTCACGCCGTCCAGAGTCACGGTGCCGTTGCCTACGGCGGCATCGATGGTCACATCATTGTAGGTGCCGCCGGTGACGGTCTTTGCCTGCTTGATGGTCAGGTCCGGACTTTTTCCCAGCAGGGAACGGGCCCAACGCACAAGGCTTTGGGCGTTGACCGCCGTATCACCGGTCAGGTTTGCCGTATCCAGCTTTTTGGCGTCGGTGATCTCCTGAATTCCCGCCACGTGGCGGCTCAACGTTTCCAGATCCTCACTGACTTGGAAACCGGCTGCGCCCGCCGTGGTCATGGTAAGGCCCAGGATCATACTGACGGACAGCATGAGGGCAAATACCACGCGGATCGCCTTTTTCGGATGGTTGGTATGTTTCATTTTCTCTACCTCCTGCAAAAGAAGTATTTAAAAATTTATTGATACTTATAGCAATAATAACACATTACCATATTTATGAAATAATAGCAATAGAATAATCCCTGAAATTTTATAATTGGGATGCAAATTGCATACATTTCGGGCTTTTCCTCAAAAAAACACTGCCGGGAGCTCACTCACGGCAATGCTTTGCAGTTTTCTATGCAGTTTTACTGATATTTCACGGTAAAAGGAACTTCGCCCAGAGCCGTCATCGCTCCGTCCATTTCCGGGCTGACGGTGACCGTCTGCAGCGCCGGCAGTTCCAACAGAGGGTGCAGATCTTTGACCTTGCTGTTGTTGATCTCCAGCTCCGGCAAACCGCTGACCGCATCCACCGTCAGGCCCATGGAGATTGCCAACTGCAACACCTTGTCACGGGATGGTTGGCGGGTACCGTTAAACAGTTGATGGCCGTAGGTGCGGGCAATCCGGGCGCTTTGGATCACCCGTCCGGGAACCAGTTTTTTCTGCTTGCAAATGGCCTGAATGCTGTCACAAAAAGAAGGAGACCCGGTAAAAATCGGATTTTCAAGAATGCTGTTTGCATTCAAATTTTTCGCCTGCCAAAAAGAGCTTTGCGGAAAAGGGACGGACCGAAAAAAGAAGTGTCAACCGATTGCCGGACCCGGATAGAGGTGCGAAAATCGGTTGACACAACGAGACTGTTATGCTCCTGCGGGGGAGCGGGTACTTCAGATGCCCAGCTTTTCCAGAGCGCTTAGCTTCAGGGCGTTGCAGAAGATGGCGATGGCCTGCTCCAGTTCGCTGACCGGGGGCAGGGTGGGGGCGATACGGATGTTGCTGTCGTTGGGGTCCACGCCGTAGGGGAAGGTGGCACCGGCACCGGTCATGGTGACGCCGGCCTCCCTGCAAAGCGCTAGGGTGCGCTTGGCCGTACCGGGCATGGCGTCCAGGGACACGAAGTAGCCGCCCACGGGACGCTTATAGTCCGCGATGGCGAGGGGCGCGATCTCCTTATCAAGAGCGTCCAGCACCGCGTGGAACTTGGGGGCGAGAATGGCGGCGTGACGCTTCATCAGAGCCAGAGTGTGTTCCTTATCTTTCAGGTATTTGACGTGGCGGAGCTGGTTGACCTTATCGTAGCTGATGATCTGGACATTGATGAGGGGGGTGATGTAAGCCAAATTCGCCTCGCTGGTGGCCATGACGCCCACGCCGGCGCCGGGGAAGGTGACCTTGCTGGTGGAGGCGAACTCCCAGACCATATCCGCACTGCCGTACTTCTCGCAAAGACCGAGAATGTCGGGGAAGGGACGGTAGTCGCAGTCAAACTCGTGGATGCAGTAGGCGTTGTCCCACATGAGCATAAAGTCGGGGGCGGCAGGCTTCATGGCGGCAATGCGCTCCACCACCGCGTCACTGTACACCACGCCCTCGGGATTGGAGTACTTGGGGACGTTCCACATACCTTTGACGGCGGGGTCCTGAATGAGCTTTTCCACCACGTCCATGTCGGGACCGTCAGCGGTCATGGGAACGGTGAGCAGTTCAAAGCCAAAGCTCTGGGTGACCTTGAAGTGGCGGTCATAGCCGGGGGCGGGACAGAGCCACTTCACCTTGTCCAGCTTGCACCAAGGGGTCTCGCTGTGGAGCAGACCGTGGGTATAGGCCTTGGAGATGGCGTCGTACATCAGCTGCAAGCTGGCGTTGCCGCCTACGAACACCTGGGAGGGCTTGCAGTCCAGAATGTCGGCAAAGAGCGCCTTGGCGGCGGGCAGACCGTCTACGTTGCCGTAGTTACGGCTTTCAATGCCGTCAGAAATAAAATCGGCAGGGCTGACCAGAATATTGCACATCCCGGTGACCAGGTCCAGTTGATCCGTGCCGGGTTTGCCCCGGGCCATGTTCAGCTTGAGACCCAGAGATTTCTGGGCTTCGTAGGCTGCCTTGACAGCAGCGTATTCTGCCTGCCGCTGAGCAAGAGTCATTTCGGTATATTTCTGCATAAGGAGGCCTCCTTAAAAAAGTTTTCGTCAGTGTAGCACGATTCCCTGTTTTTGGCAAGTACGGATTTCATAAATATCGGTGCGGCGGGCGCTGAGCAGGGGGAGCTGCTGACGGATCTGCTCTACCCGGGCCATATCCAGCTCGGTGACCGCCGCGGCCTCGTTCTCGTCCAGCTGGGAAAGAACGGTGCCCCAGGGGTCGCAGACGATGGAGTGACCCCATGCCACATAGCCGGCGGAGCGGTCACGGGCCGGGGCGGTGCCGACGGTAAAAAGCTGGTTGTCCACCGCACGCTGGCGGAAGAGCAGCTCCCAATGGGCAGGGCCGGTGGTCATATTGAAGGCGGCGGGGACGATGATCAGTTTGGCGCCCCGGAGGGTCAGCAGACGGCTGAGCTCGGGAAAGCGCATATCGAAGCAGACGCAGACGCCCACCGTGCCCCAGGGGGTATCGAAGGTGGTGATATCGCTGCCGGGGGCTAAGTTGTCGCTCTCCCGAAACACCTGACCGTTTTTGATGCACACGTCAAAGAGGTGGGTCTTGCGGTGTTTGGCGACGCACGTGCCGTCGGGGGCAAAGACGTAGCAGGTGTTATAGATTTTCCCTTCACAGTACTCCGGCACGGTGCCGCCCACCAGGTAAATGCTCCGTTCCCTGGCAAGAGCAGAGAGAAACTGATACGTTTCGCCGTACTCTTCTTCGGCGTACTGCGAGAACAGTTCCCCTACATAGGGACAATTGAACATCTCCGGCAGAACGGCAATATCGGCGTCAGCGCTGCGGATCAGTTCGGCGGCGTGGCGGAGATTTTGTGCCTTATCGGCGGTGACTTTCATCTGGACTTGCAGCAGTTTCATATCTCAAAACTCCCTTAAAACCAGATCGGTGGTACCCTCGTTGATGACTTGCAGGCGGAGGACACGGGAGGCAAACTCCCGGCGGATCATGTCACGGAGCACGGTGCCGCCATGGTAGCCATGGATGCAGCGGATGCGGTAGACACCCCGGCTGCGGCTCAGGGCGCCGTTAATGGTGGCCCGGGCTTGATATTCGTTTTTGCCGTGGAGATCCAGGGTTACGATACCTTCCATTGTTATGACCATTCCTTTCCGCTGCGCTTCAAGGCACAAAAAGGCACGAAA
>R20__coassemble_1383_pt1 | contig 13648 bp, 14 predicted proteins | sample R20__metabat2_high_PE_008 | metagenome-assembled genome bin R20 | reverse complement strand
GCTTTTTTCATAAAATTTTCAATGTTTTTTCAGCGTTTTGCCAAATGTGTTTTTTGTTTCTTTCCACCACCATATTTGGTATCATCGCAACAAAGAAGCAGCCGGTCGGCTGCTTCTTTCTATTCATCTTTATCGGACTTCTTGTCTTCTTCTCGGCTTCTCTTCTCTCGCGGTACGCCCCACTGCTTGCGGTCACCCCACCAGAACCTGGAGAACTTTGGGTGCTTCTCCTTGTCCGCCTCTATATACAGCGATGCCATGCAGAACAGACACAGAATTCCAAACGCCGAAATTCCCAACGCGGCTCCGATTTGCCCACGCTGAAAGCCCATCCACGCAAACACAAAGAAGAGCGCAGCGCCGCCGCCGGAAAACAGTGTCAAAAACACCAAAACGCCGATGCCTCCCGCTGTCTCGCCGTAATAGCGCCCTATCTTCGTCTTGTACTTCCGCTTTTTGACGGGGATGCCGTTTCGCTTCTGCCAGGAGTGGTAGACGTCCCACAGCGGGTGCCAGTCCTGCTGCATATCAATGAGGATCCACCGTCTGCCCACGTGTACCAGCAGGTCGAACAGGATGGGCGTCATGGAGTGGACTTCGCTGAAATCATAGACCCGCAGCTTGCCGAAGGCCGAGCGGTAGCGCATCCGGTCATAGTCGTAGATGATGATCTGCCGCGTTCCGCATAAGACGAAGAACACGCCGATGGCCACAAAAACGCCGAACCACAAGTATGTGTTTGTCAGCAGGGCAGCTTCCGTCTTTGTCAAGGCGACCACCGCCCCCAAAAACGCGATCACCAGCGCACCCACTACGGCAAGCGCCGCGGGCGGCATCATCACAGTCTCCTGCCGCCGCCGTTTCGTGTCCGGGTCGGTGTTGCGCCAGTATTTCCGCATCATCCAAATCGCCCAGGCCGTTCCTCCCACGCCGATTACAGTCCCTACGATCCGTATGATCCATTGGCTCCATTCACCCATGTGCAATACTCTCGTTCCCCCGTAGGGGCGGACGACTCTGTCCGCCCCGTTCTTCGTAGGGCGCGACGACCCGGCGCGCCGCTTTTCATCCACCGGCAAATTCCAATTTGCCGACACCTTCATTCAGCATTAAATCCGCCGCCACTTCGCGCCGCCGGCCACGTCGGTGACCTCGATGCCCTGTGCTTTCAGCTCATCGCGGATGCGGTCCGCCTCGGCAAAGTTCTTGGCTTTCTTGGCGTCAGCACGGGCGCGGATCAGCGCCTCCACCTCCGCGTTCTCCTCGCCGCTTTCGCTGACCACGGTGAACACGGCGGGCTGCGCCGCCAGCTTGGCCTGCTTCTCCCGGACTTCGGCTGCCTTTTCTGTCAGCTTGAGACCCAGCACCGCGTCCATGGCGTCGATGGCGGCCAGCTTGGTGGCGTCGGTGGTCTTGGCCTTCAGCACATCGTACAGCACCGTCACGCCCATGGAGGTGTTCAGGTCGTTGTCCATCGCCCCGGCAAACTTGGCTTTCAACTCGGCAAGCGCCGCGTCATCCACCTCGCCGCCCACCTTCAGCGCCGCTACCTTGGCGATCAGTTTGTTATACGCCACGGTGGCGTTGTCCAGGTTCTCCCAGGAGAACACCAGGCTCTTGCGGTAGTGGCTCTGCAGGCAGAAGAATCGATACGCCAGCGGGTCGTAGCCCTTTTCCTCCAGCAGAGAAACGGTCAAAAACTCGCCCTTGGACTTACTCATCTTGCCGCTCTCGGTGTTCAGGTGCGCCACATGGCACCAGTGGGGGCACCAGGGATGACCCAGGTAGCTCTCGGACTGAGCGATCTCGTTGGTGTGGTGGGGAAACGCATTGTCCACGCCGCCGCAGTGCAGATCCAGATACTCGCCGTTGAACTTCATGGAGATGCCGGAGCACTCAATGTGCCAGCCGGGATAGCCCACGCCCCAGGGGGAGTCCCACTTCAGCGCCTGATCCTCAAACTTGGACTTGGTGAACCACAGCACAAAGTCGTTCTTATTGCGCTTGTTGGTGTCCTCCTCCACGCCCTCGCGAACGCCCACAGCCAGATCCTCCTCGTTGTGGTCGTTGAAGATGTAGTACCGCTCCAGCTTGCTGGTGTCGAAGTACACGTTGCCGCCGGCCACGTAGGCGTAGCCCTTGTCCAGCAGGCGGGTGATGATGTTGATGTAGTCGTCAATCAGCCCGGTAGCAGGCTGGACGGTGTCAGGGTACTTGATGTTCAGCTTCTCGGTGTCGGAGAAGAAGGCATCGGTGTAGAACTGGGCGATCTCCATCACGGACTTGTGCTCCCGCTTGGCGCCCTTGAGCATCTTGTCCTCACCCTCGTCGGCGTCGGAGGTCAGATGCCCCACGTCGGTGATGTTCATCACGCGGTTCACGTCGTAGCCCGCGAAGCGCAGGTACTTCTCCAGCACGTCCTCCATGATGTAGGAGCGCAGGTTGCCGATATGGGCAAAGTGGTACACGGTGGGGCCGCAGGTGTACATCTCCACGTGGCCGGGGGTGTGGGTCTTAAATTCTTCCTTCTTGTGTGTTGCAGAGTTGTAAAGATACATGGTTCATTTCTCCTTTATATTATATAATGTATGGTTATTCATTGGGTAAGTCCATCATCATGTTGATGGTGCGGTAGATCTCCCCGCAGACGGGACACTTCCAGTCGCAGTTGCTCTTCTTCGCCTTTTTGTGCAGCAGCACCAGCGACCCGCCGCCGCATTTGGGGCAGGCGGTGGGTTCTTCCCGCCACAGGCGCTTCAAAAACGCCACTTCTTCGGCTCGTGTCTTATGGTACACGGTTTGCCCTCCTTAGATTTCGTAGGGGCGACCCTTGCGGTCGCCCGCCGTTTTCTCTTCTCCGTAGGGGTCGATGCCCACATCGACCCGACCCTACATTGCAGCAAAAAACCTCCCATGCCAATGGCATGAGAGGCGAAATATTTTCGCGGTTCCACTCTCGTTTCTTACTCGTGGGCGGTTTTTTGACGGCAACCAGCCGGAGGGCATCTCCATCCCCCGCGCTCCCGGACGCACTTTCCGCTTCGCCTAACAGGCCGGCTTTCAGCCGATGACCGGCCCTCTCTTGGTCAAGACCTGAAACGTACTCTTTCCGATCCTCGCGCTATGCGATTGTGGCTATTGTAGCAAGGTTTCCCGGCGTTGTCAAGTAGGGGTCGGCGTCCCCGACGACCCGTAAAAAACGTAGGGGCGGACGACTCTGTCCGCCTACCGTTTCCTCCTGTAGGGGCGGGGCTCTGCTCCGCCCGCCGTTCCTCCGTAGGGCGCGACGACCTCGGCGCGCCGCTTTCTCCGTAGGGGTCGATGCCCACATCGACCCGCCGCATCGTATTCTCTCCTCGTCCCGGCGTTTTTGTAGGGCGGGGTCCCCTGACCCCGCCGCCGTTATTTGTTCACTTCCCGCTTGTTTGTCCGTCCCAACAGATAGTCCACACTAACACCGTAATAGTCGGCAAGCTTCATCACTACTTCTACCGGGATACTCCTTCTTCCGTTTTCATAGCAAGAATAACAAACTTGTGTACATTTCAGATAATCTGCCAAATCTTTTTGCTTCAAATCCGCATCTTCCCGCATATCCCGAATTCTTTGATACATCTTTTTGTACCTCACTTTTGCAGATACAAAAAGTATATGTAAAGCAAATTGTTATATCGCATTATATAGCAATTCGCTATATAATGCAATATGGGAGGTGATTACTTATGCCCGATTATCAAACCATGTATCTCCACCTGTTCAACGCCGTCTCCGATGCCATCGAGAGCATTGACCGACAAAACTTTGGCACAGCTAAGGAGCAGTTGATAACAGCTCAGCAGGAAACCGAAGAACTCTATATCTCCGAAACGTAAAAAGGAGCGGCGCCGCCGCTCCTCTTTATCACTTATCATTCAGCTTTCCTTAAACACATCCCAGTTCTTTACGAAATACTCTGCGCCGGAGTAGACCGTTGTCGCCAGAATGACGATCTGGCACACAGTATTCAGCCAGCCGGGGATACCAAACAAAATCAGGCAGATGCAAACCATGGTGCTGGATGTCTTGACCTTGCCGGACCAGCCGGCGGCAATCACCCTGCCCTTTTCCGCCGCCACCAGGCGCATTCCGCTGACGGCAAATTCCCGCACCAGAACGACTACCAATATCCAAGCGGCAAGAGTCCCCTCCGCCACAAAAACAGCCAGCGCCGTTACCACCAGGCATTTGTCTGCCAGCGGGTCCATAAACTTGCCGAAGTCGGAGATCTGATTGTAGTGGCGGGCGATATACCCGTCCAGCAGATCGGTCAGGCTGGCAACGATAAAAACAGCCAGCGCCGCGTAGCGGCTGCCGGGGAATCCCCCATAGTAAACCACCAGAAACACGGGAATCAGAAAGACCCGTGCAATCGTCAGCTTGTTTGCGGTTGTCATGGGCATGGGAACACCACCTTTTTGGTGCAAAATACGTCAGTCATTATAGCACATACCTGCAAAAATGCAAACTTTTTTACTCCACCAGTTCACCGGTCAGGTCGCCGTCCATGATGCCGGTGATGCGGACCCGTACCAGCTCGCCCGGCTGTACTTCCCGTTCTGCGGAGAAGAACACACAGCCGTCTATACCGGGGCTCTCGGCGTAGGTACGTCCCGCCAAACACATGGCGTCGTCGTCAAACCCGTCGCACATCACCTCTACCACATCACCCAAACGGCTTTCGTTGAACTCGTCCATGATCTCGGACTGGATGTCCGCCACCAGCTCCGCACGGCGTTTTGCTTCCTCCTCATCCACCCGACCCGGCATCTCCGCGGCAGGTGTTCCCTCCTCGGGAGAATAGGCGAAAGTGCCCACTCGCGGCAGCTTCACCTCCCGCAGGAATTCGCATAGCTCCTCAAAGGCCGCCTCGTCCTCATAGGGCAGGCCGGTGATGAGACTGGTACGGAGTACCACGCCGGGGATCTTACTGCGGATCTTGGCGAACAGATCCAAAAGTCCCTGCCTGGTCTCCCGTCGGTTCATGGCCTGCAGGACTTTGTCGTTGCAGTGCTGAATGGGAATGTCCAGATAGCGGCAGATCTTCGGTTCTGCTGCTATTGTATCCAATAACTCGTCGGTGATGGTGTCGGGATACAGATAGTGCAGACGGAGCCAGTCGAAGTCCAGCTTACACAGCTCCCGCAGCAGCTCCGGCAGCTTCTTCTCGCGGTAGAGGTCGATGCCGTAGCGGGTAATATCCTGAGCGATAACGATGCACTCCTTCACCCCGTCGGCGGCGAGGGCCTCCGCCTCCGCCAAAATCGCCTCCATGGGGCGGCTGCGGTACTTGCCCCGCAGTTGCGGGATTACACAGTAGGCGCAGCGGTTGGAGCAGCCCTCGGCGATCCGCAGATAGGCATAGTGGGGCGGCGTGGTCAGCAGTCGCGGCAGCTCCTCCACCGGGCCGTTGATGTCGCTGAAATGGCGGCATACCTCCCCCGCCATGACCTGGCTCACCGCTTCCACGATCTTTCCGTAGTCGGCGGTACCCAGCACACCGTCCACCTCCGGCAGCTCGGCAAGAATCTCGTCCTGATAGCGCTGGGAAAGGCAGCCGGTGACAATGATCTTTTTCACCCATCCGGCGCTTTTCAGTTCCGCCATCTCCAGAATGGTGTCAATGGCCTCGCTCTTAGCGCTGTCGATAAAGCCGCAGGTGTTCACCACCACCGCGTCGGTACCGGCCACCTCACCCTGTACCTCCATGCCGGCCTCGGCGCACAGTGCCATCATCTGCTCGGTGTTCACCCGATTCTTATCGCAGCCCAGAGAGATAAATGAAACCTTCATAAGTTACTTTCTTCCCTTTTTCCTATTACTTTTTGGACTTTTTTCTTCCCTTTATTCCTCAATCTCCTGCCCCAGCTTGTTCAAAACCGGTCGTATGTCGTTCCACGAAAAGCCACGGCGCTGTAAGGCCGCGGAGAGCTTGCGGCTCGTGTCCCGGTCCAAAGGCTTGTCCTTACATTTTCTGCGCAAGAACTTTTCAATGGCGTCTGCCGGATCGGGCAGCTGCGCCAGCGCGTCCTCCCACAGATCCCTGGGGATACCATGGTGAAAAAGCTCCTGCTCTACCCTGCCCTTGCCGTACCCCATGGCGGCATAGTGCCGCACGATGACGCCGGCATAGGCGGCATCGTCCACCGCCCCCAGTTCTGTCAGCCATTCCGCCGTTTCCTCCGCCTCTTCCTCATCGGCATCTCGGCGCTTCAGCTTGTCCCGCAGCTCCTTTCCCGACAGCATACGGCTTGACGCCAAATGTGCCGCATAAGCGCGGCGTTCCGACTTTCTTGCCGCAGCAGTCAGTTCTTCTGCCAACTCCGGAGACAGGTCCAAGCCTTGATACAAGCCAAATTGCAGGAGCTCCCTCTCGGTGATACGGAGGAGGTCTCCCCCCTCCGTATGTACCAGAATTCGCCCCTGCTTATGTTTGGATGGTTCTATTTTGCTGATTTTCATTCGTCGCCGTCGTCAAAGTCATCGGCGGATACGTCAACGGCGCGACCTGCCGCACGGGCGGCGATCTTGGACTGGTTGCCCATGAGCTTGTGGAAGTTGTCGCGCACATCCTTTTCCAGCTTCGCCGTCACGTCGGGATTGTCGCGGAAATATTCCTTGGCGGCATCCTTGCCCTGGCCCAGACGCATCTCGCCCATACTGAACCAGGAACCGCTTTTCTGCACCAGATCCAGCCGCACTGCCAGATCGATCAGCTCGCTGAGATGGGAAATGCCTTCGCCATACATGATGTCGAATTCCGCCTCACGGAACGGAGGTGCCACCTTGTTTTTCACGACCTTGGCCTTGACGTGGTTACCCACCACCTCGCCGCCGCTTTTCAGCGTCTCCACACGGCGCACATCAATGCGAACGCTGGCATAAAACTTCAGGGCACGGCCGCCGGTGGTAACCTCGGGATTGCCGTACATCACACCCACCTTCTCCCGGAGCTGGTTGATAAAAATCACAATGGAATTGGTCTTGTTGATGATGCCCGTCAGCTTCCGAAGGGCCTGAGACATCAGCCGGGCATGGAGACCCACGAAGCTGTCGCCCATCTCGCCCTCGATCTCGGCCCGGGGTACCAGCGCCGCCACGGAGTCCACTACCACCACGTCAATGGCACCGGAGCGCACCAGTGCCTCGGTAATCTCCAGGGCCTGCTCGCCGGTATCGGGCTGGGAGATCAGCATATCCTCAATGTTCACACCCAGCGCACGGGCATAGGTGGGATCCAGCGCGTGCTCGGCGTCCACAAAAGCTACCTCGCCGCCCAATTTCTGGGCCTCTGCCAACACATGGAGCGCCAGGGTCGTCTTACCGGAGGATTCGGGACCGTAGATCTCCACCACGCGACCGCGGGGCAATCCGCCGATCCCCAGCGCCAGGTCCAGCGCCAGCGAGCCGGTAGGGATGCACTCCACATTCGCCACCTCGTCCGAACCGTAGCGCATGATGGAGCCCTTGCCGTACATCTTCTCGATCTGCTGCATGGCGGTTTCCAGCGCCTTTTTCTTTTCCGTATTCACGGAAATTGCGGTCTCTCTTTTTCCTGCCATTGTCCGTTCCTCCTGTATTCTAAATCATCAGATCTCGTCACAAAGTGTGCCATAGACTACCCGGGGGACCTCGCTTAAATCCGGCACAATAGTAATATCTCCAAAACCCACGGAACGCATAATACGTAGAACACTGTCCGCCTGACCGATCCCCACTTCAAAGTACAATCTGCTGCCCACGTGCAGGGCATCCCGCCATTTTTCACAGATCACGCGGTAAAAATTCAAGCCATCTTCCCCGCCGTCCAGTGCCAGATGGGGCTCATAATCCCGCACGGAAACGTCAAGTGTCTCTATATCCGCCGTGGGAATATAGGGGGGGTTGCAGACGATACAGTCAAACTCCCCCAGCTGAGAGGCAGGCTTTTCCCTTGCGTTTATCTGCATAGGGATCACCTGTCCGCTGAGGCTGTTGCGGCGTACGTTCTGCCGGCAGATCCGCAGAGCACCCTCGTCGATCTCGCCTAAAATGACCCGGGCGTTTTTACATTGACTCGCCACGGCAAGGCCCACGCAGCCGCTGCCGGCGCAGAGGTCCAGTACCCGGGCACTTTCCAACGTCTGCACATAGTCGATGGCTTCCCGGGCCAGCACCTCGGTGTCGGGACGGGGGATCAGTACACTCTCGGAGATGTCCAGAGGCAGACCGTAGAACTCCCACTCGCCAATGAGGTACGCCACCGGCTCACCTGCCAGATGCCGCGCCACCAGATCTCGGGTGCGGACTTCCACGTCCTGCGGAACGTAGAGTCGTCCGTCATTTTGCAGCTCCTCCCGGCTCTTACCGGAGGCAAAGCACACCAGCTCCCGTGCCTCCAATGTGGCGGCGGGCAACTCGTTCTTGTGAAAGAGCTGCCGAATATCCAAATACAAATCGTTATATGTAATGGCCATAATACTATCCGCTATCAATTATTGTCATTTTTCATCATTTTTGCCGCGGCGTGGACGTGGCAAAAATACCTCGACTCAGCCGCCGTATGCGGCGACACCAGTGACCCAGGTCATCTGGTGCGGAGGATCGCAGGGGACCCGTCCCCCTTGTAAAGAGTTACCAGGCGTCCTTGCCCTGCTCATCGGGCAAAACCAGCTTCAACGACTCGATAGCTACCTCCAGCATGGAGTCGTCCGGCTCGTTGGTGGTGAAGTTCTGCATCCACATACCGGGGGCGGAGAGAATGCGGGTCAGCTTGTTGTCGTGAGCGCCCACCATGCGGTTGAACTCGTAGGTGATCCCCACCACCGGCACCAGCAGCAGCAGTTTGACCAAAAGCCGCACCCAAAAGATCTTCCAGCCGTCCACAAAGGTGAATACCGCCGAGCTGACCAGCACGGAAACGATGATCACCACGAACAAAAAGCTGGTGCCGCAGCGGGGATGGTGCTTGGGCTGGATGCGGGCATTCTCCACGGTCAGAGGCAGACCCGCCTCGTAGCAGAAAATAGTCTTATGCTCCGCGCCGTGGTAGCAGAATACCCGCTTGATATCCTTCTGTCTGGAGCAGAGGATCAGATAGGCGAGAAAAATCACGATCTTCACCACGCCCTCGATCAGGTTATGCACCACGGGGCTGTCGATGTAGGGATCCACCAGACCTGCCAAAAATGTGGGCAGGATCATAAACAGCAGCAGCGTCACGCCCAAGGACAAAATCACGGAGACCACCACCAGAACGGTCTGCAATTTTTCTGCGGGGACGTGCTTTTCCAGCCACTGATCCAGCTTGTCCGGCTGTCCCAATTCCTCGTCCGGAAAATAATCCGCCGAGAACATCAGCGCTTTGACACCCTGGATGATAGAGGTCAGAAACGCTACACTGCCGCGAATGATGGGCCAGCCCAAAATCGGATATTTGTCCTTGATGAGCTTGCGCTCCTCCACCTTGGTTACCAATCCCTCTTTGGAACGTACCACAATGGCCTGCTTCTCCGGACCGCGCATCAAAATACCTTCGATCAGTGCCTGGCCGCCGATACTGGTGCGAAATTGGCAACATCTCTTCTTTTCTTCCATGTACTTCGGATTCCTTTCAACGCGATTATAACACGGCTGTTTTTAAAATGCAACAGTTGTTCTATTTTTTCATTATCTTTTTTTGCTGACAGGCAGTTTGATGGTCACCACAGTACCGCCGCCTCTGGCGTTGCCGATGTCAAATTTGCCGCCGTGGAGACGGATGATCTCGTCGCAGACCGCCAGACCGATGCCGCTGCCACGGGCCTTACTGGAGCCCTTGTAGAATTTCTGCTTGACGAAGGGCAGCTCCTCTTTCGGGATACCCGGACCATAGTCGCGGATCGTGATGACGTACTGATTGCCCCTGCGCTCCAGATTTGCGTCGATACGCTTTCCGCTGCCGCCGTGTTTGCGGGCATTATCCAGCACGTTGCAGAACACCTGCTTCAAGCGCTCAGCGTCGCCGTCGATAGGCTGCTCATACAGTTCTTCGCCGCTGGTATAGTTCAGCACGATATCGTCCTGCTTGAACAGCTCCCGGTAGGTATAGATGGCATCTTCAAATTCCGCCTGCAGATCGGTGGTATCCACCTGCAGGGTAAACCGACCGTCCGCCATCTTGGAAAAGTCCAGCAGCTCCTCTACCATATTGGTCAGGCGCTTGGACTCCTTGCAGATGATGCTCAGACCTCTCCGCATACTCTCGGATGCGGCATCGTCCTCGTCCACGTCGGACAAAAGGGTTTCGCCCCAACCGTTGATGGCGGTCAGGGGAGTACGCAGCTCATGGCTGACGGAAGAGACGAACTCGGACTGCAGTTTTTCGTTTTGTCCGATTTTCACAGACATATCGTTGATATTGTCCACCAGTTCCCGCATCTCGTCGGTATAGGGGTTGGGGATCTGTACGCCATAGGAGCCGCCGGAGATACGTTTTGCCGCATCGCTTACCGCGCTGACGGGCTCCACCACCTTATTGATGAACAGCATACTGGACATCACGATCAGGAAAATCACCGCCATGGTAATGGCAAAGACCACCAGCACCGTCACCACCACCTGGGAGTCCAGATTGTGCAGAGACGTAGACAGACGCATCAGGCCCACCACGCTGCCGTTAAACTTCAAGAGGCTGCTAACGGACATGATGCGCTCTCCCGTTGCCGGATCCCGGCCGCTGAAGCAGCTGACCATACCGCTCTCCAATGCGTCGATAATATCCCTCGTCCCCGGAGATGTGCCTGCGGTCAGGCTGCGGGTGCTGATCTCCACCTTGCCCTTGGCGTTTAAGAACTGCAGTTCCATACGGTCTGCGCTGTCAAAGGTAGCGGCATAGAGGGCGGCGCTGCGGTAGTATTCGTCGTAACTGGTCATCACGTAGGTGTTGAAATATTCCGCGCCGGCATTGGCCTTGGCCTCCAGGGAGGACTGGGCGCCGCTGTAATAGTTGTTGGCAAAGGCGATGGAGACCAGCGCCGAGATCAAAAACAGCAGCACAATGACCGGCACGATACTGTTGACCAGCCAACGGCGGCGCAAACCGCCGTTTTTCCGCTTCATCGTTTCCATGGCGCTCTCTCCTTTCCCTCAAATTCAGATGCGTCCTCTCACGCTTCCCATTGGTAGCCGTAACCCCAGACCGTGGTGATAAAGGTGGGGTTGGCGGTATCGTCCTCGATTTTCATACGCAGACGGCGGATATTCACATCCACGATCTTCAATTCGCCGAAGTAATCCTGCCCCCAGACCAGATCCAAAATCTCTTCCCGGGAGAGGGCCTTGTTGGGGTTCTCCAAAAACATCTTCACGATGGCGTATTCCACCTGGGTCAGCTTGACCCGCACGCCATTTTTTTCCAACGTGCGGTTGCGGGTATTCAGCAAAAACGGCGGACGGGAGATCTCGTCCGTGTTTTCCTGCTCCACCACTGCACCGCTGCGGCGCATCAGCGCATCCACCCGGGCGGTCAGCTCTGCCGGAGAAAACGGCTTGGTCACGTAGTCGTCCGCACCGGTCATCAGTCCGGTAACCTTATCCATCTCCTGAGATCTGGCCGTTAACATGATGATGCCGATGGTAGAGCCTGTGGCGCGGATCCGGCGGCAGACCTCAAAGCCGTCAATGCCGGGCAGGTTCACATCCAGCAGCGCAAGGCGCGTATCCCGATTGGCCGCCAGCTTCTCCAGTGCTTCCTCTCCGGAGCCTGCCTCCACGATCTCATAGCCGGCTCGGCGGAGGTTGATAACGATAAAGCTGCGGATGCTGGCTTCATCTTCCAGGACCAATATCTTTTTCATGCCCGCCTTACTCCTTTCCCGCAGACTCCCAGGTGTTTACGATCATAGAAAATCTGTTACGCAGCGCTGTGATTGCCTCATCGTCCGCTGCCGCATCATACACCTCTCCGGCATAGATCGTGCCGGGCAAACGGGTCACGATAAAACGATCTCCCATCTGGGCACGGCTCTCCCGGTTTTCACAGGTGATGCTGTACAGCGCCGCGATGGGTTTCCCGTCCAGAGAGAATTCCACGCAGTTTTCCCCGCTGATGATATCGCCGTTCATCACCGTGATGCGATCCCATTGCTCTTCCGGCAAGGTGATGTACCAGCCGTAGCTCTGACAATGATAGGTCTCCGACACCTTCACCAGATTGCCGCTTGCATCACAGCGCATCCAGCTCACCAACGTGTCCTTGCTGGCGCTGTTCTGATCGCCGTTTGTGTTTTGGACCGGATAGGGGATCTCCGTAATACCGTCACCGTCCACGTCCTGTGGATCCAATTGGCAGTAGAGGTGGGTCGTGTAGTCGCTTGCCACATTGATAAGACCTGCCCCCTCGTCGCAGATCAGCACCTCCGTCGTGGCGGCATTGCTGCTGTTCACACAGGTCAGGAACACTGCCGGAATACCGCCGGCAATACTGCCGCCCACCATACTGCCCCGACTGATCTCTCTCATCTCTCTGTCAATAGGGCAGTGCTGCGTCAGGCGCAAAATATCCGTCTCCCAGGTGTAGTACTCTGCCACGCTGCTGAAAGGCGCATTCTCCCGCAGCAGCAGTAAGCCCGGCTCACCGCTGCCGGTCAGGTCCTTCATCATGTATTCGGTATACTCACTCTCCAGCAGGAGGAGCGTTTCGCGGCCCATGCGGTAGACAGAGAGCGTCTGCCGCTCATTCTCTCCGCGCCAGCCGATCACAAGTTCCGCCGTACCGTCCCCGGTCATGTCATAATAGTTAATGCTGTCCACGCCAGCACCGGTATGCTCCACCGTACACAACCGCTCAAAACCGCTGTTGCTTTGGCGGAATACCATTACCCGCAGCGGATCCGTTTCGCCGCTGCGCTGCAGCAACGCCACCGCTTCCTTAATACTGTCGCCGTCCAGATCCACCATCTGCACCGGCTCCACGTTGGGTCCCACCGTGGGGGTAACGTAGGTGTACCCCTCGTCCAAAAATCCCTCCAGCATGGCAGACAGCTCCCGATATTCCTCCGGCAGCTGGGGCAGGGCAAACAGGCTCTCCACGCTGCTGCCCAGCGTACAGCCCATCAAAAGAATCAAAGACGCCAATGCCGCCAGCAGCACCGCAAACCGTATTCCGCGTTTCATAGACGTCCCTCCTTTTGCTCGGGGATACTCATTCTAATACAGGGTATATCATAGCACACTTTTTTTCTGTTTGGTAGTCTTTCTTTCTCTTTTTTTGCGCCTGTCACAATAAATTTACACTTGCAATTTTTTAAGTACCGCAGTATAATAATATAGTCCACCTGCCGGTGTGATGGAATTGGTAGACGTAGTGGACTCAAAATCCACCGCTGGCGACAGCGTGCCGGTTCGAGTCCGGCCACCGGCACCAAAAAAGAGTACCCTGATGGGTACTCTTTTTTTGCGCCGGTGGCGCACACCTTCGGTGTGCGAAATTAAATAAAGCGAGAGGGGCATACCCTCCCCTCTCGCGCTCTCCCCATGCAGACTTGTTACCTGCCGAGAGTCCGGTCACCGGTACCAGAATAAAACACCACCCGCAGATGAAGTTGTAAGATAAAGGTAGACACATGGAAAACCACCATGTTGTCTACCTTTT
>R20__coassemble_1332_pt1 | contig 14255 bp, 11 predicted proteins | sample R20__metabat2_high_PE_008 | metagenome-assembled genome bin R20 | reverse complement strand
CCAGCACCGCATTCAAAAAGCCGATACGCTGGGCCAGATAGGGCATAGACAGCACCCCGCCGCCGATGCCGTAGCCGGTGATGATACAGGCTGCCTCCCAAGTAGTCAATTTCTTTTCCATAGATCTTCTCCTTGTCGTAAAATAGCAGGAAAATTATACTGTTTTTTTCTCCCAAAAGCAAGTATTTATGCGCTTCGGCCTTGATATTTGACTATTATCCATGTATTTTGATGCCATATAAAGCAATTAGCCTAATCTGTCCGGTAGACAAATTAGGCTAACACTATGGTCCGAGTGACAGGGTTCGAACCTGCGGCCTGATGGTCCCAAACCACCCGCGCTACCAACTGCGCCACACCCGGATATAAGGGGGTCACCCCACGGTGACCCCTTTATTATATCAGCTTTTTCTTACTTTGCAAGTGCCGCTTTCAAGGCATCTACCCGATCTGTTCTCTCCCAGGCCACGTCAAGATCCTCACGCCCCATGTGTCCATAGGCAGCCAGCCGGCGGTAAATAGGTTTACGTAATTTCAAGTCGCGGATGATTGCCGTGGGACGCAGGTCGAACACCTCGTTCACTGCCGCCTCCAGTTTTTCGTCACTGACAACGCCGGTGCCAAAGGTCTCCACCAGCACGCTCACAGGTCTTGCCACACCGATGGCATAGGCAAGCTGTACCTGGCACTTCTTCGCTAAGCCTGCCGCCACCACGTTTTTCGCCACCCATCGTGCCGCATAGGCGGCGCTGCGGTCCACCTTGGTGGGGTCCTTGCCGGAGAAGGCGCCGCCGCCATGGGGCGCGCTGCCGCCGTAGGTATCCACGATGATCTTCCGCCCGGTCAGACCGCTGTCACCCAGGGGACCACCGATGACAAACCGCCCCGTTGGGTTCACATAAAACTTTGTATTTTCGTCCAGCAGCTCCGCCGGAACGGTGGGCTTGATGACCAGGTCGATCATGTCTCTGCGAATTTCCTCCAGCGTCACGTCGGGATCGTGTTGCGTAGACAGCACCACCGTGTCGATGCGCACCGGCTTGCCGGACTCGTCGTATTCCACCGTCACCTGGGTCTTGCCGTCAGGCCGCAGATAGCGCAAGATCCTCTGCTTGCGCACTTCAGTCAGCTTTTTAGCCATTTTGTGGGACAGGCTAATGGCCAGCGGCATCAGCTCCGGCGTCTCATCGCAGGCGTAGCCGAACATCATGCCCTGATCACCGGCGCCATTGTCCAACTCGGCGTCCCCGCTCTCCTTTGCCTCCAAACTCTTGTCCACACCCATGGCGATGTCACCGGACTGCTCGTCGATGTTGGTAATGACGGCGCAGGTGTTGCCGTCAAAACCGTAGTCGGCACAGTCATAGCCGATATCCAGCACCACCTGTCTGGCGATCTTGGCAATGTCCACGTAGCAGCTGGTGGTGATCTCCCCCATGATATGGATCAGTCCCGTGCTGGCGCAGGTCTCGCAGGCCACCCGGCCGTTGGGGTCGTTGGCCAAAATGGCGTCTAAAACGGCATCGCTGATCTGGTCGCAGAGTTTGTCGGGATGTCCCTCGGTCACAGACTCCGAGGTAAAGTAACGTCTTGTCATGGTAAAATTGCTCCTTTCATTGCGTTGGAAAGCGAAAAAACACGCCCCATCGAACCGATAGGGCGTGCGAATACTTTTGCGCTTCCTCATCTTTCGATTCGTTCGTCGGAATTGGCACCTTGCCTTGCGGCAGGTTGTCGTGACTTCATCGGGCCGATCCCTCCGTCACTCTCGATAAGGTATTCAGTTTTGGGAACTACTACATACTATTGTAGCAGTTCTTCGCAAATTGTCAAGGGGATACATCTCTTTCCCCACAATTTATAATTTTTTAATGACTTTTCCCGATTAATAGGGTATAATCCAGACAATACCAAAAAAACTTACAGGAGGAATCCCCTTGAAAAAGCTCTATGAATCCGTAGACCGTTTTTGTGCACGGCATCCACGCTTCGGCGTTTCCAACCTGATGCGCTATATCGTCATCGGTACCGCCGTGATTTTTCTTCTGCAAATGTTCACCACGGACGCCACCGCCCTGAACTTTCTGTATTTTGATCTGAAATCCCTCCTCCGGGGTGAGATCTGGCGCATCGTCACTTTTCTTTTCGTCCCCAATACCACCCGCCCCTTCATGCTGCTCATCGAGTTGTACTTCTACTATTGGATCGGCTCCACCCTGGAGCGCCAATGGGGCACCGCAAAATTTAACCTCTACTATTTCAGCGGTGTCCTGTTGACCCTGATTGCCGTATCCGTTGCCAGTCTGCTCTCCGGCCACAACATGATCATCGCTGGTACCTATTACATCAATCTGTCCATGTTCCTTGCCTTTGCCTGCCTGTTCCCCGATACCCAGGTCCTGCTGTTCTTTATCGTCCCCATCAAGATGAAATGGCTGGCGATCCTGGATGTGGTCATGATAGGGGTCGACGTTATCACCTACGCCGTCAACGGTGCATGGTATGGCGTCTTGCAGCCCATCATCGCCCTTCTGAACTTCGCCGTGTTCATCTATCCCGAGCTGCATTACCGAATGGAGCGTCACCGCTATCAACACCGTGACCAGACGGTCAACTTCAAAAAAGCGGTCAAGCAGCAGCAACAGCAGAAAGGCTATATCCACAAGTGCGCTGTCTGCGGCCGCACGGACACGGACTATCCCGATCTGGACTTCCGCTACTGCAGCAAATGTGCCGGCTACCACTGCTTCTGCTCCGATCATATTTTTACCCATGTCCACTTCACAGAAGAATAACGGATACCTCGCCGCGAAACGCGCGGCGGGGTATTTTTTGAATTATACATAACGTAATCACTTTTTTGTTTTTCCGGTGAATCGACAAAATAGACATCGTGTTCGCTTTTTCGCACTTTTATCCGTCAAAATCATCCATCCGCAAAAACCGCCATTTTTCGACAAATCCCCGCTTTTGCCGCATTTTTCTCTCCGTTTTACGACAGCGCTTTCCCTTGTCATATAGTAACATAATGTTTTGCATAATGTTTCACTACAAAGAGTTATCCACACTTTCCACCGGCTTTTCCACAAAGCAGTTTTTCTTTTATTTTCAATGGTTTTATGGAGAATACACAGTTTTTGTCAAACCCGCAAACGCACTTTTCCCTATTCCTATCTTTCCCCATTTAATTTACATAATATCTATTTTTCCAACATTTTTCCATTCGGTGACATTCTTACTCGACATAATACGATTATTTGGGTCTTATGGTAAAAAAGTTACCCACGGCTGCTCTCAGCCGCGGGTAACTTTTTTTACTTCACATCCAGATCCATGGTAGCAAAGGCGTTCAACTCCAGTCCCGCCACATTCCCGGTGCAGTATTCATAATATCCTTGGGCGCCGATCATGGCACCGTTGTCGCCGCACCACTTCAGCGGCGGCAGGTAGAGCTTTACTCCCGCTTTTTTGCAGGCGTGCTCCAAATCGCCGCGAATGACAGAGTTGGCTGCCACACCGCCGGCAGCCACCAGGGTCTTATATCCGGTCAGCTCCAGTGCCCGCATGGCGCGGGGTACCAGCTCGTCGCTGACGGCATGGGTAAAGTCCCGCGCCAGCGCACACGCGTCCAGTTCCTCGCCTTTCTGCTGGGCATTGTGGGCCAGATTGACCACCGCGGTCTTGAGCCCCGAAAAGCTCATGTCCAGCTCTGCGCCGGCCACCTTAGCACGGGGCAGATCGTATTTGCCGCCCTGCGATTTCTGCGCCAGTTCATCCATGGGCTTGCCGCCGGGATAGGGCAGTCCCAGCACCCGGGCGGCCTTGTCGAAGCACTCCCCTGCCGCATCATCCCGGGTAGCACCCAGCACCGTCATGTCCGTGTAGTCTTTCACGTCCACGATCAGCGTGTTGCCGCCGGAGATGGCCAACGCCACAAAGGGCGGCTGCAAGTCGGGAAACGCCAGATAGTTGGCGGCGATATGTCCCCGCACGTGATGCACCGGGATCAGCGGCACATCCAGCGTATAAGCGACCGACTTGGCAAAGCTCACCGCCACCAGCACCGCGCCGATGAGGCCCGGGGCATAGGTCACCGCCACCGCGTCGATGTCCTTCTTCGCCAATCCCGCATCGGCAAGCGCCTTGTCACACAGACCCGCGATGGCCTCCACGTGCTTCCGGGAGGCGATCTCCGGCACCACACCGCCGTAGAGAGCGTGCATATCCGCCTGGGATAAGATCGCGTCAGACAACACCTTCCGCCCATCCTGTACCACCGCCACGGCGGTCTCGTCGCAGGAGGACTCAAACGCTAAAATATTCATTTCCCAGGGTCCTCCTCATAGACAAAATATCTTGTCAGGATCAGCGCGTCCTCTTTGGGCAGATCGTAGTAGTTCTTCCGCCGACCCACCTCTTCAAAGCCGAAGCTGCGGTACAGCTCGATGGCCGCCGTGTTGGTGGGCCGCACCTCCAGCGTCAAAAACGCCAGATGGTTGCCCACGGCAAAGTCGCAGAACACTTTGATGATCTGCGCTGCGATGCCCTGCCGCCGGTACTCCGGAAACACCGCCACGTTGGTGATATACCCCTCGTCCGCCATCACCAGTACCCCGGCATAACCCAAGACCTTTCCGGTCTCCGGCTCCTCCGCCACCAGAAAGGCGGCGCAGGCGTTGTCCAGCTCCTCCGCCAGCATTTTCCGCGACCACGGGCGGGAAAAGCAGATGCGCTCCAACCGCTCCAACTCCTCCAGATGATCGGCGTTCATTGGTACGATATTGACCTTCATCTCTTTCATTTCCTCACAATATCCAATCCCTGCCCCGGCGCATAGACCATGTAGAGCTCGATTTCCTCACCCAGCTCATTCACCACGACCACGGTCTCATAGCTGTACTTCTTAGCAAGGATCTCCAAACCGTCCTCTCCCATCTCCACGTTGCCCACATAGCCCTCGGTGTCCTTGATCTCCCAGGTGTGCCCGGCGGGCAGCTCATAATACCCCCGATAGATATCTGTCCTGCCGCTCAGTTTGTAATAGCCGAATGCCGCCATCACTGCCAGGGTCAAAACCGCGCACACGATACGGCTGCGCTTGTTTTTCAGCAGCACGAAGAGAAACAGCAAAATTTCCAGCAGGCAAAACACGGCCCGAATCAGCTCCCCGGGGAAGCTCTGCACCACCGTGAGGCCGCTCGCCACCAAGGTCGCGCCGATATACCCCGTCGCCACTGACAAAATCAGTGCGCTGATGATGTTGTCCTTCTTCACAAACCAGGCCACCACCGCCCCCGGCAGGGTCAGAGCCGTGATCTTCAGCCAATAGGGGTAGTACATAAAAATTCCCCATCCCAGTGGGTTGAACGGCACCTGTATCAGGTAGATGAGGGGCTGGCTGATGAGAAAGAACACAAAGGTCTTGACCGCCGCCTCCAAGGGCTTTTCGCAGTTGAGAACAACGATGAGCGCAAAGACGAACCAGGCCTCCGGCGTCACCCCCAGATAGCTGGCGGAGGTCTCCTTCAGCCCGGGGATCAGCAGCACCGCCGCCGTCAGGATCGCCGAGCAAACCGCCAGCAATATGACCCGCAGCCATGTCATTTTCGTCTCAAAAAACAGTTTTCGTAAAGCTTTCATTTTGCATACCCGTCCTTATCCTTTGGCTTCCAGCCAGTTTTTCCCGCTGTGGGCCTCGGCGATCAGCGGCACGGAAAGGCTGGCCGCCTTTTCCATCTCCTCTGCCAAAAGCAGCTTTACGGTCTCCTGCTCCTCCACGGGACACTCTACGATCAGCTCATCGTGTACCTGCATGATGAGTCTTGCCCGCAGACCTTCTTTCCGCAGCCGCTCCCAGACCCGCACCATCGCCAGCTTCATGATATCCGCTGCCGTGCCCTGAATGGGCATATTCAGCGCCACCCGCTCCCCAAAGGAGCGCAGGTTGAAGTTGGAATTCCGGATCTCCGGCAGATCCCGGCGCCGGTGCCATAGCGTCTCCACATAGCCCCGTTCCTTCGCCTGTTCCACCACATCTGCCATATACTTTCGCACGCCCTGATAGGTGGCAAAATAGCTGTCCATATACTCCTTGGCCTCCGCCACAGAGACTCCTATGTCCTGGCTGAGGGAGAATGCTGAAATGCCGTACACGATGCCGAAGTTCACCGCCTTGGCCCGGCGTCGCAGCTCCGGCGTGACGGTATCGGTGCGGAACACCTTGGCTGCGGTGACGGTGTGGAAATCCTCTCCGGAGCGAAACGCCTCCTGCATCACCGTATCATCGGCGATGTGGGCCAAAAGCCGCAGCTCGATCTGGGAGTAATCCGCATCCACCAGTACGCAGCCCTCGTCGGCAGCAAACAGTCGCCGGATCTCGCTGCCTAATTCGGTCCGGGTGGGAATGTTCTGCAAATTCGGCTCCCGGGAGCTGAGCCGCCCCGTGTCTGTCACCGTCATCTGGAAGCTGGTACGCACCCGCCCATCCGGGTCAATGGCTTTCAGCAAGCCGTCGGCATAGGTGGATTTCAGCTTGCTGACCTGCCGATACTCCAAAATCTCCGCCACGATGGGTGCCTCATAGCGCAGCTTGTCCAGCACCTCCGCATTGGTGGACCAGCCGGTTTTCGTCTTTTTCCCGTGGGGGAGCTGTAAGTCCTCAAACAGCACCTTCCCCAACTGCTTGGGCGAGTTGATATTGAACTTGCTTCCCGCCTCGGCATAGATGCTCTGCTCCAGCTCCTCCATGCGCTTTTGCAGCAGCTCCCCGAAGGCATACAGCGCCTTGGCGTCGCAGCGCATCCCGCTGCGCTCCATGTCTGCCAAAACGCCGCACAGCGGCATCTCCACCTGAGAAAAAAGCTCCCACATTCCCCTCTCACGGAGCAGGGGCTCCTGATGCTCCCGCAGCGCCGCAATGGCAGTGCAGTAGGAGGCAAACGCCGCCTGCGCCATGTGTACGTCCCCCAGCAGGGAAAACGCATCGTTCTCCAAATGCAGGGGCTTCATCAACTCCGCGCTAAAATAGGCGGAGAACAGCCTTGCGATGCTGTAATCTCCCGCCGTAGCACACAGCAGATAGCCGCCGATCGCCGTATCGTAGTCAAAGCCTTCCGCGCAGATGCCCTGTTCCGCAAGGGAGCGCAGCAGGTCTTTCACGTTATGGCTGGTCTTTTTGATACCAGCGGCGCATAGTTTCCGCAGAAACTCGTTCCAGTCCCCCGCATAGCCGGCGGCAAACGCCTGCACCATGGTCTGGTCATCGTCTACCGCCACCGCGCTGAGGTCGGGCAGGAAGTACACGGTCACATCATCCAGACCGCGCCATTTTTCCAGCCACTTCTCCGCGTCCGACGTTTCCGTCACGGTAAGCATCTCTGTCACGGTCTCTTCCCGAGGCTTTGCCGCCTCACCGGTAGGCTTGAGGTTATATTTTTCAATCAATTTTTGAAAATCCAGACGCAAAAAGAGCTCGTACAGCTCCGGCTGAAACGGCTGGCGCAGATTGTCCTCCGGTACAAACTCCAGCGGCGCATCGGTGACGATGGTGGCCAGCCAGTGGGAGTGCCGTGCACTCTTCTCTCCCTCCTGCAGTTTTTTCAGCATGGCGGGTTTGGCGTTGACCTCCGGCATGGCGGCATATAACGCCTCAATCGTCTGATATTCCTGCACCAGCGCCATAGCGGTCTTTTCACCGCACCCGGGTACCCCGGGAATATTGTCGCTGCTGTCCCCCATCAGCGCCTTCAGGTCGATCATGTGGATGGGGTCAAAGCCGTACTGCTCCCGGAAGCTCTCCGGGGTCATATCCTTTGTGGTAGTCTGCCCCATCCGGGTGGACACCAGTTTCACTTTCGTCTTGTCGGTGACGAGCTGCAAACTGTCCTTGTCGCCGGTTACCACAACGCACTCCCAGTTCTCTGCTTCGCACTTGCGGGAGATGGTCCCGATCAGATCGTCTGCCTCGTACCCCGCCATCTCGTAGCAGGGGATGGCCATGGCGGCAAGCACCTGTTTGAGCAACGGCATCTGCATGGCCAGCTCCTCCGGCATCCCATGCCGGGTCGCCTTGTAGGCTCCGTCTGCCTTATGGCGAAATGTGGGTTCGGGTCGGTCAAAGGTAACGCACAGTGCCTCCGGCTTCTCCTCGTCCAAAAGCCGCTGCAATGTGATGATAAACCCGTATACCGCATTGGTGGGCAGCCCGTCGTGGGTGGACAGGGGGCGAATGCCGTAAAATGCACGGTTGATAATGCTGTTGCCGTCTAATACCATCAATTTCATGGCGTTACCTCCATTTTTTCTTAATTATATAGTATACTCCAAAACATCCCATAACTCAACACCTGTTTGCTTGACTTCTTGCCGTTTTGTGATAAACTGAAACGCGAAAAAGCATCTGTTTTCAAGGAGGTCATCCCCATGACCATATTGGTGTCATTTCTCACCGTCGGCAAGCAGGTTCTGATCCTGTTTCTGCTCATGGTGGTGGGTTTTATTCTCGGCAAGGCTAAAATTATTACCGAACAGGCCAGCGCAGGCATGAGCAACGTGGTCATGTACACCGCCATTCCCGCCATGCTGATCGTGGCGTTCCAGCGGGAGCTGATCCCGTCCGATCTGGGCAGCTTCGGTATGGCGCTGCTGCTGTCCCTGGTGATCCATATTCTCGGCGCTCTGCTGTCCCATCTGCTGATCCGCGACCCGGACCCCAGGCGCACCCCTACTCTCCGCTTTGCCGCCACCTTTTCCAACTGCGGCTTCATGGGCTACCCCATGATGACGGCGCTGCTGGGTACCATCGGCGTATTCTACGGTTCGGCCTATGTGGTGGTGTTCAATGTCCTGACCTGGACCTGGGGCATTTATTTGATGACCGGCGACCGCAAAAGGCTCTCCCTGCGCCCCGTTCTCCTCAATCCCGGCGTCTTGGGCGTCATCATCTCTCTGCTCCTTTACCTTCTTCGTATTACCCTGCCGGAGATTCTCCTCACCCCCATCACCTATATCTCCCAGCTCAATACCCCCGTCCCCATGCTGATCTTGGGCTATCAGCTGAGCCACGCAGATTTCCGCACCGCCTTCCGGGGCGTCAGCGCCTGGATAACACTTCTCCTGCGTCTGATCATCCTACCGCTTCTCACCATTGTTCTGTGCCTGGTGCTGAACGTAAACTCCGCTGTCGCCATGGCGTTGGTCATCGCAGCAGCCACCCCGCCGGCGGCGATTTTGTCCCTGTTCGCCGCCAAATTCGGCACCGATACCGCCCTGGCCTCCAGCGTGGTCTCTGTCCAGACAGCTCTCTCCGTTTTGACCATGCCCGTTTTGGTGGGTCTGGGACAATACCTGCTGGGCTGAACAAAGAAGGAACCGTGTACTTTTGCAGGGAATGGGCAAGCCCATTCCCTCAGCTTGTCGAAAAAGTCTGCCAAACGGCAGACTTTTTCGACAAGCTGAGAACTTCGGAGCATCGCTCCGAAGTTCTTTCTTATTCAGCGGTTTCTTCCGGTTCGACAGAGGCTTCGTCTGTCTCCTTCTTTGCCGCCAATTGGTTTACATAAAGTTCATCCGGTGAGTGGGGATGCAGGCGGATGTTGTACAGCAACATAAATCCACCCACAAAGATCATCACGAAGCTCAGCGCCTGACTGACGCGAATACGCTCACCAAACAGCGTCCAGTTAAAAAGATACAGGCTATCGGTACGCAGGCCCTCGATCCAGAAACGGCCGATGCCGTACCACATAAAATAGAACCATGTATTCTCGCCGTCAAAGCGGCGTGCCTTGGAGACGATGAACAGGATCAGCAGTAGGCCCACCACGTTCCACAGGCTCTCATAGAGGAACGTAGGGTGGACGCAAACCGTCTTTCCGCCGGTGGTAAGAAGCTGCATACGCCAGGGCAGCGTGGTCTCGGCGCCGAAGGCTTCCCGATTCATAAAGTTTCCCCAGCGGCCGATCGCCTGCCCTACCAGCAGACCCATCACGCACAAATCCATCATCGCAAAGAATTTCATGTGTTTCCGGCGGCAGAGCAGCACCAGCATCACTACAGACGCGATCACCGTACCGTAGATGGCAAGACCGCCGTCCCAGATGGCAATAATACCGTGATCGGTACCCCAGTTCAGTGTGCCGTCGGCATTGCGAAAATTATCCAGGTAAAAGATCACATAGTAAAGCCGCGCGCCGATCACACCACAGGGGATTCCCCACAGGAGACAGTCCATGAGATTGTCCTCGGTAATACCGTACTTCTCTTTTTGCTTGAGACAAAGAACGGTGGCAAGCACCACACCCAGTGCGATGAGTATACCGTACCAGTAGATACCACCGCCAATGTCAAGCGCTTTGGATGAGACGGTAAACTGCCAATCCCCAAACAAGCCGGGGAAGCTGATAGGGCTATCGTATGCAATTTTCATGTCTGTTTCCCTTCTTTCGGGTCGATGATAGAGATTGCCAGACGCTCCCGCTTGAAATTTTCACCCAGGAAGTTCAAAATATCTTGCTCGGTGATGGAATCGTAAATCTCCGGGAAGCGATAGGGCTCAAAATGGTGGAAGCAGCCCTCCACCGCCTCCACGGCGATGGACTCGAAGCTGTTCAGGCTCTTGAGGGTATCGCCGAAGTTGGCGTTGCGGATCCGCAGATAGTAGGCGCCGTCCAGTCCCTCCCGGGTCAGGCGCTCCACCTCGTCCAGAATGGCGTTCACCACGGCGTGGGGGTCCCTGCTCTCGCCGCCCAGGTACACATATGCCGCACCGGGGAGAATGTCGTAGGAACTGCCGAAGCTGCCGTTGATAAGCCCCTGGGCGTACAGTCTTGCGTACAGCGGACTGCTCTCGCCTAAGAGCAGATCACAGGCCAGGTCGCCCAGAATGTTCTCCCGGTAGTATTCCTCTCCGTCGGCAGGGGGCGGACATTTGAAGCCCGCCAGGAAGTTGGTCATAGCCACCTCCATCCGGCAGCGGACCTCCGGCTGAGCGGCGGTCAGATCCTCCTCTTCGCCGTAGTCCCGGGGGATGATCTCGCCGCTCTCCTTGGGCAAAATCTCCTCCGCCAGTTTCAGTACTTCGTCCGCGTCCACGTCGCCCACGATGACAAGGCACATATTATTCGGTGTATAGAACGCCTTGTGGCAGTCGTACAGGGTCTGGGCGGTGATGTGGCTGATGCTCTCCACGCTGCCGGCGATGGGGGTGCGGACAGGGCTGTGGTGGTACAGGCATTGCATCAGGTTCTTATAGACCTGCCACTCGGGGTTGTCCTCGATCATCCCGATCTCCTGAGCGATGATGCCCTGCTCCTTGGCAACACTCTCGTCGGTGAAGTACGGCACGGAGACAAAGGACAGCAGGATCTTCAGATTCTCCATGAACTTGTCGGTGGAATCGAAGAAGTAGCAGGTGATGGCGTTGGAGGTAAAGGCGTTGGGCTCGGCGCCGTTCATAGCCAGCTCCTGCAGGGCGTTGCCCTCGGCGGTATCGAACATCTTATGCTCTAAATAGTGGGCGATGCCCGCCGGAGTATCCAGCCACTGACCGTGGAGCTTGAAACGCATATCCATACCGCCGTAGCGGGTGCCGAACATGGCGTATTTCCGGCGGAAGCCCGGTTTTTTGACAATAATAACGGGCAGACCGTTGGGGAGCGTCTCCCGGCGCACTTCCTCGCCGATACGGCTGTATTGGGTGATCATACGCTCTCCTCCTTCCCTTTCAGGAAATAAACCGTGTCCAGTTTGGTGCTCTTTGCCGCTGCCATGATGCGTTCCCGGGTAACAGCGGAGATCTCCTGCCAGAGTTGGTCAGGTGTATCGGGGGCATCCGTGACGATCTGGCCCAGATAATAGTTCTCCAGAGCGCCCTGTGAGTCGGGCAGTGCTTCCAGAGAGGTCCGCATGGTGGCAAGGGCGCCGTCCAGTTCCCAATCCTCCCACTGGCCCTGCTTCACCAGCTCCAACTGGTACAAGATTTCATGAATTGCCTTGTCGTAGTCCTTGACCTCGATACCGGAGGACACCGTCATGAGTCCCTTGGAACGGGCATAGGAGGAACTGGCATAGTAGCACAGAGACAGCTTTTCCCGCACGTTCATAAACAGCTTGGCATTGCTGGTGCCGCCGAAGAGCAGGTTTACCACGATCATGGCGGGTACGTCATCGGTCTCACAGCGCCAGCCCATGGCCAGCTTGCCCTGCTGCACGTCCAGTTCCTCGGTGATATACCGGGGCTCTACGGGAGCGGCAACGCGGTTAATGGGCGGCAACTCGGCCACCTTCCCCCGTCCCAGCGCGGCAAAGGCGGTAAGCAGGGCATTTTCCACCCTCTTTTCGTCGGCGCTGCCGCAGTAGAACATCTCGATTCGGGAGGTGGTCAGCAAATTCTGATAATGGCGATAGAGCTTCTGGTTGTCGATCTTCGCCACACTCTCCTCGTCGCCCAGGCGCAGAACGCCGTAGGGCTCACCGGCGCACATCTCCTGCATCAATCGTACATCCGCCCAGTCCCGCTTGTCGTTGCGGATGGCGCGGATGGCGTCGGTCAGGTTCTGCTTTTCGCTCTCCACGTATTCCGGCAGGAAGCGGCCGTTGCGGGTGACAGGGTCCAAAAACAGCTCTCCCAAAAGCCGGGCAACCCCCTCCAGCAGCTTTTCGCCGCCGGGAGCATAGGCGTCGTCGATGCAATTCGCCACGAAGCCGATGCACTGTCGCTCTCCCTTTTTCCGCACGGTGTAGTCGATGCTGGCGCCGTAGAGGGTATCCATGGCGGCACTGAGGCTCTCCATATCCGGACAGCGCACGGTACCCCGGCGCAGTACCGCCGGCAGCAGGGCGTTATAGGACGCCGTTTCCTGCCGGAGCGGCGCCACCAGATGGGCACTTAACAGGCAGGTCTTGAATTTTTGGGCAGGCAGGTAGGTCAAAAATACGTCCTGCATGATTTCTTTTCGGTTTTCGTACATAGCAGCCTCCTGTATATACATACCTATACAGGATATAGTATACACCTCTTTTCCCCGCTTGAAAAGAGGGAATGCCGGATTTAAAAAAGAAAAAAGACGCCCAAAAGCGTCTTTTTTGGAGCTTGTGGCCGGACTCGAACCGGCGACCTGCTCATTACGAGTGAGCTGCTCTACCAACTGAGCCACACAAGCATAAGTCATTTTTTCTATTAAATTGCCGTGAGCTGCTCTTCCTGTTGCGGTGCCCAAATTTTCTGCGCGGCTTCCGCTTTTCGCTTGAAAATTTGACCGCTGCCACTCATTCTCCTCGCTTCTTCTGCCACTGGCAGCGCTCGGATCACTCCCCAACTGAGCCACACAAGCATTTTCAAGCCGAGCAGTATCATAACACAAAAGCTTACTTCCGTCAACTCCTGTTTTTTTTGCTTGCGCTTTCCGTTTTCCCGTGGTAAACTATTCCTGCGACGCAACTGAATATTTGTGCTCTGAGATGCGCATTTTTACTTTGGTAAAAATGCACGCTCATTTCGCGTGTCTTGGGGCATTCGGTTGCGTCGCAGCAACGAGCTGTGCATTTTTCGGTGCGCAGCCTCGGCTGCGCACTTTTTTATGGAGGAGATGCTCCTTTATGCCCGACTATCAAAAGATGTATACCACGCTGTTCAACGCCATCACCGATGCGCTGGAGGAGATACAAAAGCAGAACATCGGTCTGGCGCAGGAGCGTCTCATCGCCGCACAGCAGTTGGCAGAGGATATTTATATAGCCGCAGAATAACAATGCCGCCCAGATCGGGCGGCGTTGTGTTTTTTCTTTTTATTCCACAGTCACGCCGCGCTGGGCGAATCCCTTGACCATCAAGTCGAGATCCGGCTCGATGTGCAAAGGCTCTCCGGCGGACTTGATGGCATTTGCCACATCCTTCAGGCCGTTGCCGGTGACCACGGACACCACGGTGGCGTCGTGGGGAATGAGTCCCTGCTCGCACGCCTTTTTCAGCGCCGCCGCACCGGTGACACCGGCGGGCTCACCGAATACGCCGCAGGTCCTACCCAGCAGACGCTGTGCCGCCAGAATCTCCTCGTCGGTGACGTTGACGGCGATACCGCCCGACTCCCGAATGGCCATCAGCGCCTTGTCGGCGTTGCGGGGCACGCCCACGGAGATGGAGTCCGCAATGGTGTTCTCCTCCATGGGATACCAGTCGGCATTCTCCTGAATGGCCCGGTTCAGGGGATAGCAGCCGGTGGACTGGCCGGAGATCAGACGGGGCAGCTTATCGATAA
>R20__coassemble_1245_pt1 | contig 14963 bp, 12 predicted proteins | sample R20__metabat2_high_PE_008 | metagenome-assembled genome bin R20 | reverse complement strand
GTTGCCCTCGGTAAACAGGTAGCAATACTTTTTGCTCATTGATTTTGCCTCCGTATCTAAAAAATGATTGAACAGTAAGAACAATTTATTATAAGCACATTTTTTCCAAAAAGCAAGCCACTTTTCCGTTTTTTTGCGTTTTTTGAAACTTAATTTGAATTTTGGAATATTCTCCCCGCTTTTTGTTCCCGATATTGACAAAATCCGCCGGAACACCGCGCTTTTTAGGAATATTTTTATTATGTATCTGGCGGAAAAAGTCTTTACGCAATTTCAATTTTGTGATAAAATATTTATAATTGTAATCTGGTGTGGTATGTCCACCGATATAGGAGTGCGTTATGGTGACTTATCCGGCGGAAAACAGCATATTTGCCAGCCACGTCCGCTCTGCCGCCAGATGCGGGGCCATTAGCCACGCCGTGATCCTCTCCGGCACCGGTGACCGCTTGGGTGCAGCCCGCTATCTGGCCGCGTCACAGCTCTGTCAGGGGACGAAAAAGCCCTGTCTTTCCTGTAACACCTGCCGCAAGGTTTTTGAGGGCATTCACCCCGATGTGATCACCGTGCAGGACACAGACCGCAAGGAGCTGGCGGTGGACACCCTGCGGGAACTGAAACAGGACGTGTATATCCGGCCCAACGAGGGAGAGCGCAAGGTCTACCTCTTCGCCGACTGCGGGCAGCTCAGCGAGCGGGATCAGAACGTACTGCTGAAAATCCTGGAGGATGGGCCCTCTTACGCCTCTTTTATTTTCTGTACCGAGTCCGCTCATGCGCTGCTGCCCACCATTCGTTCCCGCTGCATGACGATGAATCTGCGGGAAGATGAGGACGCTGCGGTAAATGAGGAAGCCCTGGCACTGTGCCGCGTAATAGGCGGGGGCGATGCCCTGGCCCTGGCGGGACACATCGTGGCACTGGAGAACCGAAAGCTCAAACGCCAGGACTTGCAGGCACTGCTGCAAGGCGCTTGGGAGGTCTGTGCCGAAGCCCTGTTACAGCGGGCCGGGAAGCCGGCGCAGAGCAGTGACCGCCCGGAGTTCTCCGCACTACGGTCTCTCAGCGACTACCGGCTGCAAAGAATCACCAGGCTTTTGGCGCAATACGCCGGAGAATGCAACTATAATGTGGGGGTGGGGCACATACTGGGCGCCCTGCTGTCTACCCTATCCGAGGAGGTAATTTCATGACGACCGTGATTTCCGTCCGTTTTCGTAACAGCTGTAAAACCTATTATTTCGATCCCCGTGACCTGATCATTGAGCCAGGCATGGACGTGATCGTAGAGACCACCCAAGGGGCGGAATTTGTGAAGTGCGTGGAAGGAAACCACCAGGTGGAGGACACCGCTGTGGTGGAGCCCCTGCGTGCCGTAATCCGCATCGCTACCGACAACGACCGCCACACCGCCGCCTATAACCGCAGCCGGGAGAAGGAGGCCTTTGACATCTGCCAGAAAAAGATCACCCAACACGGTCTGGAAATGAAGCTGGTTCGAGCAGAGTGCAGTTTTGACGGCAGCAAGCTGCTGTTCTTCTTCACTGCCGACGGGCGCATTGATTTCCGTGAGCTGGTAAAGGATCTGGCCAGTGTATTCCGCAGCCGCATTGAGCTGCGGCAGATCGGTGTGCGGGACGAGGCGAAGATGCTGGGCGGTCTGGGCATTTGCGGCAGGCCGTTCTGCTGCAGCGCCTATCTGGACGATTTTCTGTCCGTGTCCATCAAAATGGCAAAGACCCAAAATCTCAGTCTCAACCCCACCAAGATCAGCGGCACCTGCGGCCGACTGATGTGCTGCCTGAACTATGAGCAAGCGGCCTATGAGGACGCCGCGGCACGTCTGCCCAAGGCGGACTCCTTTGTCCTGACACCGGACGGACCTGGCAATGTCGCCGATATCGATTTGCTCAAGGAGACCGTAAACGTCCGGCTGGACAGCCGTCCGGACAGCACCACCTGTTATCATAACTGCGAGGTCCGCGTCCTGCGAAACGGAAAGGGCAGCCGCGACGGCATTGACATTCCCACCAAGCTGCCGGAGCGCTATATTGCACCCAAGGAGCAGGAGGAGTTTATATCGGCAGCGGATCACTTGCCTATCGCTGAGGCGGAGAACTCCACCGAAAAGGAGGAGCGCCCTCGCCGCAGCCGTCGCGGCAGAGGCAAGGGTGGGTCTGCCACGGCTTCCGAAGCCACCGAGAGAAAGCAGAGCGATGCCGCCGAAAAGCCCACCTCCTCCCGCCGCCATCCCAGAGGCGGCAAGAGCACGGCAAGGGCGACTCTCGCTCCGCAGGCGCCGAAAGCACCCGAGGTGCAGTCCGGCGAAGGAAGGAAAAAGAGCCGTCACCGCGGCGGCAGACGGCACGGCAAGCACGGTGCCGGCGAGCGTAAGCCGGAGGCTTGACACAAATGGGAAAATTTGACCGCGTATGGATCGCCTGCGACTTTGACAACACGCTGGTCTATACAGAGGACGCTCTGCACAGCGGCGGGGAGATCCCGCCTGTATCAGAGGAAAACAGGCGCGCAATTGAATATTTTATGGGAGAGGGCGGCACGTTTTGCATATCGACGGGGCGAGCCCTGCCGGCTTTTCGTCCTTTGGCCAACCGTATTCCCATGAACGGGCCTACCATTCTATTCAACGGGGCCGCCATCTATAACTTTTTCAAAGAGGAATACCTATCCACCGCGTTTCTGCCTGATCAGATCCGCGGCCATATCCACCAGATTGAACAGCAGATGCCCCTCATCACCTACGAGATCTATCACGATGACAACTCGATTTTTGCCGTGAATCCCAATGAGATTACCGCCAATCATCTGCACCTGACCCATTCTCCCACGGTAGTGCTTGACCATATCGATCAAGCTCCGTCCCCCATCAGCAAGCTTCTGTTTGAGGAGGAGCCGCCGCGACTGGAGCAGCTCCACAACCTGCTTTTGCGCCAACCGTGGATCGGTAACTACGAGGTGGTACGTTCCGCCGCTACGCTGCTGGAGCTGACCGTGAAAGGGGCCAATAAGGGCGGCATGGTGGAACGGCTGGCCGCGCTGTTGGGCAAGGATCTGCGCGATACGTACTGCATCGGCGATCACGCCAACGATATTCCCATGCTGCGGCTCTCCGCCATCCCCTTTGCACCCGCCAACGCCATCGAAAGCGTCCGCGCCCTGCCCGGCATTCATATCCTGCCGGACTGCCGGGAACATACACTTGCCGCCATGATCCAAGTCCTGGATGGGCTGTATTGATGCAGGTTTTGTCGGATTTTACGGCGGTCCTGTTCACAGTTTTTTTACTTGACGGAATTTGCAAAACACGGTAAGATGGACTCCGGTTTTATTCTTTGGACATACGAGTGAGACAGTTTATGAAGCAAAATGTACAGAAACAGGCAAAGCAAAAACGCCTCGGGAAATCCACCGTCTTCTCCCGTCTTCGGCATATGCTTGCAGACAACTTAAAAAAGAACAGCGGGTTTCTGCACAAAAAACACGGCAAACCATCGGCAGGAAAACGCACAGATCCCTCCGTGCTCCAGCATATGCTTACCCTGCGGCACGATATGCGCCACCAGACAAAGGGAGGCCATCATCGGCAGTTCCCCGAGTCAGAGAGCCGTGTTGTTCAGCTGCTGCTGTTTGTCGGCGGCATTATGCCCTATCTGGCGGGACATTTGCGGGAAAAGTTTCATTTCCGCCGCAAACGCCGGATCCATCTTCGCTCCTCTATACGGGCCATTTTTGAGCGCATTCGCCTACACCCCGCCGTCTTTTTGAGCGGCGCTCTGGCCGTGGCGGCAATTTGTGCGCTGCTATCCGTCTTTACCGTGGGCGTCCATGTGAACTACGGCGGCTACCGACTGGGCACCGTGTCCGGACGACACGCCGTCAACGTGGCACTCTCCGATATAGAGAGCATTACCCGCGACACGCTGAATGATCTGAACTATACGGTGGACACCTCCTCTCTGGATCTGGACACCCAGATCGTACCACGCCGTACCATGGAAACCCGACAGGAGCTGGAGCAGCAGCTGACCGATCAGCTGGGGCTGGTGCAGTATGCACACGTACTGTACATCGACGGGGAGCCCGTGGTGGCCACCACCTATGACGGTGCGCTGGAGGAGCTGCTGGAGCAACTGAAGATCGGCTATATCACCGCCAACACGGTGGAATGCTATTTCGTGGAAAACGTGGAGATCCGCGAGGAATACATTGACGCCTCTTATGTGATGAATTTGGGCTATATCGCCGAGATCCTGAACGAGACCAAGAGCGGCGAGGTCAACTACACCGTGGAAAAGGGTGATGCACCCAGCAGCGTTGCCGAGAAGTTCGGCATGAGCCTTGCGGACCTGAAACGGACCAACCCCGGCTACGACTGGTCTGTTCTCCATGTAGGCGACGTGCTGACCATCTCCAACGCGGTGCCCTATCTGACCGTGGTGAACGTGGAGCGGCAGAACTATTTGCAGGATGTGCCCTACGATGTGGAGTACGAGGACAACGATTCCATGTATCAGGGCGAGTATAAAGTCCTCTCCAAAGGGGAATTCGGCAAAGCGGATATCAGCGCCAACGTTTCCTATGTCAACGGTGAGGAGACCAAGCGCGAGGTAGTTTCCAGCGTGACTTTGACTTCCCCCGTAACGGAATTACAGGAGCGCGGTACCAAGGAGCGTCCCTCCTGGTTCCCCACCGGCAGCTTCGGCTGGCCGTGCAACGGCGTGATTACCTCCCGCTTCGGTTACCGCAACACCGGTATCCGCGGCGCCAGCACTTATCACGAGGGTATTGACATCGCCAACGGCTACGGCACGCCCATCTATGCCTCTGACGGCGGCACCGTCTCCTATTCCGGCTGGCAGGGCGGTTACGGCTATCTGGTCATTATCGACCACGGCAACGGCTACCAGACCTACTACGGTCACAACAGCTCTCTGCTGGTCTCCGTGGGCGAGCACGTCTACAAGGGACAGCAGATCGCCAAGATGGGTTCCACCGGTGTCAGCAGCGGCAGCCACTGCGACTTCCGCATTAAGCTCAACGGTACGTTCCTCAACCCGCTGAACTATTTGTAAACTGCTTGCATTTTTGTAACATTGTGTTATAATATTCGACAGGAGAAGAATCAAGCGTGGGGGTATTTTATGAAACACATTTTTTTGGTCATGCTCTGTCTGATCATGGCTCTGCTGCTCACCACCTTTGCCTATGCCAGCCCACTCACCGGCGACAACGGCATCGGCACTTGGATCGTGCTGATGGTTGTGGCGGTGATCGTGCTGATCGGCGTGATGATCCTGCTGCTGAAAAAGAACAAGGATAAATAAGACCGCAAAAGCGCAATGTCATTCAGTTAACGAGCAAGTGACAAGCCAAAAATGAAACACAGCGTGCAGTACCTTTTTCCGGGTACTGCACGCTATATTTCGTTTTCCATGCCCGTCACTCGGTCCTTAACTGAATGACATTGACCCAGAGGGTGCCTTTTTGTCGTTTATCAGAAGAACGTAGGCCCTTTGCCGTCAATATAATCGTCTTCGTCAGAGATCTTTCGCACCCGCGCCATGGCGCTGAAAAACAAAAACAGCACGAACGCCAAAAACACCAGCGCCGAAAAGGTGGCATTCAGCGTGGCAATAAAGTCATAGGTGCCGTGGATCAGCGCCGGTACCCAAAACGCCAAACGGCGGCAGCGCCGACTTTTCGCCGCCTCACCGCTGTTGTCATATCGCTTGGCCATGCCGTACCAGGCACCCATAAATACGCCGAAGCAGGCGTGGCCTGGCACGGCGGTGACCGCACGCACCAACGCCGTGGAGATGCCATATGCCGCCACATAACCGATATTCTCCCACAGGGCAAAACCCAGGGACACGAACACCGCGTATACTACGCCGTCAAACTGGCAGTTGAACTCCGGCGACTTCCACGTCTTTCTCCTTAGCAGAATGTACTTTGCTCCCTCCTCGGCACATGCCACCACGCCGAAATACAGCAGTACGTTATAGAAAATGCTGCCCTCCGTCAACACCAGTCCCAGTACAAACGAACCTGCTCGCTCTGCCACCACAGCAAGGGCCGTGGATACGATGCCCAGCACCACCAGCGAAACCAGCAGCTTGCGGGGCTCCTTTTCCAACCGGTCCTTCCGGTAAATATAGCGCAGCAAGATCACCGCAGGGATCACCGCCGCCGCGATCAGTATAGGGTTCATTGTCGGTAAAAAGAACATCTCTCTACTCCTTAAAATGAAACGACCAGTGCCATCTTAAACTTCTCCTGTCCGAAAACAGCATGTGGCACATCCTTGGGCATCACCAGCGTTTCTCCGGCGCATAGCACAAACACGTCGCCGCCTACGGTAAAGCGCCCCACGCCCTCCAGTACCGTCACCATGGCGTCACCGCCGCTGGCATGGGTAGAGATCTCTTCGCCCTTGTCAAAGGAGAAGATAGTCACGCTCATCTTTTCGTTCTGCACCAGGGTCTTGCTGACCACCTGTCCGGGCTGGTACGCCACCAGCTCCTTGAGCTGTAGTTTTGCCTTTTTGTCAATGTTCTTATACATCCGGACGGTCTCCTTTCCTTCTTTATGAATAGTATACCCCGGTTTTACCGCCTTGTAAAGAAAAGTCGTATCAGCCCTTGCACTTTGTTTCCTTTTGTCGTATATTGATTAAAGTTTGTGACTTTGCAAAGGAGATCTCTTCTCTATGTCCAAAATTTGTGACTTTGTCAAGCGGGAGGTCACCCTCTGCGCCGCCTTTTTGGCCGCCGTGGTGAGCTGCTTTTTTGTTGCCCCCGACGCCGCCTATTTTGGCTATATTGACTGGCGCACCCTGGCGCTTTTATACTGTCTGATGGTGGTGGTTGCCGGGTTGCGGACTGCCGGTGCGTTTAGTTTGCTGGCTCACGTTCTGTGCCAAAAGACCCACAGTGTCCGGACCACGGGTATTATTCTGGTGGCCCTGTGCTTTTTCAGCGCCATGCTGGTGACCAACGACGTAGCACTTTTGACCTTCGTGCCCTTTGCCGTGGTGGTGCTGGGCCTTGCCCACCAGATGAAGGAGCTGGCGTGGGTGGTGGTGTTGCAGACCGTGGCAGCCAATTTGGGCAGTATGCTGACCCCCGTGGGCAATCCCCAAAACCTGTACCTCTTTTCTCGCTATGATATGACAATCGGACAATTTTTCAATGCCACCGCCCTTATCTGGCTGCTGTCTGCCGCCCTCATCGCAGGTCTCTGCCTGCTTTTGCCGAAAGCAGACCTGTCCGTGTTCCTGGGCGAGAAGCCGTCTCTGGATAAAAAAGCACTGACGATCTATCTCACGCTGTTTGCCGTGTGTATGCTGGTGGTGCTGCGGGTGCTGGCCTGGCCCGTGATGCTGGGCACCATTATCGTGATTTTGGCATTGTATGATGTGCATATGCTCAAGCGCGCCGACTTTCTTCTTTTGGTGACCTTTGTCTGCTTTTTCATCTTCTCCGGCAACCTGTCCCGCATCAATGCGGTGGCACAGCTTTTGCGTCGGCTTCTCAGCGGACACGAGCTGTTGTTGGGTGCAGGACTTTCCCAGGTCATCAGCAACGTCCCGGCAGCTATTCTGCTGTCCGGCTTTACGGAAAACGGCAAGGGACTGCTGCTGGGCGTCAACATCGGCGGACTGGGCACCCCCATCGCCAGTCTTGCCAGTCTGATCAGTTTAAAGCTGTACTCCCACGCCGAGACATCGAAGTCCAGTCACTACATGGCGAAATTTCTTGCCGCAAACTTCGTCTTGCTGGCTCTCCTGCTATTGGTGGGATCTCTCTTAACAAAATAAAAAACACGGTACTTTTGCACCGTGTTTTTTTGCGGAACGGTCAAGACCGTTCCCTACAAGTTTTTTACGACATGGACTTGCTCCGGATGATATCCTGGAAGCCCACCGCCGCCTGGGCGTTGTTGATAAACAGCACATCGGTGACACCGTAGCGGTCGATCAGCGCTGCTACGCTGTCGGTTTCCGCCCGGATATCCACCACCACGATGCGCTGATAGTAGTCGATCATATAGGGCACAAAGGCATTGCCGTAGGACTCCTTGAACACCAGCAGGGTCTTTCCGTTCTCGTTGTCGGTGTTGATGACCGTCAGCGGATTGTCCCCGTTGATGAACACGGAGGCGTAATCCCGATAGCCGCCGTTGACGGCGATGCCGTTATACCAGCCGCCGTTGTAGCACTGCATGGTGTAGCCCGTGGTGGGAAAATGGCACACCGTGTAGTCCGGATTGCGCTTGAGGTTGCTGTCGTGATTGCCGTACATATACAGCGTCCCCGTTACGTCGCCCCGGATCACGGTTTCGTATGCGTCCAGTTCCAACGGCTCGATGCCGTTGGCCTGGCAGTAAGCCACCGACGCATAGTAGGCACCAAGGCTCGTCCAGTGGTGGTCGGTACGATAGAACATATACTCGCCGGCGTGGGGCTCCATCGCGCCGAAAGCATCGGCGGTTTTCACGCCGCTGTCCATCATAGCATAGGTGCTGTTGATGAAGCTTTGAATACTTTCCCCCGCGTCGGTATAGCCCGCCGGCGTCTCAAAGGCGCAGCATTTCGGCACGATCAGCGCCGTTACATTCAAGTTGGGGTATTTGGCGGCAAAGTCGTTGACGATGGCGGCGTAGCCGCTGGAGCCGGTGGGGTCGGGAGTGAAATACTCCTGGCCGTAATCACCGCAGATCAGCACCGTTCCGTTATAGTAGGCATCCAGATCGTTGTTGTAGTGTCCGCTATTGACGGTTTCGGCGATCACGCCCTCGGCGTCCGTATCGGTATAGCTCCCTTTGCCGGGAGCGATATAGGTCTGCCCCGGCTGGCACACCTGCTTGCCGCAGACGCTGCAGACGCCGTCCGTGCCCACGTTGTGGCCGCCCGCCTGTACCAGCACTTCGCCGCAGACGGTACACATCTGACTGACCGTACAGCTCACCGGGCCACTGGGTGTATGGGGCAGCGCCTCCGCTAAAACCTCCCCGCACCGGGTACAGACCTGAGGGGCTGCACAAGTGGCCTCCTGCCCCGGTTCGTGACCCAATGCTTCAACCAGCACCTTTTCGCACTCCAGACAGATCTGGTCGGTGGTACAGGTGGCCTCCGGTCCCGGCACGTGCTTGTGGCACGCCGTCAATGGTACCGCCAGCGCCAAAGCGAGTATCAAACACAGCCATTTTTTCATAAATTTGCTCTCCTCTCTTTTCTCCTCCATTATAGCGCATGGCAGAAAAAGTGCAACTCGCGTTTCGCATAAATTTTTGTGGCGCGGCGGAGCAAAGTGTGTTATAATAAGAAAAAATATGCTAAAGCGAGGATTTTCTATGATTCGTCATTATCCCCGTCTGGAACTGAATATGACACTTCTTCGTGACAACGCCGTGCAGATTATCACCCGTTGCCGTGCTGTTGGCATCGACGCCTGCGCCGTAATCAAGGGCTGCAACGGCAACGTGGAAGTGGCAAAGCTGATGAAGGACTGCGGCGCGGTCTCTCTGGGTACCAGCCGTTTGGAACAGATTGATGCTTGCCGCAAGGCCGGCATTGAGGGCCCTTACCTGCTGGTGCGTATTCCCGGCCTGTCCGAGCTGCCCAACGTGGTCGATCTTGCCGACCTGTCGCTGCAATCCGAGTGCGCCACATTGGACGCACTGGAAGCGGAATGCGCCCGTCAGGGCAAGACCCACGGCGTCATCGTCATGGCGGATCTGGGCGACCTGCGGGAGGGTTTCTGGGATCCGGGCGAGATGGTGGAGGTCTGCCGCCATGTGGAGTTTGACCTGCCCCACATCATGCTCAAAGGCGTCGGCGTGAACCTGGGCTGCTATGGCTCCATACGCCCCACGCCGGAGAAGATGACCGATCTTCTCGCCATCGCCAAACGGGTGGAGGCCACCATCGGCCACAAGCTGGAGATTGTCTCCGGCGGTGCCACCAGCAGCTATACGCTGGTGCATGACCGCACCATGCCCGCCGGCATCAATCATCTGCGGATTGGTGAGAATATTCTCCTGGGCCACGATCTGCAGACCGAGTGGGGCATCACCGATATGGACTACCTGCATATGGACACTTTCACTCTCAAGACTGAGATGCTGGAGGTAAAGGAAAAAGCCAGCTACCCCCAAGGTGAGTTTGCCATCGACGCCTTCGGCAACAGGCCCACTTATACCGACATTGGGCCGCGAAAACGCGCCCTGCTGGGCTTTGGCCGTGCCGACGTGGGGGTGGTGGAGAGCCTGATCTGTTGTGAACCCGGCATGACGGTCGTTGGTGCCAGCAGTGACCACTGCATCGTAGACGTGACCGACTGCCGGGAGCTGAAAGTCGGCGACATCGTGTCGTTCCACCTGTGCTACGGGCATATGCTCTGTGCCACCGGCCGCAGCGATATGCCGCTGGTGCTGACAGAATAAAGAGAAGGAGAACAAAAATGAATAATACTGTAAAGCTGTTTATGGATGCCTTTCTGGCGCTATTCGCATTCTTTGCCGCTGCCCCTATTCTGCTCAATGCCGTGGCGCAGTTCGGCGTCCACAAGCGGTTTGCCAATACCATGATCGAAGAAGGCATTATCTCCGCCGAGGAGGTCAAGAATATCCTTCCGAAAAAACAGATCGCCGGTGTGATCATCTCTGCTGTTGTTTTGGGTGTTCTGGGCGTCACCTGTTACAAGACCGCGCCCTTCGGTTATCTCTGCGCCGGTGTCCCTTTTGCCGTCGGTCTGTGGAAGTATCGCAGCGTAGCCCAATTTAACAGCTACACCGTCCAGCGCTTTCAGGCTACTTACAAGGATAAATTTGACGCGGCTAAACTCAACAAATACGTGGAAAAAATGTTTTGATCGAATTGTCAAAAAAGAAGCACTCCAAACGGAGTGCTTCTTTTTTAGATGTAAGCAGAAATTACTTGGCCAAAGCCTTGTCGGCTTCCTTCATTTCCTCAAACATACCCTTGTGCTGCTTGCTGACGATAGCCTTGATCACCAACAGAGTAGCGACCATCAGAGCGCAGGCGATGATCAGGCAGATCACCACGTTCTGCAGCAGACCGGCAATGATGAAGCTGACGAATGCCACACCGGAAACGGTCAGTGCATAGGGCAGCTGGGTGAACACGTGGTTCAGGTGGTAGCAGTGTGCACCGGCAGATGCCATGATGGTGGTGTCGGAGATGGGAGAGCAGTGGTCGCCCATAACGCCGCCGGCGCAGGATGCTGCCAGACCGATGGTGCACAGAACGGGCTCCACACTGTAATCGAACACGGCCACAACGATAGGAGCCATGATGCCGATGGTACCCCAGGAAGTACCGGTAGCAAAGCCGATAGCTGCACCGATGATGAAGATCACGGCGGGCAGGAACTGCTTCAGGCTGCCGGCGCCGGCCAGAGCGTTGGTCACGAAGTCGGCGCTGTACAGAGCATAACGGGTGAAGGAGCACAGCGTCCAGGCCAGGGTCAGGATCAGGATGGGGCTGACCATCTGGATGAAGCCGTTGGGCACGGACTCAAAGCTCTTGGTAAAGCTGATGGTACCGCGCAGCCAGAAATAGATGAACGTGAAGACCATGCCGATCAGACCGCCGATGGACAGACCCACAGCAGCGTCAGCATTGGAGAAGGAGTCGATAAAGGTCTCGCCGTCCAGAATGCCGCCGGAATAGACCATGCCGAAGATACAAGCGGCGATCAGCACGATCACGGGGATCAGCAGATCGGCCACAGAGGTCTTCTTGCCGCCGGCAGGTGCTTCATAATCGTCAGCACCGGCGAAGGGACGCTCGGGAGTGGTGAACAGATCGTCCTTGACCTGCGCGTTGTACTCGTGCTTCAGCATGGGACCGTAGTCAATGTTCAGCACGGAGATCACAACGATCATCAGCAGGGTCAGCAGGCAGTAGTAGTTCCAGGGGATCTGCTTGATGAACAGCTCGAAGCCGCCCACGGCGTCAGAATTGACGTAGCCGGAAATGGCAGCCGCCCAAGAAGAAACAGGCGCGATCATGCACACGGGAGCGGCAGTGGCGTCAATGATGTAGGCCAGCTTGGCACGGGAGATCTTGTGGCTCTCCGTCACGGGACGCATCACGGCGCCCACGGTCAGGCAGTTAAAGTAGTCGTCCACGAAGATCAGAACGCCCAGCAGCATGGTCAGCAGCTGTGCGCCGGCGCGGCTCTTCACGGTCTTGGTGGCCCAGCGGCCAAAAGCTTCGGAGCCGCCGCCCTTGTTCATCAGGTCCACCATCACGCCCAGCATCACCAGGAAGCAGATGATACCGATGTCATAGCTGTCGGCCAACACGGAAACGATACCGTAGTCAGCGCCGATCAGCGCAACGATGGTCTCCCAGGGGGCAAACTGGGTGTAAAGCAGGGCACCCACCAGGCAGCCGAAGAACAGAGAGGAATACACTTCCTTGCTGATCAGAGCCAGAGCGATTGCCACAATGGGACCCAACAGGGACCAGAATGTACCTGCAAAGGGAGTAGACGCGTCCTCAATGATAATGGGAGCATCCTTGTACGTTACGCCCAGGATCACCAGCAGCACCACTACAACGGCGCAGGCAACCAAGTACGCAACTTTCGTACTCTTCTTTTCCATTATGAGATTTACCTCCTCAAAATTATGGTTTTATTATTGTAAAACGCCACATTTTGAGTGTCAATGATTTCACAATTTCTTATCGTTCCCTTAACGGTTGTCGATTTTGGATTTTCGGTTTCTTAACAAAAACAGCAAAAAGAAGCACTCCAAACGGAGTGCTTCTTTTTTAGATGTAAGCAGAAATTACTTGGCCAAAGCCTTGTCGGCTTCCTTCATTTCCTCAAACATACCCTTGTGCTGCTTGCTGACGATAGCCTTGATCACCAACAGAGTAGCGACCATCAGAGCGCAGGCGATGATCAGGCAGATCACCACGTTCTGCAGCAGACCGGCAATGATGAAGCTGACGAATGCCACACCGGAAACGGTCAGTGCATAGGGCAGCTGGGTGAACACGTGGTTCAGGTGGTAGCAGTGTGCACCGGCAGATGCCATGATGGTGGTGTCGGAGATGGGAGAGCAGTGGTCGCCCATAACGCCGCCGGCGCAGGATGCTGCCAGACCGATGGTGCACAGAACGGGCTCCACACTGTAATCGAACACGGCCACAACGATAGGAGCCATGATGCCGATGGTACCCCAGGAAGTACCGGTAGCAAAGCCGATAGCTGCACCGATGATGAAGATCACGGCGGGCAGGAACTGCTTCAGGCTGCCGGCGCCGGCCAGAGCGTTGGTCACGAAGTCGGCGCTGTACAGAGCATAACGGGTGAAGGAGCACAGCGTCCAGGCCAGGGTCAGGATCAGGATGGGGCTGACCATCTGGATGAAGCCGTTGGGCACGGACTCAAAGCTCTTGGTAAAGCTGATGGTACCGCGCAGCCAGAAATAGATGAACGTGAAGACCATGCCGATCAGACCGCCGATGGACAGACCCACAGCAGCGTCAGCATTGGAGAAGGAGTCGATAAAGGTCTCGCCGTCCAGAATGCCGCCGGAATAGACCATGCCGAAGATACAAGCGGCGATCAGCACGATCACGGGGATCAGCAGATCGGCCACAGAGGTCTTCTTGCCGCCGGCAGGTGCTTCATAATCGTCAGCACCGGCGAAGGGACGCTCGGGAGTGGTGAACAGATCGTCCTTGACCTGCGCGTTGTACTCGTGCTTCAGCATGGGACCGTAGTCAATGTTCAGCACGGAGATCACAACGATCATCAGCAGGGTCAGCAGGCAGTAGTAGTTCCAGGGGATCTGCTTGATGAACAGCTCGAAGCCGCCCACGGCGTCAGAATTGACGTAGCCGGAAATGGCAGCCGCCCAAGAAGAAACAGGCGCGATCATGCACACGGGAGCGGCAGTGGCGTCAATGATGTAGGCCAGCTTGGCACGGGAGATCTTGTGGCTCTCCGTCACGGGACGCATCACGGCGCCCACGGTCAGGCAGTTAAAGTAGTCGTCCACGAAGATCAGAACGCCCAGCAGCATGGTCAGCAGCTGTGCGCCGGCGCGGCTCTTCACGGTCTTGGTGGCCCAGCGGCCAAAAGCTTCGGAGCCGCCGCCCTTGTTCATCAGGTCCACCATCACGCCCAGCATCACCAGGAAGCAGATGATACCGATGTCATAGCTGTCGGCCAACACGGAAACGATACCGTAGTCAGCGCCGATCAGCGCAACGATGGTCTCCCAGGGGGCAAACTGGGTGTAAAGCAGGGCACCCACCAGGCAGCCGAAGAACAGAGAGGAATACACTTCCTTGCTGATCAGAGCCAGAGCGATTGCCACAATGGGACCCAACAGGGACCAGAATGTACCTGCAAAGGGAGTAGACGCGTCCTCAATGATAATGGGAGCATCCTTGTACGTTACGCCCAGGATCACCAGCAGCACCACTACAACGGCGCAGGCAACCAAGTACGCAACTTTCGTACTCTTCTTTTCCATTATGAGATTTACCTCCTCAAAATTATGGTTTTATCATTGTAGTCCCTTGTTAAGAAATTGTCAAGTTCTTGTCAAAAAATTTGACTGTTTTAACAAATTGTAAACCTATTATCCGTCCCTTTTCACAAATTGTTAACAAATATTGTAAAAGTGGCTGACTTTTTGTACTTTCTATGACCTTTTTTTCCTGTTTTGGCACAAAAAAAGACGCCAGACATATGTCCGGCGTCTTTTTTCTTTAAAAATATGTATGTCTCTTTCCGTTTCTTAGCCGAAGAACGATGCCAACTGACCGTAGAGGATCAGCAGCATGGCCAGCACGGTGATGAACTTGCAGCAGATCTTGAAGTAACCCTCGATCTTGAACTTGTGGTTCGGGGTAACTTCGCACTCTTCCTTGACCAGATCCGTACCGGTCT
>R20__coassemble_1189_pt1 | contig 15522 bp, 11 predicted proteins | sample R20__metabat2_high_PE_008 | metagenome-assembled genome bin R20 | reverse complement strand
CCTTTGGCCACTCGGGAAATCCCCCATATGAAGTTGGAGCTGGTGGACGGATTCGCTTTCCTGCGGGAAAGCCACGGCGGTTGCAACATGCCACCGGCATGTTGCCAAGTGCCGCCTTTCGAATCCGACGACCACTTTTGCAAGACTTGGAGCTGGTGGACGGATTCGAACCCCCGACCTGCTGATTACAAATCAGCTGCTCTACCAGCTGAGCTACACCAGCATTGAACCAGCGAACAGAAGTATATTAGCAGATTTGACCCGTTTTGTCAACCAATATTTCTTCGAATTCTTGAATTTTTGCTTTTGCCAGAGGAGGAACCTTTATGACCCTATCGGAACTGTCCGTGGAATACGGAAAAAGCGCAGAACTGATCGCGCAGCGGCTGCGCCTGCTGCGGGAGCTGGAGCGCCGATGTACCGACGAAGCGGAGCGGCTGCGTCTGCACCGCCGCATTTTGGATTTGCGCCCACTGCAGCAGCAATGCCGCGATCTGCAAAAACTGACCGCACACTATTATGACAGGAGTTTTTACCGTGATGAAAGATACTGCTTATGACCTTCTGGATCTGGGAAGCCTACAGCAATGGCAGCGATCTCTGGGCGGTGACAACCGCCAGCGTTTGGACCGTCTGGCCCACTATTTGCCCGTGGCAATGGCGGAGGAGCTGACTCCGCGGCAGCGACAGCTTTTGCGTATGTTTTATTACGACGGCAAAAGCGTCACCGCTATTGCCCGGGAACTGTCGGTCAACAAATCCACCGTGACCCGCACTTTGCAGCGCGCGCAGAAGCGCTTGCGTCGCTCGTTGCGTTATGCTTTGTAAAAAGTCCCGTTTTTTCCTTTTTTCACAGCGATTTTTAGCTTGTGTGATGGAAAAAACTGTGGTATGATACATTTAATAAGCAGGGTGGTGATTTCATGTATTTCGGCAGCGTTAAATTCTTTAAAAACATGATACTGGTCGTCGTGATCCTCGCCATCGGCATTTCCGCCGCCTTTGCCGTCTATTATCACCATCAGTGGCAGCAGGCGCAGGTTTCTTTGGGGGAGTCCGGCGTACCGGGCGGAAACGGTTCCTATTCCGCCATTGATACCGCCCCTATCGATTACCAGACCCTCTATCCCGATTTTTATGCGCCGCAGCCCTACAATGCCACGGATCGGCAGAGCAACATGGTCTACTTGACCTTTGACGGCGCACTTTCCTCCTATACCACAGATATTCTGGATATTCTGGCGGAAAAAGGAGTTACGGCCACCTTTTTTCTCTCCGGTACCTCCGACACCGTGAATGTCGATGCTCTCAAGGAGATCGCCGCTGCGGGGCATACGATCGGTATGGCCTCCTGGACCGGCGACTATTCCACGCTGTACCGTTCGGTAGACGCCTACCTGGCAGACGCCTATCAGCTCTTTACCTATATTCGTGACGATCTGGGCGTAACGCCAACGGTCTTCCGTTTTCCCGGCGGCAGCATCAACAGCTATAACGCGGGGTTTTATCAGGAATTGATCGCTGAAATGATCCGCCGCGGCTTTGTCCCCTATGACTGGAACATTAATATTGCGGACATGAACGGCGGCTATACTGCCCAGACGCGGGTCGACACCGTGATGGACTGCATGAACGCACTGGATCGCGCTGTTCTTCTGCTGCGGTCCGATGCCTCTGCCGTTGAATTTCTGCCTGTGCTGATCGACCGTCTGCAGGAAAACCACTACACCTGTGCGGCGCTGCAAATCAATACAAAGCCTGTTCTGTTTGCTTATCCGAAATGATTTTACAAATATAGGAGGAGAAAACCATGAGCAAAAATAACAAAATGGACAACTTTAAAAAGGCCGCTTTCGATATGTTCGGGGTCGGCAGTGATGTGGAGTCGGAGCTGAACCAGGACATGAGCATTGACGAAAAGGTCGATGCCATCCTGGAAGCAGAGCAGGTTTCTGCCGTCGAAGTTCCCGCGCCGATCACGTCCCGCCCCCAGAGCGTTGCCTCCAACAGCGCCCCTTATGTTCTGGTACCCGCCACTTATCTGGCACCGGGTACCGTGATGGAAGGTACGCTGCGCAGCAAGGGCGACGTGGAGATCGCCGGTACGTTTAAGGGCGACATTATCTCCGAGGGCGACGTGACTCTGCACACCAATATTGAAGGCAATGTTACCGCCAACAACCTGTCCCTTGTCGATTGTAGCGTGACCGGTGACTGCACCGCTACCTCTGTGGTAAAGGTCGATGCCAACTCCAGCATTCAGGGCAATATTGTTGCTGCTGAACTTCTCTGCTCCGGCAGCATTGTAGGCGACATCAACGTCAAAGGCAACGCGACCTTTGACTCCAGCGCTATTGTGGACGCCAACATCGGTGCCGGCAGCATCGCCATGGAGCGCGGCGCTAAGATCTCCGGCAAGCTGAATATGCGCGGCTGAGCTTTCCCCTGTCAGACACCACCCCGTCCGTTTAAAAGCGGACGGGGTGCTTTATTGACAAGCTAAAAGACACCGGAGTTCTCTCCGGTGTCTTTTCTGCTTTTTGGAAAAATGCTTAAAACAGCTCTTTCTTCTTGCCGTAGAACGCCAGACCCATCAGGCCCGCCACACAGACGGAAACCGCGATCAGCATACCGCTCATGTTGGCCATATCCGCCGTCTGGGCAGACTTCACACTGACGTTGTGGATGCCGCTGCCGGAATTGGTCGGCGTATACGTATCGCGATAGGTAAGATCGATATCGAAACGCACCGTAATGCTATGCGATTGATCTACATCGTTAAAGCTGATCACGCCGGTCTTGTACATCGTCGGATTTATCTGCTGGCTCTGATAGACGCCGTCAATATAGATGGCACCGATCTTGGAGCCTGCATCGGGATCAATGTAGTAGGTCGCATCGCTGCACACACGCAGTCTGTGGATGCCCTGGCCGGTAATGCTGCCGTGGCCCAGACCCAGCGGAGAAACAGATGCAGTGATCGCGGGTGCCACAGCATCAAAAATCTGCTCCGCGATCCAGGTGTGCCCCTCCGCATCGGGGTGCGGATCGAAATGAGACGTGGTTCCCACAATGCCGTCAATATCCACAAAATGGATATCCATATCCTTTGCGATCTGCTCGTCGATGGCAATCATTTTATCCGTCAGTTCATCCATCGCCGAACCGATCATCAAAACCGTCATCGGGTAGGCCATCTCATTGATCAGCTGCGTCAGCTGCTCATTGGTGGCCCCGTTCTCCAGTGCCGCAGAAATTTTTTCCAAAATTTCTGTCGTATCCGTCTGCGCTGCCGCCAACTCATCACCGGACAGACTCAGCATTTTCAGCACCTGTTCGGGCGTTCCGTAAATCGCCTTCAGCAGGGAATACACACCCTTGCCCTCGAAAATGATCTTTCTCAGTGCATCGCCGTTCATCAGTTCGGTCGCCACTGTGTAGAGATACTTTTGCAGACTGTACGGATTAAAGTGTCCGATCAGTATCAACTCATAATCCTCGTGGTTTTCTGCGCTGCCCTTAATGCTCTTGATCTCTGTGATCGCCGCTCTTATACCTGCATCGTAATCCTCCAAAACCTGCTCGAAATATGCGTTGATATTCTCAGTGGAATAGTACTCCAACAGTTTTTTAAAGGAGTCAGCCGTCAGCAGAGTGGACAGATCCAAGTTGCCGAACATCGTTGCCAACTGTTCCAGATCTAACACTTCGATCAGCTTATACAGCAGGCCCAACACACTCTCCGGTATGCCTTCGCCTAAGCCATCAAGAACGCCGTCTTGCTCCTTCTCTACCTGCTCCTCTTCCTTCGTAGGCGCAAGGGCCTCTTCCATTTCGGCCTCGGGTCCCGCTGCAATTTCAGTATCCTCAGATACCTCCTCGCTCATTTCACCAATTTCTTCGCTGACTTCTTCGGAGACCTGTGCATCAGGCTGCTCTGCCTCTGCCTTTTCCCGGCTCACGCCGACAGCCTCTTCCAGACTTTCCAGATCAGCTGCTTCACCAACGGTAAGCGTCAGCAAAGAAGACAACTGTTCATAGCCCTCGGACACCTCCTGCCACAGGTTGCTGCCCTTGATCTCCTCTGTTGTTTTCTTTACGTCTTCACCGATCTGCTTCGCCACATCGGTCAGCTTCTTCTTCACATCGCTAACAGAAGCGCCTTCTGTTTTAGCGCCGGCTTCACCGGTTTCGGTGCTTTCTTCCGGGCTCTCAGGAGACTCTTCTGCTTCCTCGACCAGCGCCGCGATCTCCTTGGATAGCTCCTGCTTCTCCTTCTCGTTGAGCTCCTCCGCCGTTTCCAGTGCTTCCTCCGCCACGCTCAGCAGCTGTACCTGCTGCTTGGGCGTCAGGCTCTCCATAACCATGGTAATCAAGCCGGACAGCGTCTGCATATCGATGCCGAATTCCAACCCAAGTACGATCAGGCCCACCAGCTTCACCAGCGGGGTCTCCCCGTCGCCGGCAGCGGCAAAGAGCATAAAGTTCTCATAGATATCATTGTTGCCGCTGGAAACGGCAATCAGATCGCTCTGCTGCGCCGCAAGCCGCATATAGTACTTATAGGCAGGGCTTTCCGGCATTTTCACAAAGCCGCTCATGTACTGGCTCTCGTCTGTCAGGAACTTCACCAGATCCGTCGAGAACATACCGCAGACGCCGAAGTTATACAGCTCTGCCTGATTAAAGGCCGCCGTATTGGCGTCGCTGATAATCGCCACGCCGTTGGCATCACGATCCGGGATCGCAATGCCGGTAGTATCCAGGCCCAGCATCTGTGCCGTCTGGGAGGGATAGCTGTCGGGGAACACATTGCCGATGGCATTGGGAATGATATCGGCAAGAATCTCTGCTTCGTTCATAATGCCGTTGGCCAAGCCCAGGGTTGCACTGTCGCCGAAGATCGTAAACTTGTTGAACAGTTCTGTGGGCAGGGAATCCTTGCGGCTCTGCTCCTCCAGCAGCGTATCATAAATGCGCTGTGCGATCCAGGCATGACCCTCCTCTGTGGGGTGCGGGTCAAAGTTGCCGTTGGCAGGAGCATCGGAGATGTCAATATACAATGCGCCGTACTTTCTGGCCAGCGTCTGCAATCCGCTGTTGACCTCCTGATAAACCTGACGCAGACCTTCACCGGCAATCAGCGTCATCATGGGATACATAAGGGATGCCAGCAGACTGTAAACTTCCTGGCTCTCCCAATCCTCCAGCTTCATCTTACCGATGGCTGCAAATGCCTTGTTCAGGCCATCCGCAATCTTCTGTGCCCAATCCTCGTTCCCGATCATGGACAGATCCGCCGCGCTGACCTGCAGGTCCTCCAGCACATCCTTCAGGATCTTCAGCAGGGTCAGAGAATTCTCACCCAGGCTCTTCAGGAATTCCTTATTCTCCCACTGCTGCTTCAGATAGTTCAGATAGTTCTCTGCGCCGAAGGGATTGTACTGGCTGATCACGGCCAGCTGGCCATCCTTGCCGGCATTCTTCTGTGCGGTAACTGTATAGCTCAAAATATCGTTGTTGCCCGCCAGGATCTCATCAATCACGCCGCTGGTAACGAAGTAATCGTAAATGTTCTCCGGGGCATAGTAATCCACCAGCTTCAAAATATCGTTCGCGGAAAGGCTCATGGTCTCGGCTTCCGCCCCCAAAGGCGATGCACCCTCGCTGGGAATCAACATCTGGAAAAAGCCCAGCATAGAACGGATATCCAGATGGAAGCCCATCAGCATGGAGACCAGGCCCAGAAGCTGGCCGATCTGACCGGCATCCTCCGCCATTTGATAGCCCATCATGAAATTCTGATAGATATTGTTGCCGCCAACGTGAACGCCCACCAGATCGCCGGTAGCCACGTTGCTGCGCATATCCTCCAGATACCCTTCCATCTTCGGGTCGCTGATGATCGCGTTGAAGGTTGCGTTCAGATAGTTGGTGTTACCGTTGTCACCGGCCAGCGTACCCTTGAGCATATTGGCCACATCGCCGGCCATAGCGCCGCCGATACCGTAGTCATACACATGTGCCTTGTCCACGTCCACCATCTCGCCGAACTGGAATGGATAGGCCCAGCTGTAACGGCCGCCGTGCAGGTTGTTCTCATAGTCATAAGCGCCGCCCATATGGTTCAGGAACGCGGGCCCCATCAGCGCCGCCAGCATATCCGGATCGAGCCCTTCCACTTCGGTGCCGCTGCCGTAGAACATGACTTGCATCATATACTCGGTGAACTCACTCATCTCACCGTAGTCATCGGGGAAATAATCCACCTGGTTATAGCCCAGGTCAATGGAGTCGCCCAGGAACACCAGCTTGGAGTTCGCCCCAAAGCTCAGCTTGTCTGTACCCGTCTGTGTACTGCTGCTCTGATTCAGCAGAGAAGCCGTCAGTTGGCCCAGAGCACTCAGCGAACCGGTGATGTCGTCGATGCTCACGTTGTTGATCGTACCCGCCGCAAAGGACGGAACGGCCAGCGTAAACATCAGACACAGCGCCAGGAACATCGCCAATGCCTTTTTGCCTGCGTTCTTCATCATGCATTGCCTCCTTGTGTTTTTATCTATTAACACTATTATAATTTTGCCTGTTTTTCCAGCGCCAGGTAGTCCACCTTCCCCACCTTGGTATAGGGGAACTCCGGCACGAAGGCATAGCCGGCGGGCTGCACGTACTCGGGCAGATCCTCTTCGCACGCCTTACGCAGCATCTTCTCCAGCGCCACGTGGTCGTCATACCCGGGCATCGGCTTGATGAACAGGAATGGCAGCTTGCCCTGACGGTGCTCCGGATCCTTCACCGCCACCGCGCAGGCAGCGTCCACGCCGTGCAGAGGCATGACCTCATTCTCAATAATGTAGGGGAACACCTTAAAGCCGTCGTGGCGAATGATCACCCGTTTCATGCGCCCCAGGATGAACACGAATCCGTCCTCGTCCATCTTTCCCAGGTCGCCGGTATGGACCCACAGCTCGCCGTCACTGTGGCGGCGGATGACCTTCTCGGTCTCCTCCGGCATCTCGTAATATCCCAGCATCGTGGTGGGGGTGTTGATGCACACCTCACCCTCGGTGTTGTAGTCCAGCTCCTCGTCAGTGTCAGGCTTGAAGATACCCACTCTCGTCAGCAGCAGCGGGATGCCCACGCTGCCTCGGCGGTTGACCTCCCGGATGCAGGAGCAGGCGCAGGCGCTGACCTCGGTCATGCCGTAACCCTTACACAGCTTGTAGGGCGCATGATGCTCGGCAAAGAAACCGTTGACAATGTCCTCATCCTCCACGGTGATCGCGTCGCCGCCGGAGCCGGTGGTGTGCAGGAAGGACAGGTCCAGATTCTTCACAGCGGAATCGCTCAACAGGTTCTGATAGTGCAGGGGTACACCTGCCATCATATTGGGCCGATACTTTCGCAGCAGCCTGCCCAGTTCCTCCGGATCGAACTGAGGGATCAGCACGACCTTGGCGCCGCCATACAGCGGGGCATGAACGCCGCAGCCGTAGCCGTAGGCAATAAACGGGGGCATCACGTTCAGGAAAGAGTCCTGCCGCTTGTCGATCCGCTTGGCCACATACTGCACAGCCAGCGCGTTCAGGTTTCTGTCGCTCAGCAGCACGCCCTTGGGTCTGCCGGTGGTGCCGCCGGTGTGCATGATCAGAATGGCGCGTTGGGCATCATAGGGAGCGGGCATCACAGCGGGATCATTGGCGGCCGCCGCCACGAAGTCCTTCCACAGCAGCACGTTGGGTGCATAACTGCCGCCCTTGTTCTTCAGATTGTAAAGGAACTTCTTGACGCCCGGCAGAGAATCAGCAGGGGAGTTGATGATGACCTTTTCTACCTGGGTACCCAGCACCGCCTCGCGGATCTTTTCATAGGCAACACTGATCGTCAGCACGAAGCGTGACTTGACCTCTTCGACGTACTCCCGCAGACCGTTGGGACTGGTGCGGGGGTCCACCATGTTCAGCGTGGCGCCCAGCATATCCAGCGCGTAAAAGCTGTAAATCGTCTCGGGGGTCATCACCGAGCAGACCGTCACAATGTCGCCGGCCTTAACGCCAATCTTACTATATGCTTTGGCTGTCGCTTCTATTTTATCAAATAGCTCGCCGTAGCTGATCTTGCGGTCATAGTACATCAGCGCGGTCTGGGCAAGATAGTCGGCGTTTGCGCTCTTCAAATAATCATAAACCGTAGTATCTATCGGAATTGCTTCGCTCTGGGCTTCTTCCCAGTACTTCATCCAGCGCTTCTCTTCGGAAGGCTTTTTTATTAAGATCTCCATTCTGCTGAGTTCTCCTCTCGGGTATTCTTACTTATCTGTGTCCTGTATTTGCAGTATTATCGCACAATAATACACATTATTTGCAATTATAGATAATATACCACAACGCTCCTGTAAATGCAAGTTTTTCCGCTTCCTTTTTATGTAAATTTCAAAAAATCTTTTTTCCAGCATTTTCCGCAAGAGCGCGTGCAGCAAAAACCGTGCCGCCGCCATGCTGCTATCGCTTCGCAATTGCCCTCTTCTTGCCTCTGCCCGCTTTGTTCCAAAAATAAAACACCACCCATCGGGTGGTGTTTTATTTTTGGAGCGGGCGACGAGGCTCGAACTCGCTACCTCGACCTTGGCAAGGTCGCGCTCTACCAGATGAGCTACGCCCGCAGAACAGGATTGATTATATCGCATAAAAAGCTGTTTGTCAACCCCGTTTCTTCTTTTTTATGCCGTAAATAAAATCTCGATGATCCCCACGTCCGTTTCATCCGGATAATAGTTCACCTGCCAGGGTTCGCCGATTCCCTGCTCCTGCCGCACCTGTTCCGCAACTGCCGCCACTTCTCCGGTCTGTCCCTGGAAATAGCCCACCTGCAATACCAGCTCCGCCGCTCCGCTTTCCACGGCGGCGGTCAGCAGAGTGGGCAGGGCAGAAATGCTGTTGGTGTGGATCATGCCGGACACCTGTTCAGCGCTGCGCCGATAGCCGATGTTCACTTCGATCAGGCCGCTGTCCTCGTCCCATGTATAGGTGATATAGTCCACCGCATAAGAGCCCAGCGGCGTCTCAAACTGGGTCTCATGTGTTGCCTTTTCCATGGCTGCTTCACCGTCCAGCTCCGTGTCCGTCAGTGCAAGACGGATCTTGCCCTCCTCCTTGTGTCCGGTCACCAGAACCAGCAGGTCGTTGACCAGATCCTGATAACCCTCGGCTCGCAGGATCGAGCGATCCTCGCTCTCATAGTAGGTGGCGCTGTGGGCTTCGATACTGCTGTACTCCCGGTTGAGGAAGGAACAACCCGTCAGCAAAAGCGAACCTATTAAGAATATCACAATTGTTACCTTCTTCATGGCCATTCTTCCCTTTTTTTGCTACAAAAGTTCCAGTTGCTTCTCGTCACTGTCCTCGTTCTTCACCAGCGCACCGGCGGCGGGCAGGGTGCGGGTGCGGTAGCGGCTGTGGTTGGTGATGCCGGTGTTCTCCACCCGTTCTACCCGCTCCAGACGATATTTCGGCTTCAGCGTCATCACCGCCACGCCCTGGGTATTTCGTGTGGTTTTAGGCGTCAAAAAGGCGGTATTCATCAATAAACAGCGATTTTCCGTGCTGAAAAGTGCCAGTTCTGCGTCCTGGGGCAGGTGGAACATCCCCACCAATTGCACCTTGTCACTGTATGCTCCCGTCAGCTTGCGGCGGTTGGAGGTGGTGGCGTAGGACTGCAGCGGCACCTTGGCGGCCTTGCCGTTTTCAAAGAAGAACACCACGTTCCCGCTGTAATCCCCAGGAATTACCATATACAGAACGCTCTCACCCTCGTCCATTCCAAGCTTTGCGGGTAAATAGTCGCCCAAAAGCGAAGCCTTGCTGTCGCCAAATTCTGCCATTTTTGTCTTATAGCACTGTTGTTTGTCCGTAAAGAACATGATCTCCGCGGCGGTGGTGGTCTCGAAGCTCTGGCGCAGGGCATCCCCCTCCTTGAACTTCTGCTCGCCGGACATCCGCAAAGACTGCGGGGTGATCTTCTTAAAATAGCCCTCCCGGCTGAGGAATACGGTGACGGGCGCTGCCTCGACCTCTTCTTCCTCCGGCTCTTCCTGGATTTCGTGGCTGAACAAAATCTCGGTACGCCTTGGTACAGCGTACTTCTTCTTCACGTCCTCCAACTCGTCGATGATGATCTTCCGGATGCGGGCGGGCTTGTTGAGGGTATCCTCCAAATCCAGAATTTCCTCCTCCAGGGCGGCAGTCTCCTGCACACGCTTGAGGATGTATTCCTTGTTGATGTTCCGCAGCTTGATCTCCGCCACGTATTCCGCCTGGACCTGGTCGATGCCGAAGCCGATCATCAGGTTGGGAATGACCTCCACCTCTTCCTCGGTCTCGCGGATGATGCGGATGGCCTTGTCGATGTCCAGTAAAATGCGCTTCAGGCCCTTGAGCAAGTGGAGTTTTTCCCGCTTGCGGCTGAGGATATAGAACACCCGGCGTTTGACGCATTCCGTGCGCCAGGCCGTCCACTCCTCCAAAATCTCACCCACACCCATGACACGGGGCGAGCCGGCGATGAGGATATTGAAGTTGCAGGAAACCGTGTCCTGCAGGGGTGTCATGCGGTAGAGCTTTTGCATCAGCTTGTCCGGGTCCACGCCCCGCTTGAGATCAATGGCCAGCTTGAGACCGGACAAATCGGTCTCATCGCGCATATCGTTGATCTCCTTGATCTTCCCCGCCTTGACCAGCTCCTCGACTTTATCCAAAATCGCCTCAATGGATGTGGAATAGGGGATCTCGTAGATCTCGATGACGTTTTCGGATTTATCATAGCGGTACTTGGCACGGACTTTTACGCCACCCCGGCCCGTTTCGTAGATCTGGCGCAGGTCGTCGCCATCGCAGACGATCTGACCGCCGGTGGGGAAGTCGGGCGCCAGCAGGGTAGAGCTAATGTCGTGGTCGGGATTTTTCAGCAGGGCCACGGTGGTCTGGCAGACCTCCCCCAGATTGAAGCCGCAGATCTGGGACGCCATACCCACAGCAATGCCCTGATTGGCGGACACCAGCACGTTGGGGAAGGTGGTGGGCAGCAGCGACGGCTCTTTCATGGTATTGTCGTAGTTGTCCGCAAAGTCCACCGCGTCGCAGTCCAGATCCCGGAACAGCTCAGCGCAGATGGGGGAGAGCTTGGCCTCGGTATAGCGGCTGGCGGCGTAGGCCATGTCCCGAGAATAGACCTTGCCGAAGTTGCCCTTGCTGTCCACAAAGGGGTGGAGCAGAGACTCATTTCCCTTGGCAAGGCGCACCATGGTCTCATAGATGGCGGCGTCGCCGTGGGGGTTGAGGCGCATGGTCTGGCCCACGATGTTGGCGCTCTTGGTGCGTCCGCCGGTGAGAAGTCCCATCTTGTACATGGTGTACAGCAGCTTGCGGTGAGCGGGCTTGAAGCCGTCGATCTCCGGAATGGCGCGGCTGACGATGACGCTCATGGCGTAGGGCATATAGTTGCTGTCCAGAGTTTCGGTGATAGGTTGATCCAGCACCGCGCCCCGGAGCCCCATGACATTGGGGTCGCCGCGGCGGACGGTATTCTGTTCGGGTTGTTTTTTCTTTGGCATAATTGCTTATGTCCTTTCCTGTGGAATGCTAAATGCTGAATGCTGAATGCTGAATGCTAAATGCTAAATTAGCTTTTAGAAGAGGTCTTGCAAATCGCCGTCAGCAATCCCAATAATTCAGCCAAATCTGTTTGTAAGCTCTCGCATTGTTCCTCTGTGATATACTCTGTGGCACATAGTAATTGCAACCAATATTTGGTTTCGTTCGCTTCTTTTAATGCAATGCTCATCTTTGCCGTAAAGTCCGCTTTACTCTGTCCCCGGACTCCTTCAGCAACATTGGCACCTATACTGGTGCCACTTCGCAAAACTTGTTTGGATAAAACAAATTCGCGTTTTTCGTTTGTCAGATGTTTATACAAGTTAACCGTCCTAACGGCAAAATGAAAGCTTTTTTCTGCTATCACATTTCTTTCCATTGCTTGCCCTCATTCAGCATTTTGCATTTTGCATTCAGCATTTTTACGACACGTCGATCATGTCCATATACTTATAGCCGTTTTCGGCGATGTAGTCCTTGCGTCCGGTCAGATTGTCCCCCAGCAGCAAATCGAACACCGCCGCCGTCCGCTCCGCATCGTCGGGCAGAACCTTCACCAGCCGGCGGGTCTCGGGGTTCATGGTGGTCATCCACATCATCTCCGGATCATTCTCGCCCAGGCCCTTGGAGCGTTGGATGTTGACCTTTTTGCCCTCTAATTCTTTCAAAATGTCCGCTTTTTCCTTTTCGGAATAGGCAAACCAGGTCTTTTCCTTGCAGGTGATCTCAAAAAGGGGCGTCTCCGCGATATAGACATAGCCCTCGTTAATGAGGGTGGGGCAGAGGCGATACAGCATGGTCAGGATCAGGGTGCGGATCTGGAAGCCGTCCACGTCGCCATCGGTGCAGATGACCACCTTGCTCCACCGCAGATTGCTGATATCGAACTGGTTGAGGTCCTTGACCGCCTTGTCCTTGACCTCCACGCCGCAGCCCAGCACCTTGATGAGGTCGGTGATGATCTCGCTTTTGAAGATGCGGGGATAGTCGGCCTTCAGGCAGTTCAATATCTTGCCCCGGACGGGCATCAGCCCCTGGAACTCCGCGTCACGGCTCTGCTTGCAGGCACCCAGAGCGGAGTCGCCCTCCACGATATAGATCTCCCGCTTCGACACGTCCTTGGTGCGGCAGTCCACGAATTTCTGCACCCGGTTGGCAATGTCGATCTTCTCGGTGAGCTTTTTCTTCTGATTGATACGGGTCTTTTCTGCGGTTTCCCGGCTGCGCTTATTGATCAGCACCTGGGCGGCGATCTTCTCGGCGGCGTCGCGGTTTTCGATGAAATAGACCTCTAAGTTCTGGCGCAGGAAGTCGTTCATGGCGTCCTGCACGAACTTGTTGGTGATGGCCTTTTTGGTCTGGTTTTCATAGCTGGTCTGGGTGGAGAAGTTGTTGCTGACCAGCACCAGGCAGTCCTGCACGTCGGGATAGGTGATCTTCGCCTCGCTCTTGAGATATTTGTTGTTGTCCCGCAGGTACTTGTCAATGGCGCCCACCAAAGCAAGGCGGGTGGCCTTTTCGGGGCTGCCGCCGTGTTCTAAGAAGCTGGAGTTGTGGTAGTGCTCGCACAGCGCCACGCGGTTACTAAAGCAGCACGCCACGGACAGCTTCACCTTATATTCCGGCTTGTCCTCCCGATCGCGGCCCCGGCGCTCCGTCTCCCAGAACACCGGCTCGGTGAGACCGTCCAGCCCCACCAGCTCGGCAATATAGTCCCGAATGCCGTTTTCGTAGAGGAATTCCTCGGTTTCGAATTTGCCGGGGGTCACCTCATTCCGCAGGCGGAAGGTGACACCGGCGTTGACCACTGCCTGCCGCTTCATCACGTCCCGGTAGTACTCTACCGGCACGGCAATGTCGGTAAAAACCTCCAGATCCGGCAGCCAGCGAATACAGGTGCCGGTTTTTTTCTTATTGGTGGTCAGTTCCTCGGTTTGCAGGCCGCCCACGTTCTCGCCGGTTTCAAAGTGGAGCTTGAACTCCTTGCCGTCACGCCAGACGGTGACATCCATATACTGCGAAGAGTACTGGGTGGCGCAGGAGCCCAGACCGTTCAAACCCAGAGAGAATTCGTAGTTCTCGCTGTTCTCATTGTCGTATTTGCCGCCGGCGTACAGCTCGCAGAACACCAGCTCCCAGTTGTAGCGGCCCTCTTTTTCGTTCCAGTCCAGGGGACAGCCGCGGCCCTGGTCCTCCACCTGGACGCTTTTATCCGCGAAACGGGTGACGGTGATGACCTTGCCGTGACCTTCCCGGGCCTCGTCAATGGCGTTGGACAAAATTTCAAAGACGGCGTGCTCGCAGCCCTCGAGACCGTCGGAGCCGAAAATGACGCCCGGGCGTTTCCGGACACGGTCCGCACCCTTTAAGCTGGTGATACTCTCGTCGTTGTATACTTTCTTCGGCATTCAGGATTTCCTCCCAGTTCTTGTGCTTTGTGTCGAAATAAATACCCAACATATTGTACAACAAAAACAGCACCTTGGCAAGTGCTCCGGGACGCCTGTTCTCGCCAAAAATCGTTGAGGTTTCAAAAAATGTTACTTGTCATAACAAAAAAATAATAAATTTGTCACCCAAATAAACCTTGTGATAGCAAGGTTTTGCACAGTTTCCACCGATTTTTCCACCGCCTTTATGTCAACTCTTTTTGCGGCAAAAAAGTATTATTTTCCGTGTTTTTTTGGCAAAAAAAGCAAGGGTATCCACTGGGGATACCCTTGCTTCTGTGGGGCAATTATTCAGCCTTGGGAGCAGCAGCGGCAGCCTCTTCGGCAGCCTTCTTGGCAGCAGCGGCCTTTTCAGCAGCAGCCTTCTGTGCAGCCTTGAACTTTTCCTTCTCCTCGGGAGTGGGGATAGGCTCAATGGCGTTGCGGGGACAGGCCTTGGCGCACATGGTGCAATTCTTGCACTTGCTGTAGTCGATGACGGCCACGTTGTCGACCACGTGGATGGCATCGAACTTGCAGGTGCGCTCGCACATACCGCAGGCAATGCAGGAATTGGCGCAGACCTTGGTGACAGCGGGACCCTTGTTCTTGTTGGAGCAGTCCACAAACACCTTCTGCTTGTAGGGAACTTCCTTGATCAGCTTGCGGGGGCAGGCTTCACGGCAGGCGCCGCAGTTGGTACACTTCTCCTTATCGACAACGGCAACACCGTCGACGACGTGGATGGCATCAAACTTGCAGGCGGCGGCGCAGGAGCCGAAACCGAAGCAGCCGAAGCTGCACTGAAGGGCGTCACCGCCGCAGACCTTGGTGGCGGCGATACAATCGGTCACGCCGCGGTACTCAAAGTTCTTCTGTGCGTTGCAGCCGCCGTTGCACATGACATGGGCGACCATCTTGTCGCCGGAGGGGGCTTCCATGCCCATGATAGCGGCGATCCTGGCGGCACCTTCGGCACCGGCGGGCGCACAGGCGTTCACAGGGGCTTTGCCGTTAAGAATGGCCTCGGCACAGCCGCCGCAGCCGGGATAACCGCAGCCGCCGCAGTTGGCACCGGCGAGACACGCCTGGATCTCAGGCAGGCGGGGGTCGACCTTGACCTCGAAAGCCTTGGCGGCCACGGCCAGGATCAGGCCGAAGATAATGGCAATAGCGCCCAGGACGATAACAGCTAACAAAATATTCATTCTCTTATCCTCCTTACCAGACCTTCAGACCGCTGAAGCCCATGAATGCCAGAGCCATCAGGCCGGCAGTGACAAGAGCGATGGGGAAGCCGTCGAAAGCCTTGGGGTTGTCGGCAAACTCCAGCTGCTCACGGACAGCCGCGAACAGGAAGATGGCCAGCAGGAAGCCCAGACCACCGGTAATACCGTAGACCACGGACTGAATGAAGTTGTAGTTGTTCTGCACGTTCAGCAGGG
>R20__coassemble_1176_pt1 | contig 15699 bp, 15 predicted proteins | sample R20__metabat2_high_PE_008 | metagenome-assembled genome bin R20 | reverse complement strand
TAACTGATTAACAAAACTGCAAAGGGCTGTGGTCGGAGCCTTTCAGGAACCGTCTGTGCGGTAGGAGGAATAAACCAATCCACAGCATCCCCTACAGTGTAGCACATGACCTTGGAGAGGGTCACTAAAAACTACTACTTTATAATACAAGGAGTATCGAGTTTGCCTACTCGACTGCATGATATGAACAGGAAAACCACAACCATTATGCCTAAAACCGGGGAAATCCTGGTACAAATGGGCGAACAGATCAAAATGGCCCGACTGCGGAGGCAGCTGTCTTCTGAGCTTGTGGCAGAGCGAGCCGGTATCAGCAGAGCAACCTTATGTAATATTGAAAAGGGAAGTCCGTCTGTCGCAATCGGCAGCTATGCCGCGGTTCTTCATGCGCTGGGCGGCATGGATACGGATTTTCTGCTTATTGCCAAGGACGATGAACTGGGTCGCAAATTGCAGGATCTGGAGCTGCTGACACGCCGCCGCGCGCCGAAGAAGGGAGAATAAAAATGCCCAAAACCATCTATGTGTATGAAAATTGGAGCGGGGAGACACCGGTGAAGCTGGGAAAACTCTATGTGGATCAAACAAGAGGCAGTGAGCAATATGCGTTTGAATATGATGAAGCATGGTTGACTACCAGCAGATTTGCCTATGTACTGGATCCGGATCTGTCTCTGTATAAGGGCAGGCAGTATCCTATCGACAAGAATGCCTTTGGCATTTTTGCGGATTCCGCTCCGGATCGCTGGGGGCGTCTGCTCATGCAGCGCAGAGAAAAGCTTATTGCCGACAAAGAAGGGCGGAAGCCGAAAAAGCTTTTGACCAGTGACTACCTGCTGGGCGTTTATGATGAAACGCGCATGGGGGCAATCCGATTTTGTATGGAAGATGGCGGCCCGTTCCTGTCTGCCGACAGAGAAATGGCGGCGCCTCCGTGGGCAAGACTGAGAAATCTGGAGGAAGCTTCCCGACAGTTTGAAAAGGATGAAGGCAGCGTAGAAGATAAATGGCTGAGACAGCTTATCGGTCCGGGATCATCTCTGGGCGGAGCAAGACCCAAAGCAACGGTTCAGGCTGAGGATGGCTCCCTTTGGATTGCCAAATTTCCATCGAAGCACGATGACAATAATACCGGCGCATGGGAGAAGGTCGTACATGATCTGGCGCGGATGTGCGGCTTGAATGTGCCGGAATCCCGGCTGGAGACATTTTCAAAGCTGGGCAGCACTTTTCTTGTAAAACGCTTTGATAGAGACGGCAGCAGAAGAATCCATTTTGCATCCGCTATGACGATGCTGGGAAAAACTGACGGAGCCTCATCATCTGACGGAACAAGCTATTTGGAGCTTGTCTCCCTCCTCCGGGCAAACGGAGCTTCGCCAAAAAAAGATTTGGTTGAACTGTTCAGGCGTGTCGTGTTTAACATGGCAGTATCCAATACAGATGACCATTTGCGAAATCACGGATTTATTCTCACCCGAACCGGCTGGCGTCTGTCTCCCATGTTTGATGTAAATCCGATCCCTTACGGCGAGTATCTTTCTCTGAATGTGAGCGAAGAAGACAGTACTATCGATTTTGACCTTGCCATCAGCACTGCTGAGTATTATGACATATCCTATAAAGAGGCAGAAACCATTGCAAAAGGAATATCCACCACCGTCAGGGACAACTGGGAAAGAATGGCCGCTTCGTACAAGCTGAGCCGTGACAGTATTGAGAGAATGCGCCCGGCATTCTCTGCGTGTGATATGTGATAACATTCGTAAATCGGTTAGAGGAACAAGCATGAGTAAAGTCGAATGGAAAAAGTATTTTCAGCCGCATATTCTGGAACGAGGAAGAGAGTATTACCAGGAAGACCGGGTCGCGGAGCTGAGTGACCGGGACAATGATATTACCGCCTGCGTGGGAGGATCAGAGCTTTACGGGGTGGAGATCAAATACTCCGGTAAGAATATCGAGTATATGTCCTGCGACTGCCCCTATGCCGAAGGCGGAGAGAACTGCAAGCACATGGCAGCGGTGCTGCTGGCATGGGAAGCGAGGGAAATCTCCGAACGCCCGACGGCAGAGGAGCTTGAGAAAGCCATCAACGCTTTTTCCAAGGACGAGCTGCGGCGGCTGCTTCTCTCTGTTGCTCTTGCAGATGAGCGGGTGGCCACGATCCTGTGTCCGCCGAAGGAAGGCGGAAAGCCCGTTTCCTCTGCCAGTTGGAAGAAACAGATCGATGCGATCTCCCGGCGCTACGGTGGGCGGGACGGTTTTGTGGATTATGAAAATGCGTGGGATTACGCATCGGAGCTGGAAGAACTGCTCATGGAAAACGCCAAGCTGTTGCGGGAGAAGGAGTTGATCGAAGATGCCTTTTCTCTGATCTGCGCGGTGTATGAAGAAGCCGTCACCGTGGAGATCGACGACTCCGACGGAGAGATCACCATGCTGCTGTCCGCCTGCGAGGAGGAATGGGACGAAGTTTTTGAAGCTGCCAATGCCGCACAAAAGCAGAAAATGCAGGAATGGTTTCTGCGGGAGTGGGAGAAGGCGGATTGGCTGGGCGAGGAGATGCTTGGTAAGTTTGCCTTCTATAACAGCAGCTCGGAGGAAATGACGAGGAAGGCTCTTGCCAAATTGGAGAGCGCAATCGAAGAAGAAAAAGCGAACGCTCAAAGCTATCGGCTTACCGGGCTTTTGCAGCAGAAGCTTTCCGTTCTGGAGCAGCGCCCAAACGCGAAAGCCGAAGTGGAACACTTTTTCGCGGAATACGGAAATATTCCGGAAATACGGATGCTGTATGCAGAGAGACTGTTATCTGCAGGAAGCACGGATGATGCCATCCGCGTTTTGGAGCAGGCGAAAGCAGACAGAGAATTGGGGTTGTATGCCAGACATGCCTGTACAAAGCTCATCGAGTTGTATAATACCGAGAACGATTTAGAAAAGCTCATTGCGGAGCTTCGGACAATGGTAACAACCTTCCGGCAGGATGATACGGACTATACAGCTCAGCTGAAAGCTCTTTTGCCCGAACAGGAATGGATCGCAATGCGCGAGGAGCTTTTGCAAAGCAGACTATTCATTCCGAAAAACGAGCTTCTTTTTACAGAGGGACTTTTTCGACGGCTTCTGGACAGAATTATACAGAGTGGGAGTGTGTCAGCGATGGATCGGTATTCCCCGTTCCTGCGCACAGATTATCCGAATGAGGTCAAAGATTTTTATGTGCACTACCTGACAGCGGCGGCAAAGCAAGCCTCCAATCGGAATATGTATCATAATCTGATGCCCTATCTCAAGCGCTTGTATGAATATCCCGGCGGAGCGGAATGCGCCAAAGCATTGGCAGAGAGATGGAAAACAGAGTATAAGCGCCGTCCTGCCATGATGGACGAGCTGAAAAAAGCCGGATTTTGATACCGAAAGCACAATGGCAGCGGCTGCATTTGAATTGCGGACGCTGCCATTATTTTGGCATCATGGAATATGCGACATTTTTGCGCGACTTTCCACGAAAACTATCAACTTTTTCAAACGACATTTTGCGGGAACCGACAACTTTTTACGAACATCGGCAAAAAACGTCTTGAATATCCACGGTAGGAGGCTTGTTATCCGTCAATATGTATCGTTTCCTGAGCTGTGCGTTGTTCCAGTTCCATAAGGGTTAAACAGAACCTCTCCCACGGTGTCAATGTTGTCTCCAGCGGGTCCCCCTCACGGATTCGCATGGTGCGCCGGATCTCCTTGGGGATCACCACCCGCCCCAAATCGTCAATACGGCGCACGATGCCGGTTGCTTTCATATATTGAAATTCCTCCAGTCAAAGTAAAATTTACAAACGTAGTATTTGCCATTTGCGGCATCTTATTCTCTGCAAGATTTTACCTTTTCTCACAATTTTTGCTTTTCTATCGGCTTAATTCGCCGGTCCGGCGGTGACGTCGTGTTACGTCATACGCCGCCGTACCGTGCAAACTCTCAAAAAGAGGAAAAAGCAGAAACGGTGCAGATGGCATAGGGCATCTTGGCAGGACCGATTTTAAGCTCATAGGATTCAATCAGATCACGGATAATGAGCGGATCATCATTACCTGCTTCAATGTCCGCCTCCTGTTCATAGACCGGCTCATTATAAACATACACCATACAGGCGTATTACGAGAGCCGGATACCGGGGCAACAATTTTAATGGTACGCCGTCCATTGAAACCATAGTTGATGCCGCCAAGGAAACCGGCGGCATCAGCCCTTTCGGAGATTTTCGAAAGTGAAATTTTATTGTGGCACCATAGATGACAAAGACTGTAACGGAAAACGCAGGGGGGTGGCTTCTGGCAGATTTCGCTAAGTCTCCTCCATGGGTTTTCCAGGCAGAATGGCTTTGGTTATTCTGCCAACAGGGAAGTCAGCATCTGATCAACCAAGATCATGCTGCGGGGCATATGGAACGGTCCCTTGAAGGTGCTGCCCTTGGTAGAGGGCATGGTAGGGAGCCCGTCCCGGCGGAGATAGCCATACCATTCACCGTATTCCGGATCTGAAAAATGCTTCTGGCAATAGTCGAGACAGGTAAAGAACCACTCCAGATAACACTCCTTGCCGGTATCGCGGTAAAGCATCAGGGAAGAGATCAAAATTTCATTATGAGGCCACCACAGCTTCATATCATGCTCATATGCCTCAGGCGGCTGACCGCAGGCATCAATAAAGTACAGGAGACCGCCGTATTCCTGATCCCAGCCGGCGTTGATGGCGTTAAGAAAGATGTCCTCCGCCTGCTTTACCAACGCCTCGTTACCGGTACGGCGCGCGTGCTCCAACAGAAACCACACGCCTTCGATATCGTGGCCGGGGTTGACGACACGCCCTTCGGTATAATACAGGCGGGGATTGCCGTCCATATCCACGTTTTCCAACACGCATTTCAAATCAGGCTTGACGTGGTATTGGAAAATATCGTCCACACAGGCCTGTGCCCGTTCCTCATATAGGGCGGTGTTATCCGGATCGCAGCGCAGCATAATATCCGTTAGGTTCAGATAGATCATCGGCAAACCGAATGCCCGACCGGTACGGGTTTCGGGAACGGTCTTCGGCCCCATGCCGGTAGGATCGGGCGCTCCGTGCCACAGGTTCCAATAGATGTCATACGCCCTGCGGGCGCGTTCTATCCGCACCGTGTCGCCGGTGACACCGTAATACTCGGCGTTGGCCATGGCGTAGAATGCCTCGGAATAGCAATAGCGGCGCTGGCGCAGCGGTTTCCCCTCGGCGGTAACGGTAAAATACATACGGCCATCGGCATCGGGATTGATACAGTATTTTTCCATAAAGTCCAGGCAGCTCCGACTGGCATCCAACCACTCCTGCCTGACGCCGTAGCGATAGCACAGATGGGCATAGATCCAACCGCAGCGACCCTGCATCCACACGCTCTTGTCCGTGGAATATACTTTTCCTGTGCGGTCGAGGCAGGTATAGATACCGCCGTTCACCGGATCCATGCCGTTTTTCAGCCAAAAGTCAATACTGCGCTGCAACTCCTCCCGCACCCAGGCGTGAGCCTGCTGTAATTTTATGCGATCCATGGTATACCCCCCCAAAAAACAAAATTGAAATTTTTTCAATCATATCATTCATAAAAAAACTTTTCAATCCGTTTCAGCAAAAAAAAGAAAAATATAGTGGCAAAGAGACAAATTCTATGATACGATAGTAGGAGAATTCGAAATTTTTTCGAAAATTGCGTAACGAGGAGCTGTTTCTATGGAGCGATTTGGCATTTCCGTTGATCTGCAGAATATTCCTGTTCTTGACCCTGACTTTTTGCCGATCGGGCGATGGAACCGAGCATACCTTGCCGGCGCGGAAAAACCGGTGACAGTGGCTGTGGAGCGTACTGACGGCCAGATGGCCTGCGTCCATACCAGAATATACGGTACTGCGGCTATGCGCCAGGCTGACCACTATTATATGGAGCGTCTGGTGAAAACAATTCTGTGGATGAAGGGCGGTTTTCGCATTTATTGTGATGACGCCGATACCGTGACTCATTTGAAGAGTGTATACTGCCATGGGGGGCAGCAGCACTTTGACTGGGACTATATGTCCCACGTCTTTGAGCATCCCTTTGACATTGTGCTGACGGCTGCGGTACCGGAAAGTAAGGATGCACCCAAGGCGATGGGCGGCCATATGGAGGGCTGCCGGATCGGTTTTGATGCCGGTGGTTCAGACCGGAAGGTTTCTGCGGTGATTGACGGTGAAACGGTGTATTCCGAGGAGGTGGTCTGGTTCCCCAAGACCAATTCCGACCCGGAGTATCATTATGACGGCATCGTGGCCGCGCTGAAATCCGCCGCATCCCATATGCCGCGGGTGGACGCGGTGGGTGTATCCAGCGCCGGTGTATATATCAACAATCGCACCATGAACGCCAGTCTGTTCTTAAAGGTACCGCAGGATCTGTTCGACGCCAAGGTGAAGGATATTTACATTCGTGCCATTACGGATACCTTCGGCGATGTACCGTACTGCGTCATCAATGACGGCGATGTCAGCGCTCTGGCAGGTGCCATGAGCCTGCATGACAGTTCCGTACTGGGGATTGCCATGGGTACCAGCGAGGCGGCAGGCTTTGTGGATGAGGCCGGCCGTGTGACAGGCTGGCTCAATGAGCTGGCATTTGTGCCGGTGGATGCATCGCCCGATGCCATGCGGGATGAATGGTCCGGCGATATCGGCTGCGGTGTCAAGTATTTCTCGCAGGACGGTGTCATTAAACTGGCGCCCCGTGCCGGCATCGAACTGGACGAAGCACTGTCTCCCGCCGAGAAGCTGAAGGCGGTACAGGAGCTGATGGAGCATGGCGATGAGCGGGCGGAAAAGGTATACGAGTCTATCGGCGTATATCTGGGACACACGCTTGCGTATTACTATGAGCTGTATGCCTGCCGCCATGTGCTTTTGCTGGGGCGCGTCATGTCCGGCAAGGGCGGTGACCTGATCGTAAACCGCTGCCTGAAAACTCTGCATGAGGAGTACCCTGAGGTGGCGGAGAAGATGGTACCTGCGCTGCCGGATGAGAATTTCCGCCGTGTCGGTCAGTCTATGGCGGCGGCCAGCCTGCCCCAGGGACGGTAAGGAGAGACATATGCGTATCAAAAACGGACTGGTTTTTGTCAATCGTGAATTTGTGGCGGCGGATGTGGACTTTGATACCGCCATTACCGCCGTCGGCAGTGACAAGGGTGAGGGCTTCGATGCCTCCGGCTGCTATGTGGTGCCGGGCTTTGTGGATATCCATACCCACGGTGCCGTGGGGTGCGATTTTTCCGATGGAAAGCCGGAGGATATGCAGCCGATGGCAGATTATTATGCGGCGCATGGCGTGACATCTTTCCTTGCTACCACCATGACACTTTCGGAGGATACGCTGACGGATGCCATGCATACGATCCGCGATTTTCAACGATGCGGCGGTGCCAAGTGTGCCGGTGTTCATCTGGAGGGGCCGTTCCTCTCCTCCGCAAAAAAGGGCGCTCAGGCGGAGTGCCATCTCCATCGGCCCGACAGTGGGATGTTCCATCGTCTCAACGCAGCCTCCGGCGGAAGCGTAAAGCTGGTAACGGTGGCCTGTGAGGAGTCGGGCGGCATGGAGTTTATCCGGGAGGTATCCCGGGTATGCACGGTATCCCTCGGTCACAGTGTGGCAGACTATGATACCGCTATGGCTGCTTTTGCTGCCGGCGCTGAACACGCCACACACCTGTATAACGGGATGCCGCCGCTGCTGCATCGTGCTCCGGGCATCATCGGCGCCGCTTTGGACAGCGGTGCGTCCGTGGAGCTGATCTGCGACGGGCTGCATATTCACCCCGCTGTCATTCGTGCTGCATATCGGATGTTCGGCGATAAACTGAACCTGATTTCTGACTCCCTGCGCTGTGCCGGTATGCCGGATGGCGACTACGAGCTGGGCGGTCAGGCGATCACCCTGAGATGCGGTAAGGCTACGCTGAAAAACAGCGATACGCTGGCCGGTTCCGCGATCTCTCTTCTGGATGCGGTACGCAATGCGGTACGTTTCGGCCTGCCGTTGGAAGCTGCCATATATGCGGCTGCTACGGCACCGGCCTTGGCGGCAAAGCTTGAGGATGTCGGAAGCATTTCCGTCGGCAAGCGTGCGGATCTCCTGGTATTGGATAGGGATCTGCAGATCAGGGCAGTTTTTGTTGACGGAGAATGTCTGACAGGTGAACATTGAGGAGAAATGGAGGTGTATTCAATGGAGCAGAGCATTATCGGCAAGATGCTGCAGGAGTATGACCGGCTGACCAAGTCGGAAAAGAAAATAGCGGATTATGTATATTCCCATCGGCAGGAAACGCAATACATTTCCATCACGGATTTGAGCGCCGCCTGTCAGGTAGCCGTCGCAACGATTTCTGTTTTTTGCCGTAAGCTGGGGCTGTCCGGCTTCAACGATTTTAAGCTGGAGCTTGCCAAGGCGGATGCAGCGGAGCAGGCCTCCGTTGCGGTGAAAAATCTGGGGGAGGGAATTCAGGAAGATGATTCGGCCGCCACGGTGATGCGAAAAACGCTGGCAGTCAATCAGGAAGCCCTGCATCTGAGCTATCAACTGCTCAAGGAAGCCGATGTGCGCTCGGCCACCCGCATATTGGAAGACGCCGACATTGTGCTGTGCATGGGGCAGGGCAACAGTTCTGCCGTAGCTACTGCCACATGGACGCAGTTTTCCACCATATCTCCAAAGTTCAAAACCATTCAGGATTCCCACCTGCAGACCGTGGCGCTGTCTACGCTTTCCGAAAAGGATGCCGTGCTGTATTTCTCCTATTCCGGCGCTACCAATGAAGTAATGGCGGCAGCGGAACTGATCCGCGCCTGCCGCGCCAAGCTGATCCTTGTGACACGCTACGCCAATGCACCGGCAGCGGCCTTTGCCGATGTGGTACTTTTGTGCGGTCCCAATGAGGATCCCTTACAGTTCGGCTCTACCGCCGCGCTGATCTCGCAGCTTTACGTAGTAGATGTGCTGCTGGGACAGTTCTGCAAACACAACCGGGAGCAGGTCGAGAAATACCGCGCCATTGTGGGCAAGGCACTGATGAAAAAACAGCTCTGAGGAGGGGCGGTGTATGTCGCGTTTTTTGCGTTTTTTTGATGCGAACAGCGGCTTCTGGCGCACGGTTTCGTCCGTGTGGGATGTGATGGGTCTGAGCTTTTTATGGGCCATATGCTGCCTTCCCGTCGTGACCATCGGCCCGGCCAGTGCGGCTCTCTATACCGCTGTTAACGGCTGCGTCCGTCAGATGAAGGACGGTGCTTTTACGACCTTTTTTAAAGCGCTGCGCGCCAACTTGAAAATCGGAATTTTGACGACGCTGCTGGTGGTACCTTTCAGCTTGCTGTGCACCTGGTGCTGTTGGATCATATGGCAGATGGCGCAAAGCGGTGTGCCTCTGGCGTCGGGAATATGGGTAGCGGCTCTGATCATCTGCTGGTTTTTGCTGGGGGCAATGTGCTATGTGTTTCCCACGCTGGGGCGGTTTGATTACACCGTGGGCGGTCTGCTTAAAATCAGCATACAGTTGTCCGTTGCATATCTGCCAACCACCTTGCTGCTGGGCATGATGACAGCGCTCGCTGCGGTGCTGACATGGAGGATCTGGTGCCTGTTTCTCATCGTACCGGGCGTGTTGGCGCTGCTGGCATCGTTTTTGCTGGAGAGAATTTATAAAAAGCACAAATAGATGCAAAAAAGGGAAGCCATCTTGCTTCCCTTTTTTGTGTCATGTCCTATCAGCCAACAGGTCGGGTATTAACTTTGCCAGTCGCTCCGCCAGTTGGGCGTGGCCTTTGCGCGTCAGGTGCATATGGTCAATGGTGTTGAACTGGCAGCCTTCGGCGTCCATAAAGTGACAATCCAGTAAATCTGCTGCTGCCTTGTACCATCGGGCACATTCCCGGGACTTTTCAACACAGCCCTCGCCCATCACAGGGTCGCAAAAGCCCTCCGTGATATGGGGCGGCGCTACAATGAGAATATTGGGCTTATGACTGCCCCAACAGTCCACGGTCTTGGCCTTGTAAACAAGGCGCTCCATGCCCTTGCCGATGCAGGCGGCATTGGCACCGAAGCGCTCCTTTGTGTCGTTGGTGCCAAGCATAATGATGAGCAGATCCACAGACTCATGGCTTTTCAAAATGGGATAGATAACGGAAAGACCGTCCATGCTCTCGTGAATGGGGTCAATAAATACGGTGGTGCGGCCGCTTAAACCCTCCTCCGTCACAAGATACTCTGCACCCAGCGCCTTTTGCAGCAGACAGGTCCATCGCTCCTCCTCGTTGAAACGAATACCGCCGTCGGCACAATCTCCGGGATCGGCACAGTAACCGTGCGTGTTGGAGTCACCAAAACAGACAACATGCTTCTTCATAAAGGATCCCCTCTCTTTGCATATGAGATTTGTTTAAGAATATAACAATTTTAACGGGCAAGTCAAGCGTTCCCGACGAAAAATAAATATTTTTCGAAAATATAAAAGAATATTGCTTATTTTCCGAATATATTTCATTTTTCCCTTGACAAGAGGAGATAAGTTTTATACAATTTAACTACTCCTGCAGGTAATTGAGCAATTTATTTGTGATATTTGCTTGAACAGGAGGAATAACGACGTTTTCCTGTTGAAGCAGGAAAGCGCATAATAGAAAAGGAGAAGTACGATGAAAAAGTTTCTTGCATTGATTCTGGCGCTGGTCATGGCTCTGAGCCTGGTGGCCTGCGGTCAGAACGCAGATCCTGCCGGTGACGGCAATGCTGCCGCTACCGACATCACCCTGTGGACTTACCCCATTGGTAAATGGGGTGATTCCGCTACCGTGGATGAGATGATTGCACAGTTCAACGCAGTTTATCCCGACATCCATGTGACCGTTGAGTATCTGGACTACACCAACGGTGACGATCAGGTCAACACCGCCATCGAGGGCAACGCCGCTCCCGACCTGATTATGGAAGGTCCCGAGCGCCTGGTGGCCAACTGGGGCGCCAAGGGCTTGATGGTCGATCTGTCCGATATGTGGGACGACACCGACAAGGCTGAGGTCAACGCTGCCTGCCAGTCTGCCTGCTTCACTGCTGACGGCGCTTGCTACGAGTATCCTGTCGTCATGACTGCTCACTGCATGGCCATCAACTACACCGCTTTCCAGGAAGCCGGCGCTGACAAGTTCATGGATGTGGAGAACCACACCTGGACGACCCAGAACTTCATTGACGCTGTGGCAGCTCTGTATAGCAAGTATGGTGAAACCGTCGGTGCTGTGTACTGTGCAGGCCAGGGCGGTGACCAGGGTACCCGTGCACTGGTGAACAACCTGTACGGCGGCACTTTCACCAATGCTGAGCACACCGCTTACACTGCTGACTCCGCCGAAAACGTCAAGGCTCTGGAGCTGCTGCAGAACATGGACGGCATCAACTTTGATGCTTCCATCGTTGGCGGCGACGAGATCACCCTGTTCCGTCAGGGCGTTTTGAAGATGGCCTTCTGCTGGAACATTGCACAGCAGCTGAACTCCGATAATAACGATGCCGGCCTGACCAACGACGGCGATGAGATCGTGTTCATGTCCTTCCCCTCTGCGACCGGCGAGAGCAAGCTGCAGGGCGGTATTTGGGGCTTCGGTATCTTCGACAACGGCGATGCTGCCAAGATCGATGCTGCCAAGACCTTCATCAAGTTCTTCGCTGACGGCGAGGGCACCGAGGCCGCTGTGAAGGCTGCTTCCTACTTTGCCGTGCGTGATACCGCCGAGGGCATCGACCTGACCGGTATCTGGGCTGACAACGAGATCATGAACGAGTACACCTGCCTGATGCCTTTCCTGGGCGACTATTATCAGGTCACCACCAACTGGGCCAATGCCCGTACCGAGTGGTGGAATATGCTGCAGCGTATCGGTAACGGCGGCGTTGTGGCTGACGAGGTTGCCACCTTCGTGGCGAACGCCAATGCCTGATTGACGGCGTACATGACACCGTGATTTAACACACGAACACCCTCCCCGTATACCCTGCGGGGAGGGTGTGTCGTAATAGCTATTATTCCGAGAGAGAGGGGCGCTTTTCTTGGCAAGAACAACAACAATGAGCAAGGCTCTGGTACGCCGCGAAACAAGGGCAGGATACCTGTTCCTGCTGCCCAGCCTTGTCTTCTTTCTGGGATTTGTAATTTATCCCATGATCATGTGCATCGTGACCAGTCTGTTCGACTCCACGATGGGCAAAACGCAGAGTGACATTTTTATCGGCCTGCAAAACTATGTGGATCTGTTCCACGATACAAATTTCCTCCGTGCACTGAGAAACACTCTGGTGATTGTGGTGGTTTCCGTGCCCACCGTGTGTGCTTTTTCTCTGTGGGTGGCTTCGGTCATTTACGACTTGAAGGGTTGGGCTACCAGCGCGTTCCGCTGCATCTTCTATCTGCCCGTAGTCACCGGCTCCGTGGCCGTCACCGTGGTGTGGAAGTGGATGTTCAACAATTACTACGGAATTTTCAACTACATCGGCAAAAGCGTTGGCATCATCGACCAGAACATCAACTGGCTGGGCGATTCCCGCTTTGCCCTGTGGTGTATTATATTGATATTGTTTACCACCTCTGTGGGACAACCTATTGTGCTGTATGTCTCGGCGCTGGGCAATGTGGATCAGTCGTTGGTAGAGGCCGCCGCAGTAGACGGTGCCACTCGCAACCAGATCTTCTGGCGCATCAAGTGGCCTCAGATCATGCCCACCACGCTGTATATTCTGATTATTACCACTATCAACTCCTTCCAGTGCTTTGCACTGATTCAGCTTCTGACCTCCGGCGGACCCGACCACAGCACAGATACCATCATGTACTACATCTACTATACCTGCTTTAAGCTGTACGACTATGGCTATGCCAACGCAATGGGCGTCATCCTGGCCATTATTATCGCAATCATTTCTGCGGTGCAGTACAAGCTGGGTCAGGCAGAAGATTAAGGGGGTGCAGGTATGTATAAGAAGAATCGCGCTTATGAGATCGCTTCCGTGGTCATTATTGTGCTTCTGGCTATTCTCTTTATCTTCCCCCTGTATTGGATCATCACCGGCTCGTTCAAGACCGGGGCCGCAGTGAACTCCACCACGCCCATCTGGTTCCCGAAGGAATGGGTCATGACCAACTATCAAAAGCTGATGAGCAAGCAATCCGCTCCGCTGTTTGAGTTTATCGTTCCGTTCAGCCGCTATTTCAACGGCGGACGTGCTATTGTGTGGGTCACCGGTCCCAAGGTGCCTGCCGCGATTCGCTGGTTGGTTAACACCGTATTCATGGCGGCTATGTCCATGATCCTCACCTGTATCACTTCGTCTCTGGCGGGTTATGCACTGGCGAAGAAACGATTTGTGGGCCGAACCATTGTCTTTTCTCTGATTGTGGCTGCTATGGCGCTGCCCAAGCAGGTGATTTTGATCCCGCTGATCCGTGAAATGTCCTCTTTGAGCTTGTATAATACTATGACAGCTGTTATAATGCCGATTGTAGGCTGGCCCTTTGGCGTGTTTCTGATCAAACAGTTTGCAGAGGGCGTTCCTACGGAGATGATGGAGGCTGCCCGAATTGACGGCGCGGGGGAAATCAAGACGTTCACCCGGATTATTTTCCCCATGATCAAGCCCGGCGTAGGCGCATTGGCGATCTTTACCTTTATCAACTCCTGGAACGATTACTTTATGCAGTTGATCATGCTCTCCAGCACCAAGAACCTGACCATCTCCTTGGGTATTGCGAAGATGCAGGCGGAGAATGCCACGGATTATGGCCTGATCATGGCCGGCGCAGCGCTGGCGGCAGTTCCCATTATTATTGTATTCTTAATTTTCCAAAAGTACTTTACCAAGGGCATTACCATGGGTGCAGTAAAGGGATAACCATATGATTTATGCAAAGAACCGTGCTGCAATGACATATTGCGGCATTCATCCCAACCTTGACCTTGCGCTGGAACATATCACGCCGGAATTCCTGTCCACGGTGACCGGAGAACGGAAGGAATTAAAAGGGAACGATGTCTATGTGACACGCTTTACCTATGAGACGCTGCCGGAAAGTGAATGCTTTTATGAAGCACACAGGAGCTATCTTGACATTCATTTGATGCTGACGGGCAGTGAGCGGGTGGATATTGCTTCTCCCGACACGCTCATGTTGTTCGAAAGCAGACCGGAGAGTGATTTCTACGCATATCACGGTGATGGAGACTATCACTTGACCCTGTGTCCCGGTGATTTTCTGGTGGTGTTTCCCGATGATGCACACAAAATAAAGATGCAAGCGGATGGTCCCCAGACAGTTTCAAAAGTTGTGTTCAAGGTGTGTATTCATTAGACAAGGAGTATCATTCATCATGAGAGATTATACAAAATATCAAGGCATTTTCCCTGCATTTTATGCCTGCTATGATGCCGATGGGCGTATCAGCCCGGAAGCAACTCGTGCGTTGGCGCGTTATCTGAAAAACAAGGGCGTGAAAGGCCTGTATGTGGGTGGAAGCTCCGGCGAGTGCATTTATCAAAGCGTTGCCGAGCGAAAACTGACGCTGGAAAATGTCATGGCCGAAGTGGGCGGCGAGCTGACCGTCATTGCCCACGTCGCCTGCAACAATACGGCGGATTCTCAGGAATTGGCCCGCCACGCTGAGAGCCTCGGCGTGGATGCCATTGCCGCCATTCCGCCCATCTATTTCCACCTGCCGCCCAAGGGGATTGCCAAGTATTGGAACGATATTTCTGCCGCCGCGCCCAACACGGATTTCGTTATCTATAACATTCCCCAGCTGGCAGGCGTGGCGCTGAGTGTTCCGCTGCTGCGCGAAATGCTGAAAAACCCGCGCTGCATTGGCGTAAAGAACTCCTCCATGCCTGTACAGGATATTCAGATGTGGCGTGATGCCGGTGCCATTGTCTTCAACGGTCCCGATGAACAGCTGCTCAGCGGTCTGGCCGCCGGTGCCATCGGCGGTATCGGCGGTACCTATGCTGCCATGCCGGAGCTGTATTTGAAGATCCATGAGCTGTTTCTGAAGGGCGACTATTCCACCGGCATGGAAGTGCAGAATGAATGCTGCCGCATTATCTACAAGATGTGCTCCACTACCGGAAATATGTATGCCGTGATTAAAGAGATTTTGCGGATCATGGGCGGTCCTGATGTAGGCACTGTCCGTGCGCCGCTGTTGGAGCTTGCGGATGGCGATGAAGCAGTGTGTCGTGAAGTGGCAGAGATGATTGCCGCAGCTATTGCCAAATACTGCTGAAAGCTTTGAACAAGGTATCCTGTACGGTGCTTTTGCCGCTTCGATGTAAACTACCTCCACCGCTCGGCGGGCGGCAAAAGAAAAGGAGGAAGTTCCGCTGAGACTGGCGGTGCGCCAGTGTAGAGACCTGTCGTAAAGCGGTGCGCCTTGACCGGTGACCGCGAGGTCGCTCCTTGCGGAGGCAGAGCGATTACAGTCAAGAAGTTATGTCCGAGGTACGTTTAGTCAACCAGAGAAAGATCTATTTCAATTTTTAACAATCTAAGAGAGAAGCAGTTTTATGAAACGTTCCAGTGGTATTTTATTAGCGGTTT
>R20__coassemble_1169_pt1 | contig 15770 bp, 23 predicted proteins | sample R20__metabat2_high_PE_008 | metagenome-assembled genome bin R20 | reverse complement strand
GGGCGACCCTTGCGGTCGCCCGCCGTTCCCCCGGCAACGCTCGTGTGTGCCGCCCGCCTTGTAGGGGCGGACGACTCTGTCCGCCCGCCTCTTCTCCGTAGGGGCGACCCTTGGGGTCGCCCGCCAAAGCCTCCCCTGTGTAAGGGGAGGCGGTGTTCCACACCGCCGATCGCAATTGGATAATTGCCACATTTTGCATTCAACATTTATCATTCAGCATTTTGAAACCCCCACTCGTATAACCTCTCGTGGTCGTTCCAGTCGTCGCCGTCGCACAGCGTCACCGCCACCAGCCGCCGCCCGTTCCGTTCGCAGCAGCTCACCAGCGTCCGCCCGGCTGCCTTGGTGTATCCGGTCTTCATGCCGATACACCCGTCCAACTGACTCAGCAGCTTGTTGTGGTTGGTCATGGTGCGCTCTCCGATGTGGACGGTCTTGGTGGAACACAGACGGCAAAAGGTCGGGTCATCTGCCGCCGCTTGTGCCAAAAGCGCCATATCCCGAGCGGTAGAATAGTGCTTCTCCCCGTCCAATCCGTTGGGATTTTCAAAGGAGGTGTTCTCCATCCCCAGTTCCGCCGCTTTCTCGTTCATCAGCGCCACAAAATCCTCGACACTGCCGCCGCAATGCTCGGCAAGGCACAGCGCCGCGTCGTTGCCGCTGCACAGCAAAAGCCCGTACAGCAGCTCCTCCACCGTCACTGTCTCCCCGGGTTTTAAGTACATGGAGGAGCCCTCCACCATGTGGTCCCAGGTCACCTCTGCGGTTTCGTCCAACCGGGCGCAGTCCAGCACCACCAGCGCCGTCATGATCTTCGTGGTACTGGCGATCAGCATCTTGTCATCGGCATTCTTCTCGTACAGCACTTCCCCGCTGTCACAGTCCAGCAGAACAGCCGACAAGGCGGAAACGCCGATCGTCTCCGCCCCACATGGCACGATACAGGATAAAAGCAGCAATAGCAGCACACTCAAAATGCGCTTCAATGGGCATCACCTCGGTAATGCCCATTCTATGCGCTTAAAACTCGCTGCCCGCCTTTTTCTTATCGACAAAGCTCTGCACCCGGTCCATGACCTCCGGTGCCAGCTCGATCAGACGATCCACCGTGGTAGCCGCGGGAACGGTCACCGGCAGCATACGGGTCACGCCGTCCTTCACCACCAGAAACGCCACCGGCTCCACCTTCACACCGGCGCCGGCGCCGCCGCCGAACTTATCCGAGGAGGCACCGTAATCCGTACCGCCGCTGCCGAAGCCGAAGCTCATCTTGTTGATGGGGATCAGAGTCACGCCGTCAGGGGTGGTGATGGGCTGACCCACGATGGTATTGGAATCCACCATCTCCCGCACCTTGCTCATAGAGGAATCCATCAGCTCTGCCAGCTTGCTCTTCTTCTCGTTCATTTCCATATTCTTGTCCTTTCCGCCTCTCAGGCAGCAGTTTTATTGTTTTCTTCCGGCAAATTCTTCACTTTCGGCTGCGCCATCTTCTTTTGTTTTTTAGTCGCCAGCAGCCACTTCAAAAGGGGTTTTGCAAAAGCGTGTCCCACCGCAAACAGTCCGCCTACGCGGCACCAGATGCCGAATTTCCCCTCCGCCTTGATCTTTTCCCCATTGAAATCCATGCCCAGGTGGATCTGGGGATGGGGAATCTGCATCTTCTCCTCCAGCATCGGCATTACCGTCCAAAGAAGACTGCTTGCCCAGCCGTACCACTCGGCAATGTCCGCCGGATCCTCCCCGCCGAAAATGACGCACACCGCCAGCGGATCGATCCGGATCTTTCGTCCGGATTTTTTCAATCCCTTCTGCAGGCTCTCCCATACCACCGGTATGGCACCGCGGATATCGCTCGCCGTCAGATCCAGCTTCTTTTTTTCTCCCTTTTGTCCCTTTTCTTTTGGACTTTTTTCCGGTTTCTTTTCCTTTTTCTTACCGCTTGTTTCCTTTTTAGGAAGCAGCGTAATGGTGCTCGGGCCCACTTTTGCCTTCACCTTCAGGGTCTCGCCGAACTCCACCTGCACCCCAACGCGCAGGGAAAAGAGCAAGCCAAACAGCAGTAAAATGCCGCCGATAATATATAAGGCAATCAAATTTACTCTTCCCCCTTTTCCCTGTGATACTCCTTATTATTAAACTGTTTGTTCTGTATTCTCCTGCAAAACTTCCATCTCGTCCAGCCGCATCTGTCCGTCGCCCTCCATGCCCGGCATCTCCGGCAGATCATCCAGAGACCGCAGATGGAATGCCCGCAAAAATGCCTGGGTCGTCCGGTACAGTCTGGGCCGCCCCGGCACCTGTAATCTGCCGCATTCCTCGATCAGATGCCGCTCCAAAAGCAGCCCCACAGTGTACGAGCTGTCCACCCCGCGGATCTGATCCACATAGGCGCGGGTGGTAGGCTGATAGTAGGCGATGATGGTCAGCACCTCCAGCGCAGGCTGGCTCAGCTTGGCAGGTTTGCGGATCTCAAACGCCTTGCGGATAATATCGGCGTAGTCCGGCGCCGAGCAGAGCTGATAGCTGTCCTCCAGGCGCAAAAGCCGCATACCACGGCGTTCATAGGCGTAGTAGTCCATCAGCTTCTGCAATACCAGTTCTACCGTGAGCTTGTCCATATCCATGGCCACGCAGATGCGGTCCACGGCAACGGGCTCACCGGAGGCAAACAGTATGCCCTCAATAGCCGCCTCGATTTCTTTCATTTCCAGCGTATCCATATCGTTATCCTTCCCACTTCATTTCCTCCGGCAGCTCCCCGGAACAGCTCACCGTGCAGTCGTTGCTGCCGCCGGCCAGCTTGATCACGCGGTTGCGGCACAGCTCCAGAACCGCCATAAAGGTGGCAACGATCTCGCTGCGGCTCTTGCTGCCGCGGAACAACAGCAAAAATCGGGTGACGCCGCCCTCTTTCAAGCGGCGGAAGATCTCCTTCGCCTTGGTCTCCACCGGATAGGGTTCCCGCTTGATAATCTCGTCAAAGGCACGGATCGGTGTTGCCGTATCCACCTGCCCCCGCCGGTCTGTCACCTCCTGCATGGCGATCAGCAGGTCGGCAGGCTCCTGGTCGTACTCATAGATCTTTCCCCGCTCCATGGGTTCGGGATTGCGGGTCAGAATATCCCGTCCGAATTCGCTCATGGGCGATAGCTTCTCGGTAAGCCCCTTGATGCGGGTATAGATATCGCCCCGTTTGCGCTCCTCCAGGGACTTGATCAGCGCGTCCATCTCACTCTGCGCTTCTTCGTCCTCCAGAGAAAGGAGCATACGGGTCTTGATATACATCAGGTGGGCTGCCATGGTCACGAACTCGCTGGCAATCTCCAAATCCATCTCCTTGCGCTTTTCCAGGTATTCCAGATACTGCTCCAGGATCAGCGCAATGGGAATGTCCTGTATCTCGATCTTGTTCTTGCTCAGCAGGAACAAGATAAGATCCAGAGGTCCCTCAAAATCCTGAAGTGCCTCGTCTGCCCTGCCCTGTACCACTTTTTCCAGTTTAAAAATAGGATTGTCCAATATTTTGACCTCTTATACACCGACGAAGCGGCAGAATAGTATAAACACCCAAACAATTATACGGTTCAACACGTTGCTGACAGCCCCTACACTCATCAGTAAGATCACCACGATCATACCGTAGCGCTCATAGCGCATCAGCCAGGCGTAAGCCCGGTCCGGCAGAAGCGCCGCCAGAATTTTAGACCCGTCCAGCGGTGGAATGGGGATCAGGTTAAAAAGGCCCAGTCCGATGGAGAGCATCGCCGTATCCAGCAGGAACTCACACAGCGTCGTCATTGTGCCGTGATAGGTAAAATGCAGACCCAGGACCAGCAGAAACGCCAGAAGAAAATTGCTCACAGGACCCGCCAGCGCTGTCAGTGCCATACCCCGTTTGGGCTTTTTGAAGTAGTTGGGATTGACCGGTACCGGCTTGGCCCATCCCACACCTACAAACATCATGGAGGCAAGCCCCAGCCAATCGATGTGATGCAGCGGGTTCAGGCTCAAACGGTGCCGCAGCTTCGCTGTTGGGTCTCCCAATGCATATGCGGCTACACCGTGGCAGATCTCGTGCAGAACAAGGCACAGCAGTACAGACAGAATTCTCAAAAGCATATCTCGCATGGAGCCCAGATCCAGCGCATTCCACAGGTTACTCAGATAACTCAAGAAACTTCCTCCGCCTATCATACCCGCCCATGGGCATACTTTACCAATATAATAGAATTATAGCACAAAGCTTTACCGCAACACAAGCAATTTTCTGCAATTTTTCTTTCATTTTCTCGGTCACAGTCCCGAAAAAAATCCGACTTTCAACACTTGAAAGTCGGATCGTTCCGTTCACTGATTCTCTTTTGCCTGCTCCTTGAGTTCCCCGAAGCGGCTCATAATATAGCTGTAACTGCTCCGTCCATGGGGCACCAGACAGTTGGAGCAATCCTTGACGCCGTTTTCCAGATACCGAAAATTGCCACCGCACTTGCTGCCCAGTGTATAGAGCGGACAGTAGCAGAACAGGCAGTTGAAATCTTCTGGATGTGCTGTGGCGTGACAGGGAAAAAATTCACAAGCCTTGTGCTGCGTGAAAGAGTAGGCGCACTCCTCCGGCTTCTTTTTCAGAATATCGTCCAAAGTGCTCCCCTCCTTTTATATCAAAGCGTATCATTCAATGGTCAGAATATCGGCAAATCCGGTGATCTCAAAGACCTCCATGATCTCCGGACAGACGTTGTGCAGCTTCATACCGCCTTTTTTTCCCATGACCTTCTGTGCCGCCAGAAGCACCCGCAACCCGGCAGAGGATATGTAGTCCAGCTTGGCAAAGTCCAACGTCAGTGCCTCTGCCGTATCCATACAACTCTGCAGCTCTGCCTCAAGCTGGGGTGCGGTGGTGGTATCCAACCTGCCAGCCAATTCCAGCGTAATGGCATTTTCATTTGCGATCTTCTTGATATCCATAAGACGTTCTCCCTATCTGTCCAATCTCTTAAAATACCAGTGTATCGGTCCTGTGCAGCAGCTCGATCAGCCGCTCGGTATAATAGTCCAGCGTTGCCTTGTCGCTCTCCAACCCACCGCGGCGAATAGAGCGGCGGATCAGGCGGGTATAGCCCACGATACGTGCCTTGTCGGCGACCTCTGCAAGACGGGCAGGGTCGGTGGTATCCAAATAGAGCTCCAGCGTCTTGTTCCAGATCTTGCCGGCAATCTCATAGTCGATGCCCAGAAACTCTTTGGTGCGGGCGTGATCCGTCTCGCCAAAGCCCAGATAGGCGTTGTAGACAGAGGCCAATTCAAAAACGGGGTGTCCCACGCACAGCGTGTCCATATCGATCAACAGCGCCTCGTCGCCCTGCAGCATGACATTTTTAATGTGGTAATCACCGTGCATCATGTGGTCGTCCTGAGGCACGGCGTCCACCAGTGCCACCAGTTTTTCTGCCTCGGCAGGCGGCAGATAGTCCCGCATGAAGTTCGCCCAGCCCAGCGCGACTTCCTTCATGTCCGGCATATCGCCCTTCTTCACCACCGTAGCGTGGATCTTCTTCAGCAGATCCACCATGATGACCGTGTACTCCTCCCACTTCTCCGGCTCTGCGATCAGGCGCTTGCCGATGGACCTGGCACTGAGCAGTTCAAACACGGAGCCGTAGCCATCGCCCACCTTCACCACATCATAGGAGATGGCGGTGGGAATGCCCAGCACGAAAGCCTTGCGGGCCAATTCCCGCTCCCGATGGATATCGGGCAAACTGTCGGGATTCATGTACACCTTCACGATGGTATCGGGATCGATGCGGTAGACCTTACCGTTGGCACCCTCTCCGATGACCTCGCACCCCTCCACGCTCATGCGCCGATAGGCTTTCTCCACCGTCAGCATCTCGGTAAAGCCGGTCATGTCAAAGATATCGTAGACCTCGGCAGAGGCATTGGTCACCTTCATGTCCTCGTACTGCTTCCGCAGACGCAGTACGATACGAAGTCCCGCGCTGGAGATATATTCCAGAGCTCCCGCATCCAGCACCAGTGACTTGAGTGAATATTGGGAAACGGTCTCCTGCAGCTCTGTCTCAACTGCGGCGGCATTGGTAGAGTCGATACGGCCTTTCAGGAACACCGTCAACTGCCCGTTTTCAAATTTGCTGTCCATGTAATACCCCTTCCGAAAAAGCGTCACGCTCGTTTTAATTTTACTTATAATAGCACAAATGCCGCCGTTATACAAGATTTTTGTTTTTATACATACCCGTAAATTCCGCGGACGGAAACTTCACCGGAACGGACGCTGTTGATTGCGCCGTCATCCCAACGCACGCGCAGAGAAAAATCCTCGTCGATCCTCAGCACCACAGCACGGCGGCGTTCCGTTTCGCTCACAACGTACACCTCTCCGCGAGTCAGACAATTCGCCCGATAGCGTTGGAGATAGTCCCTCCGCTTCTCCGGAAAAGCGCGGTACATCCTATCCAGCTCCCGCAAAATCGCGGCGGTCAGCGTCTGTGAATTGAGTTCTCTGCCCGTCACCTGCATAAGGGACACCGCAATGGGTGCCAGTTCCGATCCGAAGTCCTCGTCTGTCTGCGACAGATTGACTCCGATGCCCAGAATGACGCCGGTTTCCTGCAGCGTGACCAGCTCCGTCAGGATGCCACAGAGTTTTTTGCCACCCACCACCAGATCGTTGGGCCACTTAATCGCGGGAGAAACACCACAGGCCTTTTCGATGGCGTCCCGTACCGCCACCGCACACCAAGCGGTAAGCATAGGGAGCTGTTCCGGTGAGCAGTCCGGCCTCAGTAAAACGGAGCAGTACAGGCCTTTCCCCTTTTCCGAGAGAAATTGCCTGCCCCGTCTGCCCCGGCCTGCCGTCTGCTCTGCGGCGATCACCGCAAGGCCGTCCGGCGCATCACCTGTCGCCAACGCCCGTTTGATCTCCTCGTTGGTGGAGTCGACGGTCTCCAGACGCCGGATCTCCCCGCCCACGATGGGGCTGCACAGCTCTGCGTACAGGGCATCCCGGTTTTCCTCTGTGACCTCAATGCACCTGACGTTCGGGTGCCGGGCGACGCGGCGCAAAAATGCACTGTCCGCCTCCTGCAAAACGCCGATAATAGGAATGTCTCCGTCCAGCGCGTGAAAAACGGCAGTTTGAAACGCCGCTGCCTGTTCCTCGCGGGACCCCAGTTCGTCCATCACGATCCACTCACAGGGCGTCTTGAACGCTTTAGAGCCAATGGTGTCAAATCGCTTCGGATCCGCTTCCCCGTCACAGCGAAACAAAAAGTTTTCTGTGCCGATTTCCTCACCGGGGCGCAGCAGATACACCGCGCCGCCGGATTTCACGGTGCGAAAACCGCCGATATTCTCTTTTCCCCGCAGCAGGGCATCCACGAGGGTGGATTTCCCTACGCCTTTGCCGCCGGTGAAAAAAATGTGACCCATCCTATTCTCCTTATAGGCCGGAATGGGCGGTCAGAAAATCAAACTGTTCCTGCGTCAATTCACAGTGATAGAACAGCCGGTAGAATGTGGCCGTCTCGGTATAGAGGTCGTACTCGGCCGCGTCGCCGTAGAGCACCTTGCCCAGCCACAGCATCCCCAGATACCGCTGCACACTCGGCGGAAAGCCCATCCAGTTGTCCGGACCGGACGGCACTTCGCAGTACTTACCGTTCTGCACGGCGGAAAGCGTCTGCCAGATGGGGTCATTGCCCACCTCCCCATAGACACTATTCGGGGCAAAGACGATAAAGTCGGGGGCCCACAGCAGGATCTGCTCCAGCCCCACCTCGTTGCCGGTGCCCTTTGCTGACGGCTCCTCCACCACCGCCAGGTTGTCGCACAGCAGGTCAAATACCTGGCTGTGATAGGAATCCTTGGCGATCACGTTCTGCCCTGCTTCGCCGGTCACGTACAACGCCCGGACTTTTTCCATGCCCTCCGCAAGGTTATAAATACGAGCATAAGTATCCTCGCAGTATACCGCCAACGTTTCCGCTTCGGTCTGCATATCCAGCAGCTCGCCCAACTGCCGGTAAGCATCCCCCATCGTCTCAATAGCGGCGCTGATATGGACGAAGGGGATACCCGTCTGTTCCTGTAAACGGTTCAGATCATCAGCCATGCCGTCCTTGCTTTCGCCTATGTCAATGACTACCTCTGCCCCGCTTTGCAGCAAGCTTTCCGGATTCAGATCACCCTTGCCGCCGTAGAGCTGCCCCAAAACGGGCAAGTCGTAGTATTTTTCGTCCAAGAACTCTTTTGCGCTGTCGTCCCACGCCGCAGCGATCCCCACCACCTTGTCGGAACACAGGGAAAACACCACCAGTTGTGCCAAGGGTCCGCTGACAGCGACCTTTTCGATCTCAGCCGAAAAGGTCACTTCTCTGCCAAGAGAGTCGGTAAACGCACGTTCGGTTTCTTCCGGCTCGATTGGGGCTTGTACCGTCCCGCAGGCCGAAATACTGAACAGCATCACCAGCGCTAAAAATAGAACGATCACTCTTTTCATTTTGTTTTCTCCTCCGACAGATCCTCCACACGCAGCCGCAGACAGCCTATCTCCCGCTTTTGGGGCAGGTAGAGCGGAAAATCCTCCCGCCCGGTTTCAATCAGGCGGCTGTCCAAAAATGCGTCGGTGATGTCCGCCGCGTCTCCCGGGTGATAGAGCGCGAAGAAACGGCGGGCATCCTCCCGGCTGTGAAACGGCTGCCCCATTTCCAGGGAAAGGGTATCCGAAACATGGGGTATGCACCGCTCCCGCAGCCAGGTCACTGCATTTGCAAAACTATCACTTCCCGTCGGATGCTCTCCCACCGTAAATCTGTGATTTACATAATTTCTCTTAAAAACAAAAATCTCTCCGCCGCATTGTGTCCTTGCGATTTGGGCGATCTCCTCCATCTTTCCGAAGAAGCAAAACACCATACTGTCATATTTTTCATCTGGTGTAAAGCAATTTATATTGCCACATTGAATGTGGATATTCTGCTTGTTTTCTGCTTTTTCCTCCAGCGTTTGCAGGGGAATTTTACTGCTGTCAACGGCAGTAACGCGATTTACATAATTCGATAACTCCAGTGCGAGATACCCCAATCCGCAGCCCGCATCACAGAGGTGTTCGTTTCCTTTCAGGTGGGGTATTATCCACGCGGCAAGGCATTTATAATAGTCCCCGTACTCACTGGCATCCCGCAAAAACGCCGCGGTTTCCTCGTTCCAGTTCAGCATCCGCCTCCACCTCCCGTCTGCGGGATGATGACGGTACCGTTCTCCGTTTCGGCAAATGCCGTCTGAATGCCGTAGAGCTTTTCCAACAGTTGCGGCGTCAAAACGTCCTCCGCTTTGCCAAAAGCCGCAACACCGCCATCATGAAGTGCCAGCACCCGGTCTGCAAAGCGCAGCGCGTGCTGGGGGTTGTGGGTGCTCATCAAAACCGTATATCCCTGATGGGTCAGCTCCTTCACCTGCTGCAAAACCCGCAGTTGATTGCCATAGTCCAACGAGGATGTGGGCTCGTCCATCACCATCACCTCCGCCTGTTGGGTGATGGCGCGGGCAATCAGCACCAGTTGCTGCTCACCGCCGGAGAGCCGGGAAAAGTCTCTTTCGGCAAGCTGCACGATCCCCAACTGCTCCAGAGCAGATAAAGCCAGTTCCACGTGCTGCTTTTTCGGCTGGGAGACCACACCCAACTGCCGGGTCAAGCCCATCAGCGCGGTGTCCAGCACCGTATAACCCGCTGTCGGCCGATGGGCCTGGGGAATATAGGCGATATGCCTTGCCTTTTCCCGGGCGGACAGTGTCCGCAGATCCGTCCCGTCCATGGAAATGGTGCCGGTGCAGCCCTCCATCACTCCGATGATACAGCGGAACAAGGTGGATTTTCCCGACCCGTTGGGGCCAAGTACAGCCAGCAACTCCCCCTTTTCGGCGGTAAAGCTGACACCCTGCAATATCTGGCGCCGGCCATAGGCAAAGCCCAGATTTTCAAGAGAAAGGCTCATAGACTGCGCTCCTTTCTCGTCATCAGATAGAGGAAAAACGGCGCACCGATCAGCGCTGTCAGAATGCCGATGGGGATCTCCGTGGCCAGCAGGTTGCGGCTCACATCATCCACCGTCAGCAGGAACGCCGCACCCAGCAGCATGGAGCAGGGCAGCAGTCGGCGGCAGTCGCCGCCCACCAGCTTGCGGCTCAGGTGCGGGATCACCAGTCCCACCCAGCCGATCATACCGCTGACGGCCACACCGGAAGCGGTCAAAATGGTGGCGCACAAAACCGTGATCAGCCGCAGACGGGACACGTTCACGCCCATGGAGCGGGCTTCCTCCTCCCCCACTGTCAGCAGGTTGAGCCGCCAGCGCAGCAAAACAAGCGGTACCAACCCAAAAAGCATAGGAAGCACGGCAAAGCCCACGTCCTTCATCTGCACACCGTTCAGGCTGCCCATCATCCAATAGGTAATAGCCGGGAGTTGGTCAGACGGGTCCGCCACCAGTTTGATATAGGACGTACCGGCAGAAAACAGCGACCCCACCATAATGCCGGCCAACAGCAGATTCACGATCCGGCTGCCGTGGGTACGTTTTCCCACTGTCCAAACCAATCCCACCGAAATCAGACCCATGCCAAAGGCCAGCACGGCGATACCGAACCGGGGCAGCCCCAGCAAAATCGCCAGCGCCGCACCGAAGCAGGCGCCGGAGGACGCCCCTAAAATATCGGGCGCCGCCATGGGATTGCGGAATACTGTCTGGTATGCCGTTCCCGCCGCTGAGAGCGAGCAGCCTACCAGGGAGGCAAGCAGCACCCTGGGCAGCCGAATATTCCACACCGCGGCAGCCATCTGCGCCGTCCAGGTATCCTGTATCGGAAACACTTTTGCCAGGAGGATCCGCACGACCTCACCCACCGGAACGCTGTAGCGTCCCATGGCCACGGACAGCAGGATCAGCACCGGCAGCGCCAGCGCTAAAATCACGATAGAAGAATTTTTCCGTCGGGGATCTGCCATGCTCTCACCTACCTTTTTATTCATTCTATACCGTTATTCTCAAAAAAGCAATACGCTATTTTGAGAAAGGGTGCAGGTGAAAACCGTCAGAGTACCAGATCCTCGTCGGTAATTTCGCCCTTGCAGACGATGTTGGTCGGTCCGGTGAGATAGATGTCATCCATCTGCTCGCCGGTATGTTCCACGTCAATGATGAGCTGGCCGCCGGTCATATCTACTCGCACATTCTGTCCGCTGACCTTGCCCAGCAGCGTCAGCACCGCCACCGCAGAACCGGTTCCTGTGCCGCAGGCGTAGGTGAAGCCCTCCACACCTCGCTCCCAAGTGCGTTCAAACAGATGATCCTCTCCCATAATGTCAAAGAAGTTTATATTGGCGCCCTTTGGAAAGGCGCGATGATAACGCATTTTGCGCCCCAGATCAAAGAGATTGGCCTCGTCATAGTTTTTCAGATCTTTTATCGGCACCACCGCATGGGGAATGCCGGGATTGCCCAGCTCCACGTAGTAACACTCGTAATTGATACCGTCCACCTCAATGTCACGACGTTCCAAAATACTGGGGTCGTTGAGCCGCACCTTATAAAGCCGCCGGGAAATACGCTGTCCCTTGACGATGCCGGCGGTGGTCTCAATGACCTGCGTTTCTCCTGCCAAGCCGTTTTCGTAGCCATAGCGGGCGATACATCTGGCACCGTTGCCGCACATCTCGCCCAATGAACCGTCCGAATTATAAAAGAGCATTTTGTAATCCGCCCGGTCCGACTTCTCCACCACCATAAACCCATCGGCACCGATGGACAAATGCCGCTCACACAACAGCTTTGCGATAGCGGGATATTTCGCCAGCGGTATCTTTTCTTCCATGTTGTTCACGATCAGGAAATCGTTTCCCGCGCCGTTCATCTTCCAGAATTTCATCGTATCGCACCTTTCTTTTGGTAGGGGTATATCGATTATATCATACCATGTTTTCCGAGACAATCTTTACAAAAGTTTTATCGTAACTGCATGAAATTCTTGAGGATGTGTGCCCATCGAACAGATAGTCCCCATCGTTGGATGTGTGAACACCAGCAGCAGAGTACCATGCAATAACAACATTTTCCTGAGCGCTCCAGTCCGCGCCCTTTATGCGAATCGTATCTCCATTGCTGATCGGGAACTGTCCGATTTCATTGTTGGCGCCAACGGCACAAAAGCCAGAAAGCTCATAATTTTCTCCGGTGGATAATTTTACGCGGGTGTTATTTGCGATGCCGTAGGTGTCGATGAGATTATCGACGGGAATCACACTTGGCACAGCTTGAATATTGATCACGATATTCCCCGTCAAATTAGGAATTGCAATTTTGCCTTTGCTGTAATTGGCCATTTATTCGTCCTCCTTTGTCATCCACACTTGGTTTGTCACATCCACGCCGCCCATTGTCACCTGTACGCTGTCGATCACATAGCCGCTGGCCGGTGTGATATTTGCTTCATACGGCTGGTACTGCGTGGCGGTGGCTGCCGGAGAGTCAGAGCTTGCATGAGACAGCGTGTTGGTCACGGTAAAAGTATGGATGGTCGGTGTCAGCGTGGAGGGCGTACCGTTGGTCATGGCTGCACGAAAAGCGTTGATCTCCTCTGCGCTAAACCCCAGCGACGCGATGTAATTTGCCATCTTATCTTGCAACGCAGCACCGCTTAACGCCTTGATCTGATCAAGAAGCCCCTGCCAGTCGCTTCTCGTCCTTGCTCTTGCACTATAAAACGATGTAAGCTCATAGTCGCAGTTGATACCGCTTTCCGATACCCCAAGCAGAGCCTCCACGAGGCAGGCAAATGTCCCGGTTCTGTCCGCTCCGGCAATGCAGTGAAAATACAGCGGCTTATTGTTTTTCACGCAGTCGAACAGAAAGCGGATAGCCTCTTTCATCTGCGTTTTGTTGTTCAACGTGTACCATATCCACGTTTCCGTGCCATTGGACGGTGCGCAGTAGTCCACATATTGATTGAGTATCTGCGTGGTGGGTGCTTCCGTACCCTGTAAATCCAGTTCGGCGCGGATGCCAAGCTGATGGAGGAACATATCAACATCGGCGGCTGTGTATACTTCTGCTCCCCGAAATAGTTTTCCATACTTGATATGGCCGCCATCACACGCCCAGCCGCCGAGGTCTCGGACGTTTCTGCGTCGGACTTGATCTGCCGCAGCGGTTTGTTGGGATGCAGCGTACCCGTCTGCTTGATATCGTTAACTTCCCGTGTCTGGATACAAACTCTTGATTACAAAGACACCCATCTTCTTCGTTTCAATGGATGCGATGACTCTTCCGCTTCTGATGACTGTCGCCAATGCAAACAGAATTCTGTCAGTCTTTTCTTGCGGATACCGATGTTCCTTACATTGTCGAACCTTGACCATACACAGCCTCCATACACCGTATGGCCTCCCGCAGCGCTTCTGCGTATTCATCGGTAAATGCAGCCCTCGGGCACCTGTATAGCTCTCCGATCGGCTTACACGGCAGCTCTTCTCCTGTCGTTCTGTCCACAGGCGGTTCCACTATCACACACTCGTGATAGTGCAAAAGGCCCTTCAGATACCTGATATAGGTTTCCGCTTCTTTACTTCCCGTCTCTTCAAGGCGGGAAGTTTTTCTCTCCTCCCTCATGCGCCCTCCTCATAGAACTTCGTCCAGTCGAATCCCAGCACCGCTGCGATCCGCTTCGCCACTGCCACGCTGGGCTCTCTTTCTCCTTTTTCAATCAGCGAGTAATGCTGCTGCGAAATACCAACCTTCTTCGCGATACTTTCTTGACTATTTTCAAGTCTTAAATCCTTCAACCATTTGTACATAACAACCTCCAGTTGTTTTATAATTTCTATATATCACAACTTCACGTTGTTGCCAATATATTTTACGAAAAAAAGTTGTATTTTAATTTTGTTCATTTTACAACTCAAAGTTGTGATATAATAAATCTGAGGTGGTTTTATGCTATGTGATACAATTCAGCTTTTGCGAAAAAAGAATAAACTGACGCAAAAAGAACTCGCTTCAAAGGTCAATCTTACTCAGCAAGCCATTGCGAAGTGGGAGAGGGGCATTTCTGAGCCGGATTCCGATACCCTTAATAAACTTGCTGAACTGTTCGGCGTTTCCACAGATTACCTCCTTGGCCGTCGTGCGTTTGATTGGGACTTGCAAATGTTCGCCGAAAAACCCGCCCCTGCTCCCTCCGTTTCCCCGGAGGATGGTCACCTCCTTGCCGCTTACCATAACGCTCCCCAGCCTATCCGTGACGCCGTTGATGGCCTCCTTGCCCCCTACCAAAAAGAAAACCCCGCCGGGTTGTCCGGCGAGGCAATGTGATCTATGCCGCTACCTAATTTTTTCTAACAGAGTGTTCAATTTGTTATTGCAATTTACATTTATTTATTTTTTCATTATTCTTGCAAAATATGTAAATAACTGAAACGGATTTTACTTATTTCCGTAGCAGTGCGATGATTTTTGTGATTTCTCACAATTGCAAAATATGTGTTATGTGTTATATTATACGAATATAATTATTACATATGCGTAATAATTTCGTAAAAAGGAGCATAGAATGAATAAAGACGAAGCTCTGCATCTGTTTTTCAATCTCTTTGAAGGCATCGACGCTACCGATGAGATGACTACCGCATTTTTTGATATTATCTCCAAAACCGGTCATGAGGAAGATATATTCCGTATGCTTGTACTGCGCTTGAAGATATTAAGCGATCTCGGTATCAACGCCACCCGTCACAAAGAGTTTGAGAATATCGGCAATGGCCTGTTCAGTATGCACTTGGCCGGAAACGGATTTAATATCCGCATTCTTTATGCTCTGCAAAGCAATCAGCAGCCCGTTTTTCTGCTTACGTTCTATGAGCGCGGTGGTAAACGAAGAACGGATTACTCTGCGCAAATTCCAAAGGCACTGGAGCTGTTGAAAAAGTATAAGGAGGAACACTAAAATGGCACAGGGATTAAATGACCTTCTTGTCGGCCTTACTTCTGTCATGGATTCCGAGGAAATGATTCTTTCCGGTTTTCAAGGACTCATCTGCGGTCAGATTATTTCCGAGCGTGTAAAACGGAACATGAGTCAAAAGCAGTTCGCAGATTTTATGGGTGTAAGTCAGGGCATGGTTTCCAAATGGGAACGTGGTGATTGTAACTTTACTTTGCAGTCTCTCGTTCATATTGCCGCAAAACTCAATATCAAAATGCAGTCGCCGTTTGTTTCTTCGCATCCTGTTTATCAGGCAGTACGCAATCCGGATCGTATACTTCCTTTTAATTCATCTTGGCATACCTGTTCTTATTCCCCAGCTTCGTATTCCGGTGCTTCTTCTTATTCTGAACCACAAGAAATGTAATGCAGGAGGATTAACCCATGTATCAGTATGTAAACGCTTTTAATGTTTCAGTCAAAAATGACAAAAGCGAGATTATTATCGACTTTTTCCAGAATAACCCTCAGTTTAATTTAGACGAAACCGGTAATTTGGTTTTTTCCGGCGTTATTCGTGAGCCCGTTTCTTCCATCATATTGAACAACGATACAGCAAACGAGTTCCTTGATTCGTTCACATCGCTTTTGAACAAGGAAATCGAATAACTGATAAGCGCCGCTTTTCCATTTGGATTGCGGCGTTTACTTTAACAAGGAGACTAACTATTAAAAGTCAAGACCCCAAAGAGGAATTCTCTGTAAACTGG
>R20__coassemble_1163_pt1 | contig 15856 bp, 18 predicted proteins | sample R20__metabat2_high_PE_008 | metagenome-assembled genome bin R20 | reverse complement strand
CTTTGCCGCTTTCTCTCCCCTGAGAATACCACGCCGCCAAGACCGCAGCTTCATATAGGCTCTGCTCATCCGGCTGGGTGTCATCGGTACACAATATCACGTGGGAGCCGTGGATCTTCTGGGTATGAAACCAGATATCCCATTTCTGGGCTATTTTTGTGGTCAGCTTGTCGTTCTGCACATTGTTCCGACCCACCAAAATGCGGAGTCCCGCCGTGGAGCGAAATTCCCGGGGCTTGGACGGCCGCTGAAATCCCGGCTGTTTTTTGCCGACCCGGCGCAGATAACCGCCTTCGGTCAGTTCGGCCCGGATGTCGTTGAAATCCTGCTCGCTCTCCGCCTGGCAGAGCTCCTGCACCACGCTCTCCAGATAGGCGAGCTCACTTCTGCCCTTTTCCATCTGCTCCGCCAGAATTTTTTCCGCCGTTTTGGCCTTGGTATACTGCTTGAAATACCGCGCCGCATTCTCCTGGGGAGAGAGACGCACGTCCAGGGCGATCTCCATGGGCGGGCAGTTCTCTTCATAGTAGTTTTCCACCGTCACCCGGGATTGCCCTCGTTCCATACGGTAAAAATTCGCCGTCAGCAGCTCTCCACAGATGCGATATTGCTCCCGGTTCTGCGTCTGAGCATATTCCTTTTCCTGCATGGCAAGCCTTCTGCGTACACGGCTCACCGCATTGGTGGCCGTTTTCAGCAGATCCTGCCCCCTTTGTCTGATCCGTTCCGTCTGTTCCCGCTCCACGTAGAAGCGGTCCAGCATTCGGGAAAAGCTCTCGCAGATCTGCAGGGTGGCATATTCCCCGTACTGGGCAATCTCCCCATAGGAGAACTCCAGTGGTTTCCCGTTCCTCTCCACCAAAATAGGTGTAAAGCAATTCTCTTTTACAGTATTTTGCCACCCGAAAAAGCTGTCCCACAGTCGCTCATCGGCCTGCTGTACGTCTACCGTCCCATACGCACGGCAGACGATCTCCCGTGCAATCAGCGGCGAAATAGCGGTAAAGGTTTCCGTCAGCCATTTCTCCGGTAGTTGTTTGGGCAACAGGGACAAAAATTCTGCCCGCTCCACCGTCAGCGGGTCTTTTTTATTCTGCGCCGGCGGCAGATGATAAAACAGGCCCGGCAAGATCTGACGCTGCTGCGACATCTCCAGATCCACACGACGCAGGCAATCGATGATACGGCCGTCTTTGTCGCACAGAATCAGGTTTGCATGACGTCCCATCAGCTCCAGGATCAGGGAAAACCGGCTCTGCTCCCCCAGTTCATCTGTTGCCTCAATGACAAGCCTCACCTCACGTTCCAACGGCTCCTGCTCCATACTTACGATGCGTCCCGATGACAGATACTTCCGCAGAAGCATGCAGAACATCGGCGGCTGAGAGGGATTATCACGCAGGATCTCCGTCAGATGCAGGCGAGGCTGATTGGGACTGGCACAGAGCAGCAAGCGGCGATTTCCGCGCAGCAAAAGCACCACCTGATCGCGCTGGGGCTGCTGGATCTTTTCGATCCGGCTTCCCACGACAAGTGGTGCAATTTCCTGTACAACCGCCTGCAGGCAGATCGCGTCTAACGGCATGGTCTACTCCTCCATCATGGTGCAAAACAGGGTGTTGATCCGATCCTGTTCCCCCTTGAGATACAGCCAGCCGAACAAAGCTTCCAGCGCCGTCGCCTGCTGATACTCCCCACGGCTTGCATGGGCGGGGATCGAATTGACGTTGGCGTTGCGGCCCCGTTTGAAGACCGCGCTCTCCTCCTCGGTCAAAAGCGGCAGGATCTTCTCACTCAACGCCGCCTGTTTGGGCGCACAGACCAGCTCAACGGTGGCCCGGTGTAGGCCCTTTCCAGTGGCCTTGCCGTGGGCGCAGAGATAGGTACGTACCAGCAGCTCATAGACTGCGTCACCCAGATGGGCCAATCCAATGGAACTTATCCCCCGAATTTCATCGGGGGATAAGTTCGTATGAAAATAGTCTTGCATATCAGGTCTTAATACTTCTCCAGATCTTCCATGCTATCCGGCTCCAACAGCAGCATATCCGCCGACTTTTTCTTGGCTACAATAGCAACCACGGAAAAAGTGATTGCAACAACGGCAATTGCGATCAATGCAACCAGTTGTATCGTGCCGGAATAGGAATATGTGTACTCACCAGCGGCGTCAAGCACATATTCGCCGTCCGCTCCCATATCGCGCAGAGGATAGGTATAGCCGGTATAGCCGCCGATCATGCCGTAAATATTTGCCGCAATCGCTGCGACCGCCGTGATAATACCGAGAAGCATACCCTTGTTGCCGATCAGCCCGATAATACCCGCAGCGATTGCAAGCGCACCCACGCCGAGCATCACAAAGTACAGATACATACGGCCTTCCAGTTCGCGGGTCACGTCTGCAACCTGCTCCTCATAGAAGTCGCGGAAGTTATCGCAGACGAGCAGGCACTGGTCCAGATCCAGATAGGATTCTCCGTTCATCATGCGAACAGCTTTGCCGTTATTCCCCATCATAAGCCAGCTGAAATCATTGCCCAATCTATCCATGACATTGGGGACAGCCACATCGCCGTTGTAGCGATAAACCGTCTCCTGGGTAAAGAAGAGCTCCGTATACTCGTTGACCTGCTTCATGCCGTCTTCAAATGCATCCAGTTGTTCCTTGCCGTCGGAGAGTTGCTCTACACCGTTCTCATAATCTTCATAGCCCTTTTCCAGCTCCTGCTTCGCCTGCGCCAACTTTGCCTCGCCGGCTTCAATTTCCTTCTTTGCCGCCTCCAATTGAACCAGGCCATCCTCATATTCAGCAATCTGTGCCTCACCTTCGGCTACCATACGCTGAATATAGGCGGGAATATCCGTCACATAGGAGGGAATATCAAAGCCAATCTCCTGTGCCAAAGGACGGATCGTATTCGCAAGATAAGCCTGTGCTACATCAAAATTAATACTGCCAATGCCAAGAGAGTCGCCCAGTGCATCGATTGTGTTCAAAGCTCCTTGGCGCAGCTGGACGTAATAATCAATATACGGCAGCAGCGGCTCGATCTGGGCCAGTTTTTCCTTACCGGCATTATAAGCATCCGTGTTATCCTGGAGTTTCTTCAGGCCCGCATTATAGGCGGCCTTGCCTGCCTCCAGCTGCTTTACACCTTCGTCATACGCCTTTTGACCGCTGGTAAGCTTTTCATGGCCCTCACCGAGCTCAACTTCGCCGTCAGCATATTCGGTCAAGCCGTTTAAATAAGACTTTTCGTTGTCCTTGAGCTGATAGATCGCATCTTCAAGTTCACTGACTCTCTCTGCCTCTTTACCGTCCAGTTCCTTATATGCTTGGATAGCCTTGCAATCCTTCAAACCAGCAACTGCCGCATAAATCGCAAAAAGACCTACAAGAATCAGTAGAATGCTGCATATCTTTTTCACAGTGTACTTCATCGTTTTATCCCCTTGTCATTGTTTTTTACGTCTGTTAAAAAAATATATTGGTATAATTTTAGTTAGAATTGTAAAGAAAGTCAAGTGGTTGCTGATATTTCGCGCGAAAAATTACCATAGCTTGAACTGATTTCATTTGCCGAACTGTTCAAACTAAAATATGTATACACGCCTTACTTTCCAGCTAAAATTGATCGTCACATATTTTTTTGTTTTTTTACGTTTTTTGACTTGACACACAATACCCTTTCTGTTATAGTAATCAAGTCAACAGCAATGCTGCAACTGAATACGGGGGTATAGCTCAGCTGGGAGAGCGCTTGAATGGCATTCAAGAGGTCAGCGGTTCGATCCCGCTTATCTCCACCAAAAAAGTACCGAAATCTTTACGATTTCGGTACTTTTTTATCACTTTTTCGGCTAATTAAAATTTTGGAAAATTTCCGCGGATACTTCGCGGATACTTGAGATAAAAAATATGAAATTTCGGTCGGTCAAAAAAGTGCATTTTTGCAACTTTTTGGCCGATTTTGCTTTTTTCGTAAAAATTTTATAAAAAATTTTTTGCGGAAAACAACTTGCAAACCATCCTTGAATGGCGGCCGGCGGCATGGTATAATAACGGCAGCAGGAAGGACGGTGGTACGATGGATAACACGGCGTGGGAGAACCTGACCCCGGAACAAAAGCGCCGTGCGCTCTATGATCGGCAGGTAACCACACTGAAGACCTTTCTTGAACACGGCACAATTACGCAAGCACAGCACGACAAGAGCCTGCACGATTTGGCTGAAAAGATGGGTTATGAGACTGATGAGTAATAAAGAAAAAGTGATTGCCCTAAAAGTATTTCCGGATGATAAAACATACCCCCCGGTTCTAATTGTATGAAACACAATCAGAACCGGGGATATTGCTTATCAAGCTGCATTTTCTTTCGCTTCCGCATTTGCTTTTTTCAGGGAGCCGGTAACTGCGTGCTTACCAATAGCCATGAAGGTTTCACCGGGTCTTAACTTTACGCGAGCGTAAAGATTGATATTTTCGGAAGTCTCATCGGGGTGAAAAGTTTCCGAGGTAATACCGTCATGACTTTCCTTCCGGTGGGTTTCGTTGATTTTCACCGACGGCATCTGACGCTTCAGGATCGTATACTGGTATGCAGCTCCGTTTGATTGAGGAATCCAAAATACACTGTGCCCGTGAGCATTTTAAGGCAATCAGCAGTGAAAATGTCGTTTATGATGTTGTGGATAGCTATCAGGCTCTGCTTGATAAGGTTATGCGGTAGTTTTAACCGATGACGGAAAAAAACAGAGAGGTTCAAGGCGAACCTCTCTGTTCTTTATTGCAGCTGTATTTTTGCCAGCTTTTCTTCTTTCTCCTGAAGCATATCACGAAACACATCAACATACGCCAGATAGCTGGCAAATTCCGGGTCGTCGGCTTTTGGGCATTTCCCTCCTACTTCATCCAAGATACTTCGAAGTTCAAAAACCGTTTCCTCTAAAGACTCTTCCAACGGACGGAGCTCGAGATGCGCTTCCTGCTGTGATTCCCTGTAAAACCGCTCCTTAAACTGTCCCATATCATTTCTCCTGCAAGCGTTCCCATTGCTCACTCAACAGATCTGACAGCTCATTTGCATAGGTGAACTGTGTGTCAAAGTGAATTTCCGGCAGAAACGCATAACAAAGCTGCGCCGCCTCATTCGCAAGGTCAATAAAGGCGTTTTCCGCCTCAGTTTCCTCTTTCTTTGCCAAGCTATCCACGATAAGCTTCCATGCATTCCCACAGTAAGCCGCAGAGAGGTCCGCTTCTGACCGAAACAGTACCGTTCCGGATGAAAGATTACTCTCTATCTCAGCTAAGCCACAGGGGGCGGGAAAATAACGGTGGAAATTGTTCAGCAAAATTCGGTCGGGATAAAATTCGTTTTGATCAAGGAACACATAGGCTGGCTCACAGATCGTTTGATTCCAAAGATGCTTTTCTATGATCCCTTTCATCAGTTCATGGTAGATCAGCTTCATCGGTAGTGTTTTATCGTCACTGCCGGTGATTTTTGCAAAATCTGCGAGGATATGTTCTGCCGCTTCACAGGCTTCTGCCAACTGATCGTTGAGACCATCCGCAAAGCGTGCCTGCCAGCTGGATGCCTTTGCCTGATCCTCGTCATAGAGCGTCATCTCATAAGCGCCGATCCTGCCGTCACCATCAAGATCGTAGGGAACATTACCTGCCATGATATCACCACCCATCTTCTAAATTACGCATTTTTTTGATATTCTTTCGGCGTATCCAGCCAGACAAGAAACCGTGTCAGTGCTGCAGCAGAATATCCCACGCCCACAAGTATCAAAACAATAGCCAATCCGTTCATATCAGTTCCTCCAATCAAAAATATTTGTATTCTTTTCTCGGTGTACCCATTGTCCTACATACTATGTCCGATAAAACGGACAGCAACGCCTTGACTTTTCCCTATGAATTGCATAGAATTTGATCATCCGAAAAAAGACACCTTTTTCGTGGGAGGAGGAATTGCATATGGCAACTTTTTGTGCAGCGCTGGTCGTGCTATGGGTGATGAAAGGGATGGTAAAGGTGGCTGGTTGGCTTCTTAGTGTTGTCGTCGGTTTTTCTGTTGGACTATGGAAAAGGATCTGACTGTGGAGGGGTTACAATGGACAAGATCGAAGCAGGATTAAAGAAATATTGCTATATCATGGAGCATCACCACGCGGTAGATGTATCAACAGACCGTGATTTTCAAAAGGCATATAACGGATTTTATCGATTGCGGCAGCGTTCGGCTGATTTCTATGCCTGTTATTATGGCTATTTGGAACAGCAGAAGAATAATGCTGCGCTAACCTTTGAAGATGTACTTACCTACCTCTATGAAAATACCGGCAGAGTGGAAGCATCCTTCAGCAGCAAACTGCTGGCAACCATTCGCCCCGAGCTACCGATTTGGGATACCTTTGTACTGAAAAATCTCGGATTGCGGGCGCCTTATTACAAATGCAAAGACAGATTAAAGCGGGTTGCCGCACTGTATGATCAGATTTGCCAGTGGTACCAAACGGAAGATGCCGCAGACTGTGTGGCGGAATTTGATCGGCAGTATCCCAACACCAATATCACAGAAACAAAAAAAGCGGATTTTATCCTCTGGCAGCGACGCGAGTAAATATGCAAAAGGAGGCGCAACTATGGCGCGATCTTCTAATCAAAAACTGAAACTGCTCTATCTCATGCGATACCTGTTGGAGAATACGGATGAGGAGCATCCGGTTTCTACCAGCCAACTTATCGACTATCTGGACCAGTTTGGTATCTCGGCAGAACGGAAAAGTATCTATGACGACATCGAATCACTGCAGGTATTTGGCTTGGATATTGAGCGCGCTGACAGCGGCCGCAACTCCGGCTACTATATCGCCTCCCGTGAGTTTGAACTGCCGGAACTGAAACTGTTGGTGGACAGCATTCAGTCCTCCAAGTTTATCACTCACAAAAAGACATCCCAACTCATTAAAAAAATAGAGGCCCTGGCCAGCGTCCACGAGGCGCAGCTTTTGCAGCGACAGGTCTACGTGGCGGGTCGGGTCAAGACGATGAACGAGTCCATTTATTATAACGTGGATGAGATACATACCGGCATTTCCCGGAATCGGAAAATCCGGTTCAAATATTTTGAGTATACCGTGACCAAGGAGCGGCGTCCCCGTAAAAACGGCGCCTATTACGTGATGAGCCCTTATGCGCTGACTTGGGATGATGAGAACTACTACCTGGTAGCATATGATTCGGAAGCGGGTATCATCAAGCATTTCCGTGTGGATAAGATGTCAGATATCTCCGTGATGCAGGAGCCCCGGGATGGACGAGAAGCCTATGAGCAGTTGGATATGGCCGCCTACTCCCGCAAAGTGTTTGGAATGTTCAGTGGAGAGGAACAATCTGTACAGCTTCGCTTTGCCAACTATTTGGTAGGGGCGGTGCTGGACCGCTTGGGCCGTGATGTAATGATTATCCCTGACGGGGACGAGCACTTTACTGTGCGCACTAATGTAGTGGTCAGCCCCCAGTTTTTCGCCTGGATCTGCGGTTTCGGTGACGGTGTGCGGATTTTGGCGCCGGATGATGTGGTGGTAGCGATGAAAGAACACGTGGAGAAGATTATTAAATTATACAATCATAACCACCAGTAAACTGGTGGTTTGACCAACCCCTGGAAGGGGCAATTACGACCGTAGCCCCTAAAAGGGGCCCTTGTTAGTGCCGGGAGCTCACAGCCATTTTGAGCCGGGAAAATTCAGCCAATTCTGGTCGGAGCCCAGAGCCAATCCAGCACAGATGGTCCGGCTAAAAACGCCATTTCGGGTTCATACAAAACCGCCAAGTTGAGTCCACGGAAAATGCCAACAGCCCAATATACCCTTAAATTATTCTTCTGTTACTGGCATCGGCTCAACGGCTTTCACCTTGCCGGTCTGCAGCAAAATCGTCTCCAACTTCTTTCCGCGGAAGCTTTCACCGCGCAGTTTGAACACCGTGGCATCGTCAAAGATGCGGTCCAGTGCGCAAAGCAAGGTGGCATCCTCGTTGAAATCCTCACGCCACAGCGCCGGATTCTTTTTGCTGCAGTGCCCAATCTCATCAATAATGAGACAACTGGGGCGCACTAACCCATTGAGGCAGGAATCCGTCTTGCTACTGCGCTTAGCAGCAAGAAACCTGTCTCGCAGTTCAGACGCCTTAATGAAGTAGGTTTTCATTCCATGCTGGCAGCAGGCATAGCCAAAGGCTTGTGCCAAATGGGTCTTGCCCGTTCCGGCCGGGCCAATGAATGCCAGGTTTCTGTGCGAATAGATGGCGCTGAGGGATGGCAATGCCTTCAGGCGTTCCACATCTCGGCCTTTTAGTAATGAAAAATTGAAGTTCTCAAATGTTCTCGGCGACTTGGTCGGCAAACGGCTGAGCCGCAGCAATGTATGGACGGTGGCCTGCTGCTTTTTCTCGCTGAGGTAGGTAAACACACTTGCTACTGCGCTCATCTCGACTTCAGACAGCTCATGTTCTTCGGCATAGAGTGCAAACTCTTCAGAAGAAAAATCCAATTTCAGCGTAGAAACTGCAGCCGTAATCTTTTCAAATACGGTTTCTGTCATAGCAGACCCTCCTCGTCAGCAAAGTCGAACTTTGCAAAGGAGATATTGCCTGTCGGCGGGGACAACTGCCGTATCTGTGTCTTTACCGGAGCTGTGGGCAGTTCTTCCGGCTGTTGTGGTTCATATTGTCCCTCGCAGAAGCTGTCACGGTGACTCCATGTTACTGCATGGGTAGCCAGCAGCGAGTTCATATCTGCAGAGTAGATGTAGAGCGTATCACCGCTGCGCATAACACGAGCGGTGCTTCCTGCATAGCTGTATGGGACGCCGAAACGCCGCCCTTCGTAATTGATAAAGCCGTCAAAAGAAATATGCCGCTCCGGGCAGAGATACCATCTCACCTCATTGCTGTCGGGTAGCTTTCGCAGATGAGAACTGCAAGCTGCATCATGAATCTGCTGTGGCACTCCGTCTACTGCTTTGTGGTAGACACTGTTTTGTGTGTTACACCAATCCAAAGCCTGCCAGTTAAGATCTGTTACATCGCAGAATACCCGGTCAGCAAGGAAGTTTTCCTTTACAAAACGGACAAGTCGTTCTACAGCGCCCTTGGTAAACGGATGGCGTGGCTTACAGAGCTTTGTGTCAAATCCAACTGTACGCATAAAGGCTTCGTAGTCCTTCTGCCATACAGGATTTCCCTCCAGATCACGTTGGAGAACAACACTCTTCATATTATCCGTTAGCACATACCTGGGGACACCCATATATTGAAACGCATGGATCATACCAATGAACAGGTTTTCCTGTTTGGCATTGGGAAAGAACTCAATATAACGCTCTCCGCAATGGTGACAGATCATGGCAAAGCAGGCTACACGGTACACGTTTCCGTTGTAATCCAGCACATCTGTGAATCCCCAGTCCATCTGGTATGTTTCACCGGGAGCGGTGGTATAGCGGCGACCTCGGTTGCCTTGCGGCGCAACCTGCTGGCGCTTGGCTGGGATCAGATACTTGTGAGCGGCGATATAGTCCTTGACAATGGTCCGTCCGCCTTCGAAGCCGGATTCTCGCAGACGGTTAAGAATGACTGCGGAATTGCTGACACCTTGCTTCAACAGCGTATCAATAATCCCAGTATAGCCGGTAAGTTTAGTAATCTTGTGTTTTCCAGAGCATCTATCTTGTGGAATTTCCTGAAAACCGTTCCGCTTAAGCCGACGCAGCTTTCCTCGAGAAATACCAGTACGCCGTTCAAGTTCTGCTAAATTGATTTGTTCCAGGGAAAAAGAATCTCCCTGTTCTGCTTTCAATTCTGTGATGGCTTGTGCTATAATCGGCACATAGCCATTACCATATAACTCTTTCATTACGCTCCTTTCCACTGGGCTGTTGGCACTTTCCAGTGTACATGCTTTGAAAGAGTTATGGTAGTGGCTTTTTATTTCCGGCTAAAAATGGTTCAATTTTCCCGGCGTTGGGTGGCTATTTACGCCCGACCCGAACACCTGAAGGTTTGACACCGCATTACCATCTCAGGCAGCCGCTTCAAGCGGCTGTCCTTTTATGCCCTCTTATTCTTGTCACCCGTAAACGGGTCCACATATTCTTTTATGCTCATCTGATCTGCGGCGTAGTCCTCTTCCATCTGATTTCGGATGTACTCGGCTATTATCTTTTTATTCCTTCCCACAGTATCCACATAATACCCTCGACACCAAAAATTCCTCGATCCGTATTTGTATTTCAGATTTGCATGTCGATCGAATATCATCAGACTGCTCTTTCCCTTGAGAAATCCCATAAACTGTGCTACACTCAAATACGGTGGGATACTCACAAGCATATGGATATGATCCACACAGGCCTCCGCTTCTATAATTTCTACACCTTTTTGTTTGCAAAGTGTCCGCAGTATTTCTCCAATATCTTTTTTGAGCTGCCCGTAGATTTTTTTCCTCCGGTACTTTGGTGCGAATACGATATGGTATTGACACCTATACCTTGAATGTGCTGTGCTCTTTATTTCGCTTCGTTCGTCTTTCTTTAGTTGCATGAAAACCTCCTATTGCTTCTGGTAATGCGGTCGCCAAACCTTTACCAGTATACCGCAATAGGAGGTTTTCCTCATGCTAAAGCTATTTTTCTTCCCCCGGTATAACCGGGGGTTTATTTCCACGTCTTAAGACACCAAAAAATATCAGTAAAATTTGAAAAAATTCAGTCCAAAAAGTTACTTGTATTCTTACAAAAAACCCGTTATTTTGATATTTTTCAAATATTTTTTATGTGAGACAAAATGGCATTCAAGAGGTCAGCGGTTCGTATGGCATCTATCAATGGAGTTTACGCAAAATCCAAACATCTTTCATTCAAGCCTGCCAGCCATGCAACTTTTACTTGCTACCCGTAAACGGGTCCCGCGGGTCATGTATACTTAACTGGTCTTCCTCTTGATCCCGCCTATCATCCACCGCTTTCTCCTCTATTAGATGCTCACCGGATGAACACCTCTGCTACCAGATCTGGGAGCGTATCACAAGTAGGTAATCTTATATGTCTTTTCAGTCGTGGCTACAAAAAAGGCTTTTGTTTATATTACCTAATTCTTTGTTAATATCCCGACTCCAAGAATAGTAAGCGGAACTAAATATATAATGATATGAAAAGAAAACAAGCATATCAAATTGCCCCATTGAAGGATAGGATTGATTTCGGAAATATAACCCCGAATCTCTCTGATCACATCTTTGTTATCATCATTCTCTTCGTAGCCTTTCCTCAATTTACCCGTAATGTGATTGATCCCATACAATTTACAAAGTTGCCGAACAGTATGAAAAAAATCTAAATCATCCCGAACCTCTGTGCTACTAACGATGGAATCGTATTCATTTTTCAACTTATCAAACTTATCATTAGCGTTCTCTTCCAGTGCGCCCAATTCTCTTTTGAGTCGTTTAACCTCATTTAAGGCAACCTGAATCTTTGAAATTCTGTTTGTATAATCAGCCTTGCTATTTATTATGGAGTAAATTAATACAATTATTGATAAAATAATGTTGCTATATGAAATCCATGTTTCGTTGAAAAGAGCAGGATAGAATTTAATAGAAAGAGCACAGATTATTAATGCTAAACTGTAATAGATTAGAATAAAATTTGATCGTTTTGCATTTCTTGACAATCGTTTTAGCTGATTTGCGTAGTTTGATTGAGCTCGATCCATGATTCTAAAATGTTTACTTCTATCGTATTTGGGAATAGTCATGAGGATAATCTCCTTTTTCTCAACAAATTCTACCAATTAATTATAATTTGAACTGTAAAAAAAGCAATGTAATTTCGCAAAGAACCATGATTTCAGCCACTTTCAAGGTTTTTTGGGGAATAGAGAGCGCGGATATCGAAGCGAAATCCGTCTTTCCTACAGATGACAGCCTGTTCAAAATGCTGTATCTGGCGATGATGGATATTACGGAAAAATGGGCCGGCAGGCGGCAGGCTTGGAGCCGGATCCACGCACAGTTGCCGTCTATTTTGCCGATCGTATGCCGAATTAACCGGCTACAGCAGGGCAAGTCAAGAGTCGAGATAAACAGAGGCTCACGCCTCCGCCCCTGATATGTCCTCAAAGCCTTGCTATTTTGTAGGTGCGATATTTTTACTTGTAAAAATGTGTTCTTGCTCTCGCCCTTCAAGGCTCTGCTGTTTGATCCATCGGTTCAGAAATGCCATCTGTTCCTCGGTGTGGAACCAGTGTTCGCCGCCCGGCATTACAGTGAGTGCTGCGCCGACCCGCTCGGCAAAGGCGGACATGATTTGCAAAGATGTCAGGTGGTCTTTCTCCCCGTATAAAATCCGTGTCGGTACTGTCCAGCAAACAGGGTGCTCTCTTGCATAGCAGAGATAGTCCCAAGAGAGCGTCTCGCCGAAAGCTGTTTTGATCTCGCCTTTTCCTCGTAACTCGTCCTCGGTCACGTTTGCCCAGGTCATCATGTCCATGATCAGCTTCGGCATATCCACCACAGGTGAAATGAAATACGCCTTTTCGATGGGTCTGTCCACCAGCGCATTCATGGCAAAATAGGCGCCGATGCTGTTAGCTACCAGTACCACAGACTTGTACTTTTCGCAAGCCACGTCAAAAAGCTTTGGGAACTCCTCTACAGCTTCCCATGGTGTTTGCGCCTTGTACTCAAAACCAATCGCATCGCATTCCGGAAACAGCGTCCGATAATGCGTTGCCTCCTCTGCACTCCCACCTTTGCCGTGGATATAGATCACAATCTTGTTGCTCATCTCACCTATTCCTCCCGTCCCTCGTCCGGCTCCTGGATGACCACGGCCTCCTGCGCCCCGATATCCAACTGGATCACCGCCTGTGCCACATTGACGGAGCAGGCCACCTGCTTGTCCTTCTCTGCGGCAAGCGCACCGCACCGTCTGATCAGCTCCAGCAGGATCTCCCGGTTCAATCCACCGCCCCGCCAATGGAACACAAAATGCTCCTGCTTCTTCCGCAGCGCCTGAGCAAACCGCTTCTCCACGTCCTCCGGCTTCGTCAGTGAGATGCTGCGGTAGTAATATCCCTTCTCCTCCGTACAGGCAGGAACAGGCAGCACCAGCTTCTCATGGTCGATAAAGATGTGCCTGTCGTCCAGATTGAAGTAATCGTACCGCTTGATACCCCGCTGCAGCGTGTTGTCAAAGGTCGCGTCCAGATGGTAGTTGTGTCCCTCCACCGTCACCACGTTCCAGGTGTGGCGGTACTTGACGCCCTTTTCCGGATTGGCCTCGCTCAGCGCCACGATACAGGGCAAATTTACCGCATCACACAATGCCTTGACGGTCTTGGCGATGCCCTCGCACACGCCCACGCCCTGGGTCAGCGGTCCGATGATCTCATGGGAATAGGTTTTTTTCAGTTTGTCATAGCGCACGTTCTCCAGGATGAAGTCGTGGATCGCCTGCTCCTTTTGGAGCGCCGTCATCTGCCGCAGCGGCCGCGCCAACCGCTCCAGCCGTGCCGCCACTGCCTGCCGATGCTCTTTGATTTTTCCTTTGTCGAAAAGATACTCCGGCACGAACTCCATGTGCTGCGCCTCGGGATAGAAGCGCCCGCTGTAACTCACTACAAAAAAGAGCAGCGGCTCGTCCAGCTTCAACCGGGTGAAGATCTCCGGCAGCCGCCCGTTTTCCAGCCGGGGAATACGGATAGACGGCTGCAAGTCGTTCATGCCCGCTTTCAGAGCATCGTAGACGGCTTTTTCCGCCTTGTTCAGTTGATTGTAATAATACCCCGCCACTTCTGCCCACTTCCTTTCTGCCCCCATTATACCGCAACTGTCTCCAATAGTCGACAAGAAAGTGTGGCGATTTTTGTTGTACCTCGCTCCCTCCCATGCTATAATCATCTCATCAACACGCAGGAGGTTTCCCCATGCTTGCTTACATCTGGCCAATGGTGCTCATCATCGCTTCCAATACCGTCTATCAAATCTGCTCTAAGGGGATCCCCGGCAACGTCAGCCCCTTTGCCTCGCTGACTGTCACCTATCTGGTGGGTGCTGCTGTCTCGCTGGTCCTGCACTATGTGATCCAGCCCGGCACCGGCATCGTGCAGGAGTTTGCCAAAATGAACTGGGCACCGTTCGTTTTGGGTCTCGTCATCGTCGGACTGGAGGTGGGCTGGATCTACGCCTACCGCGCCGGCTGGCAAGTCAGCACCGGCATGATCGTCCAATGCTCTTTTCTCGCCGTCGTCCTCATCTTCGTGGGCTTCCTGCTGTACCACGAAGCCCTGACCTGGAACAAGCTGGTGGGCATTGCCATCTGTCTGGTGGGTCTCACCTTCATCAATATGAAATAAGAAACTGCTATGACCTACGACATCATCCGCTCCCGCCGCCGGACCATGGCGGCGCAGATCAAAGACGGACGCCTCATCGTCCGCGCTCCCCTGTACGCCACGGACGCGGAAATCAGCGACTTCGTCCGTAAGCATCAGCGCTGGGTGGAAAAGCATCTCTGTGAAGTGCAAGCGCTTGACAGCATAGAGTCTCTCACCACGGAGGAGCTCCGCAGCCTTGCCGAACAAGCCAAAGCGGTGATTCCCCGGCGTGTCGTCTACTATGCTCCCCTCATCGGCGTAGACTACGGGCGCATCACCATTCGTGCCCAACACTCCCGCTGGGGCAGCTGCAGCAGCAAGGGCAATCTGAACTTCAACTGCCTTTTGATGCTGACTCCGCCCGAGGTCATTGACAGCGTGGTGGTCCACGAGCTGTGCCACCGCAAGGAGCTGAACCACTCCCCCGGGTTCTACGCGGAAGTTCTTCGCGTCTGCCCCGACTATCAAAAGTGGCACGACTGGCTCAGGGAAAACGGTCCCGCGCTGATGCGGCGAATCACCCCTTGACCCACTTTTTCCCTATGGTACAATAAAGACAGAACACGAAAGAAAGGTGCGGATCCCATGTCATTCCTATCCAAAGCCGATTACGAGGAGCCCACTTGCCCCCTCTGCAAGCCCACCGAGGTCACGCCCATTCCCACCCAACGCGTACTGGACAAGCTGGACAAGTACTTAAGCACCAAGAATTACGACGCCGCAGAGCGCCACCTGAAATATTGGCTCACCGAGGCCGAGATGGGCAGCGATGACCGGGGCAAGCTGACCGTGCTGAACGAGCAGATCGGGCTCTATCGCAAGATGAATAAACCCACCGAGGGGCTCCAAGCCATTGAGACCGCTCTCGCTCTCGCCCGGCAGTTCGACGGCACCATCACCTACGGCACCACTCTGGTCAACGCTGCCACCGCCTATAAGGCATTCGGCAAGGCAGCGGATGCTCTTCCCCTCTACGAAACAGCGCAAATCGTCTATGAGTCCACCCTGCCGCCCACCGACGGCCGCTTGGGCAGTCTCTACAACAACATGGCGCTGACCGTGATGGAGCTGGGCGACTATGCCAAGGCGGAAGCCCTGTTCCAAAAGGCGCTTGGCATCATGTCCACGCAGGAAAACGGCGAAATTGAAATGGCCATCACCTACTGCAATCTGGCTGACCTGATCTCTGCCCAACTGGGTGCAGACGGCGAAAAGCAGATCGAGACCTATCTTGACAAGGCGGAAACCCTGCTGGACACCTCCACCCTTCCCCATGACGGCTACTATGCCTTTGTGTGTGAGAAATGCGCCCCCACCTTTGGCTACTACGGCTACTTCCTTACGGAGCAAAAACTCATGAAACAAGCGGAGGCTATCTATGAACGGACTTGAATTA
>R20__coassemble_1101_pt1 | contig 16587 bp, 11 predicted proteins | sample R20__metabat2_high_PE_008 | metagenome-assembled genome bin R20 | reverse complement strand
CGCCGCCCAGCAGGCCCACCACGCCGGTGGGGCCCAGGATCAAGCCGGTGATCAGGGGGACAACAATGGCCAAAATGGCAGGAGCTACCATCTCATGCAGAGCACCCTTGGTACACAGATCCACGCAGGAGTGGTAGTCGGGATCGGCCTTGAACTCCATGATGCCGGGGATCTCACGGAACTGACGACGGACTTCCACGACGATGGACTGGGCTGCTTTCTGCACAGCGCTCATAGTGAACGCGGAGAACACGAAGGTCAGCATGGCACCGATGAACAGGCCAACCAGAACGGTGGGACTGGTGAGGGAGAAGTCCAGTACTTCCGCAGTGCGCTCCTGGACGATGTTGACGTAGGAGACCAGCAGAGCCAGAGCGGTCAGAGAGGCAGAGCCGATGGCAAAGCCCTTGCCGGTGGCGGCGGTGGTGTTGCCCAGAGAGTCCAGTGCGTCGGTGCGCTGGCGGACTTCCTCAGGCAGGCCCGCCATCTCGGCGATACCGCCGGCGTTATCCGCCACAGGACCGTAGGCGTCAGTGGCCAAGGTGATACCCAGAGTGCTCAGCATACCCACGCCGGCGATGCCGATGCCGTACAAACCCTGGTTGAAGCTGACACCGCCGCCGGCGCAGAAGAAGCTGATAATAACCGCCGCGCCCACGATGAGGATAGAGGTCAGGGTGGACTTGAGGCCCAGGGAGATGCCGCCGATGATGATGGTGGCGCTGCCGGTCTCGGATGCGGCAGCCAGCTCCTGGGTGGGTTTATAGTTATCGGAGGTGTAATACTCGGTGAAATAGCCGATGGCGCAGCCGCCTACCAGACCGCAGAGGATGGCAATATACACGCCCCAGCAGTGGTTGGCGGTGCCCAGAATGAAGTAACAAAGGGGTAAGGCCACGATGGCAGACAGAGCCGCGGCGGTATAAGTGCCGGTACGCAGGCTCTTCAAAAGGCTGAGCTGGGTGGCATCTTCCTTGGTCTTGACCAGGAAGGAGCCGAGAATGGAGCAGAGGATACCCACACCTGCCAGAGCCACCGGCAGGAACATACCGCTCCAGCTGTAACCGGCGGCAGCAGACAGGGCAAAGGTCGCCAGAATGGAGCCCACATAGGACTCATACAGATCGGCGCCCATGCCGGCCACGTCACCCACGTTGTCGCCCACGTTATCGGCAATGGTGGCAGGGTTCCGGGGGTCATCCTCAGGAATACCGGCTTCCACCTTACCCACCAGGTCAGCGCCCACGTCAGCGGCCTTGGTATAAATGCCGCCGCCCACACGGGCAAACAGAGCCATGAAGCTGGCACCCATGCCGTTCATGACCATGATGTTGGCCAGGGTGTTGGCATCCAGCTTGCCCACGAAGTACAGTCCGGCAAACCACAGACCGATATCCAGCATACCCAGGCCCACCACGGTGAAGCCCATGACGGAGCCGGAGGAGAATGCCACCCGCAGGCCCTTATTCAGGCTCTCGCTGGCGGCGTTGGCGGTGCGGGCATTGGAGGCGGTGGCGATCTTCATACCGATGAGACCTGCCAACATCGACCAGATGCCGCCGGTCAAAAAAGCAAAGGGGGTCACACGGGAGAGCATTCTGCCGCCGGTGGCAAATGCCATAACGGCCAAAATGACAAACACGATAACGAAAACCTTTGCCACGGTGGTGTACTGGCGCTTCAGATAGGCATTGGCGCCTTCACGAATTGCGCTCGCCAGTTTTTTCATCTGATCCGTACCTTCGGAGACAGACATGACTTTTTTGCGCTGCAACCCTGCAAAAATCAGGGCGGCAGCCGCGGCAATCAGAGCAACGATTACCAGATACTTTTCCATACTGTTTTCCTCGTTTTTTCCAAATTTTGGGGGGTACAGTTTTCCAAAGGATATTATAGAAAAAAACCTTTTCTCCGTCAAATTTTCTTACAATTTTTTAGGAATGCAAACTTTTCTTTTGTTAATTTTCGTCATTTTGCCAAGGCAATTTGGCTTCCTTACTTCCCTGTTCCCTCTTTTTTAAGACAAGTAATGGGGAGAAAATGTCACGCTTCTATTAAGCGTTTATTTCATTAATCCATTTGAAAAATTTTTTTGGCACTATTTTATATAAAAAACCCATTTTTTTGGCATAAAAATGCCATTTCTCTCCGCTTTATTAAATTGTCGCATTTGTAAGTAAAAAACTTTTTTAGTTAAAATTCTTTCGTCATTTTTTGCAAGAATGAAATGTTTGGAACGTTTGGGTGAAATTCTACAACAACAGGAAAAAACCCGCTACGCTTGCGGCGGGTTTTTTCGGGTGGAGAGATATTTACGCTGCCACTGCCTTTTTGGCGGACAGGTACTGATAGACAACGATGGCGGCAATGACGGCCAGACCGATCAGGTCGGTCCAGGTGCCGGGAATCATCATGCAGATGCCGCCGGCGGCCAGTGCCAGCCGGAACGGCACGGGGATCTTCTTTTTCAGGTAGCCGTTGAGGGCGGCTGCCACACCGAACAGGCCCAGGACAGCGCTGAGAGCGATCTGGATCACGGAGAAGAAGCCGGTGACGTTTTCAAACAGCATGGCGGGGCTATAGGCAAAGATGTACGGCACGATAAACGCGGCAATCGCCAATTTGGTGGCATTGAGCCCCGTCTTCATCGGGTTGGCCTTGGCGATAGCGGACCCTGCATAGGCAGCCAGCGCCACAGGGGGCGTGATGTCCGCCACGATGCCGAAGTAGAACACGAAGAAGTGGGCCGCCACCATGGGGAAGCCCAGCTGCACCAGAATGGGAGCGCAGGTGGACGCCATGATGCAGTAGTTGGCGGTGGTGGGCACGCCCATACCCAGCACGATGCAGCACAGCATGGTCAGCGCCAGACCGATGATGGTGGCGTTTCCTGCCACCTGAACGATGGCGTTGATGAGGATAGAGGCGAGACCTGTAACGGTAATGCAGCCGGCGATGATACCCGCCATGGCGCAGGCCACGGCTACGGTAACAGCACCCTTAGAGCCGGCTTCCAATGCGTCAACCGCGGAGAAGAAGGTGTCCTTCCCTGCGCCGGCGGCCGCTTTGCCCGCGCTCTGGGGAGTGGCTTCGTCACCGCCGCGCTTACGGATGAAGAAGAAGTTGACCGCGCCGACCACGATGGCCGCCAGAATGGACAGGGCCGCGGAGTAGGACATGGTACGTGTACCGGAGGCCACCAGCCAGACCAGCAGCACCAGGGGAAGCAGCAGGTAGCAATCGCGGATCAGGTGCTTCCACTTGGGAAGCTGATCCCTGGGAATTCCGTTCAGGCCCAACTTCTTCGCCTCCAGGTGAACGGCGATAAAGATGCCGGTGAAGTACAGCACGGCGGGCAGAATGGCCTTGACAGCCACCTGGGCATAGGGGATGCCGATGTACTCCGCCATCAGGAAAGCAGCAGCGCCCATAATGGGAGGCATGATCTGGCCGCCGGTGGAGGCGGCAGCTTCCACGGCGCCGGCGAACTCCGGCTTATAGCCGGTCTTTTTCATCATGGGGATGGTCACGGAGCCGGTGGTCACGGTATTGCCCACGGAGGAGCCGGACACCATGCCGCACAGAGCAGAGGAGATGACCGCCACTTTGGCGGGGCCGCCGCTGGACCAGCCTGCCAGTCGGTTGGCAAAGCTGATGAAGAAGTTGGCAATACCGGTACGCTCCAGGAACGCGCCGAAGATGATGAACAGGATGATGTAGGTATAGCACACACTCACGGGCGTACCGATGACGCCGGAGGTGGTATAGAACAGCTTATAGATGATGTTGCGAAGGGCCTGATAGAAGCTGGGGTTGTAGGAGAGCTGATTGATAAAGGCATAGATGATCAGCGCACCGGCCACGCAGAGGATGGGGACACCCACGCAGCGGCGGCACAGCTCCATTAGGATCAGGATACCCAGACAGCCGATGGCCACATGGATGGGCTGGATACGGGTGGCCAGACGGATCATGGTCATGGCGTTGAGGGCAAAGTAGAAGAAGCAGGCGGCACCCACCACCATCAGTACGATGTCATACCACGGCATATGGTTGACCTTCATGCTGCCCTTCTTGATGGGGTAGTTCAAAAAGCCGATGATAATGATAAATCCCATGAACAACGGCAGCCGCACCTCGGGCATCGCCTTGGAAAACAGGGTCATAGCGATGCAGTACACGGCGAACAGCGCCATAAGAACTTTGATGATAATGGCTGGAACCCCCTGCCAGATACGGGTATTGGATTCGCGGTCATACTTTCGCATCACAGCATCCAGATCCGCCGCCATATCACCATCGGCGGGGTTTTCCACCTGGGGCGCAGCAGTGGTTTTTTTCTTGAACAGGCTCATAATATCTCTCCTATATTGTGGGTCTTGGGAATTGCCGAAAAGACAGCGAGGACTACGGCGGGATTTCCCGCCGTAGTCTCGTTATTTGTCAAGTTGTCGCTAAGAATTATTTGACGGTGATGCCCTTCTCGGCAAAGTACTTGGCAGCGCCGGGATGATAAGGAACGGAGGTAATGGAAGAGGCATAGTCCAGATTCAGCTCCTTGGCCTTATCGTGGGAGATGGAAGCGGCGTTCTCGAAGATATCCTTGACGAAAGCGTAGACAGCATCCTCGGACACATCGTTGCGGGCCAGGACCACAGCGCCCACGCCAACGGTCACGATATCATCAGCGGTGCCGTACACATCCTTGGCGATGGTGCACTCGGCATAGTAGGGAGAGGTCTTCAACAGCTCGGCAACGTGATCGGCATCCAGGGAGACCAGGTTCACATCCTTGGTGGTAGCCAGGTCCACAACGGCGTTGGTGGGAGCACCGGCCACGATGAAGGCAGCATCGATCTGGCCGTTCTTCAGAGCGTCAGCGCTGTCGCCGAAGGACTGATAGGTGGGCTTGATGTCATTCTCGGTCATGCCGTACACGCCCAGAATGTCCAGAGCATTAAAGTACACGCCGGAGCCGGCAGCACCGATGGAAACGCTCTTTCCCTTCAGGTCGGCGACAGTCTTGATGTCGGGATTCAGGGTGACGATCTGCACCTGCTCGGTGTAGAGGGCAGCCACGGTGGAGAAGCACTTCACGGCGCCCGTGTCCTTGAACAGGTTGGTACCCTCATAGGCATAGGCCATGACGTCGGACTGGCAGAAAGCCAGCTCTGCATTGCCGTCGTCCATCTCGAACACGTTGGACTGAGAGCCGTTGCCCACCAGACCCACCACATCGATGCCGGCGTTGTTGGTGGCATGGTTGGCCAGAACAGAGCCGAAGGCGTAATAGGTACCGGACTCGCCGCCGGTCACAAAACGCAGGGTGGAGGCGGGAGCGGGGGTATTGCCGCCGTCATCAGAGGAAACATTGGTATCGCCGCAGGCGATCAGGGTCAGCGCCATCAGCAGCGCCAGGATCAAAGCCAAAAACTTTTTCATGATGTATCTCTCCTTTTTTAAGTCCCACCGCCAAGCGGTGGTCTGATACGATGGTGTTATGATAACACGTTCCTTCCCGTTTTGCAAGTCTTATTTTTAAAAAATTCATCACTTTTCAAAAATTTTATGAAAACTGTGGAAAAATCAGGAATTTTGCAGGCCCAACTTGCAAAATTTGCATTTTGATTGGCTGTAAACTTGCAAAATTACCCGTGAGCGACAGGAAAAGAGAGCATCGGAACCGATGCTCTCTTTCTATATATGGTATGTTTGCTTACTTCCTGGCCTTGGTATCCACCACATCGCGCAAAATCGCGGTAAAGGCGTCCATGGTCATGGCACCCAGATCGCCATCGGCGCGGTGACGCGGGGAGACAGTGCCGTTTTCCATATCCCGGTCGCCCACCACTACCATGTAGGGGATCTTCTCCATCTGGGCGTCTCGGATCTTCTTGCCGATCTTCTCGTTGCGGTAGTCCACCTCCACGCGGAAGCCTTGAGCCTCCAATGCCTTGGCGGCATCGGCACAGTAGTCGGCGGCGCGGTCGGTGACGGGCAGGAAGCGGACCTGCTCGGGCGCCATCCAGGTGGGCAGAGCGCCGGCATATTCCTCGATGAGGTAGGCCAGGGTGCGCTCATAGCAGCCTAAAGAGGTGCGGTGGATGATATAGGGCAGCTTCTTCTCTCCGTTCTCGTCGATATAGTACATGCCGAAGCGCTGGGCAAGCAGCATATCGATCTGAATGGTGACAAGGGTGTCCTCCTTGCCATAGACGTTGTGATACTGCACATCCAGCTTGGGACCGTAGAAGGCAGCCTCATCAATGCCGATCTCATACTTCACGCCCAGGTCGTCCAAAATCTGACCCATGACGCGCTGCGCCTCTTCCCACTGCTCCGCAGTGCCCTCATACTTGTTGTTGGGGTTGGCGGGATCCCACTGGGAGAAGCGGAAGGTGCACTTATCCAGCATACCCACGGTGCCCAGGAAGTACTTGGCCAGTTCCAGGCAGCCCTTGAACTCCTCCTCCAGCTGGTCGGGACGGAGCACCAGGTGACCTTCGGAGATGGTGAACTGGCGAACACGGATCAATCCGTGCATCTCGCCGGAGTCCTCGTTGCGGAACAGCGTGGAGGTCTCGCCCAGACGCATGGGCAGATCCCGGTAGGAGCGCTGGCGGTTCAGATAGACCTGATACTGGAACGGGCAGGTCATAGGACGCAGGGCGAAGCACTCTTTTTCCTCATCATACGGGTCACCCAGAATGAACATACCGTCCAGATAGTGATCCCAGTGGCCGGAAATGCGATACAGATCCCGTTTGGCCATCAGGGGGGTCTTGGTCAGCAGGTAGCCGGCCTTCTGCTCCACGTCCTCCACCCAGCGCTGCAAGAGCTGGATCACACGGGCGCCCTTGGGCAGCAGAATAGGCAGACCCTGACCGATGGAATCCACGGTGGTGAAATACTCCAGGTCGCGGCCCAGCTTGTTGTGGTCGCGCTTCAGGGCTTCCTCGCGCTGTTTGATATACTCGTCCAGCTCGTCCTTGTTGGGGAACGCCACGGCGTAGATACGCTGGAGCATCTTGCGGCTACTATCGCCGCGCCAGTAGGCACCGCAGGCCTGGGTCAGCTTGATACCGTTGCCCTTGATCCGCCCGGTGCTATCCAGATGGGGACCGGCACACAGGTCGGTGAACTCACCCTGTTTATAGAAGCTGATGACGGCGTCAGCGGGCAGATCGTTGATCAGCTCCACCTTGTAGGGCTCTTCTTTTTCTTCCATGAACTTGATAGCTTCCTCCCGGGGCAGCTCAAAGCGCTCCAGCTTCAGCTTTTCCTTGCAGATCTTACGCATCTCCGCCTCGAGGGCGTCCATGTGCTCCTGGGTGAAGCTGAACGGGGCGTCGAAGTCGTAATAGAAGCCGGTGTCAATGCTGGGGCCGATGGCCAGCTTGACCTCGGGATACAGACGCTTCACCGCCTGGGCCAGTACATGGGAGCAGGTGTGCCAATAGGTGCGGCGGTACTGCTCGTTTTCAAAGGTATACAGGTTTTCTTCGGACATAACAGAATCCTCCTTCAAGATTGGGGGTGGTGATACAAAAAATAACCTCACCCCTGATTGGTCAGGGGTGAGGTAAATCCACTTTACTCCACGGTTCCACCCTGCTTACAGCCTTCCGGCTATCGCTCGTGACTTCTGTAACGGGAAGTTCCCGTTCTGCTCGTCGCAGACCGCTCGGGAGTGGTACCGATTTTTACCGTCGCAGAGCACTTACAGCCGAGATGCTCCTCTCTGGTGCGATGGGAAAAAATCTCTTCTCCGTCATGGCGTTTTTAAGATTAGAACAAAGTATAAACTTGTTTTTGCCGTTTGTCAACCAATGATTTTGAGGAATTCCTCCCAGGAATCCACCACGGTGGCATTGGGGGCAATTTCCAGCAGCTTTTCTCTGCCGCGAAAGCCCCAACTGACGCCGATGAAGTCCATGTGGCAGTTTTGTGCGGTGGCAAGATCCACCTCGCTGTCGCCGATATACACCGCATCATCCCGGCCGGCACTCAGTTTTTGGAGCATATAGTCCACCATATCCGGCGCAGGTTTCCGTGGCATGGGCGGTACCTCCCCCAGAACGGGGATATCGGGAAAGAACTTTTCTCCCAATGCCTGCACGGCAGGATCGTTCTTATTGGAAATGATCGCCACCTTGGCACCCCTACGCTGCAGCTCCCGCAGGGCTTCCACCGTGCCGGGATAGGGGGCGGTCTTGCCGCAGGAATGGCTCTCATACCAGGCGCAGTAATTCTTTAATATGGCATCAAAAGCCGGCGTGTCCAACCCCTTTGGCAGGCTCCGGGCAATCAGATTCCGGGCACCGTTGCCGGTGGCGTCACGGATTTGCAGCCGTGTGCGCTCCGGATAACCGTGCAGACGCAGGGTACGGTTCACCGCGTCGTGGAGATCGTCCAGCGTGTTCATGGTGGTGCCGTCCATATCGAACAAAAAGGTTTTGTACTTCATAGTTTTTTCCTCTTTCCTGCATAGGGTAACAGAAGGCTGCCCACGATCAGGGCAATGCCTATCAGATCCAGCACGGTAATGGGCTCACGCAGCAAAAGCACGCCGCAAACTGTGGCCACTACGGGGTTGATGGCGCACAGGGAGCCGGCGGTCTCTGCGCTGATATAACGCTGTGCCACCGGCTGAAAGGTAAAGCCAAAGCCGGTGCAGAGAATGCCCAGGGTCAATATGGCGCCCCAGGTCGCCGGCTGCTGAGGCAGATGGGGCTGTTCGATAACAACAGAGGTCAGCAGCGCCAGAATGCCCAGCGTGCCGATCTGGATAATGCCCATGGACACGGTATCCTTTTCGCGGTGGGAAAAACGATCGGTGAGGATAATGGCCACGGCATATAGCACCGCCTCCATCAGGCTCAGCAGCTCACCGATTTGGAACTGCAGCCCCTCCCCTGTCCAATTCAGCAGCACAATACCCACAACTGCCACTCCGACGCAGAGCAGTTCTTTTCCCTTCGGCTCTCGATGCTGCAAGGCCGCATTCATCAGCGGCACCATAATAATAGCGGTATTCACCAGCACGGAGATGGCCGCCGCCGTTGCCGTATGCGCCGCCGTGACCTCCAGTGCCATGATCACAAAAAACAATGTACCAAGCACCATGCCTCGCCACAGGGTCGGCCATTTCACACAGCGCAGACGCTTAAAAAAGAGCAGTCCCAGCAATAAAAACCCCGTTAAAAACCGCAGAAAGATCAGGTTGAAGGTACCCAGCTCCAACAGGGCAATCTTGGTAAACAGTATGGCCGTACCGCGGGTGGCGATGATGGACGCCATTAAAATTTCCGCTTTGCGCCGGGTCATAGTTTTCGCCTCTTTTTGTAGAGAATGGGAACAGGGCGGACAGAGTCGTCCGCCCCTACGGGAGTACGGATTGCCACCGTTTATTGGGCAGACCAGAGCAGAATACTGTGCAGCACCGGGTGGTTCTTGGACAGGAGCAGAAGCAGCAGATTCAGTCCTACCCACACCGCCGCCATTCCAAAGCCCAACAGATACGTTCTGCCGTCCACGCCGTAACGAAAGCCGTTGACTAAGAGAGGCAGCAGCACAAGGAGATACATGGTCGCCACCCAAAATAGAGGGAAGCCTGTTGCCACCTCGCCCACAGCCAAGGCCAGCAAGCTAACAGCGATGGCAATGATAACAATTTTACGTCTGTTTTTCGGATCTCTTTTCATCACACGTTGAAGCGGAAGTAGATCATGTCGCCGTCCTTGACCACGTATTCCTTACCCTCAGAGCGGAGCTGCCCCTTTTCCTTGGCGGCATTGACGCTGCCGCACTTCATCATTTCCTCGAAATTGATGGTCTCGGCACGAATGAAGCCCCGCTCGATATCGCTGTGGATCTTCCCCGCCGCCTGGGGTGCCTTGGTACCCTTGCGGATGGTCCAGGCCCGGCACTCATCCTTGCCGTAGGTCAGGAAGGAGATCAGGCCCAGCAGATCATAGGAACACTGGATCAGGCGGTCCAGGCCGGATTTCTCGATACCCAGGTCGGCCAGGAACATGGCCCGCTCCTCCGGATCGTCCAGCTCGGCGATGTCCTGCTCCAGCTTGGCGCAGATGGGCAGTACCTGGGCGCCCTCTTTGGCGGCGAGGTCGCGCACCAGCTTAAAGTAGCCGTTGTTCTCACAGTCGGCAAAGCCATCCTCGTCCATGTTGGCGGCATAGATGATGGGCTTGAGGCTCAGAAGATCTGCGGTATTCAGAAGTGCCGCGTCATCGTCGCTGCATTCAAAGGTACGGGCGGATTTGCCGCCGTCCAGATGCTCCGCCAGGGCTTTGAACACCTCGGCTTCGCGGAGAAACTTCTTATCACCCTTGGCGGCCTTGGTGGCCTTCTCCACCCGGCGGTTCACCATCTCCAGATCCGCCATGATCAGCTCCAGGTCAATGGTCTCAATATCACCCAGCGGATCCACCGGTACATTGGTGCCCGCATCGGCAACAACGTGCATGATGTTCTCGTCGTCAAAGCAGCGCACCACATGGACGATGGCGTCAGTGCGGCGGATGTTCTCCAGGAACTTGTTGCCAAGGCCAGCGCCCTGGGACGCCCCTTTTACCAAACCCGCAATGTCCACAAACTCAATGACAGCCGGTGTCTTCTTATCCGGCTGATACATCTCCGCCAGCTTGTTCAGGCGTTCGTCCGGCACGGCCACCACGCCCACGTTGGGCTCGATGGTGCAGAACGGATAGTTGGCACTCTCGGCACCGGCGTTGGTAATGGCGTTGAACAGGGTCGATTTGCCCACGTTGGGCAGGCCTACGATACCTAATTTCATAAGGATAGCCTCCTCTTGTTATCTCTAACTGGGTATTGTAGCATCTTTGGAGGAAGTATGCAAGACTTGACAAAAAAAGAGCCTTTCGGCCCCTTTTTTGCTATTTCAATCGTGTAATGCGGCGGCCGTCGCCGCGGTTGCTCACCAGCAGGGGAACTTTTTCCACCACTAGGGAGGATGTATCCAGACCGTACCACTTCTCCTTGGAGCCCGCCACCCGACGGATGGCATATTTAATATTGAGAATCGCCTCGTCCGCAGCGGACAGCTCCGTCTTGGTGGGGACGGTCTTGTGCATCATACAGAATTTGAACGTACCCACCGGAGACTTGCCATAGATGGAGTACCTGCGCTCCTGCTCCGGCAGCTCACCGGACTTGATGAGGTCGCCCACGATCTGCCGCAGATAGACGTTGACCCGCTGGTCGTTCTTGAAGCCCAAGTTCAGCCGGACACGGAAGATGTAATCGGTGCCGTAGGTGTCTACCTGATAGTTCATGGTATTGGGCTCGTCGGTGACCTGTACGCTGATAAACCAGTAGGCGGCGGCACGTTTGGGGTCTTTATCCAGAATAGAATAGAGAATATCCCGATCGATCATCTCCGGGTCGCTGGCTTTATCCAGAAAGACCAGATTGTGGGCCAGCAGGGGGACGTCCTCGTCGTCGTGCAGATCACCCAGATTCTTCACGTAGTTCCGCAGTTTCAGCTCCACGGAATATTTGTGCTCCAGTTGGGTAGCGCGATACCACACCACCATGATGCCGAACAGCAGCAGAGCCATGATGATAGCCACATAGCCGCCGCCGGCAAATTTGCCCAGACTGGACACGAAGAACACCGTTTCGATGGCGCCGAACACGACCAGCGTCAAAGCCGCGCCCACGGCATTCTTGCGCAGTTTCCACAGGTAGACCGCCAGCAAAAGGGTCGTGGCCAGCATGGCGATGGTGATGGACAGGCCGTAGGCGTTTTCCATACGGGCGCCGCTGCGGAAGTACAGCACCACCAGCACACAGCCGATCCACAGAATGTTGTTCACCGTGCCGATATAGATCTGCCCCTTGGTGTCGGAGGGATATTTCACCTCCAGATGGGGCATCAGGTCCAGACGGATCGCTTCAGAAACCAGAGTATACGAACCGGTGATCAGCGCCTGGGATGCGATGACGGCTGCCGCCGCACCCAGCACCACCGCTACCGGGCGCAGCGCCCCGGGCAACATCTGGAAGAAGGGATTGAGATCGGCAATGCCGAACAGCGATGTGTTTTCCGTATTCTGCAAAATCCATGCGCCTTGTCCCAGATAATTCAGGATCAGGCATATCTTGACGAAGGGCCAGCTATAATAAATGTTTTCCCGACCCACGTGTCCCATGTCGGAGTACAGGGCTTCGGCACCGGTGGCCGCCAGAAACACGCTGCCCAAAATCATAAAGCCTACCTTATTGTAGGGGCTGAACAGCACTTTGACCGCATAGATGGGGTTAAACGCCCTGAGCACCGCGGGCAACGAGAAAATGTTCGCCACACCTACCACGGCCAGGAAGGCAAACCAGACCAGCATAACAGGGCCAAACGCCTTGCCGATCTTGCTGGTACCGGCACGCTGGACGATAAACAGAACGCAGATGATAGCAAGCGTGATGAGAATGACCTTGGTCTGCCCCGTACCGAGGAAACGGCTCATCACCTCGATGCTCCGCAGGCCCTCGATGGCAGTGGTCACGGTAACTGCAGGGGTCAGCACACCGTCTGCCAGCAGCGCCGCGCCGCCCACCATGGCGGGAATAATCAGCCACTTGCCGCAGTTCTTCACCAGCGAGTACAGGGCAAAAATACCTCCCTCGCCGTGGTTATCCGCCCGCAGGGCGATCAAAACAAATTTTATCGTAGTCAGCAGGGTGATGGTCCAGATGACCAGAGACAGCGCACCAATGATGAACGCCTCGTTCACCTGCGAAATGCCGCCGTTCCCCTCCAAAATGGACTTCATCACGTACATCGGAGAAGTTCCCACGTCACCGTACACGATGCCGATGGTGACCAGAAACATACCAAAGCGGAAGCCCTGTTTCTTTCTCTCCATATTCCCCTCCATGGATTGCTCTCTGTCTTAACGTTTTCTTAACGAACTTATTTTATAATCATAGCACCATTTATAGGAGAATTCAAGCAAAGTGTCCGGATTTAACAGAAACGTAAAACATCAACCAAAAGGCACCCGGCCGGGTGCCTTTTCCTTATTCCAAAAAACCTTTTAATATGGTGTCCTCGGCCTCCTCGTGGGTCAGGCCCAGGGTCTCCAGCTTCAGAAGCTGATCGCCGGCGATCTTACCGATGGCGGCCTCGTGGATCAGCTCCGCCTCGGTGGAATTGGCAGTGATGGCAGGGACAGAGGAGATCTTCGCGCTACCCATGATGATGCTGTCGCACTGGACATGGCCAAAGCAAGCGGCATTGCCTACCACCACGGGGCGAAACTCCTGATAGCTGTCGTCCTGGGCCACAGAGCGGGAGATGACTCGACCCTTGGCACCATCGCCGTTGAGCTCGATGATCATATCGCTGATGGCTTCCTGCCTGCCGTGAGTCAGCAGTCGCTCAGTAACCACCACTTCACTGTCCTTTTCACAGACAAACTTGGTATAGCGTTTGGTAGAGTCGATGCCGCGAATTTGTACCGTGTCCATCTGCATGGTGCTGCCCTCGCCGATAGTAACAATGGTCTGGGGGTTCATCACGTTCTTACCGGTCTGACCGGGATCGTTCTCGCCATAGTGCTTCTCGGCATAGTGTACCCTGGAGTTTTTGCCGATATGAAAGGTATGCACACCGTCGTGACGACTCTCGTCGCAGCCGGTGTTGTGGATGCCGCAGCCGGCGATAATCTCCACATCGCAGTCGTCGCCGATATAGAAGTCATTATAGACCATCTCGGAAAGGCCGGTCTTGCTGATGATAACGGGGATATAGCACTTCTCCCCTTTTGTGCCGGGCTTGATGCGGATATCGATGCCCTCCTTGCCGTCTAACTTGGAGGTGATCTCGATATGCTCGGTGGACTGACGGGCCTCACAGCCGCTGTCCTTTCGGATATTCAGCGCATCCACGCTCTTGCCGGTCAAATCGGCGATCTTTTGCAGCAGTTCGCTGTCAATTTTATCGATCATTGTGTCAGGCCTCCTTTCGGTTCATCACCGGGCATCCACCCAGCGTATCTGCCAGAATGAGGGGAAAAATCTCCTCGGTGGTGCCCCGATGGGCAATCTCACCACCGGCCACCACAGCGATTTCATCGGCAAGCTGAATAATGCGCTCCTGGTGGGAGATGATGATCATGGTGGCGCTGCCGGCCTTGTGGATCTGTTCAAAGGTCTCTGTCAGACGGGCAAAGCTCCACAGGTCGATGCCCGCCTCCGGCTCGTCAAAGATCATCAAGCCGCTGTTGCGGGCCAGAATGGTGGCGATCTCGATACGCTTGACCTCACCGCCGGAGAGGGATGCATCTACCTCACGGTCCAGATAGTCATTGGCACACAGGCCCACCTTTGTCAGGTAAGCGCAGCATTTGTCCTTGCTTAGTTTCTCCTCCCCTGCCGCCAGCAGCAGCAGATCGTGGACGGTGATGCCCTTGAAGCGGGGCGGTTGCTGAAAGCCGTAGCTGATTCCCTTTTTGGCGCGCTCGGTGATGGTCAGAGCCGTCACGTCCTCACCATTCCAGAGGATCTGGCCGCCGGTGGGCTGTACGAGGCCCATAATGACCTTCGCCAAAGTGGTCTTGCCGCCGCCGTTGGGGCCGGTAAAGACCACCAGCTTATGGTCGGGAATGGTCATATTGATATCCTTCAAAATCTCCAGTTCCCCCTCCGGGGTGGAGACCCGATAGGAAATGTGCTTGAGCTCCAACATGGTGAACTGCCTCCTTTGTATATCGAGGGTATTTTAACCAATATAGTGTAACAGGTATTCCGGAAAAATGCAACACACGGTTTTTTTCCTTGCATCTTGGAAAAAGCGGTGATAAAATGGCGGCAACAAATCCGAAAAGGAGGCTTCCCCCATGAAAAACGTGATCTCCCGCGAGGCGGCGCTGTCCGCACTGAAAGAATATAACAAGGAGCCGTTCCATATTCAGCACGCTCTGACGGTGGAGGGTGTGATGCGGTGGTATGCAAACGAGCTGGGGTACGGTGAGGACGCCGACTTCTGGGCAACGGTGGGACTTCTGCACGACATCGACTTTGAGATGTGGCCGGAGGAGCACTGCCTCAAGGCGCCGGAGCTTCTTCAGAAGGCCGGCTGCGACGCCGACCTCATCCACGCGGTCTGCTCCCACGGTTACGGCCTGTGCTGCGACGTGGAGCCGGTGCATGAGATGGAAAAGGTGCTGTTCGCCTCTGACGAGCTGACGGGTCTGATCGGCGCCGCCGCCAAAATGCGCCCCAGTAAGAGCTGTCAGGACATGGAGCTTTCCAGTCTGAAAAAGAAGTTCAAGGATAGGAAGTTCGCCGCCGGCTGCAGCCGCGATGTGATCATCACCGGCGCAGAACGCCTGGGCTGGGAGCTGGACAAGCTCTTACAGATGACGCTGGATGCCATGAGATCCTGCGAGGACGACATCAACAAGGCCATGAGGTTTTAAGACGCCAAAAAAATAAGACAGCCTTTCGGCTGCCTTATTTTTTATTCCATGGAAATAATGTAGTAATAGACCGGTTGTCCGCCGGGGACCACGGCAATTTCCGCATTGGTGGCGGCAAAGAGCTGCTCCGCCTCTTCGGCGGCGGCATCCTCCACACCCTCGCCGGTGTAGATGTTGACATACTCACAGCCCTTTTCGCCGGCATACTGCGCCAGCTTGGCCAGCAATGCATTGATATCCCGATCGGTACCAAACAGCTTGCCGTCCAGCAGCGCCAGATAATCGCCCTCCTTGATGCTGAAGCCGTCAAACTCGCTGTCGCGGGCGGCATAGGTGATCTGGGCGGTGGTCACGGTCTCTGCCGCGGCGGTCATGGCGTCCAGGATCACAGCCGCATCCTTTTCGGCGGGGTCCACCGCCATCATGGCGGTTATGCCCTGGGGCACCGTAGCGGTGGGAACGACCACCACCTGCTTTTCCGTCAGCCCCACACACTGCTGGGCCGCCATGATGATGTTCTTGTTGTTGGGCAGAACGAACACCACCTCGCTGGGGGTGCGGTTCACCTCTGCCAGGATCGACTCGGTGCTGGGGTTCATGGTCTGACCGCCGGAGACGATGGTGTCCACGCCAAGGGCGCGGAAGGTCTCCGCCAGTCCCTCGCCGGCACAGATGGCCAAAAAGCCGACCTTTTTCTCCGCCGGGGCAACAGCAGGCGCACTTTCCTCTTCCCCGTCGTCCAGATCATCGGCGCTGATGGAGGTCCTGCCCTGTGCTACATCCTGTGCCTGAATGCGCATATTCTCCATCTTTGCCACTTCCAGCGTGCCGTACTTCTGGGCCTCGGTGATGGCGTTGCCGGGAATATCCGTATGGATATGCACCTTGAACGACTCATCGTCCTCACCGATGACAAGGCTGTCACCGATAGAATTCAGGTACTTCTTCAGCGGAGCGAGATTGGTCGGTCCATTCTTGCGAACGATAAAAACCGTATCAAAGGTAAAGGTGATCTCGTCGGTGGAGAGGGCTGCAAAATTCGCTTTTTCGTGGGTATTCTCCTGCACGGTGGGGATCTCCTCTCCCCGCAGGGCACGGAGCATACCCGTCAAAATCACCACATAAC
>R20__coassemble_1074_pt1 | contig 16856 bp, 15 predicted proteins | sample R20__metabat2_high_PE_008 | metagenome-assembled genome bin R20 | reverse complement strand
AGGGACAGTGCCAACACGAGAGTCAGCACCAGAGCAACAATCTTCTTCATTTGTTTTTTCCTCCAATAAAAATTTTTTTGTATTGGTCGGATTACCGACCTCTTACATGTACGGATTATAGCAAAGGGCAATAGGGGCGTCAAGCGATTACGGTAAACTGTAGCCAAATTGTAACTTTTGTAACTTTTTTTGTCATCGTTGTGGATGCGGGCGACGGGGTGAGGTCACGGGCGGAGGCGCGGGCGACCGCAAGGGTCCCTGCCCTCGTTGCGCCGGACCGATTTCCGGCCTCCGTTCGGAGCTCCGAAAATCGGGGCGCTGCCTTGCGGCGGGTAAAAACGTGCCACCGGCACGTTTTTATCCCGCACGCCCCTACGAGACGGCGCGCCGGGGTCGTCGCGCCCTACGAATACGGCGGGACGGGTGACCGCAAGGGTCGCCCCTACGAAAGGCGGCGGGCGAGGACAAATCGGTTTGGCGCAACGAGGGCTTGACAAACGCCGGAGTCATGCTTATAATAAAGACAAGGGCAACACCGATAGACGGTCAGCCCGTGATTGAATTTCTAAAAAAAGCTTTTAGAAAACCGTCACTTTGCCGAGTGGCGGTTTTCGCTTGACAATAGCAAAAATATGTGTATAATCATATATAGAAAGAGCGCCACGACAAGCGGTTGGCTCATTCAAGCTTTGGTTTTTTAGTAAATTCTAAAGAAAACCGTCACTTGGCAGAGTGGCGGTTTTCGCGTTTTTTAATCATAACCGTAATCGTATAGATTCCGATATGTAAAGTCACACGCATACTTTCACCTCCTTTCGGAGGGAAAGCCAACCGCCTGCCGTCTGTGTAGCGCTCAAGCGCATTATATCAAACAGGTGTTGCATTGTCAAGAGTGGATCGCGAGGCGGCGGGGTGAGGTCACGGGCGGACAGAGTCGTCCGCCCCTACGAGGGGTGACCGGGCACGGGCGCCCTACGAGACGGCGCGCCGGGGTCGTCGCGCCCTACGAATACGGCGGGCGAAAACGTGCCACCGGCACGTTTTTATCCCGCACGCCCCTACGGTTTTTGAGCTTGACATTAAAACACCTGTTTGATATAATTACATTGACAAGGGTAACACCATATACGGATAGGCGGTCAGCCACACCACCCGGAAGGGGGTGAGGCGATGCGAGTTACAATACATATCGGAGCCTTTACGGTAACGATTATTGTAAAAAGCAGAAACCGCCACTCTGCCAAGTGACGGTTTCTATAACCTTATAGAAATCCGATTACTGGGCTGACCGTCTATCGGTGTTGCCCTTGTCTATTATTATATGCATGACCCGGGATTTTGTCAAGGATTTTTCGGCGGGGTGAGGTCATGGGCGGACAGAGTCGTCCGCCCTCGTTGCGCCGGACCGATTTCCGGCCTCCGTTCGGAGCTCCGAAAATCGGGGCGCGTCCCATCTCCTTTTGTCGCCTACGGCGACATTTCCCTCAATGAAGGAATCACCTTGCGGCGGGCAAAAACGTGCCACCGGCACGTTTTTATCCCGCACGTCCCTACGAGACGGCGCGCCGGGGTCGTCGCGCCCTACGAATACGGCAGACGAGGATGTTTTCGATTTGGTAAAGTGTCCATTTCTTTTACAGCTTCCCCTTGCCGCGGGCGATATACCTGCCGTCGGTGCCGGCGAGGACCTTGCCGCCGTCCACCGCCAGCGTACCGCGGAGATAGACCTGTGCAATGCTGCCCCGGGTCTCCATGCCCTCATAGGGCGTATAATCGCAGGCGGAGACCATATCGCTTGCGCGCAGGACGTGATCCGCCTTGGGGTCGTAGACCACGATATCCGCGTCCGCGCCCTTTTGGAGAACGCCCTTGCGGGGGTACATCCCGTAGAGCCTGGCGGGGTTTTCCGACAAAACGCGGCACATATCCGCCAGACTGATGCGGCGTTTTGCCACGCCGCAGGTGTAGATCAGCTCGCCCCGGGCCTCCACGCCGGGGATGCCGCCGGGGATGGTGGTAAAATCCCCCCTGCCCGCCAGCTTCTGCTTGGTGGTAAAGGAACAATGGTCGGTGGAAACGGTCTGCACCTCGCCCTCCCGAATGCCGCGCCAGAGCGCTTTCTGGTCTTTCACGGTACGGATGGGAGGGGAGCAGACGTATTTCGCGCCCTCCAGCCAATCCTCCTGATAGTATACGCTGTTATCCAGCACGAGGTACTGGGTGCAGGTCTCGCAGTAGACGGTCTGCCCCCGGTTCCGGGCGGCACGAATTTCTGCGAGAGCTGCGGCGTTGGTGGTGTGGACGATGACCACGGGGATGTCCACCGCCTGGGCGATCCGGAGCAATCTCGCCACCGCCTCCGCCTCCAGATAGTCGGGACGGGTCTCGGGATGACAGCCCACGCTGTTCTCCCCTGCCGCCTTTTTCTCCGCCTGCAGGGCATTGATGACGCCGCTGTTCTCACAGTGGACGCCGCAGATGCCGCCCTTTTCCTTCAGCTTCTTCAGCGCGTAGTACATGGCCTCGTCCCCGATCATCATGGCGGGGTAGGTCATATACATCTTAAAGGAGGAGATGCCCTCGTCATACATCTCGTCAATTTCCCGGGAAATGGTGGGGTTCCAATCGTCGATGGTCATGTGGAAGCCGTAATCGCAGCAGGTTTTGCCGTCGGCTTTCTCGTGCCAGAGCCGCAAGCCGTCGTGGAGCGTTTCCCCCTTATTGGGGCAGGCGAAATCCACCACGGTGGTGGTGCCGCCCCGCAGGGCGCTGCGGCTGCCGCTGGTGAAGTCGTCCACGGTGGTGGTGTTGCACACGTCCAGGTCAAAGTGGGTGTGGGCGTCGATGAAGCCGGGGAACAGCAGCTTGCCGGTGCAGTCGATGACCTCGGCGTCTTTGACGATGAGGTTTTTCCCCACCTGCACGATCTTCTCGCCGTCCACTAAAATATCTGCGCGGCGCGTGCCCTTGCCGGAGACCACCGTGCCGCCTGTAAACAGTTTTTTCATGGAAATACCCTCCTATACTTAGAATGGAAAGTGGATAGTTGAAAGTTGAAAATGAAGTTTGCGTTTTTGGAACATTCAAAGCAGAGAAAACGCAAAAACGTCTCTTTATCTTCGACGGTTCAGCAGACACGGCGACAAATTTACACCACATTTTCAATTATCAATTTTCAATTTTCCACTTTTTTATCCCGCCAGAATTTCAAATTTCAACACGCCGGGGGCTGAGCGGATCCGCTCCACCGTGGCGTCTATGGACTCCCCCATATCGCTGGTCTCGGCGCTGATGGTCACACCGGCACAGCCGTTGGTGGGAATGGTCTGGTTGATGGTCAAAATATTGGCGCCGGAGTCGGCAAAGATGGAGAGGAAGTTGCTCAGTACGCCGGGGTTGTCCTTCAGCAGGGCGTAAAAGGTCAGGATGTGCCCCGCCTTCATGTTTTGGAACGGCTGCACCGCGTCTTTGTACTTGTAGAACGCGCTGCGGCTGATGCCCACGGCCTTTGCCGCCTCACCGATGGTCCTGACCTCGCCCACCTGCAAGAGCCGTTTCGCCTCCGCCACCCTGCTGAACACCTCCGGCAGCGCATCTGCCGAGACGATGAAGTATTGTTTCTTTTCCATGGCACTTTCCCTTTCTACGTCCGTCAAAGGACTACATTTGTCCTTTCCATGATAGCATACCGCATACGGGATTACAAGTATAAGGGCTTGTTCTTTTTCTGAAATTGTGGTACAATCAAAAAAATCCTGCGGAGGAGGTGGTTTTATGTCGAAGCAGGGTCGAGCCGACCTTTTGCTGGTGATGGTCACGGCGTTCTGGGGCGCCAGCTACTACCTGAGCGACCTGTGCCTGAAAACCATGCCGCCGCTGAATCTGACGGCGTTCCGCTTCGGCAGCGCCTTTCTCCTGCTGGGCATTTTCTTCTGGAAAAACGTAGTGCAGATGAACCGCCGGACCCTGCGGTACAGCATTCTGGTGGGGCTGGCTCTGTCCGGCACCTACGTCTTTTACGGCTACGGCCTGCCCCTGACCTCCATCTCCAATGCCAGCTTCGTCTGTGCACTGCCGGTGGTGTTTACGCCGGTGTTCGATTTTATTATCCACCGCAAGCGGCCCGGGCGGAACTTTGGCGTTGCGCTGGTGCTCTGCACCGTAGGTCTCGGACTGCTGACCCTGCAGGACAGTCTCCGTCCGGCAGTGGGTGATCTGATCTGTATGGGGGTCCCCGTCTGCTATTCCATCGACCTGCTGCTGACGGAAAAGGCGGTGAACGATCCCGCCGTTGACCCGTTGGGACTGGGCGTGGGGCAGCTGGGCGTGGTGGCGGTGATCGCGTTGGCGTTCTCGCTGCTGCTGGAAAAGCCCCATCTGCCCACCACATCCACGGTCTGGGCTGCGGCTCTGTTTTTGGGCATTCTGTGCAGCGGTGTGGCCTTCGTGGTGCAGTCCACCCAGCAGAAATACACCACCGCGTCTCACGTGGGGCTGATCTTCACCCTGGAGCCGGTGTTTGCCAGTATCGTGGCGTTCTTCTTTGCCAACGAGCGACTCAACGCACGGGGATACATCGGAGCCGCACTGATGCTCCTTAGTCTGGTGATGATGGAAATGGACCTCAAAACCCTTTTTCAGCGCAAAAAAGCCGAGCGGTGATTGCTCGGCTTTTTCGGTGCAAAAATCGTCTTTACATCGGGAATATTTTTATAGTATAATATAGTGTTAGATTATGGAAAGGGGGAACAGCCGTGAAAGTCAATCAGATCCGGGCAGGGGCGATCCTGTCCTACGTTTCCATGGGGCTTAGTACGCTGATCTCCCTGATCTATACCCCCATCATGATCGAGCGGCTGGGCGACGCCGAGTTCGGCATCTACCAGGCGGTGCTGCCCATCATCAGCTACCTGAATCTGCTGAGCTTCGGACTGGGAAGCGCCTATGTTCGCTACTATTCCCGCTACCGTGCCGAGGACAACCAAGAGGGCTGCGCCAAGCTCAACGGTATGTTCCTGCTCACCTACCTGTTCTTGGGTGCTGTCCTGCTGGCCGCCGGCTTCGGGCTGTCCCATTGCGACATCATCTTCGGTAAAAAGCTGCTTCCGGAGGAGATCGCTCTTGCGGAAAAGCTGCTGCGGATCCTGTCCGTCAACGCCGCCCTCACCTTCCCCCTCAGCGTCTTTGAAAGCCATATCACCATCAATGAGCGCTATACGTTCCAGAAGATCGTCTCCATGATCAAGCAGGTGCTCAATCCCCTCATTATGATCCCCCTGCTGATCATCGGTTACCGCAGTGTCACGTTGACCGTGGTGGCACTTATCTGTACCATTCTGAGCGGCATCATCAATATCTGGTACTGCTTTGCCAAACTGAAAATGAAATTTATGTTCCGGCACTACGACTTTACCCTGCTGCGGGAGATGATGGGCTTTACCTTTTACGTCTTTCTCGGCATCGTGGTGGAGAACTTCAACTGGAGCATCGACCGGCTGCTGCTGACCTGGCTGCACGGCTCCACCGCCGTTGCCATCTACGCCGTGGCGGCACAGCTCAACACCTTCTATCTGGCCTTCTCCAACGCCATCTCCAACGTGATGACACCACGGGTCCACCGTCTGGTGGCGGAGGAGCGCCCCATGCGGGAGCTGAACGCCCTGTTTACCAAGGTGGGCCGCCTGCAATTCATTCTGCTGGGCTGTATCTTCCTCGGCTTCGTCGCCATCGGGCAGAGCTTCGTGGTGCTGTGGGGCGGGGAGAACAAGGCGATCGACTACTGGACCACCCTGCTTTTGTTCTTTGCCACCCTATGGACCAATATCCAAACCGTGGGCATCGAGATCCAGCGTGCCAAGAATATGCACAAGTTCCGCTCCTTGGTCTACCTCGCCGTCGCCATCGGCAACGCGCTGCTGTCCATTCCCCTGTGCATCCGCTGGCAGGGACTGGGCGCCGCTATCGGCACCACCATCTCCACCTTTGTAGGAAACGTCCTGCTGATGAACTGGTACTACCACAAGCGCATCGGCCTGAATATTCCGGCCTTCTGGAAGCATATTTTCCATCTGACACCGGCGATGATCCTGCCCGCCGGTGTGGCGGCAGTGTTGGCCATCTTCGTCCACCCCACCAGTTACTTCGGTCTGATCCTGCCCGGTCTCGCTTTTGCCGCGGTCTACGCCGCCAGTATGTGGTTGTTCGGTCTGAACCGCTATGAGCGAAGCCTCATTCTGTCCCCTATCCGCCACATTCTGCACCGATAAGGAGAAAAGAATTATGCCGCGAAAATCCACACGCAACACCAAGGGAAGAATCGTATCCGCCGCCTGGAAGCTGTTCTACGAGCAGGGCTACGACAACACCACCGTGGAGGACATCATCTATGAGTCGGAGACCTCTAAGGGCTCCTTTTACCACTACTTCGAGGGCAAGGACGCCCTTCTCGGCTCCCTCGCCATGGTGTTTGACGAGAAGTACGAGGAATTGAAATCCGAGATGCCCGAGGATATGAACGCCGTGGATAAGCTGGTGTATATGAACCACGCTCTGTTCACCATGATCGACAACACCATCTCCGTGGAGCTGCTGGCCCGCCTGTTCTCCACCCAACTTACCACCCGGGGGGAAAAGCACCTTTTAGACCGGAGCCGCACCTACTTCAAGCTGCTGCAGCAGGTAGTACGCCAGGGTCTGGAGCGGGGCGAGCTCCGCAGCGATATGACCGTCAACCAGATCATGAACGACTACGCCATGTTCGAACGGGCGCTGATGTACGACTGGTGTCTGTCCGACGGCGGTTACGCCCTCTCTCAGAACGGGGACCGCATGATGCCCGCCTTTTTGCAGGGCTATCTGACCAAAAAGTGAAAATTTATTTTTTGAACAGATTTTTGTTTTGATATTCGTATAGTATAAAAATATTTCTATACCGATTATTATTTGTATTTTATCTGAATACCGTATAGACCGGAGTCTATACGGTATTCTGTATTTACGTACAGAAAAAAGTGTGGTATACTGCCCCTGTTGTTAAAACTGCGGCGCAAGCCGCTATCAGTAAGGAGAATGAATATGTACTTTTCTGAAACCATCGTATTTGTCATCTATCTGCTGTTCATGCTGGGTATCGGCGTGTACTTCTTCCTGCGCTCCAAGGGCGGCGGCGACAAGGATTATTTCCTGGGCGGCCGCCAGATGGGCCCCTGGGTGTCCGCGCTGAGTGCCGGTGCCAGTGATATGAGTGCCTGGGTGCTGATGGGTCTGCCCGCCAGTATCTATGCCGCCGGTATCGGTCAGGCGTGGATCGCCATCGGCCTTGCCATCGGCTACATCATCAGCTGGCTGGTGGAGGCCCCCCGTCTGCGGAAGTTCACCATCGTATCCAATGACTCCATCACCGTGCCCCAGTATTTGACCAACCGCTTTTTGAGCAAGTCCAAGGCGCTGCAGGTCATCTGCGCGGTGATCTTCCTGGTGGCCTACACCATCTATGCCGCCTCCTCCATGAAGGCCTGCGGCACCCTGTTTAACACCGTGCTGGGCATTGACGCCAATGTAGCCATGTACATTGCCGCCGCTATCATCATTGCCTACACCTTCCTGGGCGGCTTCAACGCCGTGTGCTGGACGGACTTCTTCCAGGGGATGCTGATGCTGGCCGCCCTGCTGATCGCCCCCATCTTCGCTCTGGGTGTCATCAAAAACGGCGGCGGCGCACCCGTGGGCTCCTACACCCTGCCCGATGGCTACTGGAATCTGTTCACCAACTGGAAGGACGTGGTCTCCGGTCTGGGCTGGGGGCTTGGTTATTTCGGTATGCCCCACATCATCGTCCGCTTCATGTCTCTGGAGAGCCAGAAGTCTCTGAAGAAGTCCGCCAAGATCGGTATCACCTGGAACGTGCTGATCGTCATCTTCTCCGTGGCCGCCGGCTGCATCGGTCACCTGCTGCTGGGTGACATTGCCGACAACTCCACCGTATTCATCCAGATGGTGCGTGTGCTGTTCCCCGGCGTGATTTGCGGCATTCTGCTGTCTGCCATTCTGGCGGCGTCCATGTCCACCGCTGACTCTCAGCTCCTGGCCTCCGCCTCCGCCTTTGCCAGCGATGTATATAAGCCCATTATCCGCAAGAATAAGGCCAGCGAGAAGGAAATGCTGTGGGCGGGCCGTTTCGTTGTGCTGGCTATCTCCATCGTGGCGCTGCTGATCGCCGCCAACCCCAACGCCGGCTCCATCATGGATCTGGTGTCCAACGCCTGGGGTCTGTTCGGTGCCGCCTTCGGCCCCGCTATCATGCTCAGCCTGTTCTGGAAGCGCTTCACCTTCGCCGGTGCCATTTCCGGTATCGTAGTGGGCGCCGCTGTGGATGCCCTGTGGCTCATCTTCCTGGCGGGTACCGGTATCTACGAGATCATCCCCGGCGCTATCGCCGGTCTGGTCGTGGCGGTACTGGTATCCAAGGCGGGCAAGGCTCCCTCTGCGGAGGTGGAAGCCCTGTACGACAAGGCCGCCGCTTACGAGGATTGATATCACCAATAAAAAAGACCGCTGAAGCGGTCTTTTTTATTGCCATTTCCCCCATTCTGCGTTACACTGTACCCAAAGGAGATGATCGTATGCACAGAACCGATCGCGAACGGGATACTGCCTTTGCCATGCAGGTGTTCCGGGATGCCACCTATGTCACCCTATCTCTGGTGACGGCTGACGGCAAACCCTATGCTGTGCCGGTGAACGCCGCCACCGACGGCAAGGCGTTCTACTTCCACTGTGCCGGCAAGGGGCAAAAGCTGGATATTCTGCGGCAAAATCCCGCCGTGTGCCTCAGCGCCGTCAGCTATGCCGCCATCGTACCGGAAAAGCTGACCACCCTGTACCGCAGTGCCGTGGTCAAGGGCACCGCCCGGATCCTCACAGACCTGGCCGAAAAAGAATACGCCATCCGGCTCATCACCCAATTCTATGCCCCGGAGCAGATGGCGCTGCTGGACACCCGGGGGGACTGCGCTCAGCGGGCAGGTATCGTGAAGATCACCCCCATGGAGATCACCGGCAAAGAGGGACTGGACTGATGGAAAAGACGTTACTGCACACCTGCTGTGCCCCCTGCTCGGTGAGCTGTATCCAGCAGCTCCGCAGGGATGGCATCGAGCCGGTCAGCTACTGGTTCAACCCCAACATCCACCCCTATATGGAATATAAGGCCCGCCGGGATACCCTGATGGCCTACGCTCCCACCATCGGCATGGAGCTCATTGTTCAGGAGGATTACGGCCTGCGGGCGTTCTGCCGCGCCGTGGCAGAGGACATCGACCACCGCTGTGTCCATTGCTACACCGCGCGACTGGAGCAAACGGCGAAATTTGCCGCCGAAAACGGCTTCGACAGCTTCACCACCACCCTGCTGGTCAGTCCCTATCAGCAGCATGACCGCATTGCGGAGATCGCCCAACAGATGGCACAGCGCTACGGCGTAGAGTTCCTCTACCGGGACTTCCGCCCCGGTTTCCGTGACGGACAGGCGCAGACACGGGAATTGGGCTTTTATATGCAGAAATACTGCGGCTGTGTATTCAGTGAGGCCGAACGCTACGCCTCTAAAATTGAGAAGGATTTGAAGCAGCCGCTGAAACTTATCAAATAAAAAATCCCGCCGTAAGCGGGATTTTTTATTTGATATTAAAACGGAATCGGAACAAAGGTCGCCACGTCCCTGGGATCCAGGAAGATCCGCCACCCGGGCGGCAGTACGGTGAACAGCAGGTACGCGATTCCCAGCAAGATCGCCAGCGTCACCCACAGCAGCTCCCCGCCCCACACCTTGCGGTGAAACAGCAGCGCATACCCTGCAATACCAGCCGCCAGCACGATACACCACACCAGCCACGGGTTTGCCTCTTTCCATGCCGAAAACATTGCCACGCATAGTAACGGCATCCCCACCAACAGTATACAGTGACCGCCCCTCCGATCCGTCTCTTTTCCCAGCCCCCAAATCAGCAGAGCCCCGCACAGATAGGGCCAGTAAAGAGCTTTGCCCAACTCCCACGGGCTTTGGTTGATGGGGGCCAGCGTCCCCGTCAGGGCATCAGGATGGGCGGTATAAAGGGCTTGCAGCAGCACCGCCGCCGCCAATGTCACCGCAAACCCGCCTATGTATCGCAGAATACTTCGCTTCACTTCCCTCACCTCATCCTATGCTATGCGGGAGCTTCTGAAAAAATTGAGAAAAGTTTTAAATTTTTTTCGCAAAAAAGAGGAAAAGAGCCATTTTTTTTGTATATTAGTTTATAGAATTTTCGGAAAGGAGGGTTTTCGTGTTTTCCCCCAATTTTTTGGACGAGCTGATCGCCCGTAATGATATCGCGGACGTAGTGGGTTCCTATGTCACCTTACAGCAAAAGGGCAGCAACCTGTTCGGTCTGTGCCCGTTCCACAGTGAAAAGACCCCCTCCTTTTCCGTGTCCCCGTCCAAGCAGATTTACCACTGCTTCGGCTGCAAAAAGGGCGGCGGCGTCATCAACTTTATTATGGAGATCGAAAACCTCTCCTATCCGGAAGCGATACAGTTTCTGGCCAAGCGCGCTAATATGGAGGTGCCGGAGGAGCAGGAGAATCCCGGTGCTTCTCAGCTCCGCAAGCGATTGTTGGAGCTGAACCGCGACGCGGCACGTTGGTATTATGACGTTCTGCAATCGCCGGAGGGTGCCTCTGTTCAGGCATATCTGGACAAGCGCCGGATCCGCAAAGCCGTTGCTGTCCGTTTCGGCATGGGAGCTTCCACCCCCAACTGGGACGACCTGATCCGTGCCATGACCGCCAAGGGTTACACCAAAACCGAGCTGCTCTCTGCCGGATTGGCCGTTGCCAATAAAAACGGCGGGATCTACGACAAGTTCCGTAACCGGCTCATGCTCCCTGTCATCGACAATCGTGGCGACGTGGTGGGTTTTGGCAGCCGCGTCATCGACAACTCCGAGCCGAAATACATGAACACCACCGAGACGCCGGTCTACTCCAAGCGCCGGGTGTTGTACGGTCTGAACTTGGCCAAGAAGACCAAGCGCCCCAATATCATCCTCTGCGAGGGCAATCTGGACGTGGTAACGCTGCACCAGGCGGGCTTTGACAATGCGGTGGCGTCCATGGGTACGGCGCTGACCGTGGAGCAGATCCGGCTGCTCAGCCGCTACACCAAGGAGCTGGTGTTGTGTTACGACAACGACAATGCCGGCCAGCTGGCGACCCAGCGGGCGCTGGAGCTGCTGAACAACACCGAGTTTACCGTGCGGGTATTGAAGCTGCCCAACAAGATGGTGGACGGCGAGCCGAAAAAGCAGGACGCCGATGACTACATCAAGAACTACGGTGCTGCCGCCTTTGAAAGCCTGCTCTCCGGCAGCGAAAACGGCATTGAATTCCGTATGGCCCAGGTGGCAGGCAAATACGACCTCACCGATGACCGCCAACGGGTGGCCTATGCCGGCGAGATCAGTGAGGTGTTGTGCGCGTTGGAAAACGCCGTGGAGCGGGAGGTCTACACCGTCCGCGCCGCTGAAACCGCCGGGTTTTCTCCGGAGGCCATGCGCGCCGAGGTGGGCCATGCTTTCAAGCGGAAGCTGGCTAAAAGCCGAAAACAGTCCGAGCGGCGAGAGCTGAACCCCGCTATCACCTTACAGCCGGAGCCCCGTGGTTTCCGCTATGAGAATTTGCGCTCCGCCATGGCGGAAGAGGGCGTGATCCGATTGCTTCTGCTGGATGAGAGCATTTTTCCCCCGGCATCGCCCCTACAGGAGACCGATTTTTCCTCCTCGCTTTTGGGAAAGATTTATACAGCCCTCTGGGCCCAGCGAGGCAGCGTACACCCCATGGCAGCGTTGACCGGTGTCCTGAGCGGTGACGAGATGAGTCACCTCACCGCCTTGGCACAAAAGCCGGAATCCACTGCCAACGCCTCACAGGCATTAAGTGACTACATACGAGTCATCTTACAGGAGCGGCAGAAACGTACCGTTTCTGATGCCGATCCCCTGTCTTTGGCACAAGAGAAATATAAAGAGAAAAAGAACTACGGAGGAAACCGAACATGACCGACAAGAAATACACCGAAGAAGAGCTGGAGCAGATGGCAGATGCCATGCTGGCAGAGGACGAAAAAAAAGAGGAGTCTGCCAAAAAGAGCAAGGGCAAGCTGGACGACAAAGCCATTGCCGCCCTGCCCGCCGCTGCTCTGATCCAGAACAGCGAAAAGCTGAAAGAGCTCTTCGTCAAAGGCAAGAAGAAAAATAAGCTGGATCCCAGCGAACTCAGCGAAGTTCTGGACGAGATGGATCTGGAGAGCGAGCAGATGGATCGCATCTACGACTCTCTGGAGCAGTTGGGTATCGAAGTCGGCGGCGAGGAGTTTCTCATTGAGATCCCCGATGACATCGAGCCCCCTCTGGAGGAGATCGCCGAGATTGAGGAAGAGGAACTGGTAGATCCCAATGCGCTGGTAGACAGCTTCAACATCGACGATCCCGTGCGTATGTACCTCAAGGAGATCGGTAAGGTCGCTCTGCTGACCGCTGACGAGGAGGTAACTCTCGCCACCACCATGACTATGGGGCACGAAGCCCAGCAGCGGATCGATGATGCCGCTGAGAACGAGGAGACCATTCCCGACGAGGAGATGGCACAGCTTCGTGAAGCCATTCGAAAAGGGGAAGCCGCCAAGCAATCTCTGGCGGAGGCCAACCTCCGTCTGGTGGTCTCCATTGCCAAGCGCTATGTGGGCCGCGGTATGCTGTTCCTGGACCTGATCCAGGAGGGCAATCTGGGCCTGATCAAGGCGGTGGAGAAGTTCGACTATACCAAGGGCTATAAGTTCTCCACCTACGCCACCTGGTGGATCCGCCAGGCCATTACCCGTGCCATCGCCGACCAGGCCCGCACCATCCGCATCCCCGTCCATATGGTGGAGACCATTAATAAAGTCATTCGCGTCTCCCGCCAGCTTCTGCAGGAGCTGGGCCACGACCCCAGCGCCGAGGAGATCAGCGAGGAGATGGGGATGCCTGTGGATAAGGTCCGCGAGATCCTGAAGATCGCCCAGGAGCCGGTCTCCCTGGAGACCCCCATCGGCGAGGAGGAGGACAGCCACTTGGGTGACTTCATCCCCGACGAGGGTGCCTCCGAGCCCTCCGAGGCCGCCAGCTTCACCCTGCTCAAGGAGCAGCTTGTAGATGTACTCTCCACCCTGACACCCCGGGAGGAAAAGGTGCTGAAGCTCCGCTTCGGCATTGAGGACGGCCGCACCCGCACCTTAGAAGAGGTGGGCAAGGAGTTCAACGTCACCCGTGAGCGTATCCGCCAGATCGAGGCCAAGGCCCTCCGTAAACTCCGCCATCCCTCCCGCTCCAAAAAGCTGAAGGACTTTCTGAACTGAGGTAAATCACCATGAAACTTGATTTTTCTGTCATTCCCGAAACCGTTGTCCCCCACTTTAAGGGCGGTGACGGGGAAGCTCATGTCCGGCAGTTTACCGACGAAACCATGGGCAAGGTGGTCCAGCTCACCCTGCCGGTAGGCTCCTCCATCGGTCTGCATCAGCACAACGGCAACTGTGAGATCATTTATGTGGTCTCCGGTGAAGGCATCTGTACCGACGACGGCGAGGAATATCCCATCTTCCCCGGCACGCGAAACTACTGCCCCGAGGGTCACACCCACGGCATCCGCAATACCGGCACGGAACCTCTGGTGCTGTTTGGTGTACTGCCGAATGTAAAATAAGCAATTATCCAAAAACCCCTGCCTTGCGGCAGGGATTTTTCTTTCCGTAGAGGCGTGCGGGATAAAAGCGTGCCACTGGCACGTTTTTTCTCTCCGTAGGGCGCGACGACCCCGGCGCGCCGCATTGTAGGGGCGGACGACTCTGTCCGCCCGCCGTTCCTTTCCGTAGGGGCGACCCTCGCGGCCGCCCGTTTTTTCCTCCATAGGGCGGGGTCCCTGCCCCTGCCGTTATTCCCCTAACTTTTCCGCAGAAACAGGCACCCTCCCGGGTGCCTGTTTCGCGTCATTTCCGATATTCCAGCGAGACCTGCATCTCCCCATTGTCCGCCGTGTAACAGCTTCCCTCCAAGGTCACGAAGGAGAGGGCGTCAACATCCACCAATCGGTTAAACACATAGCACACCGCCGGGAAGTCCGAGCCGTCGCCCTGCCAATAGCTCGCCAATGGGTTCATCTGATGGAGTTTCTCACTCTGTACCACATAGTCGGTGCCGTCGATAAAGTGCAGTACCAACTCGTTGATCAGCAACTCTCGCTCCACAGGATTTTCTACCGTGATCCCCAGGGCAGACACCGTCACCTTGTGACCGTCCGCCGAAAGCTCCGCCGTCGGCGCATAGGACAGGGGCTGCAGCTCCATCACCTGCCAGACGGCATTGGGCTCGATTTCATTCAAACAGACGTAGATCGGATCGCCGACCTGATACGATTGAAAACTACCGAAATACACCACCAACTGCAAACAGGTGTCGCTGCTCTCGGCGGCGTTGAGATACACCTTCGCATCCATAAAGCTCTCTGCGTCTTCATCCATGCACAGATTCAGTCCCACCGGCAGAGTAATCTGCCCGTAGCCCACGTCCCGATATTCTATCCCGTCGGGATTTTCCAGGCGACAGATCACGATACCCATGCCCTGTTCGTCCATCAGGAGGGACTGTAACGTCAGCGTATAGTCCCCGGCGGTCATGGTCCCCTCCACATCGTAGAGATAGTCTCCCACCAGCCGCGCCACCGTGTCGGCGTCGGTGTTCTCACGCACCATATCGGGCAGGTCGATCTGATTGCCTTGGCTGTCGAATATCACCGCTTTTTGGGCAGAGATATCGCCATCACCAAAAGCGGAAATTACGTTCCCGTCAACTTCCTCAGCCCGGTGCAGCGTCGCCCCGATGACCTTGGCTGCGGCAAAAGCCACGGACAGCGTCAGCACAGCAGCAAGAGCTGCCACAGCACCGCGCGTCAAATGCTTCTTTGCTTTTTTCTCATTCTGCATTTTTTTCTGTACCTCCATCAACGTATCGGGAGATGCGTGCAGAGGTGAAAATGCGTGTTCAAAATTCTGATTTACTGCCATCTTGCGGCACCTCCATCAAGTGTTTTTTGAGCTTTGCTCTGGCTCGGAAAAGTCGTGTCCGTACGGTCTGCTCCGGCAGGGATAAGATCCCGGCGATCTCCTTCTGGGAATACCCCTCGTAGTAGTACAGGAGCAGCGGCAGCCGATAGAGTTTGTCCAACCCCATCACCGCCTCAAACAGCTCCCGGCTCGACTGCTCGGGAAAGATCAGACTGTTTTCGTAGTCGGCAATGTCCTCCGCCTTGTGCCACGGCGCGCGAAACACGTTTTTGCAGCGGTTGACCGTCACCCGCAGCAGCCAGTTCTTCAAATGGGCTTCGTCTGCAAACGGCTTTTCCCATTGATAAAGCCGGAGCAGCACATCCTGGGTCACGTCGTCCGCATCGGCTTGGCACCGTAAATAGCTGTACGCCACCCGGAATACCGTATCCATGTACTTTTCCGCCATAGCAGTAAACTGCTGATCTGTCATTTTTGATTTCTCCTTGCGGATTGAAAAGCTTTTCATTGATATTACACCCCAGCCCCGCCAAATGTTTCAGGGTTTATGAAAAAATAGTATAAAAAAGAGAGCCGAAAAGCTCTCCTTCTCCGTAGGGCGAGATTCCCTGACCCCGCCGTCCCGTAGGGGCGGCCCTGTGTGGCCGCCCGTTCGTAGGGCAGAATCTCCTGACCCCGCCGTCCCGTAGGGGCGGCTCTTGCGGCCGCCCAATGCTCTCTTTATCCCTCTCTTTTTCTCCGCCGCTTCACCCGTTTTCTTCTGCGCCGCTCCATCTGGCGTTTTTTCTCCCGCTGTGCTTCCTCATGAAAATGGGCAAAGGGCAGATTTTTCGGCTGCGGCACCCACTCACCCAATGCACCGCTGAGCCGTACCGACAGGGGAAACTTGATGAAATCTTTTCCGGTACGCACCTGGCTGATGTTCTTTCCCTCCGGAAAGGATTGTGTGGAAAACCACGCCCACTTGACGCCGGTGGAAACCCAGTTGCCTATTCCCCGCTGCTGCATGGCCTCCTTGATACCCACATAGCGGCATTCCTCTTTCCGAATTTTCCGAGGGCGCATAAATGGGCAGCGCCAGATCACCGCCTCCTCCGTCAAAATCAGTTTACTAAAACACTGCGGCCAAAAATGATATAATACGACGGCAGCAAGAGTCGTACTCAAAAGTGACGCCACTACCGACAATTCCAAATCGGTAACGGTACCTGTGGAGATCCACTCATAAAGAGTGGATCCGTCAAGAAATAGCGTTACCCCTAATCCCAAAAGGCAAAAAAGCCGTCCCCCGATCAATAAGACCGGGTGCGTCCGGAAAACTTTTCTCTGTTTCATAGCCACCTCCCGCAGAATTTTTTCTGCCCAAAGTATAGCATTTTGCCCTCTCACTGTCAACTTCGGCAAAAAGCTTACAAATGTTACTTTTCCACCTTACATTTGTTATATCAAATGTTACTTTTCGGACCAAAATATCCATGGTAACGCGCAGCGCCAACACAAAAAAGACACCCTCTCGGGTGTCTTCTTTATGTTGGCGCTACCTATCTTTCCGGACCGTCTCCAGTCAAGTACTGTGGTTAGAATCGAGTTTAATTGACCTGTCTCGGGATGGAAAAGCCATCCCGAACTCCTCGAAAATCTTGCAAAAAACACAAAAAGAAAACACCCTCTCGGGTGTCTTCTTCGTGTTGGCGCTACCTATCTTTCCGGTTCGTCTCCA
>R20__coassemble_1069_pt1 | contig 16929 bp, 15 predicted proteins | sample R20__metabat2_high_PE_008 | metagenome-assembled genome bin R20 | reverse complement strand
GGCGGTAAAAAGAAAAGGAGGAAGATCCGCTGAGACTGGCGGTGCGGCAGTGTGGAGACCTGTCGCAAAGCGGTGCGCCTTGACCGGTGACCGCGAGGTCGCTCCTTGCGGAGGCAGAGCGATTACAGTCAAGAAGTTATGTCCGAGGTACGTTTAGTCAACCTGAAAAAGATCTATCCCAACGCAGAAAAGCAAAAGAAAGCAAAAAAGGGGGAGCCCGAGAAGAAGACCAACCTGCAGATCACCGATAAGGGTGTGGTGGCCGTCCAGGAATTCAACCTGGATATCAAGGACCAGGAATTCATCGTGCTGGTGGGTCCCTCCGGCTGCGGGAAATCCACCACGCTGCGCATGATCGCCGGTCTGGAGGACATCTCTGAGGGCGAACTGTGGATCGGTGACAAGCTGATGAACGACGTGGAGCCCAAGGACAGAGATATCGCCATGGTGTTCCAGAACTATGCCCTGTATCCCCATATGACCGTGTATGATAACATGGCCTTCTCCTTGAAGCTGAAAAAGACCCCCAAAGAGGAGATCGATAAGAAAGTCCGGGAGGCGGCGGCGATCCTGGATATTACCCAGTACTTAGACCGCAAGCCCAAGGCGCTGTCCGGCGGTCAGCGTCAGCGTGTGGCCATCGGTCGTGCCATCGTCCGTGACCCCCAGGTCATGCTGATGGATGAGCCCCTCAGTAATCTGGACGCCAAATTGCGTAATGAGATGCGCGCCGAGATCATCAAGCTGCGTCAGCGCATCAATACCACCTTTGTCTACGTCACCCACGACCAGACTGAGGCTATGACCCTGGGCGACAGGATCGTCATCATGCGTGACGGCTTCGTCCAGCAGATCGGTACGCCCCAGGAGGTCTTTGACCACCCTGCCAATCTGTTCGTGGCCGGCTTTATCGGTACACCTCAGATGAATATGTTCGATGCCAAACTGGTGAAGCAGGACGGCAAGTACGCCGTGGAGATCGGCGGCCAGACGGTGGTACTGAGCGAGGAGAAGCAGGCACGCCTGGCGGCCAACAACGTGGCAGAGCAGGAGGTCGCTCTGGGCGTTCGTCCCGACCATATGATGCTGTGCGAAAGCGGCATCAAGGGCCGCGTGGATGTGAGCGAGCTGATGGGCTCCTCCCTCCACCTGCATATTACGGCAGAGGGCAAAGACGTCATTATTATCGTGCCCACCAACGGCGCGGCGGCTCACTTCCCCATGGGCAGCGAGGTCAATCTGACCTTCGGCGGCAACGTGGCCCACGTGTTCTCCAAAGAGACCGAGAAGAACCTGGAATGGTAAGAATACGACAAAAATTTACAAAAAAAGCGCTCATCAAAAGGTGAGCGCTTTTCCTAATCAATTACCCAAGTGTGTTCGTCAAGTAAAGATGGAGAGCGTTTCCTTTAAGGCGGACGGTCACAACATCACTCGTGAGCTTTTGCAGTTCACAAGGGATCTTCTAGCTTAGTAGTATTTGCACAGCAGAGATTTACTGTTATCCTGCATATTGGGGATACGGTGTTCTACGGCACAAAAGCCGAATACCGATACCTTTGATACCTATGAGGAGGACAGTTATCAATACTGCCAGCTTGTAAATGCAGCATTGGCATGATTGTACCCAAAAACAAGAAGAGAACCGCCTGTGTTTGCAGGCGGTTTTTTCTTGGCTTTTTCAAAATGCTGTGGTATACTTAATTGTAAAAGAGTATGTGAGGTGAGACGATGCAGATCGAAGGTTTGAGCTGGTTTCCCGGTCATATGACCAAAACCAAGCGGATGATCGTGGCCGAGATCAAGAATATGGACGCAGTATGTGAGATCGTGGACGCCCGAATTCCCTTGTCCAGCCGCAATCCCGACGTGGACGAGATGGTGGGGCAGAAGCCCCGGATGATCGTGCTCAACCGGGTGGATCAGGCCGATCCCCGGGAGACAAAACGCTGGGCGGCGTATTTCCGGGGAAAGGGCTACGCCGTGCTGGAGGTCAACGCCAAAAACGGCGTGGGTACCAATCAGTTTGCCGCCGCTGTGCGTCAGCTTTTACAGGAGAAGATTGCTGCCTGGGAGGCCAAAGGACAGGTAGGTCGTACCGTCCGGGTGATGGTGCTGGGCATTCCCAACGTGGGCAAGTCCACCTTTATCAACAAGGTGGCGAGGCGCAAGACCGCCAAGGCGGAGGATCGGCCCGGCGTGACCCGCACCAAGCAGTGGGTGCCGGTGGATAGTACCTTGGAACTGTTGGACACCCCGGGCATCCTGTGGCCGAAGTTTGACGACAAAGAGGTGGGTATCCGTCTCGCCTTTACCGGCGCCATCAAAGACGATGTGATGGACATCGAGGAGCTGGCCTGCTACCTGATGGAATATCTGAGCAAGCACTATCCGGAGGTGCTGACCGAGCGATATAAGGTAAAAATGGAGGATGGTGACAGCGGCTACGAGCTTCTCATCGAGGCAGGACGCAAACGAGGGTTTCTGATGCGTGGCGCTGAGGTGGATACGGAGCGCATGGCGCGGATCTTGCTGGACGAATTCCGCGGTGGAAAGTTAGGTGCCTTTACACTGGAAACGGTGGAGGAATATGGATGAACGAGCTTTGGAACATTGAAAAGGACCGCTTTGAGCAGGGCATTGAACTTGTCTGCGGCGTGGACGAGGCCGGGGCAGGCCCATTGATGGGACCGGTCTATGCCGCGGCGGTGATCCTACCAACCGACTGCGAGATCAAGGGGCTCAACGACTCCAAGAAGCTGACACCGAAAAAGCGGGATCAACTCTACGAAGAGATCACCGAAAAGGCGGTGGCGTGGAGTGTGGCTTCTGTCAGCGCTGCGGAAATTGACGCCACGGATATCTTGAGCGCCCGCATGAAGGCCATGCAGCTGGCCATTGACGGCCTGACGGTAAAGCCGGAGTTGGCACTCATCGACGGCAACCGGGACAAGGGGCAGTCAGCGAAGATCACCACGGCGCATGAGTGCTTTGTGGGCGGTGACGGCAGAAGTGCCAGCATTGCCGCGGCGTCAATTTTGGCCAAGGTGAGCAGGGACCGCTACGTGACCGACGTACTGGACAAGCAATATCCCGACTACCAGTTTGCAAAGCACAAAGGGTATGGGACCGCGCTGCACTATGAGATGCTGGACAAATACGGACCCTGCAAAGAGCATCGACTGACGTTCCTCAAGAAGTGGGAGGCGAAGCGATGAGTCGGCAGGAGGGTACCTGGGGCGAAGCGCTGGTGGCTAATTATTTGCGTGATAAAGGGTGGAAGCTGGTCTCCGCCGGATATCAGTGCCGGTTTGGGGAGATCGACCTCATCGCCCTGGACGGGGAGACCCTGTGCTTTGTGGAGGTCAAGACACGATCCAATCTGGACGTGGCGATGCCACGGGAATATGTGACAAAGGGAAAACAGAGCCGGATCAAAAAGACAGCGCTGTACTATTTGCAGCAGCACCCGGAATATGCGGACAGCTTCTGCCGCTTTGACGTGGCAGAAGTCTATGCCGAAAACGGACACGAGAGCGCCAGCATAGAATACTGGGAGAATGCTTTTCAGTGAGGAATACCATGATTTCCTATTTTGATGCCCATTGTGATACCATTTACCGCTGCTGGGAGACAGGGGAAGGGATCTCGCTGGAATTCGGCGATGCAGAAGCCCAGCGAAAATACTTTGCCGACTGTGATTGCCTGCGGCAAAATGGCGGACATATTGACTTGATGCGGGCACAGAATTTTGCCCGCTACGCCCAGTTTTTTGCTCTGTTTTACGATTCCAACGATGCGCCGAAAGACGGTATGTGGGCCCAATGCCGTCGGCTCCACGACTGCTTTTTGCGGGAGATGGCGGCAAATAAGGATTTGATCGTTCCGTGCCGCACCGGTGCAGAGGTGGATGGAGCAAATCAGACCGGGAAGTGTGCGGCGATTTTGTCCGTGGAGGGAGCGGATCTGGTGGAATGTGATATCGGGCGCATTGAAACGGTGGCAGACTGGGGCGTGAGGTTCCTCAATCCCGTCTGGAATCGGGCAAATGTGCTGTCGGGGACGAATTTCGAGGACAGTTCGCGGGGACTCTCCCCCTACGGAAAAGAGTTTGTCAGAGAACTGGAAGCCCATGACATCTACGCGGATGTGTCCCATATCTCCGATGCAGGATTCTGGGACATGATACATATGGCGCAAAGACCCGTTGTGGCCAGTCACTCCAATTCCCGCGCACTGTGTGGTCACCCACGCAACCTGACGGACGATATGTTCCGCGCCGTTCGGGACACCGGCGGCGTGGTGGGGATCAATCTCTACCGGAACTTCGTGGGGGACGACAGCATGGACACGCTGATACGGCACATGGAGCATTTCCTTGAACTTGGCGGGGAAAAGACGGTGTGTATGGGCGGTGATCTGGACGGCTGTGAGATACTGGCAGGCGGACTACAGGGCTTGCAGGATGTGTACAGAGTTTACGATGCTCTGTGTGTGAGAGGATACCAAAAAGAATTGCTGGACGATATTTTCTTCAACAATTTACAGCGGTTGCTGTGAGAAAAAGGTGAAAAGGTATGGCACTTTACACAATTGGAGATCTGCACCTTTCTCTGGGATCGAACAAACCGATGGAGATCTTCGGCGCGGGGTGGATGAATTACGTGGAGCGAATTCGAGAGGGATTTTCCACCCTGCACGACGATGACGTGACGGTACTGTGCGGCGACTTGAGCTGGGGTATGACTTTGGAGGAGTCCTTGGAGGATTTTCGATTTATTGACTCCTTACCCGGTAAAAAAATTCTGCTCAAGGGCAACCACGACTACTGGTGGAACACCGTCAAGAAGATGGAGGCGTTTTTTGCCGCCAACGAGCTGGACACGCTGCAGATCCTGCACAACAACTGCCTCACCTACGGGGACTACGCCCTGTGCGGCACCCGGGGATGGTTCTATGAGCTGAACAACGAGGACACTCACAACGAAAAGATGATGGCCCGTGAGGTCGGGCGGCTGGAAACGTCTTTACAGGCGGCGGGGGAACGGGACAAGCTGTGCTTTTTGCACTACCCGCCGCTGTATGTGGGCTACCGCTGTCCGGAGATCTTGACGCTGCTGCAAAAATACGGCGTGAAAGCCTGCTACTACGGGCATTTGCATGGGGCAAGTCACAGGCGGCGAATCGAGGGAGACTTTGCCGATACGGACTTTTCTCTGGTGTCTGCCGACTATTTACGGTTTATTCCGAAAAAAATTTGCGATTGATGCAAAAAAGTGTGGAAATTCCAAATTTTATCTGCTACAATGTATTACTGCGTATGAAAACAAATCGCCCTGACAGGCGGTGAGTAAAATTGGAGGAAACAAACCATGAATGTAAAGAACTGCGAAAAACTGGAAAAGAGCAAGGTTGCCCTGACTATCGAGGTCGGTGCAGAGGAGTTTGAGGCTGCCGTCCAAAAGGCGTATCTCAAGCAGCGCGGCAAGATCAATGTGCCGGGCTTCCGTCCCGGCAAAGCTCCCCGCAAGATCATCGAGAAGATGTATGGCACCGAGGTCTTCTATGAAGAAGCAGTAAATATCATTCTGCCCGACGCCTATGAGGCCGCTGTGGCGGAACAGAAGCTGGAAGTCGTCGGTTATCCCGACGTGGAGCTGGAGGATGTCAGCACCAACGGCTGCACCTTCAAGTGTACCGTCGCCGTCTACCCCGAGGTGAAGCTGGGCAAGTACAAGGGCCTGGAAGCACCCAGGGCCGAGGTCAAGGTTACCGCTGCCGATGTGAATGCCCGCCTGGGCGAGATGGCAGACCGCAACAGCCGTCTGGTCAGCGTGGACCGCAAGATCAAGAAGGGCGACACCGCCAACATCGACTTTGAGGGTTTTGATGGCGGCGTTGCTTTCGATGGCGGTAAGGGTGACAACTTCGATCTGGAGATCGGTTCCGGCAGCTTTGTGCCCGGTTTCGAGGATCAGCTGGTCGGCATGAAGGCCGGCGAGGAGAAGGATATCGACATTACCTTCCCCGAGGACTACACCCCTGAACTGGCTGGCAAACCCGTGGTGTTCCACGTGAAGGTCAACGAGGTCAAAGTCAAGGAAGTCCCTGCGATGGATGATGAGTTCGCCAAGGATGTCAGTGAGTTTGATACCCTGAAGGACCTGAAAGCCGACATCAAGAAAAAGCTGACCGAGGAGCGCACCAATGCTGCCCAGCGTGCCTTTGAGGACGCCCTGATGCAGAAGGTCGCCGACGGTATCAAGGCGGACATCCCCGACGAGATGGTGGACGCACAGGCCGAGCAGATGATGGAGAACTTCAAGCAGCAGATGGCAGCTCAGGGTATCCCCTTTGAGCAGTACATGAAGATGACCGGCACCACTGCCGACGAGTTCAAGGCGCAGGCCAAGGCTCCCGCTCTGGGGCAGGTGAAGATGGATCTGGCCATCGCTGCCATCGTGAAGAAGGAGAAGCTGGATGCCTCCGATGAAGAGATCGAGGCCGAGATGAAGAAAATTGCCGAACAGTACAGCATGGATCTGGACACCGTGAAGAAGTATCTGCGTACCGAGAACGTGAAGGATCAGCTGGTCCGCGAGAAGGTCATCAAGCTGGTGGCTGACAACGGCAAGGCCGTGGCTCCTGAGGTCGAAAAGGAAGTAAAGACTGAAGAGAAGGCGGAGAAGAAGCCGGCAGCCAAGAAGACGGAAGATGGTGAGAAGAAACCCGCTGCCAAGAAGCCGGCAGCTAAGAAGGCGGAGAGCGGCGAGGAGAAGCCCGCTGCTAAAAAGCCGGCGGCAAAGAAGACCACCAAGAAGACCGAGGAATAAAAGAGAGATTAAATCACATTTGGGTGGGGTATAATTCTACTACGTCAAAACAGGAGGTATTTCCCATGAGTTTAGTTCCCTATGTTGTCGAGCAGACCAATCGCGGCGAACGCAGCTACGATATTTTCTCCCGTCTGCTGAATGACCGTATCGTCTTCCTGGGCGAAGAAGTGAATGATACTACTGCCAGCCTGGTGGTGGCACAGCTCCTCTATCTGGAGGCGCAGGACCCCGACAAGGATATTCAGATGTACATCAACAGCCCCGGCGGCTCTGTCACCGCGGGTATGGCGATCTACGACACCATGCAGTATATCAAGTGCGATGTTTCTACCATCTGCATCGGCATGGCCGCCAGCATGGGCGCATTTTTGCTGAGCTGCGGCGCCAAGGGCAAGCGCATCGCGTTGCCCAATGCCGAGGTGATGATCCATCAGCCCTCGGCAGGGACCAAGGGCAAGGTCACCGATATGGAGATCGATGTGGAGCATTTCCTGAAGATCAAGGAGCGTCTGAACAAGATTATGGCGGAGAACACCGGCAAGACCCCGGAACAGGTGAAGGCCGATTCCGAGCGGGATCATTGGCTCAGCGCTGAGGAGGCCAAGGACTACGGTCTGGTCGACAAGGTCATCTACAAGCGATAAGGAGAGTCCCTATGGCTGAGGAAAAGAAAGCCCTGCGCTGTTCGTTCTGCGGAAAAACGGAAACCCAGGTGCACCGCATGGTCCAGGGACCCGGTGTCCGGATCTGCGACGAGTGCGTCAATCTGTGTATGTCCATTCTGGACGATGGCTATGCCGGAGCGGAAGAAGTTTTAAACTCTGTGGATCAGCTGCCCACCCCCAAGGAGATCAAGGACGTGTTGGATCAGTACGTCATCGGACAGGAAGCGGCCAAGGTAGCGCTGAGCGTATCCGTTTATAACCACTATAAGCGTATCTATTTCGGCGGCGACGAGGATGTGGAGCTGCAAAAGAGCAACATTCTGATGATCGGCCCCACCGGCAGCGGCAAGACCCTGTTTGCCCAGACCCTTGCCAAAACGCTGAAGGTGCCTTTTGCCATTGCCGACGCCACCACGCTGACCGAGGCCGGTTACGTGGGCGACGACGTGGAGAATATTCTGCTGCGTCTTTTGCAGGCGGCGGATTTCGACGTGGAGCTGGCGGAGCACGGCATCATCTACGTGGACGAGATCGACAAGATCGCCCGGAAGAGCGAGAACACGTCTATCACCCGTGATGTCAGCGGTGAGGGCGTACAGCAGGCATTGCTGAAGATCCTGGAGGGTACCGTTGCCAACGTACCGCCTCAGGGCGGACGCAAGCACCCCCACCAGGAGTTTATTCAGGTGGATACCCGCAACATCCTCTTTATCTGCGGCGGTGCCTTTGACGGATTGGAGAAAATCATCGAAAAGCGCACGGACCGCAAGGGCATCGGCTTTGACGCCATCGTGGAGAGCAAGGCAGAGCGTCGTACCGGCGAGCTTTTGAAGGAGGCACAGCCTCACGATCTTTTGAAGTTCGGCATTATCCCGGAGCTGGTTGGTCGTTTGCCCGTTATCACAGCACTGGATGGCTTGAGCCGCGAAGATTTGGTACGGATTCTCACCGAGCCGAAGAACGCTCTGATCAAGCAGTATAAGAAGCTGTTTGACTACGACGACGTGGAGTTGGTATTTACCGATGAGGCGCTGGAAGCGGTGGCGGATAAGGCCATTGAGCGCAATATCGGCGCCCGTGGTCTGCGGGCTGTGATGGAGGGCATTTTGATGCCTGTCATGTATGATATTCCGTCCGATCCCACCATTGTGCGGGTGATTATCGGTGCGGAGTGTATCAAGGACGGTGCCGCTCCTGCGATTGAAAAGAATCCGGAAAAGATCACCCGGCGGGCAAAGGTGAAATCCGCAAAACAGGAGGAGAGATCCCCTGCATCGGCAAGTTAAGCAAATTGAGGAGCGACGGATTCGCCGCTCCTCTTTGGCGCAAAAGGAGACCCCTATGGAAGAAAGACAGACTTTGAATTTACCCGTTCTGGCCCTGCGCGGCCTGACAGTTTTCCCTGAACTCACGCTGAGCTTTGATGTAGAGCGCGAGATCAGCATTTATGCGCTGGATAGCGCTATGGAGGCGGATCGCCGCATCTTTCTGGTGACCCAGCGCGATATTGCCACCGCTCGTCCCACCGAGGCAGACCTTTATGCCGTCGGTACGGTCTGCCACATTTTGCAGATCATCAAGACCTCCGACAGCACTGTGCGAGTCATCGCTGAGGGCGAACAGCGTGCCATGATCCGCCGATTGTGGCAGATCAAGCCCTTTTTGCAGGCAAACGTGGAGCTTCTTGAGGAGGATTTTCCCGGGAAGATGACCAGCCGTACAGAGGCACTTCTGCGCCAGACTTATGCCATTTTCGGGGAGTATAAGGATCTGGTCAGCAACCTAAACAACGATTTTATTGCCGCCGTTCTTGACCAACGCGATCCCGGCAAGCTGGCGGATTTTATCGCCCAGAACGTGACACTGCGCCATGAAGATCGGCAGAGGATCCTGGAGGAACTGCATCCCGTCAAACGCTTGAAAGTTGTCAACGGCATTTTGTCCCGTGAGGTGGAGGTCCTGCAGATCGAGATGGATCTGGAGGAGAAAGTTCGCTCTCGTGTTGCCCGTGTGCAGAAGGACATGATCCTGCGGGAGCAGGTCAAGGTCCTCCAGCATGAGCTGGGTGACGACGGTGACATGGAAATCGACGAGTACAACGAGAAGATCGCCAAGCTCACCGTCTCCGATGAGATCCGCAAGAAGCTGGAAAAAGAGGTGGACCGCCTGGCCAAGCAGCCCTACGGCAGCGCCGAGGCGTCCGTGATCCGCAATTATCTGGACGTATGTCTGGATATGCCGTGGGGAAAGTTTACCCGCGACAGGGCGGATGTTGCCAAGACCCGCACCATTCTGGACCGTGACCACTACGGTTTGGACAAGGTGAAGGAGCGAGTACTGGAATTCGTGGCGGTACAGCAAATTAACCCCGATGCAAAGGGCAAGATCTTGTGTCTGGTAGGCCCTCCGGGTGTGGGTAAGACCTCTATTGCCATCTCCGTTGCCAAGGCAATGAACCGCAAGCTGGCACGGCTCTCTCTGGGCGGTGTGCGGGACGAGGCGGATATACGCGGTCACCGCAAGACCTATATCGGTGCCATGCCCGGCCGCATCATTGAGGCCATCACCCGCTGCGGCTCCATGAATCCGCTGATGGTGCTGGACGAGGTGGACAAGCTGGGCAACGATATGCGGGGTGATCCCGCCAGCGCCCTGTTGGAGGTGCTGGACAGCGAGCAGAATGACACATTTCGGGATCACTTTTTGGAGATCCCCGTAGATCTGAGCCGGGTGATGTTTATCACCACCGCCAATACCACGGATACCATTCCCAGACCGCTTCTGGACCGTATGGAAGTTATCGAACTGAGCAGCTATACCGACGAGGAAAAGGTGCAGATCGCCAAGCAGCATTTGATCCCCAAGCAGCTCAAGGAGCACGGATTGAGGAAAAATCAGCTCCGCATCAGAGACAACGGTCTGCGTGCCATCATCGCCGGCTATACGAAGGAATCCGGCGTCCGTGTGCTGGAGCGGCAGATCGGTAAGCTATGTCGAAAGACGGCAATGCAATTGATATCAACAGATGTAAAGTCAGTTGACGTTACAGAGAAAAACCTAAAAAACTATCTGGGCGTGGTCCGCTACACCAACAGCGTACATAGCAAACAGGACGAGATCGGTGTGGTGAACGGCCTTGCCTGGACGGAAGTCGGCGGCGAGATCCTGGAAGTGGAAGTAAACGTGATGGATGGCACCGGTAAGCTGGAGCTGACCGGCAATCTGGGTACCGTCATGCAGGAGAGCGCCAAGGCGGCGCTGAGCTGCCTGCGAAGCCGCTGCGCAGAGTTGGGCATCGACGGCGAGTTCTATAAGAATCGGGACCTGCACATCCATTTTCCTGAAGGTGCCGTGCCAAAGGACGGCCCCAGTGCGGGTATTGCAATTACCACTGCTATGCTGTCGGCTCTCACAGGACGAAAGGTGCGGCGTGACGTGGCTATGACCGGCGAGGTGACCCTCCGTGGTCGGGTGCTGCCCATCGGCGGACTGAAGGAGAAGACCATGGCGGCATTGCGAAACGGCATCCAGACCGTCATCATTCCCAAGGAAAACGAAAAGGATCTGGAGGAGATCGATCAGACCGTCCGCAAGGCGCTGCATTTTGTGCCGGTGGAGACGGTGGACGCTGTATTTGCTGTGGCGCTGGTGGCCCAGGAGAAGAAACAGACGGTAGATCGTCTTGCCGCTATGGTTGCTGAGCCGAGGGAGGAGCTGTGCCATGGCAATCAACTTTAACCGGGCGGAATTCATCCGCTCTGCGGTGAAGCCCGAGCAGTTCATCTACGATGGCAGACCGCAGGTGACCTTTGCCGGACGCTCCAACGTGGGCAAGAGCTCGGTCATCAATCGCCTTCTGAACCGAAAAAACTTCGCCCGGGTAGGTGCCACCCCCGGTAAGACCAATCAGATCAACTATTTCCGCATTGATGATAAGATCTACTTTACCGATCTGCCCGGCTACGGCTACGCTCAGGTTTCCCAGGCGGAGCGCGACCGCTGGGGACGGCTGATGGAGAGCTATTTTGCTGCCGAGGGTCTGGTGACGCTGGGTGTGCAGATCGTGGACGCCCGCCACAAGCCCACTGCTGACGACGTAATCATGTGCGACTGGTTCAAGCAGAGCGGCTGCCCGCTGATTGTGGTAGCCAATAAGCTGGATAAGCTGAAAAAGAGCGAGATTGCCCCCAATCTGCAGGTGATCCGCGAAACGCTGGAACTTTGCAAGGACGGTGTTTTGATCCCGTTTTCCGCGGAAAAGGGGACGGGGAAGACCGAACTTCTGGCGGCGATCACCCAGTATTGCAACAAATAGAAAAAGAGGTTCTTGCGAGCCTCTTTTTCTTGTGCTACAATATTCTTAAACGAGAATAACGAAAAAGGAGAAAGTGCCATGATCTATCTGGACAACGCCGCTACCACTCTGAGGAAGCCTCAGGCGGTGATCGACGCGGTGGTGAGCGCCATGCAGACCTTCGGCAACAGCGGTAGAAGCGTACATGAGGGGGCGCTGGATGCATCCCGCACCATCTATGCCTGCCGACAAAAGATGGCGGCACTCTTCGGCTGTACCCGATCCGACCACGTGGTGTTTACCGCCAACTCTACTGAGGCGCTGAACATCGCCATCGCGGGAGTTTTGGAGCCGGGCGACCATGTGATCTCCACTGACTGTGAGCACAACTCGGTCCTGCGGCCGCTCTATCGCCACGGGAACGTGGATTTTGTGCCGGCAGATCAGCACGGAAATGTGAAGTATAAGGACTTTACAATGTTGATAAAACCAAATACAAAGGCAATCGTCTGTACCCACGCCAGCAATCTGACAGGGAACGTGTTGGATATCGCCAAAATCGGACAGATTGCCCACGAAAACGGTTCGCTTTTTATCGTAGACGCCAGCCAGACAGCGGGAGTTTTTCCTATTAACATGGAGAAAATGCACATCGACGTGCTGTGCTTTACCGGACACAAGAGCCTGATGGGGCCTCAGGGAACCGGGGGAATGTGCATCCGCGAGGGCGTGGAGATCCGCTCCTGGAAAGTGGGCGGTACAGGAGTACAGACCTATCTGGAGACCCAGCCGCTCCAGTATCCCACCCGTCTGGAGGCGGGTACGCTGAATGGCCACGGTATCGCAGGACTCTCCGCGGCGCTGGACGTTCTCAACGAGATCGGTATTGACACCATTCGCGCCCACGAGCAGGCGCTGATGGAGCGTTTCTATGAGGGGGTGCGTCAAATCAATGGCGTTACCGTCTATGGCGATTTCTCCACTTTTGACAGGGCACCTGTTGTGACGCTGAATATTCGGGAGTACGATTCTGCCCGGGTCAGTGACGTATTGGCGGAGCGCTACAACATTGCCACCCGACCGGGTGCCCATTGTGCGCCCCGGCTCCATCAGGCGCTGGGTACGGTAGAGCAGGGGGCGGTGCGCTTCAGCTTCGGGTACTATAATACGGACGATGAGGTGGACGCCGCCATCGCCGCTGTGAAGGAGATCGCAGAATGATTCAAAAGAAACTGTGGCTGCTGGTGACCTTCCACACCACAGCAGATGCCATGGAGATGGAAAAACGATGCAAAGAAGCGGGGCTTGCGGGGCGGCTGATTCCGGTGCCCCGCAGCATCACTGCCGACTGTGGCATGGCGTGGCGGGCCGAGACAACGATGCGACAAATACTGCAAAAGCTGACGTTGGATTTAGACGTGGACGGCTTTTATGAGCTGGAAATCTGAATATGATAAAAAACGGGCAGCAGGGCTGTCCGTTTTTTGCCAATTTGGGGAAAATAAAATAGGTAATTAGCCAATTGCTCTTGCGGTAACCTAAAAAATATTGTATAATATAAAAAAAGTTTTAGGTAATCATTTCCGGTACATGAGGTGAAGAAAATGGCGAAATTTGTGGTAAATGGCAGAGAATACAACGTCAAGAAAAACCAGAAGTTGATCCGCTTTTTGCGAGACGAACTGCACCTGACCTCGGTGAAAGACGGCTGCAGCGAGGGTGCCTGCGGCACCTGCCATGTGCTGATCGACGGCAAGCCTACCAAGGCCTGCGTTCCCCAGACGGACAAGCTGGAGGGGAAGAGCATCGTCACGGTAGAGGGACTGACCAACTGGGAAAAACAGGTCTATACCTATGCCTTTGGAGCAGCCGGCGCGGTACAGTGCGGCTTCTGCATCCCCGGCATGGTGATTTCCGCCAAGGGGTTATTGGACACCAATCCCGCCCCGACCCGTGAAGAGGCAGCCTATGCCATTCGCAACAATATCTGCCGCTGCACCGGCTATGTGAAGATCATTGACGGCATTTTGCTGGCGGCGGAGATCTTCCGGAAGGGGCAAATTCCCGAAGAAGATACGCCAAACCGTGTTGGTGAGTCCATACCCCGGGTGGACGCTGCGGAAAAGGTGCTGGGAACAGGTAAATATGCCGACGACCTCTACTTGGACGGCATGATCTACGGAGGCGCCGTCCGGAGCAAATATCCCCGTGCCCGGGTGCTGGCCATTCACAAGGAGAAGGCGGAAGCTCTGCCCGGCGTCATCGGGGTCTATACCGCGGAGGATATTCCCGGTCAGGTCAAGGTGGGCCATCTGAAGCAGGACTGGGACACCATGATCCCGGTGGGGAAGATCACCCACTATCTGGGCGATGCTATCTGTCTGGTAGCGGCGGAGACCCCGGAGATTCTGGCACAGGCCAAGGAACTGGTGGAGGTGGACTATGAGGTGTTGAAGCCGGTGTTCAGCCCCACCTATGCTGCCCAGCCCTATGCGCCGCTGGTGCATGAATCGGGCAATCTGCTGTGTGAAAAGCACGTCTCCCGCGGCAATGCGGATCAGGCGATCCGTGACGCGGACTACGTGTTGATGTACCACTACGAGACCCCCTATACCGAGCATGCCTTTCTGGAGCCGGAGTGCGCCGTGGCATACCGGAGCGGCGACGGCGTGACCATTTTGTCCTCCGATCAGGGCACCTATGATACGGCGCGGGAGACCTCCTATGTGCTGGGGATCCCCAAGGAGAAGATCCACGTTACCAATATGCTGGTGGGCGGCGGCTTCGGCGGCAAGGAGGACATGACGGTACAGCACCACGCGGCGCTGATCGCCTGGCTTTCCGGCAGACCTGTCAAGGTGAAGCTGAGCCGTCAGGAGAGCATTCTCGTCCACCCCAAGCGCCATCCCATGAAGGTGACCATCACCATGGGCTGTAACCGTGACGGCATCATTCAGGGCGTCAAGGCGGAGGTTACCGCCGACACCGGCGCCTATGCGTCCCTGGGCGGTCCCGTACTGGAACGCGCCTGTACCCATGCGGCAGGACCCTATAACTATCAGAATTTTGAAATCACCGGCCGGGCGTACTACACCAACAATCCCCCGGCAGGTGCCTTCCGGGGCTTCGGCGTGACCCAGACCTGTTACGCCATGGAGATGACGCTGACCAAGATGGCCCATGAGCTGGGCATCTCTCCCTGGGAGATTCGTTACCGCAACGCCATTCGCCCGGGACAGGTGATGCCCAACGGACAGATCGCACCGCCGTCTACAGGTCTGGTGGAGACGCTGGAAGCGGTCAGGGAGATTTGTGAAAACAATAAGAATGTCGGCATCGCCTGCGCCATGAAGAACGCCGGTGTTGGTGTGGGTATCCCCGATACGGGACGCTGCATTCTGGCGGTGCAGGACGGTAAGATCCATATCCGCAGCGGTGCCTCCTGTATCGGGCAGGGTCTCGGCACGGTGCTGACCCAGATCGTGGGCACCATGCTCCACTGTGACCGCACCGATATTGTCTATGAGAGTGCCAATACGGTGAATGCACCGGATTCCGGTACCACCTCCGGCTCCCGGCAGACGCTGGTCACCGGTGAGGCCTGCCGCCGTGCCTGCCAGAAGCTTCTGGCGGCAGCGGGCGCTGGTGTAACGGTTTCCGACTATGCCGGTATCGCGCATCGCAGCAAGTTCAGCGGTCAGCCCGGTGACAACTGCGGCGACGGCGTTATCGGTACGGAGCTGCGGCCGGATGTGACCGTGGATTGGAAACAGCTGGAGGGACAGGAATTCCTGGGCGAATATCTGGCCAAGACCGATGCCCTGGGGATCGAGGGCGTGGAAAATCCCATTAGCCACGTGGCCTATGGCTACGCCACCCAGGTCTGCATTCTGGACGACGATGCCAGTATCAAAGAGATCGTGGCGGCGCACTATGTGGGCAAGGCCATCAATCCCAAGAACTGCGAGGGGCAGATCGAGGGTGGCGTCACCATGGCGTTGGGCTTTACGCTGACGGAGCACTACCCGCTGTATGACTGCATTCCCAGCGCCAGGATGGGGACCCTGGGTCTGTTCCGCGCCCATCAGGTGCCGAAGATCACCAGTATTCTGGTGGAGAAGCCGGGACAGGATATGGCCTACGGTGCCATCGGTATCGGCGAGATCACAACCATTCCCACGGCACCTGCTGTGGCAGGGGCTTACTTTGCCATGGACGGCGAGATGCGTACCAGCCTGCCGCTGATGAAAACGCCCTATGAGCGTCCTAAAATGCCCCGCTACTGGTGGTAAAAGGAAACGGCGGCACTTTTCGTGCCGCCGCGGATGTCAAAACTGATTCCATACTTCGGGAGTGTCCACGTCTGTCAGCTCCTTGGGGGACACCTCCAACAGCATCAGCGCATTTTCATGCCTGCGAATGACCACATTACCGCCGTGGTCGCCCTCGATCTCCATAAGATTTGGGAAGTAGGCGGCAGGGAAGATGCAGGGATTGCCGCGCTGCCCCTGGTAACCCAGGGCGACGATATTTTTCGGGTGCTTGCGATAAAAGTCGATCAGCGCCGCAACGCTCTCCTTTTGCAGCAGAGGCTGATCGGAGACCTGAAACAGCACTGCGTCGTAATCGGAAAGTGCCTGCAAGCCGAGTTTGACACTGTAGCTCTGTCCGAACTCCGGATGCTCGTTGCGAATCGGTATAAACCCGTTTTCCTTTGCAAGATCCTCAATTTCACGGAATTGCGTTACGACCACCACACCATCCAGCGACTCTTCGGGAATGGCGGAGAGAGCGCGGGAGATCATGGTTTGCCCCGCAAATTCCCGCAGCAGTTTGTTCTCACCGAACCGTGCGCTGTTTCCGGCGGCCAGTACCACGCAGCCGATCTTCATGTGCCATCACATCCTTCGTGAATGTAGTATACCCGAATTCTTGAAAAACTGTCAAATATTTTTCGCGCTATTTTCAAATTAGAATTACGCTTACCCTTTTCAAACAGAACAGAATGTGTTACTATTAGCGCAAATAATGTGTAGTATTAGGTCAACTTTTTATTAACTTGCCATAAGGAGGCCAACGAATGTCGATAACAAAAATTGACGACAAGGTCGTCCGTGTAGACGCCCGACAAAAG
>R20__coassemble_1064_pt1 | contig 16951 bp, 17 predicted proteins | sample R20__metabat2_high_PE_008 | metagenome-assembled genome bin R20 | reverse complement strand
ACGAGGCCCTCAGCTACGGCATGGTGCTGGCCGCCATGTGTGTGGCGGTGATCCTATGGTGTCTTTGCTACGCCATCGTGATGACGGCAGACAAGTTCACGGCGCTGTTTGCGCCGCTGCTGCCGGCGCTGTCCCTGCTGCTGGTAATGATCTTCCGGCTGGTGCCGTCCTACAGGCGAAAGGCGCGGCAGATCGGCGGGGCGCGAAAGTGCATCGGTCTCGGCGGCGGAACCGGCAGAAAATCCCGTGTGCAAAGCGGCATAGGCACCCTGTCGGCGCTGACCACCTGGGCGCTGGAGGGCAGTATCGTCACGGCGGACAGTATGCGAGCCCGGGGCTACGGAACAGCAAAGCGCACCAGCTTTCAGATTTCCCGGTTTACGGCGGCAGACGGCGTGTTGCTGGGGATTTTTGCCCTGTTGGGTGCATCCGTCATTTTTGCCGCGGCAAAGGGCTGCGCCGAAGCCGTCTATATCCCCGTATTCCACTTTACACCCGTCACCTCTCCCCTTTCCGTATGGGGCATCGGGGCATGGAGTCTGTTCCTCTTGATACCGTCCGTTGAACACATAAAGGAGAGCATCGTATGGCACAGTTTGCGATCCAAAATTTAACCTTTTCCTATCCCACCACGCCCGGGAAAAAGGCGCTGGCCGGGATAAATCTCACCGTGGAAAAGGGCGACTATATCGCCCTGTGCGGCAAGTCCGGCAGCGGCAAAACCACCCTTTTGCGGCACTTGAAATCCGTTTTGACTCCCCACGGGGTGCAGAGCGGTGAAATCCTCTTTGACGGGGTACCTCTGGCGGATGTGGACCTGCACACCCAGAGCGCCAAGATCGGCTACGTCATGCAAAACCCCGACAGTCAGATCGTCACCGACAAGGTATGGCATGAGCTGGCGTTCGGGTTGGAGAGTCTGGGCTGCGACCAGCGCGCCATGCGTCTGCGGGTGGCGGAGATGGCCAGCTATTTCGGCATTCAGAACTGGTTTCACCGTGACATCGCGGAGCTGTCCGGCGGGCAGAAGCAGCTTTTGAATCTGGCGTCCATCATGGCCATGCAGCCGGAGATACTGATCCTGGATGAGCCCACCAGTCAACTGGACCCCATTGCGGCAGCGGATTTTCTCGCCACGGTGCGGAAGATCAACCGGGAGTTGGGTACGACCGTTTTCATCACGGAGCACCGCTTAGAGGACATTTTCCACGGCGCCGACCGCTGCGTGGTGATGGATCGCGGGCGCATCCTTGCCGACGACACCCCGAAACAGGTGGGGCAGTTCCTCCACGAGGGCGGCAGCGATATGTTTGCCGCCATGCCGGCACCGGTACGGATCTACTACGGCTGCGGACAGTCCGGCGAAGCACCGCTGACGGTGCGGGAGGGTCGGACATGGCTGACCGAGCACTTTGTGGGCAAAGAGGTTTCTGCTCACCTGCCAGATGAGCCGGTATTTGGTAAGGTGGAAAAACCATTTCTCTCGGTAAAAGAGGTCTGGTATCGCTACGAAAAGGACGCACCCGACGTGCTGCGGGGCGTCAGCTTCGATGTGCCCAAGGGCAGCTTATTTGCCATCGTGGGCGGCAACGGCACGGGAAAATCCACCACTCTCAAGTCTCTGTGCGGTATCTGCAAGCCCTATCGGGGAAAAATTCTGCTGGATGGGCAGCCCATCGGAAAAATCAAAGATCTGTTTCGCGGCAACCTGTGTATGCTGCCGCAGGACCCCGCCAGCCTGTTCACCAAGGACAGCGTTCTGGCAGAATTGCGGGAGATGGAGAAAGACGAGGCGCGTATTTCCGAGGTCGCGCAGCTGTGCGAAATTACCGAATTATCGGATAGCCATCCCTGCGACCTCTCCGGCGGAGAGCAGCAGAGAGTTGCCCTTGCCAAGGTACTTTTGACCGACCCCCGACTGCTGCTTTTAGACGAACCCACCAAGGGACTGGACAACTTTTTTAAAGGGAAACTGCTTGGCATCTTGCAGCAGCTGAAGACCGGGGGCGTCACCATCGTGATGGTGAGCCACGACGTGGAATTCTGCGCCGCAGCCGCCGATCAGGTCAGTCTGTTTTTTGACGGGCAGATCCTGACTACCAACACGCCCCGGCGCTTCTTCTGCGCCAACAACTTCTATACCACAGCCGCCAACCGCATGAGCCGCCACATCTTTCCCGATACAGTGACCGCGGAGGACGTGATCGCGCTGGTAGAGGAGGCGGAACGATGAAGCGACTCTCTTTGCGGCGAGTCCTGTCTCTGGTGATTTTGCTGATCGGCATACCGCTGGCTCTTTATCTATGTTCCCAGTTTAACCGCAAATACTATGTGGGCGGCAGCGCCGTAATGATATTGACCTTTCTCGCCTTTGCCCTGCACTTTGAAAACCGGAAACCCCAGGCCCGGGAACTGGTGCTTTTGGCGGTGATGAGCGCGTTGGCAGTTGCCAGTCGGGTCGCCTTTGCGGCGGTGCCCCATTTCAAACCCATGACAGCCGTTATTATGTTAACTGGTATCGTCTTTGGGCCGGAGGCAGGATTTCTCACCGGTGCTTTGGCGGGCTTCGTGAGCAACTTTATCTTCGGGCAGGGACCCTGGACCCCCTGGCAGATGTTTGCCTACGGTGTAGGCGGTCTGTTGGCGGGATTTTTTGCCCGCTGGGGCGTTTTGAAACGAATGCCGAAAAAATCCGGGGATCTGGCGGTGCTGGGATTCTTCGGCTTTCTCGCCGTTGTGTGCGTGGTAGGGCCGCTGCTGGACACCTGCACCCTCATCACCATGGCGGCGGTCATCAACAACACCTCGGTGGGAGCGGTCTACCTGAGCGGTCTGCCCATCAATCTGGTACACGGCAGCGCTACGGCGGTGACCCTTATTTTGGCAGGAAAGCCGTTGCTGGGGAAACTGGCTCGAGTACAGGTAAAATACGGCATGATGGAATAGGAGCATGGAGGTTTATGTAAACTACTATGCTCCTATTCCACAAGGGAAAATTTCCGGCAAAATGGGGTTGATATCAACGTCTTGTTGTGGTATAAGCGTATTAAGAGAATTCATACACTTTTCACGGAACTTTTTCCCGCTGAAATGCGTCTTATGAACAGTTCAAAGGAAAGGAATATGGCAAAATGAAAAAACTGGCGATTTTATTGGCTCTGGTGATGCTTTTTACCGCATTGACCGGTTGCGGCGGCGATAAGGGGGAGGCATCCGTGCAGCAGGTCAGCATGATCTGTGGCATGGGCAGCGCCGGTCTGGTGGACCGCTTTGCCGGCATGGTCACTCCCCAGGGGGAGACCAATATTAAGACCAACGACGGGGCAGCCGTCGATCAGATCAAGGTCAAGGTCGGCGACGAGGTCATCGTGGGGCAGGCACTCTTTACCTACGACATGGCACAGACCAAGCTGGATCTGGAGCGGGAACAGCTGGAGCTGGAGAGGCTGAAAAACACGCTGATCTCCTATCAGGAGCAGAAAAAGATGATCGTGGGCGGCGATGAGAGCTCGCTTTTGGACGTGCGGGAGGTGGACGTACTTATCTTACAGGCCCAGTACGACATCTCCGTCAAGGAAAAAGAGATCGAGAAGCTGTCTAACACCGTCAAGAACGTTACCGTCACATCCCCTGTGGCAGGCGTGGTGCAGACCATCAATGAAAACGGGGCTTACGACGATTTTGGCAATCCCCTGCCCTTTATGACCATTGTGGAGACCGGCGGTTACCGCATCAAGGGTTACATCAACGAGAACAACGCCGGCAGTCTCTATGCGGGTATGGATGTGTTGCTGCGCTCCCGGGTAGACGAGAAGGTATGGCATGGCACAGTCAGCGAGATCGATTGGAACAACCCGGCACAAAACAGCAACAACTACGGTTATATGGACGAGGACACCGCCATGTCCAGCAAGTATCCGTTCTATGTGGCGCTGGAGAACAGCAACGGTCTGCTGCTGGGACAGCACGTGTACATTGAACCGGATTACGGACAGGACGCCGTAGAAGACGCCAACACCATACATATGCCCTCCTGGTATCTCTGCGACGTAGAGGGCAGCCCCTACGTCTGGGCGCAGGGTGGCAACGGTAAGCTGGAAAAGCGAAACGTTACCCTGGGTAACTACGACGAAATGATGGATACCTACGTCATTGAGAGCGGCCTCAGCGCCGACGACTATATTGCCTTCCCCGACGAGACCCTTGTGGCGGGCATGACCTGCGTCACCTATGACGAGGGCAACTTTGCCCAGGGCGGCATGGGTATGGATATGAGCGGCGTCGATATGGGCTATGCGGAAGAGGAGTTCTATGTTCCGGAAGAAGAAATGATGGCGGTGGAGGAAGCGGCATGATTCTGGAGATGCACGGTATCTGCAAGGACTACCCCATGGGCAAATCGGTGAGCCACGTCCTGAAGAATGTGGACCTGACCGTGGATGAGGGGGAGTATCTTGCCATTATGGGACCCTCCGGCAGCGGTAAGAGTACGCTGATGAACCTCATCGGCTGCCTGGATGTGCCTACCACCGGCTCCTATATTCTCAACGGGCGGGACATCACCGCCTGCAACCACAAACAATTAGCAGATATTCGCAACAAGGAGATCGGTTTCGTGTTTCAGCAGTACCATCTGCTGCCCAAGCTGACCGCCGAAGAGAACGTGGCGCTGCCTCTGCTCTACGGCGGCATGAAAAAGGCGGAGCGGCTGGAATTGGCCCGGCAAGCACTGGAAAAGGTGGGGCTTGCGGAGCAGTTTACCCACTACCCCGAGCAGATGTCCGGCGGTCAATGCCAGCGCGTTGCCATCGCCCGGGCCATTGTGGGCAGCCCCAAGCTGCTGCTGGCGGATGAGCCCACCGGTGCATTGGACAGCACAAACGGCGCGGCTTTGATGGAGCTGTTTGCCCAGCTCCATCGGGACGGGGCGACCATTCTCATGATCACCCATGACGTGGGCATCGCCCGACACGCGGAAAAGGTGTATACCATTCGGGACGGCATCCTGACGACGGGAGGCGGCAAAAAATGAACAAGACACTGAAAAAGGTGCTGATCGCCGCCGCTATCGCCGTGGGCTCCGTCGGTCTGGTATGGGGTATTTTGACCCTGGTGCGCTCCGCCAGCCGGGAAGCGGTAAACGTATATGCGGTCAGCGATTTCATGACCACCGACAGCTGGGGCAACACCTCCCAGAGCTCCGGCATGGTGACCACCGACAAATTGCAAAAAGTTTATCTCTCCTCCACCCAGACCATGACGAAGGTCCATGTGGAAGAGGGGCAGAACGTCAAAAAGGGCGACAAGATTTTAGAGTACGATACCTCCCTGTCCTCGCTGGACGTGCAGATGGCGCAGATCCGGTATGAGCGGCAGGAGCTGGCTTTGAAGAACTTGAAGAATGAATTACTTGGTTTGGAAAAGCAGAAGGACACCGCGACGCTGGAGGCGGAAAAGGCTGTACTGGATGCAAAGCTGGAAAAAGCCAGACAGGACGCCAGAGAGCAGGCCGGCAAACCCATCACCGATCCGGTACCGACTGTGCCAGAAGAACAAGACGGCACGCAGGCAAGGCCGTTTTATCAGCTGGGGGCGAAGTTCGATCCCAACAGCGTGACGATGCCGGCCTCCGCCACCGACTGCTATGTTGTGTTGTACACCGAGGTGGACGGTATCGCCGAGAGCTATCAGGGCGTGATTTTGAACCAGGACGGCTCCATCGGTTTCTTTACTCCCGATCCCATTCCCATTCCCGCCGACAGTGCCTCCGCTGATGCGAAGGTGAAGCAACTGCAAAAGGAGCTGGCGGAATTGGAGGAGCTTTTGGCCGAGTCCCACACCAAGCTGGAGCTGCTGGAGCTGCAGCAGGAGATGAAAGAGCGGATCGGGGAGTCTGAGGTAGAGTTGAAGCTTGCCGAACTGGAGCTGCAGCGGAAGAAATCCGAGGTAGAGGACGGCGCGGTTTACAGCACCATTGACGGCATCGTAAAGGTTGTGCGAAATGAGGACGAGGCATTCCAGAACTCCGAAGCCGTGGTGGAGATCTCCGGCGGCGGCGGTTACTACGTCTCCGGCGTCATCAGCGAGCTGGATCTGGGCAATCTCCATATCGGCGACACGGTGCAGATCAACTCCTGGATGACCGGCGCCAGCTGCGAGGGTGAGATCGTCTCCGTGGAGGACTATCCCTCCGAGCAGTACGGCTGGGGCGGCGGCAACACCAATGTGTCCTACTACCCCTTCAAGGCCTTTGTCAGCGAGGACGCTGACCTGCAGGAAAATGACTATGTGGACATTACATACCGCAGCAGCGGAAGCCGCGACTCCTGGTATCTGGAGAATATGTTCCTCCGCACGGAAAACGGCAAGAGCTACGTCTACGTCCGGGGAGAGAACGGCACGCTGGAGCAGCGCTGGGTCACCACAGGCAGCAGTCTGTGGGGCAGCTATACGGAAATTCGCGGCGGCTTGCGTCAGGACGATTACATTGCCTTCCCCTACGGTAAGGACGTGACGGCAGGGGCAAAGACCCAGGAAGCCACTCCCGATCAGCTCTACGGCTACTAAGGAGGGAAATGCGAAATGTTTGAAAATGTATCTCTCGCCTTACAGGGCGTATGGAGCCACAAGCTGCGCTCCTTTTTAACGATGCTGGGCATCATCATCGGCATCGCCGCCATCATCACCATTGTGTCCACCATCAAGGGTACCAACGAACAGATCAAGCAAAACCTGATCGGGCGGGGCAACAACGTGGTGACAGTGAAGCTGATGCAGGACGGCTGGGAAGCGGATCTGTCCTGGTCCGCTCTGCCCCAGGGGGTCTCCCCCATCACCGAGGAAAAACGGGCGGAGCTGGATGAACTGGACGACGTGGTGGAGACCTCCTTGTACAACGTCCGCCAGTGGACCGACGGCGTGTACTTCGGCAACACCTCGTTCAACGGCAACCTCTACGGCATCGACGAGCACTTCCTCTCGGTCAACGACTACCACGTCAACTACGGCCGCGGCTTTGTAGCCGGCGACTTTACGGAGCGGCGCAAGGTGGTACTGGTGGACAGCAAGACCGCCGTCAATCTGTTCAGCGGGGAAAATCCCGTGGGAGCGACCATTGAGATCCAGGGGGAGCCGTTTACGGTGGTGGGCGTGGTATCCCAAAACGTGACCAATTCGCCCGTCATCAACTCCGTGGAGGACTACTGGATGTATGCCGATACCGGCAGCGGTACCATGCTGATCCCCGGCACCTGCTGGGCAAGCGTCTACCGCTACGATGAACCCCAGACCGTGGCAGTCCGCGCTGAGAGTACCGACGCCATGACCACTGCCGGCAACAATGTTGCCAAGGCGTTGAACGAGAGCCAGATCCACTCCGACACCTACTCCTATCAGTCCGACGACCTCTTGCAGCAGGCCAGCAATCTGCAGAGCCTGTCCGAGAGCTCCAACCGACAGCTGATCTGGATCGCCGCCATCTCGCTGGTGGTGGGCGGTATCGGCGTGATGAACATTATGCTGGTGTCCGTGACAGAGCGCACCCGGGAGATCGGGCTGAAGATCGCCATCGGTGCCCAGCAAAAACGGATCTTGTGGCAGTTCCTCACCGAGGCCGCCGTGCTGACCTCTCTGGGCGGCGTGCTGGGTGTGGGCTGCGGCGTGGGCCTTGCCTATATGCTGTCCCGGATCATGGGTACGCCTATGGCCATCAGCGGCAGCGCCTGCCTGATCGCGGTGGTGTTCTCCATGGTCATCGGCATCGTGTTCGGTCTGGCGCCCGCCATGAAGGCCAGCAAATTGAACCCCATCGATGCCCTGCGCTACCAATAAACGAAAAGTCTCCGACACCTGTCGGAGATTTTTTTGGCAAAAATTGTCGGCGGTTGAAATTTGACAAGCAGGGTCTGTTTGTGGTAAACTGTGGACAAGTATTGATTTGGAAAGGAGTACTACTATGGCAGAAGGAAAAAAGGCAGAAGGCCTTATTTATAAAGATCACCCCCTGCGCCGCATCGATAACCTGATCTATTACGGCTCCATGGCGGACAAGTATATCGTCATGCTCCAGATCCTGGAGACCAAAAAAGAGCAGGATATGGAGGTCGCCACCAAGGTCAGCGTGCAGCTGCAGCTCACCGATCCCGACCTGAAATCCCGGGACCGCGTGGTGAAAAAATCCGAGAAAGACAGCCTGTATGCCGCCATGGATGTAGGCTGCATCTGGTTGGAGCGTGCACTATCCGGAAAGTAATGCCCTATGAAACGTAAAATCATACTCGTGTGTGCTGCGCTGGTAATCTCGCTGGTGCTCTGCGGACTGCTGGCAGGCAAGCTCGTCACACCGCCAAATGTGCAGGACGCTTTGGACACCGCCAAGGCTGCCGCTGTCGCAGATCTGCCGAAAGCCGAAACACAGAAAACCGCCGATAGCCTGGCGGAAGAGGAGGCCAAAAAGGCAGAAGAAGAGAAAAAAGCTGCCGAAGAAGCCAAGAAAGCGGAAGAAGCGAGAAAGGCGGAGGAAGCCAAGAAAGCCGAAGAGGCCAAAAAGGCAGAGGAAGCCAAGAAGGCGGAAGATGCCAAGAAAGCAGAGGAAGCCAAGAAGGCCGCTTCCCTGCCCCAGAGCAGCACCTCCGTCAAGGGCTTGGGCATCGTATCCGGTTCGGCTGTCAATGTCCGCAGCGAAGCCAGCACCTCCGGCAGCGTCCTCATGGCATTGAACAAGGGAACCGCCGTGGCCGTCAAGAGTGCCGGCGGCGACTGGTATCAGATCAACTACGACGGCAAGACCGGCTATATAGCTTCGTCCTACGTGACGGTGTACGGCGACGCCAGTGGTCTGGCCGCCTACGGTAAGGTCACCGCAAACGACAGCTTGAACCTGCGAAGCAGCGTGAACGGCAGCATCGTAGCCTCCATCCCCGGCGGCTATTACGTAGATGTGACCGGTTTTTCCGGCGGTTGGTATGCCGTGAGCTATAACGGCAAGAGCGGCTACGTCTCCGGCGACTATCTGGCGCTGGTAAGCGCTAAGGGCACCAACCCCGTAGTGGAAACACCTGTAGCTTCCACGGAGACTGTTACCGTTACCGGTAGCGGTACAGGGGCAGAAATTGCCGCCAAGGCCCAGGAATACGTGGGGTACAGCTATGTCTACGGCGGTGACAGTCCCAGCACGGGATTTGACTGCTCCGGTTTTACCATGTATATCTATGGTCTGTATGGGTACAAGCTCTCTCACGGTGCGTCGTATCAATACGACCAGGGTACCCATATCAGCCAAAGCGAGCTGCAGCCCGGGGATCTGGTGTTCTTCACCCCCAGCGGCGGAGGCAGCTCCATCGGACATGTGGGCATCTATATCGGCAACAGAAACTTTGTTCACGCTTCCACCTACGGCGTGGGCGTGATCATCTCCTCCTTGGACGGCGGCAGCTATCCCAGCCGCTATTACGGTGCCTGCCGGATCTCATATTAAGTAAAAGAACTTCGGAGCATCGCTCCGAAGTTCTTTTACAGTCTGTGAAATCCCACCCGGGAGGGTGGGATTTCTTGTGTTTCTGTCATCGTGGCGTATAGCCGTTCTGATAATCGCCCTCGGTGAAGAACCAGACCTCGTCCACGTCCTCCAGCTCACACAGAGAATTGACGAAACCATACCCCGCTGCGGCGTTATCCTTCAGCATCGCCGCCGCATTCTCAGGAAGGTTGAGATAGCAGATGTCGTTCTCCACCCGCACCGACAGCACGCTGAAGTCCTCCGGCACCAGTGGCAGCAGCTCCCCGCTCTCCGGCCCCTTCAGCAGCGCATCTACGATCACCCCCGCACGGGTCTCGCCCTCATAGAGGGACAGCAGCCGCTCCTCCGGCACCAGCTCACCGCTTTCATTGGGAAAGTAGAGCCGCACCGCCAGTGTCCGCACCACGTCGTCGGTGGAACTGAGCAGCACATCGCTGGCCATAAACCGGTTGGTATCCCGGTAGGCCAGATCCTGCCCCGCCACGGTGATCCGCACCGCATAGATCTCCGGAAGCTGTGTCAGAGAAAGGGTCACGCAGTAATCCGCCAGCGTCAAGTCCATCCCGCTGAGCTGCCCGTAGGCGGCGGAAAAGTCCACAAATACCGTGCTGCCCTTGATCTCACAGCTCAACAGCGTGGTCCCTTTGGGAATTGGGGAACGAAACTCCTTTTCGCCGCACTCTCCCATCAAAAGTGCCAGAATTTCCTCTGCCTGGGCCTGCTTATCTTCCTGCGGCAGATTCTCCCAGCCTATGTTCACGCTGCCGATAGCGTCGCCGCCCCGAGAAATCTCCGGCACTGTGGGATAGTAGAGCTGCAATCTGTCATTCTCGTTCAGGATCTTCTGCGCCACGCCGCAGCCCACCAGCGTCAAGGCCAGCCCAAGGGCGCACAAAAGCGCCGTCCATCTTCTCATGCGTCCTCCCCTCCTTTGGCAAGGGGCAGACGCACGATAAACACCGTGCCGTTCCCGCTCAATCGATGCCTCACCTCGATGCTGCCGCCCCGGTTTTCCACTGTATCCCGCACGATGGACAGCCCCAGACCTGTACCGCCAATGGCGCGGGAGCGCATCTTGTCCACGCGGTAGAACCGCTCGAAGATGTGGGCCATATCCTCGTCGGGAATGCCGATGCCGTTATCCTCTACCCGCAGCACCACCTCTTCGCCCTCCACCGCCACGGTGGTATGTACGAAGCCATCCACGGAGGAATATTTGATGCCGTTTTCCATCAGGTTGTACAAAATCTGGTGCAGATCATCCTCGCTGCCCATCACAGCGGCAATATCGTCGGTCTCATAGCTCACCGTGACGCCCTTGTCCTTGGCCACCACGCCCAGCATACGTACCACCCGCTCCAGTACAGGACTCACCGCCACAATGGCGGCTTTCTCGGTGTTGCCGCTGTCCAACCGTGTCAGCCGCAGCAGATTTTCCGTGATACGGGTCAGCCGTTCCGCCTCTCGTCCGATGTCGGTGACGAACTCCCGGGTGGTAGCCGTGTCCATATCGTTCGTCTGCAAAATACTGTCCGTCAGCAGCCGAATACCGGCCAGCGGTGTCTTCAGCTCATGGCTGGCGTCGGACACGAAGCGCCGGCGGGCATCCTCAGTGGTCTGCAAACGGTCTGTCAGGCTGTTAAACTCCGTGGCGATCTGGGCGATCTCATCGCTGCCTTTTACCGCAGCGCGATGGGTATAGGCGCCCTCCCGCACCTTGCGGATCGCCACCAACAGATTGCTGATCTGTCCGGTCATTACCCGGCTGAGCAGTACGCTCAATCCGGCAACGAACAACGCCACCACAGCGGATATCTTCAGAATATTGGACTGGAAGCTGCGGAACAGCTCCGCCTGCTGGCTGTCGTACTCGTAGGCGTACACCGCCCCCACGATCTGGTTGTGATATACCACCGGCGAAGCCATCCGGCTCAAAAACGCAGTGGAGTCATAGGCGCAGTAAAAGGCGTCGTTGCCCGCCAAAGCCTGCACGATTTCCGTGTAAAAGGCATACAAACCCACGGCACCGCCGCTTTCGCGGGTGTCGTAGAGAATGCGCCCGGCGGTGTCGGTGATCAGGATGCGGCTCACACCGGTCTCCTTCATACCGCCCATCGCCTGGGCCACGTTGTCCTCCGTCAGCTCCTCCAAACCGCTCAAGGCGGATTCCACCACCTTCACCGAGCCTGCCATACCGGTCTCCTTGGACTTGAACACCAGGTTCTGCGATACCAGCAGAGGATAGGTGTTCAACAGGATCAGCACCGCCGCGATAATAAGGATATAACTGATGCCAAACTTAAATTGCAGACTGGTTTTTCCCTTGGAAATAGTAACCAACTCCCCACTTGGTCATGATATGTGTCGGCTCGGCAGGCACCCGCTCCAGTTTCTCCCGCAGTCGGCGGATGTGTACGTCTACCGTCCGATAGTCGCCGGCGTAAGAATAGCCCCACACGATGTCCATCAGGCTCTCCCGGGAGTACACTCTGCCCGGATTTTTCATCAGCAGTTCAATAAGATCGTATTCTTTGGCGGTCAGCTCGATGGCCTGTCCGTCCCGCACGGCCACCCGCTGCCGGGTATCAAGACTCAACTCGCCCACCGTTACGGTCTCCGTATCCGTCTGCTGCTCCGTCTTGGGGCCGGCGCGCTTCAAAAGCGCCCGAATACGGGCCTTCAGCTCCAGAATGTTGAAGGGCTTGGTCACGTAGTCGTCGGCGCCGCAGGCAAAGCCCATCAGCTTGTCCGTGTCCTCGCTGCGTGCCGTCAGCATGATCACCGGCACGTCAGAGAATTCCCGGATCCGCATACACGCCTCCGTGCCGGACAACACCGGCATCATGAGGTCGAGAATAAGGAGATCGAAGTCCTCCTTCTTTGCCAGCTCCACGGCAGCGGCCCCATCATAGGCCACGCTGACCTGATAGCCTTCGTTTTCCAGATTGAATTTGATTCCCTTGACCAGAAGCTGCTCGTCGTCGACCACCAGTATCTTCACTCCGTCACCTCCCAGGTAATACACTCTCTTATGGTTTCCAACGTCTTATTCCCTATGCCCTCCACGTTCATAAGCTCCTCCGCTTCCCGAAAGGCACCGTGTTCTTCCCGATATGTCAGGATCCGCTGCGCCAGGACTTCACCGATCCCCGGCACAGTCTCCAGCTCCTCGGCGTCGGCGGTATTGATATTGACCTTCTCCACCGCCGTTTCCTCTACGGAGCGGCGCAGGATCGTCGTGACCTCATACCCGCCCTCCGGCATTCTCTGCTGCGTCAGGTGCAGCGTGGTCATACCCAGAAAAAATACCACAGCAAGCAACAGCAGCCCAATTTCCGTTTTGGTGATTTTTCCTACCCCTCTCACTGTTGACGAGACGCTCCTTTTGCCCTATAATGAACAAGTAAAATAAACGGTCTTTTTGACTCTTTTTTTATTGTATCAAATCTTGAGGAAAATGTCATTATGAAATTACGCCGAATCGTATCTCTTTTTTTGTTATTGGTCATTTTGTGCGGTCAAACCCTGTTCACCACCGCCTATGCCATCGAGGATATCCACATAGACGCCAAGGCGGCACTGCTGGTAGACGCCGAAACCGGCACCGTTCTCTACGAGCAGAACGCCCACGATGAGCTGCCCCCTGCCAGTCTGACAAAGGTGATGACGGCGCTGCTGGTATTCGATTCCATCAAAGGCGGCAAGCTCCGCCTGGACCAAACCATTACCGCCTCCGCTTCCGCTCTGGTGGGACTACCCTCCGACGGCAGCAATGCTGATCCCGCCATCGTGGCAGGGGAGCAGATGACTGTGGAAGATCTGCTCTACTGTATGCTGGTGGTCTCTGCCAACGAGACCTGCAACATTCTGGGGGAAGCCATCAGCGGCAGTGTCTCCGCCTTTGTGGACGCCATGAACGCCAAGGCGCAAGCTCTGGGTTGTAAGAACACCCATTTTGCCAACACCAACGGTCTGCCCGACAGCCGGCACTACACCTCCGCCTACGACCTCTGGCTTATTACCCAGGCGGCGCTGCAATACGATGAGTTCCGCTATATCTGCTCGGCCACCTGGAAAAATATCGACCCCACCAATAAGTGTGACCACGTCCGGGCCCTACATACCACCAACTCCCTGCTGGACGGTTGGCGCTACGCCGGCTACCAGTACGCCAATGCCACCGGCCTGAAAACCGGCACCACCGAAGCCGCCGGTCACTGCCTGTTGGCGTCGGCCAGCAAGGGCGGCCGCGATCTGGTCAGCGTCATTCTCGGCGCCCAGACCGCGCCGGACGGCAAGGGCGGCACCGATATCATGAGCTTCCGCGAAACCGTCCGTCTGTTTGAGTGGGGCTTTGCCAACTTCACCACCAAAACCGTACTGAGTGCGGACGAGCTGATCCAGGAAGTCCCCGTGGCGTTGAGCAAGGAGACCAATTACGTGGTCGTCCATCCCTCCTATACCGCCACCGCGGTGCTGGCCAATGACGTGGAGCCCGAGTCCATGACCCGCACCGTCCAGCTCTACGCCGATACGGTCAACGCTCCTGTTGCCGCCGGTGATGAGCTGGGCACTATTACCCTGAGCTATAACGGTACCGATTACGCCACCGTCCCCCTGCTGGCCATGAACGATGTCTCCGCCAGCCGTTTCCTCACCGCGAAGTATACTATTGAGATGTTCTTTGCCCGCAAGATCGTCAAGATCGTCCTGCTCGCTTTGATCCTGTTCATCATCGCCATTGTCCTGTGGTGGAAATTCCGCCGCCCCAAGCGCCGTTACGGCCGCAGCAAGAACAAACGCTACCGCCGCAGCAGCTATCACGGCAGAAGAAGACGCTGACGCCATGCAGATCCTCTATGAAGACAAATTCCTCGTCATTGCCGTCAAACCCGTGGGCGTATTGAGCGAGGACACCCCGGATGCTCCCTGTATGCCCCGGCTCCTGCGGGAGCACTACCGCTCTCAGGGCCAGAGCGATTTTATCGCCACCGTCCACCGTCTGGATAAGGTGGTGGGCGGCGTCATGCTCTTCTCCCGATGCAAGGAGATCACCGGCAAGCTCACCGCTCTGGTCAGCGAACACCGCCTCACCAAGGAATACCTGGCCGTCCTCCGCGGTCACCCGGAAAAGCCGGCCGACACCCTCACCGATCTCCTGTTCCGTGACAGCCGCGTGAATAAGAGCTTCGTGGTGGATCGAATGCGTAAGGGTGTGCGGGAGGCCAAACTGGAATACCGCGAATTAGCCCGCACCGATGACCTTTCTCTGGTCCGCGTCAGGCTCCATACCGGCAGGACGCACCAGATCCGGGTCCAGTTCTCCCATCGCCACCTGCCCCTGCTGGGCGATATCCGCTACGGCAGTAAGGCTACCTGCTCCACTGCCCTGTGGTCCTACCACCTGGCGTTCACCCACCCCGTCACCGGCAAGGAAGTGGACGTCACCTGTCCCCCTCCTGCCGACTACCCCTGGAATTTATTTCCCGCAGAGCCTTGACCCCCTCATTCTTCCCTTTTCACGAAAAAATGACACCCATTTCAGGTGTCATTCTTTCTTTTCGCCTGTTCCAATGCGATGGCCAGCTGATCAGGGCACGACGTCTGCTTAAAACCGCACTTGATGCCCTGCATCCTCTCAATGGCCTCGTCCACGTTCATGCCCCGCACCAGATTGGTGATGCCCTGCAAATTTCCGCTGCATCCGCCCTCAATTTTTACATCACGGATGATGTCGTTTTCCACGTCCACGGTCATCTTACGGGAGCAGGTCCCCCGCGGTGTATAGGTATATACCATAAAATACTCCTTTTGTTACTTTTTATCGTTACTTTTGTACCTTTATACTTCCCATATGTTACCGCAATTATCCCCGATTATCAACCACCACAGGCAGGATCACCACGTCGACTTGCCGCAAAAAAGCGTACTCAATGGTGTTCCGAGTTCCCCCGCTCTGCCCGTCGTGTACGGCGATCAAAAGGCTGGCATGATCCACCATATAGCGGTTCCTGCGCTGCATACACCCCAAGGTATAGTGGTTTTGCACCACCGTCTCGTAGTCACAGCGCTCCACCAGATCCCGGTATCTCTCCCGGTCCTCCTCGCTCCATTTATCCGCCTGCTCCGGGCACGGGATCGCCGCCTCCACCGTCACCTCCTGGTGCCTTGCCCGCAGCGCCATCACCTCCTCGCAGAAGTAGCTGTCGCACCCCTGGGCCATGCCGCAGATAAAATGCCGGAAACCGTTGATATAAGCCGTTTCCACGGCTTCGTGAATGCGCTCTTTCAAGGCCATACAGCGCTCGTCATACTCATTTTCTCCCCAGGGTAATTTGGCATTTCTGTGCCCCGTAAAGCAGCAGCTCACCTGCTTTGCCCGCATAATGTTTCACCTCGACTTTTTTATATTATAGAACAAAAATTCGAGTTTGTAAAGAGAAAAAATGCCCCTTGCAATTTCGCGAAAAAGCGTATATTATAAGAATAACACAACTGGATCATTTGTCTTCGGGGCGGGGCGCAATTCCCCACCGGCGGTACAGTCCGCGAGCGGTTTTTCCGCAGGAATCGGTGCAATTCCGATACCGACAGTTACAGTCTGGATGAGAGAAGGCGTGTACGGCATTTTACAATGCTTCTTTTTGATGCGTGCACCTTGGAAGACAATTCCAAGGTGTATTCTATCAAAAAGAGGTATTTTTTATGACAAATCAGCGCAAAACCCATCATCTCGCCGTGGCCGCCATGCTGACCGCTATCGCCTTTGTTCTCCAATTTATCGAGTTCTCCATCCCCCTGATGCCGGCCTTTGTCAAGCTGGACATCTCCGACCTGCCCGCCCTGCTGGGGACATTTGCTCTCGGCCCGGTGTACGGCGTTGCTATCGAGCTGGTAAAGAACATCATTCACCTGCCTTTCGGCACCTCTGCCGGTGTAGGCGAGCTGGCCAACTTCCTGCTGGGTGCGGTGTTTGTTCTGGCAGCCGGTCTGTTCTATAAGCGCCACAAGAGCCGCAAAACCGCATTGGTAGGCTCCATCGTAGGTGCCATTGCCATGGCATTCATCTGTCTGCCGCTGAACTATTTTCTGATTTATCCCGCTTATGCGGCCGTCTACGGCTGGCCGCTGGAGGCCATTATCGGCGCATATCAGGAGATTCTGGGCGGCATCGCCCAAGTCCCCACCCAGAACGCCCTGTTCAACTGCCTTCTGGTATTCAACGTGCCGTTCACCTTGTTTAAGGGTCTGCTGGACGTGTTGATTTGTTTCTTTATCTATAAGCCTCTCTCTCCCCTGCTGCACAAATAATTTTTTCAGCCGTCTTTGTTGCCGAAAGACGGCTTTTCATTTGAAATCGGGTATGCTACAATAAAGAAAAAAGGAGACTAACTATTAAAAGTCAAGACCCCAAAGAGGAATTCTCTGTAAACT
>R20__coassemble_1023_pt1 | contig 17510 bp, 15 predicted proteins | sample R20__metabat2_high_PE_008 | metagenome-assembled genome bin R20 | reverse complement strand
TCTGCCTCAGCGCCGACGTGACGGCGGCGTATGATCCCAACTTTGCCGAGGTGTTCGAGAAGAAGAACGCCGCCTATCTCAACCACGGTATCGGCTTTTGCAAGTATACCGGTGCCCGAGGCAAATCCGGCGCCAGCGATGCCAGCGCCGAGACCGTGGCCTACGTCCGCCGGGTGATGGACGATGCCGCCGTGATCTGGCAGATCGCGGAGCTGGGCAAGGTGGACATCGGCGGCGGCGGCACGGTGGCTCAGTACATGGCCAACCGCAACATCGCCACCTTGGACGCCGGCGTGCCGGTTTTGAGTATGCACGCCCCCTTTGAGGTGGTGTCCAAGCTGGACTGCTACATGACCTACAAGGGCTGCAAGGCAATCTTTGAAGTGAAATAAAAAATCGGAGCGCGAGCTCCGATTTTTTATCCCATTTCTTTTGCCGCCGCATTGGCGTTGGTGCAGAAGGTCTCCACCTCCAACGCCACGTCTGCCCCGCCGCCCAGACGCCGCAGCAATTCGTACCATTCGGTGCGGGCAACGGCGAAGCCGGGGGTATAGAGGTCATAGCTGCCCATCATCGGCATGAAAGCGGAGAACTCGTCCTCTGCCGCGCCGTTATAGTGTCGCACACCATAGTGCCCGCAGAGCTTGACCAGCTTGCCGTATTCGGTGTCCTTATCAGTGAGATAGGTGAGCAGTGCCTTTGCCGTTTCCATCTTGTCCCCATCACCATTATCAAAGCAGGAGAAGCCCCAGACCTCCCCCGGCATACGAGCATCACCCTCTGGGGCGGGATAGGCCATGGAAAAGGCGGTGAATTTTTCGGGCAATTCGCTCTCGGAGCTCCAATACAGGCTCATGGCCAGTTGCTCCTGAGAAAAGAGAATATTTTGGTCCTGGGCTACGATGTTCTCGTCGAATATTACCCCCGCCTGCTTTTGCAGCGCAGTGAGGGCGTTGATGTTCTCCTCGCTGTCCAGAGTATAACGGTTGTGACTGTCGTCGGTAAAGCTGCCGCCATAGAGGTTGGTCACCAGTGCCCGGGTCCCCTCATCACCGTTCTGTCCGCCGCAATACAGGGCGACCACGTCCGGCGCCTGATCCAGCTTTTTCAGAGCCTTAACAGCCTTGAAGAAGTTTTCGGTGGTCCAGCTGTGGCTTTCCTCATCGATATACTGCAGAGCGTCGGCGTCCCGGAACATCTCATAGTTGATGGCCATGCACGTTACATCCATCACCACAGGCAGCGCATAGAAAAGCCCCTCGCTGTCGATACAGGCGTCTTTTACTGTTGGATAGACGTCGCTTCTGCACAGCTCACCCAGGTCTATGGCGGCAGCGCCACGGCGCTGTGCGTGCTGCAGTTGACTCAGACTACCCAGCAGCAGATCGGGACATTCCCCACATTCAATGGCAGCGCTGATGTCGCTGTCCGCAGTCTCTTCTTCCAGATAATTCACATCCACCGTTATGTCGGGGTTGGTATCGGTAAAGTCGTGCAGCAGCATATCAACTGCCGTTTCCCTGTCCCAATTTCCCATGGGATAGACCCAAAGTGACAAAATGCCGGGCGCATCGTCCGCAAGGGTCACCTCCGTCTGCGTTTCAGCGCAGCCGGCTGTGGTAATCAGCAGTGCAAGCAGCAAAATGAGTGATAGCATTCGTTTTATACCCATAGATTTCTCCAATCATCGTTTATTAAAAAAATTCCCAATTAGTATAGCACAATTTCACCCCCCTGTCACGAAAAATCTGTATGAAAAACAGCTTCCTTGCACAAGCTACTCCAAAAGGGGAGGGATACTATGTATCGAAACGACGAGCACGAGGAAAATAAGGAGACACCGCAGCAGCAGATCGTGGAGATGGGGAGCACTGTGGTCAAAAATACCCGAGGCACCATACACTGCCTGACGATTATCGGGCAGATTGAGGGGCATATGCTCCTGTCCAACACCACTAAAACCACCAAATACGAGCACGTCATGCCGCTTATCGCATCCATTGAAGCCTCGGAGGAGGTGGACGGACTTTTGTTGCTGCTCAATACCGTGGGCGGTGATATTGAGGCGGGATTGGGTATTGCCGAGTTGGTATCGGGCATGAAAAAACCCACGGCGACGCTGGTGCTGGGCGGCAGTCATTCCATCGGCGTCCCTCTGGCAGTTTCCGCTAAACATACCTTTATTGTACCCAGCGCCAGCATGACCATACACCCCGTTCGTATGTCCGGTACGGTCATCGCTGCACCGGCGACCTACCACTACTTTGAGCGGATGCAGGAGCGGATCGTCGACTTTGTGGCCCGCAATTCCCGCATCAGCGCCGAAAAATTCCGGGAGCTGATGCTCTCGGTAGGCGATATGGCAAACGATGTGGGCAGCGTGATCTACGGCAAGGAGGCGGTGGCACTGGGCATTATTGAGCGCATCGGCGGCCTGTCCGACGCCATGGAGAGCCTTTACCGCCAAATTGAGGAAAACGATTGAAATGGAATAGAAAAAGAGGTATAATCCTGTCCGTAAAGTTTGCCTGATATCCAAGATAGAGAGAGGGTATTTTTATGACTTATCCGGAAATTATGGCGGCAGCACGGGAGTGCAACGGACCGTATTGCAAGGGCTGTGAGGTCTGTAACGGTTTGGGCTGCCGCAGCACTATTCCCGGTCCCGGTGCCAAGGGAAATGGGACAGGTTTTATTCGCAACTATCAGAAGTGGCAGGAACTGTGCCTGAATATGGATACCATCTGCGAGAATAAGCCGGTGGACACGTCCTTTGATTTTTTCGGCACCAAGCTGTGCCTGCCCGTTTTTGCTGCACCGGTAGGCGCCATGAAGCTGCACTACGGCGACAAGTACGATGACCTTACCTATAATGACATTCTGGTGCCTGCCTGTGCCGCAGCGGGAATTGCCGCCTTTACCGGCGACGGTACCGATCCCAAGGTGATGGACGGTGCCCTGAAAGCCATCAGCTGCAGTCGTGGTGTGCCTACTGTCAAGCCCTGGAATCGGGATACGGTGCTTGCCAAGCTGGATGCTGCGAAAAAAGCCGCTCCTATGGCCATCGCCATGGATATCGACGCGGCTGGTCTGCCGTTTTTGAAGAATATGACGCCCCCGGCCGGGAGCAAAACGGTGGCAGAGCTGCGGGAGATCATTGCTTATGCGGCAGCGCCCTTTATCATCAAGGGCATTATGACCGTCCGCGGGGCGGAGAAAGCGCTGGAAGCGGGGGCCAAAGCCATCGTGGTCAGCAATCACGGCGGTCGTGTGCTGGACAACTGCCCCGCCACCGCCGAGGTGCTGCCCGAGATCGCGGCAGCGGTAGGCGGCAAGCTGATAATTTTGGTGGACGGCGGCATCCGCACGGGAACCGACGTGTTCAAGGCGCTGGCCCTGGGCGCTGATGCGGTACTGATCGGTCGCCCGTTCGTGAACATGGTTTATGGCGGCGGCGCAGAGGGCGTTTCCGCCTATGTGGAAAAGCTGAAAGGGGAGCTGAGCGATACGATGGCCATGTGCGGCGCTCATTCTCTCGGAGAGATCACCCGGGAAATGGTGCGCTGAAAACAATGATTCTTTGATCAAACATATGCGGCATCTGCACGTTGCAGAAAGCCGCATATTTTTCTTTTTTTGCTTGAAAAGCCACGATTTCCCTGCTATACTATCATAGATTAAGTATGAGCGCATAACGAGGTGAATCTATGTATCTCAAGCAACTGGAAATCCAGGGTTTCAAGAGCTTTCCGGAAAAGACGGTGCTGAATTTCGGCGAGGATATCACCGCCATCGTTGGCCCAAACGGCTCCGGTAAATCCAACATCTCCGATGCCATCCGCTGGGTCATGGGCGAGCAGAACTCCCGCCAGCTCCGCGGCGGCAAGATGGAGGACGTGATCTTTGGCGGGACGGAAAAGCGGAACCAGATGGGCTTTGCTCAGGTCACGCTGGTCATCGACAACACCGAGCATATTTTCCCCGGCAGGGAGGAGAGCGAGGTCGCCGTGACCCGCCGTTATTACCGCAGCGGGGAGAGCGAATACTACATCAACAAACAGTCTGTGCGCCTCAAGGACGTGAACGAGCTGTTCATGGATACCGGCATGGGCCGCGAGGGCTACTCCATCATCGGTCAGGGCAAGATTGATGAGATCCTGTCCGTCAAATCCGGTGAGCGCCGTGAGATCTTTGAGGAGGCGGCAGGTATCTCCAAGTTTCGCCACCGCAAGGAGGAGTCGGAGCGCAAGCTGGAGCGCACCGAGGAGAACCTGGTTCGTATCAACGATAAAATCGCTGAGCTGGAGCTGCAGGTAGAGCCTTTGCGTAAACAGTCTGAGGTAGCCAAAAAGTATCTGGTGCTGCGTGATGAACTGCGTGTACTGGAGATCAGCGTGTGGCTGGAAAATCTGCAAAGCCTCAAAACTGCCAAGATCAAGCTGGAGACCGACGTGGAAACTGCCCGTGCTGATAAAGAACGTGCCGAGTCCGCTCTGAATGACAGTTATAATGAAGCGGAAGCCCTGGGCGAACAGGTACGCCAGAACGACATGGCGGCTGAGGCGCTTCGCACGGAGATGTCCGGCTTCGATGGCGAGATCGCCCAGCAGGAAAACGCTATGGCGGTCCTGCAGAACACCGTGGCCCATAACAACGAAAACATGGAGCGTATCCGCGCCGAGCTCTCTGCCACAGACAGCCGTAAGGGCAGCCTGCAAGCCCAGACGGACGAACTCCTTGCCCGTATTGATACCATTGACGCCGAGAGCGGGGAACTGGAAACGCAGGTCAACGCCCTGTTGGAGGAGACCCGTGCCATGACGGAGAGCGCCGCCGGCGCCGCCAAGAGCGCAGAGAATCTCCGCGCCGAAGAAGCACTGGCTTTGGCGGAAGCCGCAGATCATCGCGCAAAGCTCAGCGCCCTGCAATCCGGTATCCGTGAGGTGACGGAGCGCCGGGAGACCATGGAGCGGGATTTGGCCGAAGCCAGAGAAAAGCTGGCACAGGGCGAAAAGGAGTCCCGGGAAAACCGTAAACTTCTCAATGATGCCAAAGAGGAGGCCGAGGCGGTTTCCAATATCATAAACGGTCACAGCATGAAGATGGCGTCGCGCCGCAAAAAAGCGGAGGACGCCGCGGCGCAGAAGCTGCAGCTTACCATGGACGTAGGGACACTGGAAAACCGCATCCGTCTGCTGACGGAGATGGAAAAGGAGTACGAGGGCTTTTCCAAGGCGGTCAAGGTCTGTATGCAGGCGGCGGAAAAGAACGCCCTGCGGGGCATTCGCGGCCCGGTGGCCAGCCTGATGAAGACCAAGGACAAATATACCGTAGCCCTGGAGATCGCTCTGGGCGCAGGTCTGCAAAATATCGTGGTGGACCGGGAGGAGGACGCCAAGTCCGCCATCCACTTCCTGAAAAATCGAGACGGTGGCAGAGCCACATTCCTGCCCATGACCGCCATCCACGGCGACATTCTCCGGGAGAACGTGCAAAACGAGACCGGTTTCGTGGGTATTGCTGCGAATTTGGTGGAATATGACAGGCAGTATGACGGCATTTTTAAGAACCTGTTGGGTCGTACCGTGGTGGTGGAGGACATCGACTGCGGGATCGCCATGGCGCGAAAGTTCCGCAACAGCTTCCGCATTGTGACCCTGGACGGTCAGGTGCTGAACAAGGGCGGCTCCATGACCGGTGGCTCGGTGAGCCGCAGTGCCGGTGTGCTGAGCCGTGCCAACGAGTTGACAAAGCTGGCCGATCAGTTGACAAGCGTACAGGAAAAGCTGGCAGCGTCCATTGCCGCCGCAGATGAGGCCAAGCGAGAGCTGGATAAGGCCCAGTACGAGCTGGACGTGGCCAAGGAGCAGCAGCGCAAGGCCGAGGACGGTGTCCTGCTCTATCAGGGCAAGCAGGATCACTACGATATTCTGACCGACACCCTGCGCCGGAGCTGTGAGGATATGGAGGCGGATCTCGCCGCCATCGCCGTGCGACTCAAGACCGATACCGAGAGCTGTGAAATTGCCGAAAAAGCCATTATTGATGCAGAGTGTAAGGCAAACGAGCTTCACACCCGTGCCATAGAGAGCCAGTCCGGTCAGTCCGAGGCGCTGGAAAAAACCAACGCCATCGCCGAGCGTCTGAGCGAGCGCAAGTCTCGTCAGGCGGCACTTCAGACCGAGCGGGAGGAAAAGCTCCGCAGCATCGAGGACCTGAAGCGGCTGCAGGCCGAGATGGTCACCGACCGGGAAGGCCGCGAAGCCCTCATTGCCGAGTACGAGGCGAAGAATGCCGCCGCAGCGCAGGAGCTTGCCGACCATCAAACTCAGGCAGACGACCTGCGGAATCAGAGTGCGAAACTGCGCCAAAAGCTCGCTGACCTCTCCGATGCCAAGCTGCAGCTGGAAGCCCAGCGTGACGCCAAGACCCGGTTGAGCCGCGAGTGCAACGATACCCTCATCGCCACCTCCCAGGAGGTGAGCCGTCTGGAGCAGAAGCTGGAGACTACCGCCCTGCAGGAGAGCCAGATTTTGGACAAGCTGTGGGAGAACTACGAGCTGAGCCATTCCGATGCCGAGCAGCAGCGCATTGAGCTGGAGAGCGTCCCCAAGGCCACCCGCCGCATCGCGGAGCTCAATCGGGAGATCAAGGGTCTGGGTACCCCCAATATCGGCGCCATCGAGGAATTCGAGCGCGTCAATACCCGCTATACATACCTCTCCGAGCAGCGCACCGACGTGGAAAAGGCGAAAGAGGAGCTGCAGGGCGTCATTGACCAGATCATCCGTCAGATGACGGAGATCTTTGCCCAGCAGTTCAAGCTGCTCAACGAGAGCTTCCAGCAGACGTTTTTGGAGCTCTTCGGCGGCGGCAAGGCACAGCTGGAACTGGAGGACGAGAACGATATTCTCGGCTGCGGCATCGAGATCAAGGTGCAGCCACCCGGCAAGCAGCTCAAGACCATCACCCTGCTCTCCGGCGGTGAAAAGGCGTTCGTTGCCATCGCGCTGTACTTCGCCATTTTGAAGGTCCACCCCACGCCGTTCTGCGTGATGGATGAGATCGAGGCGGCGCTGGACGAGGCCAACGTGGTGCGCTACGCCCGCTATATGCGCCGTATCGCCGGCAAGACCCAGTTCATCGTCATCACCCACCGCCGGGGTACCATGGAGGAGGCGGATATCCTCTACGGCGTCACCATGCAGGAGCGGGGCGTCAGCCGGATCTTGACCATCAACATGAACGACATGGCGAAAGAACTGAACATCAAGTAAGGAGCATTCCAAATGGGATTTTTCGATAAGCTGAAAAAGTCGTGGCTGGATAACGTGATCTGGGAGAAGATGGACGACGAGTTTTACGACGACCTCACCGACGCCCTCATCATGGCGGACGTGGGCATGACGTTGTCCCAGGATATTGTCAAGGAGCTGCAAAATGTGGCCTATGCCAAAAAACTCCGCACCGAGGAGGACATCAAAAACGCCCTCCGGGACGTGCTGGCGCAAAAGCTGGAAGTAGGAGATCTGTCCCTCGATCTGAGCCGTAAGCCCGCCGTGGTGCTGTTTATCGGCGTCAACGGCGTGGGAAAGACCACCTCTATCGGCAAGATCGCCCACAGTCTCAAGCAGCAGGGCAAGAAAGTCCTCCTCTGTGCCGGTGACACCTTCCGCGCTGCGGCAGCCGATCAGTTGGAGATATGGGCGAACCGCGCCGGCGTGGATATTGTCCGGCAAAGCGAGGGTGCCGATCCCGGTGCTGTTCTGTTTGATGCGCTTCAGTCTGCCAAGGCGAAGAACGTGGACGTGGTGCTGTGCGATACGGCAGGCCGTCTGCACAACAAGCAGAATTTGATGAACGAGCTGGCCAAGATGCGGAAGATCATCGACCGGGAATGCCCGGACAGCAGCGTGGAGACCCTATTGGTGCTGGACGCCACCACCGGACAGAACGGCCTGACCCAGGCGAAGCTCTTTAAGGAGACCGCCGGCCTTACCGGCATCGTGCTGACCAAGCTGGACGGCACTGCCAAGGGCGGCATCGTATTCGCCATCGCCAGGGAACTGGGCGTACCCGTCAAGTTTGCCGGCATGGGCGAGGGCATCGAGGATATGAAGCCCTTTGACGCCCGGGAGTTCACCGGCGCATTGATTTGACCGTAGGGGTCGGCGGCCTCGACGACCCGTCGTATAGGTGTTTTGCATCTTTTGTAGGGGCGACCCTTGCGGTCGCCCGAAAGGAGACTATCATGACAAGAGCAGACGGAAGAAAATGGAACGAGCTGCGCCCTGTTACCATCACCCCCAACTTTACCAGATTTGCCGAGGGCAGCGTCCTGATCCAATGCGGCGATACCATGGTACTGTGCAACGCCTCGGTGGAGGAGAAGACCCCGCCCCATGTACGTCCCGGTCACGGCTGGGTGACAGCGGAATACTCCATGCTGCCCCGTGCCAATCGGGAGCGCTCCCGCCGGGATGTGGACAAGCTGAAGCTCTCCGGCCGGAGTGCGGAAATCCAGCGGCTCATTGGCCGCAGTCTCCGAGCCGCCGTGGACCTGAAACGCCTGGGCGAGCGCACCATCACCATCGACTGCGATGTCTTGCAGGGTGACGGCGGTACCCGTACCGCGTCGGTCACCGGTGGCTTTATCGCCCTGGCTCTTGCCTGTCAGAAATTGATGGACGAGGGCTATATCGGCAGAAATCCTATTGTCCACTACATCTCCGGCATCAGCGCCGGCATTGTGGACAATGATCTGCTGTTGGATTTGCAGTACAGTGAGGACAGCCGGGCGCAGGTGGATCTGAACTGCATCATGAACGAACGGGGCGAGATCATCGAATTGCAGGGTACCGGCGAGGGTCGTGCCTTTACCGCCCGGGAGCAGCAGGATCTGGTGGAGCTGTGCCTCAAGGGCAACCGGGAGCTGATCCGCAAGCAGAAGGATATTTTAGGGGAGATCATCTGATGAAATTTGTATTGGCGTCCCATAACAAGGGAAAGCTCAAGGAGATGCAGTCCATTCTGGGCGAATTGGGCGTTGAGGTGGTCTTGCAGTCTGATGTGGGACTGGACTTAGAATCGGAGGAGACCGGCGAGACCTTTCTGGAAAACGCCGCCATCAAGGCAACAGCCGTGATGGAAGCCAGCGGTCTGCCCGCCATCGCCGATGACAGCGGCTTGTGCGTCGATTGGCTCAACGGCGGCCCCGGTGTGTATTCCGCCCGGTTCGGCGGCTTTGATAACGACGCCCAGCGCAACGCTCTGCTTCTCGAAATGATGCGGGGCTGCACGGACCGCAGCGCCCAGTTCCACAGCGCCATCGTCTGTGCATTCCCCAATGGCGATACTGTTACCGCCGAGGGCGACTGCCCGGGCACCATCGCCTTTGCCCCCAGAGGGGAGAACGGCTTCGGCTATGATCCCCTGTTTTTCGTCCCCTCTCTGCGTAAGACCTTCGCCATGCTGACGCCGGAGGAGAAGAACGCCATTTCCCACCGAGGCAATGCTCTGCGTGCCTTTGCGGCGGAATTGAAGAAATATTTGGAGAAATAAACCTATGGAACTGACAAGCAAACAGCGCGCACAGCTGCGCGGCATCGCCTCCACCATGGAGACCATCCTGATCGTGGGAAAGGACGGCATCGGCGAAAACCTCATCAAGCAGGCTGATGACGCCCTGGAAGCCCGGGAACTCATCAAGGGCAAGGTGCTGGAAAACAGTCTGCTGACCGCCCGGGAAGCCGCGGAGGAGCTGGCTCCCATCACTCGCAGCGAGGTGGTGCAGGTCATCGGCAGCAAGTTTGTCCTCTACCGCCGGCAGCCCCAGAAGGACAAGCGGAAAATAGAATTGGTGAAGGCGAAAAAGGCATGAAGATCGGCATTTACGGCGGGACGTTCAACCCGCCTCACAACGGACATATCACCGCGGCACAGGCGGCGGTAAAGCGGTTGGGACTGGAGAAACTGCTCCTGATCCCCGACAAGATCCCGCCCCATAAGGAATTGCCGACGGGTAGCGCCAACGAGCAGCAGCGCTACGAGATGACCGTATTAGCCTCGGCAAAGCTGGGCAAACTGGCGGAAGTGACAGATATGGAATTGCGCCGTCCGGGCAAGAGCTATACCAGCGACACCCTGCGTGAGCTTCGGGAAAAATACCCCGATGACGAGCTGTATCTGCTAATGGGCAGCGATATGTTCCTCTCGTTCCAGTTCTGGCATGAGCCGGAGGCGATCTGTTCCCTGGCCCATCTGGCGGCGTTCAGCCGTTTAAAGGAGGGAGAAGCGGAAATCTTTGCCGCCCAAAAGCGGACATTGGAGCAGAAGTACGGGGCCAGAGTGGACATCATCGTAAACGAAAATGTCATCGAACTGTCATCCACTGACGTGCGGGAGGCTCTGAAAGATGGCAAGGGAAAAGGCTTAACACCTATGGCGGTATATGGGTATATTCAGAGAGAACAGCTCTACGGTATCCATACTGATCTGACACAACTGACGCCGGATGAACTCCGGCCGATTGCTTTGAGCTATTTGAAACCCAAGCGGATGCCCCATGTGCTGGGTACGGAGCAAGAGGCGGTGAAGCTGGCGCGGATGTACGGCGTGGACGAGACCAAAGCCCGTGTGGCAGCACTGCTCCATGACTGCACCAAAAAGCTGGAGATGGATGAACAACTGGAGCTGTGCAAAGAATACGGTATCGAGTTGGACGAGCTGGAGCAAAAGGCCCTGAAGCTGCTGCACAGCCGCACAGGTGCGGAGCTGGCCCGACGGGTGTTCGGCGTGGACGACGAGGTGTACGACGCGATCCGCTGGCACACCACAGGGCGGGCGAATATGACGAAGCTGGAGAAGATTCTGTATCTGGCAGATTATATCGAGCCCAGCCGAGATTTTGACGATGTAGAGCCGCTGCGAAAGGTGGTTTACGAGGACTTGGATAAGGGATTATTACTGGGGTTGCAGATGACTGTGGACGAGATGGAGACTATGGGCAATCCGGTACATTACCATACATTGGACGCAAGAAATTACCTGATAGAAATGGGGGTTACCTTATGAAAGAACCGAAAGAACTGGCTTTGCTGGCCGCAAGAGCATTGAGCGACAAAAAGGGCAAGGAGATCCAGGTGCTGGAGATCGCCGATCTGACCACTCTGGCGGACTATTTTGTCATCGCTACCAGCTCCAGCAACACCCAGATCAACGCGCTGATCGACAACGTGGAGAAGGTGTTGACCGAGGAGGCGGGCGAGGAGCCGCTGCACCGGGAGGGCTACCGCGGCGGTACCTGGGTGCTGCTGGATTACGGCTGCATCGCGGTCCACGTTTTCAACGCCGAAGCACGGGAATTCTACGGTTTGGAACGACTGTGGAGAGATGCAAAAAACGTGGATTTAGCGGGAATTATTGACGAAAATGACGTCAGAAAGTTAAGCATTTTGGAATAATTAAATTTTTTGAAAAAGGACCCTCCGGACATAAATCCGGAGGGTTTTGCATATCCTAATGACGGTGATGCATATGAAGAAAGGAAACTGGAAAACGTATTTATTCTGGATCGTACTGACCGAAGCGGTGGGAGGCTTGTCGGCGCTGCTGACGCGAAAGGGAATGGAGCTCTATAATGCGACCGTTGTCAAGCCCCCTCTGTCGCCCCCCATGATCCTGTTTCCCATCGTATGGGCGATCCTCTATGCGCTGATGGGAATAGCTGTTGCCAGAACACAGCTGAAAGGGGAAAGCGCTTTACAGGAAAAGAGCCTACTGATCTATATTTTACAGCTGGGATTTAACTTTTGCTGGAGTATTTTCTTCTTTAATCTGCAAAAATTCGGGTTTGCGTTTCTGTGGCTGATGGTACTGTGGGGACTCATTATCTGGATGATCCTGACATTTCGTAAGGTGGATAAACCGGCAGCCTGGCTATTGGTTCCATACCTTCTTTGGGTGACCTTTGCCGCCTATCTGAACGCCGGGGTCTATGTGCTGAATTAAGGCAATTATAGGAAGAAAAAAAGGAAAAAAGGAACGCGGAAAAGGAAGAAAAGGAACATTTTACAGGGTGCTGCCCCGGGTCATGATTGCCTGCCACAAAATCGGACCCACCGCACCGGTTTGTTCCAGGCCCAACTGACGCTGCATGGCCAGGACAGCAGCCTGGGTCGCCGGTCCGTAAACCCCGTCTACTTCGATGAGGGGAATGGACGGATCGGACTGGGCGATGCGGCGCAGGCTTTGCTGGAGCTGTCGGACGCTTTCGCCCCGGTCGCCCACCACCAGATAGCGGCCGGGATAGATTTGATTCAAATACTGCTGATATTGCACAGGGAGGTTGTTGACCACCTGTGCATAATTGTCTTGCAGGGCGTTCCAGGTGTCCCGTCCTACGATGCCGTCGATGGGCAGGCCGGCATAGGACTGGAAGGCATAGACCGCATCCCGGGTGGCATCGTCAAAGACGCCGGTAACCTGGATCGGGGGAAGCTGGGGCAGGAAAAAACCGAGGAAGGCCAGATAGTACTGCACCACGTCTACGCCCACACCGCTGTCACCATAGCGCAGGACTTCGGGAAAGACACGCTGGGCTTCTGAGAGGGAGAGTCCCTCGCTGGCAAGGTCGCTGAGTTGCTTGACGCCTGCCCAGACCTGCTTGATACGATACCAGGTGGCTTTGCCCACGATGCCGTCCACCGCCAGATTGAAGATCCCCTGAAAGGCGCGGACGGCATTTTCCGTAGCCTGATCGAAAATGCCGCTGGTGGGAGAGAGGGGAATGGCGGGATAGTTGATGGCAATGCGGTTGAGCTGGCGCTGAATGGTGCGGACATCCTCACCGGCATCGCCGCGGCGGAGCGGTCTGCCCGGATAGGAGGGAGTATTGCCGCCCACCGGGGCATTATAGACAATGTCGATATTGTTGCCGTAGTAGTACTGCAAGATCTCATAGGGGGTAAGACCTCGTTCAGCGAGGGTGACGCTGCCCCACTGGGACAGGCCGTTGCACTGGGTGCGGACGCCGTCACAGAATGCGGCGAACAGGGGCTCAATATTGCCTTGCCGGACAATGTAGTTGTTGAAGATCTCGTCGGTAATGCGGCTGATATTTTCAAAGATGTCGCCGCCGGGCACATAGGACTGATCGTACTGGGTGGTGTTGGTGACATCAAAGTCATAACCGCGGCTGCGGTAGTACTCGGTGTAAACCCGGTTGAGGGTGTAGGAGATCTGGGCGAGAATATTGGCGCGGATGGCGCTCTCGGGCCAGGTGGGGTAGATCTCGTGGGAGGCCACATTTTTGATATAGTCCGCAAAGGGGACGGTGACATTGGGCGCCGCCTGATCGGGGCGTCCCAAATGCACGGTAACGTATTGGGGAATGACGGGGGTGACTGGCATGAAAAACGCTCCTTTCAGGTCATGATAGGCTGGAGAGAGGCGGGGAAAATGGTTTCCACACCGTCATAGATCACCACGCGTTTGTCGGTCAGCGGGCGGTAGCCGGGATGGGTGACGGTGACGGTATAGAGAGTGCCGCTATTTGATGCGGTCTCCTCCCGCTGGGAGGCGCTGCGGGGTTTTGCCGGCAGGACCAGATCATCGACAATACCGCTTTGGTTGGTTTTACGGCGGTAGATGGGCAGGGTGGTGCCGTCAATGACGGCGGAGACCTCCACCACGGCGTCCTTGATGGGGAATGCGGCATCGGCGGTACTGGCCTGGATACGCATGGTACCGCGGCCGGGGTGGGAGGCGAGAAAGGGACCGAGATGGTCCAGAGAAAAATCCTGATAATTGGTTGGCATGATATCACTCCTTGAGACAGTCTATGCAAATAAAAAGTAAAGAGTGAAATAGTATTGGCAAGAGAGGGAAAAGCATGGTATAATATACAAAACAGGGGGGTGGCAGGATGATGTATGAGATGATTTCCGCTGTGGAGATGCCGGAGAGGCTTGCGCCGCTATTTGGAGCATACCAGAAATGGCTGATCGACAACGAACCTGAATTGCAAATCGTTTTGAACGGGCAGGGGTATGACGACGAGCTGGAGCATCTGCAGGAGAAGTATGCTGCACCGGAGGGAGCCATCTATATTCTGACAGCCGATGGAGAGGACATTGGGTGCATTGCCCTGCGGAAAATTGACAAGAAGGTCTGCGAGGTCAAGCGGGTATTTTTACAGATGGCCTACCGTGGCAAGGGCCTGGGGCGGCTGATGATGGAGCAGGTGATCGCAGATGCCAGGCGGGCCGGATACCGGGAGATGGTGCTGGACACGCTGCCTATCATGACGGGTGCCTGCGGGTTATACGACCGGATGGGATTTGTGCCAACGGAGAAGTATAACGACAACCCCCTGTCCTATGCGATCTACCGGAAACTGGTGCTGTGAGGGGAATGGCGGAATAGTGAAGGTGTCCGCGAAATCTATTTCGTGGACGAATTGAAACGGCGGGCAGCCGCAAGGGCTGCCCCTACGAAATGTAGAGGTAGGCAACAGACAGAAAAAAGGTTGACAAACGGGGAAAATGTGAGTAGAATAAGACCAATATTTGTATAAAAGCAATGAAGGGAAAAAGACGGGACAAGACCTGCCACAAGAGAGTCGGCGGAGGGTGCGAGCCGACGGAGGTGTTCCGCTATACTGGCCCCGGAGCTGCCCATCTGAACAGGGTGGGACGGGAAGCGTACCGTTACCGACGCCGCCCCTTATGGGAGGGGAAGTGAGGGTGCAGTTTGCGCCGAAATCAGGGTGGTACCGCGTTACTGACGCCCCTGACCTCAAAATGAGGTCGGGGGGTTTTTTATTGTGCGGGCGAGGGCAAGGGTCGCCCCTACGAAAGGCGCAGTCTTTATTGTTTTCAAATCAAACATTTTTCATAGAGAAGGAGAGCAACAGCATGAATTACGATTTTGCAGCCATTGAAAAGAAATGGCAAGAAAATTGGGAGCGCACCAAACCCTATGCCGCCGTTACCGGCGATCCCCGCCCCAAGTTTTACGGGCTCATCGAGTTCCCGTATCCCTCCGGTCAGGGTCTCCACGTGGGCCATCCCCGTCCCTTTACCGCGATGGATATTATTACCCGAAAAAAGAGAATGGAAGGCTACAACGTGCTGTTCCCCATCGGCTACGACGCCTTCGGCCTGCCCACGGAGAACTATGCCATCAAGAACCACATCCATCCCACCATCGTGACCAAGAACAACATCAAGGTGTTCCAGTCCCAGCTGAAGATGCTGGGCTACGGCTTTGACTGGGATCGCTGCGTGGATACCTCCGACCCCAGCTACTACAAGTGGACCCAGTGGATCTTCCAGCAGCTGTTCAAGCACGACATGGCCTACAAGGCCACCATGACCGTGAACTGGTGCACCAGCTGCAAGGTGGTGCTGGCCAATGAGGAAGTGGTCAACGGCGTGTGCGAGCGCTGCGGCGGTGAGGTGGTGCAGAAGGAAAAGAGCCAGTGGATGCTGCGCATCACCAAGTACGCCCAACGGCTTATCGACGATCTGGACGATCTGGACTATATCGAGCGGGTGAAGATCCAGCAGAAGAACTGGATCGGCCGTTCCACTGGTGCGGAAGTGGACTTCGGCACCACCGCCGGGGACAAGCTGACCGTCTTTACGACCCGCTGTGATACGCTGTTCGGCGTGACCTATATGGTATTGTCTCCCGAGCACGAGTACGTGAAGAAGTGGAAGGACAAGATCACCAACTGGGACGAGGTGGCTGCCTACGTGGAGGCTGCCGCCAAGAAGTCCGACTTTGAGCGCGCCGAGCTGAACAAGGAGAAGACCGGCGTACAGCTCAAGGGCATTATGGCGGTCAACCCCGTCAATGGGCAGGAAATTCCCATCTTTATTTCCGACTACGTTCTGGTGACCTACGGTACCGGCGCCATCATGGCCGTGCCGGCCCACGACCAGCGCGACTGGGAGTTCGCCAAGGTGTTCGGCTGCCCCATCATCGAGGTGGTCAAGGGCGGCGACGTGACCAAGGAGGCCTACACCCTCAAGGGAGAAGAGGGTATCATGGTGAACTCCGGCTTCCTGAATGGTATGACCGTGAAGGACGCTATTCCCGCCATGAAGAAGTGGCTGACGGAGAAGGGCGTGGGTCAGGAGAAGGTCAACTACAAGCTGCGTGACTGGGTGTTCTCCCGTCAGCGCTACTGGGGTGAGCCCATTCCTCTGGTGAACTGCGAGAAGTGCGGCTGGGTCGCCATTCCCGAGAGCGAGCTGCCTTTGACCCTGCCCCAGGTGGAGGCATACGAGCCTACCGACGACGGCGAGAGTCCGTTGGCCCGCATGACCGACTGGGTCAACACCACCTGCCCCTGCTGCGGCGGCAAAGCAAAGCGGGAAACCGACACCATGCCCAACTGGGCGGGCTCCAGCTGGTACTTCCTGCGGTACTGCGATCCCCACAACGACAAGGAATTTGCGTCCATGGACGCACTGAAATACTGGGGCCCGGTGGACTGGTACAACGGCGGCATGGAACACACCACGCTGCATCTGCTGTATAGCCGGTTCTGGCACAAGTTCCTGTATGACATCGGCGTCGTTCCCACCAAGGAACCCTATCAGAAGCGTACCAGCCACGGTATGATCCTGGGTGAGGGCGGCGAGAAGATGTCCAAGTCCCGGGGCAACGTCATCAATCCCAACGACATCGTGGCCCAGTACGGCGCGGACACCATGCGTCTGCACATCATGTTCATCGGTGACTTTGAAAAAGCCGTGTCCTGGTCCAATGAGGCGGTGAAGGGCAGTAAGCGTTTCCTGGACCGCTGCTTCAATCTGCAGGATATGGTGACGGACGAGGAGGGACTTTCCAAGAAGAACACCTCTATCATCCATAAGACCATCAAGAAGGTCACAAGCGACATCGACGAGCTGAAGATGAATACCGCCATTGCGGCGCTGATGACCATGGTCAATGACTTCTACACCAACGGTGTCAGCCGGGGCGATGTGGAAATGCTCATCAAGCTGCTGAGCCCCTTCGTGCCCCATATGGCAGAGGAGATGTGGGAGAACATGGGCTTTGCCGCCAAGTACGGCAAGATGGCCATGCAGATGGATTGGCCCAAGTATGACGAGGCCAAGACCGTGGACGCTACGGTGGAAATGGCGGTACAGGTGGGCGGTAAGCTCAAGGGTACTGTGGTCGTTCCCACCGACAGCGACGAGGCCACCGTCAAGGCGGCGGCTTTGGCGTTGGAGAGGGTGAGCAAGGCCACCGAGGGTATGGAGATCGTGAAGGTCATCCACGTGAAGAACAAACTGATCAATCTGATCATCAAGCCGGCGAAGTAATTTGAAAAAGGAGGGATTTACAAGAATCCCTCCTTTTTTCACGGAAAATTGTGAAAATAATGCTTGACAAGGGTTTTTGCCGTCTGTATAATATCATTCGTTAAGTCATGTACTGTGACTTCTTCAAGAGTACCTGCGGAATGAGCCCGGGTATATCGGAGGGAGGGA
>R20__coassemble_1017_pt1 | contig 17703 bp, 19 predicted proteins | sample R20__metabat2_high_PE_008 | metagenome-assembled genome bin R20 | reverse complement strand
CCCCACGATCCCCGCAAACCCGTCGGGGCGACCCTTGGGGTCGCCCCAAAAACCCTCCAACCAATCGTCGGGCGCGCCGACCCGGCGCGCCGCCATTTCACTTTCCCATTCCGCGCTTCTCCAGCGCCCGTATCACCAGCATCCCCAGCCCATAGCACGCGATGGCCTCGCCCACCAGCACCGAGCAGCCGTTAAACCACAGTGCTTTCCAGAACGCGGGCGCAATCCCCACCTGCTCAAAGGCCAGCAGCGCGCCGATCACCACGCCGTTACCCAGCACCGGCGGCAGGGGAGCCAGATACTTGGACTTACACTTCCCTGTCAAAAGCGCCGCCCCCAGCGTGGTCAGCGACCCGACAACGATATCCAGCAGCCCGTAGGGACTCAAAATATTGGCGATGAGACACCCCACGCCCAGTCCCCATGCCGTTTCGGGAAACAGATACGGCAGCACACAAAGCGCCTCGGCAAAGCGGCACTGGATAGGCCCGTAGCTGATGCCGAACACACTGCCGAGAAGTGACAGCGCCGCATACAGCCCCCCTACCACGGCGGCACGGGTGAGCTGACGGGTACGGTTTTCTCTCATCCCGTTCACCCCTCCAAAATCAGCACGAATGCACCCACAGGCAGCTTCAGCTCCGGCATCGCTTCGTGCAGCGTCTCCGCCTGTTCCGCTGTCAGAGAATAATAGCCACTGTCGCTCTCCAAGCCCATCTCAGACAAAATCTCCCGCGCCTGCCGACATAGAGCCGCATCACTGACGGAAACCTCTTCTGAGTCCAATTCAGCTTTGTCCTTCACCGCTCCGGCGGCTTCCTCTTCTGCGGTATTATCGACCGTAAAGGAAAAACTGTTTCTGGCGCCATTTTCTTCCGTGGGCTTTTCTGTCGCCGCCGGTGCGGCACAATCGGATGCCGTCTCCGGCGCGGCAGAGCCTGCCCGCATGGTTCCGAAGAATACCAACGGCACGGCGATTGCCGCCACGGCAAGACACGCCGCCGCACTCAGCACGATCCTCCACGTCCGCTTGGAGGAAGCGGCTCTGACCTGGGGCGTTTTCGCCACCTGTGCCATGACCCGGGCGGTAAAATCCACCGGCGGCATCTCGTCGGACTGCAAGCTATCCGCTAAATTCTGTTCAAAAGCATCATATTGTGTCATGACCGTTCCTCCTCTCCTGTTTCTTGGACGGCATCGGACCCAAAAAAGTTCCCCTGCCGTAATAGCGCTTCCTTCAGCTGGGCCTTGGCGCGGTTGATGCGGGATTTCACCGTCCCGTTCGGTAGCCCCAGCACTGCGGCGATCTCCTCGTAGCCCAGCTCCGCCTGATACCGCAGCAGCAGGATTTCCCGCCCTTGAGGGGAAAGAGCCTGCAAAGCACGCTGCACAGTCTCCTGCTTTTCGCGCCTCTCTATCTCCTCCTGGGGAGATTCTGCCGTATCGGGCAAAACTGCGTCCTCAACGTCGGCAGAATCCTTATACTTCTTTTCCCGCCGCATCAGGTTGATAGCGGCGTGGGTGGCAAGCTGATACAGCCAGGTGGAAAACCGGCTGTCTCCCCGAAATCGGGGCAGACCTCGCCACGCGGCGATAAAAGCCTCCTGGGCGGCCTCCTCTGCGTCGGCAGGGGACAGCCCCATCCGCAGAGCCAGACGGTACACCTGCCCCTGATAGGCCTCCACCAGCTGCCCGAAAGCCTCGGCGTCACCCTGCTGTGCTCTATGTACGATGTTCCGCTCGTCAAATATCATACCAGATCCCTCTTGATGCCCTTGGCGATCTCATATAGCTGCTCCAGCTTCTCCAACCGCACGATCTGCTCCTTGTAGTAGTTGGCGTGTGCCACGCCTTTTAAGTACCAGCAGAATTGCTTCCGCGCCTCCAGCATGGCAATGTGTTCGCCCTTATCCGTTACCGCGATCTCCATCTGCCGCACCGCCAGGTCGATCCGCTCACAAAGGGGCGGCAGAGAGGGAACAGGCTTCCCGTTCAGCGCCGCCTCTGCCTGTTCAAAAAGCCAGGGGTTGCCAAAAGCGCCCCGCCCGATCATCGCCATGTCCGCCCCGGTGAACTGCAAAATTTTCACGGCGTCCTCCCCGGAGAACACGTCGCCGTTGGCGATGACGGGGATGTGTACCGACTCCTTGACCTCCCGAATGGTGGTCCAGTCCGCCTGTCCGGCGTACATCTGGGTACGGGTTCTGCCGTGTACGCACACGGCGGCAATGCCGACTTCCTCCAGCATTTTGGCCAGCGAAACCGCGTTAATGCTGCCCTTGTCCCAACCCCGCCGCATCTTGACCGTCACGGGGACCGGACTGCTTCTTACCACCGCCTCGGCGATACGGGCGGCCTTTTCCGGGTCCTTCATCAGCGCCGAGCCGTCGCCGTTTGCCACCACTTTCCCCACGGGACAGCCCATGTTGATGTCGATGACGGCGGCGCCGCTGACCTCGGCGGCAATGGCGGCGGCCTCAGCCATGCAGGTCATGTCGCTGCCAAAGATCTGCGCCGCGGCGGGCTTTTCGTTAGGTGCCAGCTTCAAAAGCGTCCGGCTCTTGGCGTCCTGATAACACAGAGCCTTGGCGCTGACCAGCTCCGTGCAGGAATATCCCGCCCCCAGCTCCCGACAGATCTGCCGAAATGCCAGGTCGGTGACGCCCGCCATGGGCGCCAGCGCCAGCCGGGATTTGATTTCCACGCCGCCGATTTTCATACCGCACCTCCTGCAATATTTCCGTAGGGGCGACCCTTGCGGCCGCCCGCTGCTTTATCAGTATAGTATAACAAAAAAGGGAGCGGACGACAAGTCGTCCGCCCCAAGTGAGGAGAAAATTTCGGAAAGAAAAAGCTAAATCAGGGCCACCAGCAACCATACAATTCCAATGACCGCAGCGCCGATAGCAGCCCAAAGCGGCGCACTGATGCGGCGCTTTGGCGGTATGGAGTGGGTGTGGGCGTAATTTTTGGCGATTCGCACGGCCTGATCCACCAACTGCTGCTGGCTGACGCCGCCGCCGTCACCGTGCAGAATAAAAATTGCCTGCTCAAACATTCGCGGGTCGGGACTGTCCACCACGATGACCCGACGGGAGACCCCTTTTACCAAAACCAACGCCCTCCTTGCACTGTTGATAAGACCAGTATTACCGTCTCCGTGCAAATTATACGTGTCGGGCATTTTTTTCAGGTATATTTTCCACCTGTGCCGCAATTACCGCGCAGTCATCGGCTTTGCCGCCGTGGAGTTCCGATTCCCGCAGAATACGGCTGACCAATGTGTGTACGTCGCCGCTGAAACCGGCCAGCAGATTTTGCAGCCACTCATCCCCCTCCAGGAGAATGCCGTCGGACACCAGTACCGCAATGTCGCTGTTATACAGCGTCAGTGTCTGGACTTCCGGAATTTCTCCCGTCTCCTGTAAACCCACCGGCAGCGAGCGGCTGACGTACCGGGTGACGGCACCGTGGTGCTTGACGTAACTGGCGGCTGCGCCGTACTTGTACAGGGCAGCCTGTCCGGTGTCTTTTCGCAGTGCCAGCAGGTCTACGGCCGGAAAGGCCCCGTTCTCATCGCACCGTAGCTGCATGGCGGTGTTCAGGGTCTTCAGCGCCGGTGCGGGATCGATCCCCGCTTTCAAAAACTGCTCTAAAAGCCGTATGGTCATGGCGGCCTCGGCGTGAGCAGATTCTCCGCTGCCCATGCCGTCGCACAGCAAAAAGTATTCGGTAATACCCACCGATAGCTGTTTCACCTGATCGCCGCAGAGTTTTTCGTTTTCCTTGGGCCGCAGAGCAGATGCGCTTTTTAACCGCACCGTCTGGGGCAGTCCCGCCGATGTCTCCACGCTGCTCTCCAATGCCTCGCCCATCTGAGCCACCTGCACCGCCGCCAGCTCCTTCACCCCGCTGAGCCGCAGCCGATACTGCCGCCGCAAAAGGTAGGCATACAGCTCCCGGTTGATGGCACTTATCAGCTCCGGGAAATGGATACAGCGGCAGGAAAAGATCTGGGGAAAATCCTGTGGCAGGGCGCTGCCCCGCTGTAAAAGGTGGGGGCAGGCGTGGTTAAAGGCATCGTATGTCTCGTTGTACCCCTCCTGCCAGCATTTTGTCTGTAAAACGCAGTTCCGGCACACCTGCTCTGCGGCTCGGTCAAAGAGCACCGAGGGATTTTCCGGCTTTTCCGGTGCAGGCGAGCGAAACAGATGCTCGTATAGCTCCCGAAACACCGCGGCTTTCTGCCGCAGGGGAGAAGCCACCGTACCCGGCAGACGGGACTTACCTGCCGTATTGGGCAAAAACCGTTTGGGCACGCATAGAAAAGCTACGCCTGCCGTCAGCAGTGCAAAGGTGAACGGCAGCACATTGTCGGCGTCAAAGAGAAGGGCCGCCGCAGTTGCTGCCAGGCAGAAGCATCCGGCGCTGCACCAGCGCCGCTCGCATTGGGCCGCCAGATAGGCGCCCAATCCGAAGCCTGCCGCCAACAGGAGGGAGGGTCGGGTCGGCACCAGATCCAATACCAGACCGATGCCGGCGCCCATGGCTGCCGCCTGTGCGGGAGACGTATCCACGCTCAGCAGCAACACCAGCCACGCGCCACAGACGATACCAGGTGAAAAATGGTCAAACTCCAGTGGCAAAAGAGCGGCGGCAAACCCCAGGATCATCCAGACCGTCCGCGTATGCGATGTCCCCGTTGTACCCTGATGTGCCGCGGCGGCTGCAACAGCGGCGGCGGCGAAGCACAGCATCCATTGGGGAAAGCCGTGCCCAATCAGCGTTACGGACTGCACTGCCAAAAGCATGAACGCCGTGATCACCGGCCGAAACCAGCTCTTCAGATAGAGCCTGCTGTCGGCAAAGGTCAGCGTGGCGGCGTAGATCAGCACGGCGCAGGCGGTGTGGCGCAAAGCCCCCTGAAAGGAAAAGAAGAGCCAGCCCCCTGCGGCGGCGCCTAAGAGGGCGCACAGGCCCCGCAGATCCTCTCCGGCCACGGCTACCGCCGCCAAAGCCCATGGCGCGTAAAGCCCCCCCAACTGTCCCTTTGACAGCGCGAAGGGGATCACCAGCCATGCGCCGTAGGACAGCAACCTCCCGCCTTGCAGCAATTTTGCGGCTTTTCCCGCTGATTTCAAGGCGCTCACCTCCCTTACCGCACCATTGTAACGCGGGGGAACGGACGAAACCTGTCGGGAAATAGAAGGAGAGGGGAATTTCTTCGAAATTCCCCTCACCCTGACTGTTTCCGTATTTTCTTCGTAGGAGCGGATGTCCATATCCCGCTCTGTAGGGGCGACCCTTGCGGTCGCCCGCACGCTTCATTCTTCTCCCGCAAAATACCCGCGGGTCACGTCAATATCTCTCTCAATCTGCGCCTTGAGCGCCGGCAAAGACCCGAACTTTTCCTCTCCCCGCAGACGGCGGCAGAAGTCCAGCCGAATTCGCTGCTCATACAGATCCTCGTTGAAATCCAGCAAAAAGGTCTCCACCGATACCGCCTCGCCGTCGCTGACGGTAGGCCGGGTGCCGATATTGGTCACTCCGGCATAGCTGCGCCCGTCGGGCAACGTGACCCGTGTAATGTAGACGCCCTTTTTTGGCGTCAACACATGGGACGGCACGCTGAAATTGATGGTGGGAATGCCGATGGTGCGCCCGATACGATAGCCGTGCCCCACGGTCTGGGACAGGCAGTGCCGATGGCCCAAAAACTCCGCAGCCCGTTCCACGTCGCCGCCTTCCACCAGCGTCCGAATGTACGTGGAGCTGACGGTGATGCCGTCATACTCCACCTTGGAGATGATGTCGCAGCCAATGCCCAGCTCCTTACATTTTGCCTGTAACAGCTCGGGATTTCCGGCGTTTTTGTGCCCAAAGCGGTAGTCATGCCCCGCTACCAGATGCACCGCGCCGCACTGTTTCACCAGCAGCTCTGTGATAAAGTCCTGCCACGCCATCGTCATCATGTTGTGGTCAAAGGGCGCCAGGATCACCTGCTCAATGCCGTAGATGCGCCGGATGATCTCCTGCCGCTCCTGGGCGGAGTTGATGAGAAAAACAGGCTGTCCCGTCACCACCTCTTTCGGTGGCCGGTCAAAGGTAAACACCGCCGGGGTTGCCTCCAGCTCCTTGGCCCGCTGTACGGTTTTTTTCAATAGTTCGCCGTGGCCCTTGTGAACACCGTCAAAAAAGCCCAGCGCGATCACAGTTCTCAATGGTTTCACGCTCCAAAAAAGTTCTTCACCGAAGTCATGGTTCCGTTTTCCAGTCGGCTCAGGCACAAAAACGTGCCGTCCGCGCCGTAAATGCGATAGTCCCCATCGGACAGCGGCTCTCTGACCCCAAAGGGATTTCCGTTGCGGCACAGCTTTTCCTGTTTCTCCGTTTGCAAGCGGTATTCCCTGCACTGCCGGAACAGGGTGTCCACACTCCGCAAAAGACGCTCCCCCTGCTCCTGCATATCGTCAATGCTTACCGCATCGCGCAGCGTATACCCCGCCGCCATGGTACGCCGCAGACTGCTCATGCAGCCGCCGCAGCCCAGAACCTGCCCCATGTCGTGGCACAGAGTCCGAATGTACGTCCCCTTGCTGCACAAGACTCGCAGCTGATAGTCGGCGGGGGAGAGCTGCTCCAGAAGTTCCAATTCATAAATGGTAATGTGTCGGGGCTTTCGCTCCACTTCTTTGCCCTGCCGCGCCAGGTCGTAGAGCTTCTGCCCGCCGATCTTAATGGCGCTGTACATAGGCGGGATCTGCTCAATTTCATTGCGAAACTGCGGCAGGATCGCCTCCACGTCAGCGCGGGAAACGGTTACCTCCCGCTGCTCCAATACTGTGCCGGTGCTGTCTTGGGTGTCGGTGATCTCCCCCAAATGCAGGGTGGCGATATATTCCTTGCACCCCTCCTCGGCAAAGCTGACACCCCGGGTGGCGTTTCCCACGAACACGGGCAGTACCCCGGTGGCCATGGGGTCCAGCGTCCCCGCGTGCCCCACTTTTTTTGTTTTCAAAATCCCCCGCAGCTTGGCGCACACGTCCATGCTTGTCCATCCCGCAGGTTTATCAATGATCACGATTCCGTCTGCCATATCGTTTCCCGTAAACCTTTTGTCATTCCCCGTAGGGGTCGATGCCCACATCGACCCGCCATATCGTATTCTCCGTAGGGGCGGACGACTCTGTCCGCCCACCATTCCGTATTCTCTCCGTAGGGACGACCCTTGCGGTCGTCCGCATTTTTATCTGTCCGTCACTTCTTTGACAGCCGCCAAGATCCTCGCCTTCACCTCATCCATGCTCCCCTCCACCGTGGCGCCGCTGGCGGCCTTGTGTCCGCCACCGCCCAGTTTCCGGCAGGCAGCGCAGGCATCTACCCGAGGGCCTGTCCGCAGGCTGATCTTAATGACGCCGGGTTTCAGCTCCCGCAGGGTAATGCCGCAGTCCGTTCCCTCCACCTGGGCGGCAAGAGATGAAAGCTCCTCAATGTCTGCCTCGGTGGCGTGGAACTCCTCCCGTAAAGAAAGCGGAATCTGCATCACCACCACGCGGTTTGCGTCGTATAGCTCCATCTCCGCCACCATCCGGCTCTCCATGGCAAGCCGCACCCGACTTTTCGTGCGGAACAGGTGGTGGTTTACCGCCGCCACATCGGTAAGCTCCATCAGCTCCGCCGCAATGTGGTGGGTTTTGGGCGTGGTGTTGGCGTACTGGAAGCACCCGCAGTCGGTGGAGATGCCCACGTACAGCGCCAGGGCGATGGTGGGCGTGATGGGGGTCATTTCCGTTATAAGCTCATATACGATCTCGCAGGCTGCCGCGGCAGTCGTGTCCAGGCAGGTGTTGGCGGCGTAGAGCGTGTTGCTGGGATGGTGGTCAATGCACAGCTCCACCCGCTGGGTGTAAGTTTTCGCATTGTCTGGGAACAGCTCCACCGCAGCAATGTCCACCGCCACGATGTGTTCCGGCGCAAAATCCGCCGCCGCCCAATAGGGCGCGGCGTACTTCTCATAGGTGGACGTGATGCCGCCGTTATAGAGCAGATACGCCGTCTTTCCCATATCCCGCAAAGCCTGACACAGCGCCGCGCCGCATCCGATGGTATCTCCGTCGGGCCGCACGTGGGTCAGAATCAATACATGATCCAGTTGTCTCAGCAATTCCGCTGTCTCACGAATGTTCATATCATTTCTCCGTAGGGGACGGCGTCCTCGACGTCCCGCCGTAACAGATTTTCAAAAACCTCGTAGGGGCGACCCTTGCGGTCGCCCACAATTTTCTTTTCCCGTAGGGGCGGACGACTCTGTCCGCCCACCGTATCTTTCCATTCTTCATTTCTCCTCCGGCAATATGATGTCCTCGTTGGCCGGATTGGCCGGTTTCACGTGGTTCAGCATATCCAGAATGTGGGCGCCGTAGGCAATGGAGTCATCGGGAAAAAACTGCAATTCCGGCGTATAGCGCAGGCCCAGCTTTTGTCCCAGCTCCCGCCGCAGATATCCGCTGGCGGACTTCAAACCCTTGAGAAAGTCCTTCTCGTCAGTCTTATCCATGGCACTGACGTAGACCCGGGCGTACCGCAGGTCAGACGTGGTGTCCACGTGGGTAATGGTTAAAAGCGTTCCGCTGACCCGGGGGTCTTTCACCGAGCGGAACAGCCCACTCAACTCCTTTTGAATTTCGTCGTTGATACGACCGATGCGATTGGAAGCCATACGCCTCCTCCTTTCAAAACGCGGAAAATCGGGCGGACGCAGCGCCCGCCCGATTGGTTTACTGTGCAATTTCCTCCATCGTGAAGGCTTCGATCACGTCGCCTTCCTTGATGTCGTTGAACTTTTCGATGGTCATGCCGCACTCATAGCCGGACATGACCTCCTTGGCCTGATCCTTAAAGCGCTGCAAAGAGGCCAGCACGCCCTCGTGGATGACAATGCCGTCCCGCACCAGACGAACCTGGCAGTCCTTGCGCTGGATCTTGCCGTCGGTAACATAGCAGCCGGCTACGGTGCCAACGCCGGACACCTTGTAGGTCTGACGCACCTCGGCATGGCCCAGCAGCACCTCCCGGAACTTGGGTGCCAGCATACCCTTCATGGCGGCCTCGATCTCGTCGATGGCATCGTAGATCACCCGGTACATCCGCATATCCACGTTGGCACGGGCCGCGCTGTCCCGGGCAGCATTGTCGGGGCGGACGTTAAAGCCCACGATGATAGCCTGGGATGTTGCCGCCAGCATCACGTCGGACTCGTTGATGGCGCCCACGCCGCCGTGGATGACCCGCACCCGGACCTCCTCGTTGGAGATCTTCTCCAGGGAAGCCTTCACGGCCTCCACGCTGCCCTGTACGTCGGCCTTGACGATCAGGTTCAGGTTCTTCATCTCGCCGGCCTGGATCTGGCTGAACAGATCCTCCAGCGACACCTTGGTGACAGGGGCATTGGCCTTGGCCTTCTCTTCGGCCTTGCGCTGCTCCACCAGCTCTCGGGCCAGCTTCTCGTCGGCCACGGCGTTGAACACCGCCCCGGCGGAGGGCGCCTCACTTAAGCCGGAGATCTCCACAGGCACGGAGGGACCGGCCTCGGTGATCCGCTCGCCGCGGCTGTTCATCATGGTGCGCACACGGCCCACGGACGTGCCGGCGATGATGATGTCGCCCTGCTTGAGCGTACCGTTCTGCACCAGCAGCGTTGCCACGGGACCCCGGCCCTTGTCCAGACGCGCCTCGATGACCGTGCCCTGTGCGGCGCGATTGGGATTGGCTTTCAGCTCACCCACCTCGGCGGTCAGGGTCAGCATCTCCAGCAGATTGTCGATACCCATACCGGTCTTGGCGGAAATGGGGCACACGATGGTCTCGCCGCCCCACTCCTCGCACACCAGACCGTACTCGGTGAGCTGCTGCTTGATGCGCTCGGGGTTGGCCTCGGGACGGTCCATCTTGTTGATGGCAACGATGATGGGGATCTCGGCGGCCTTGGCGTGGTTGATGGATTCAATGGTCTGGGGCATGATGCCGTCGTCGGCAGCCACCACCAGAATAGCCACGTCGGTGACCATGGCGCCGCGGGCACGCATGGAGGTAAATGCCTCGTGGCCCGGGGTGTCCAGGAAGGTGATGGGCTTGCCGTTCACCTGTACCTGATAGGCGCCGATGTGCTGGGTAATGCCGCCGGCCTCACCGGAGGCAACGTGGGAATTGCGGATATAGTCCAAAAGACTGGTCTTGCCGTGGTCCACGTGGCCCATGACCACCACCACGGGGGCGCGGAGCACCAGATCCTCCTCGGCATCCTGGTGGTCGTCGATCAGCTGCTCTTCGATGGTGACAACGACCTCTTTTTCCACCTTGCAGCCCATTTCCTCAGCAATGATGGCGGCGGTGTCAAAGTCGATCATCTCGCTGAGGGAGGCCATGACGCCGTTCTTCATCAGGCACTTGACCACCTCTGCGCCGGTCTTCTTCATGCGGCTGGCCAGCTCACCCACGCTGATCTCATCGGGGATCTGTACGGTGAGAGGGGTCTTCTTGATGATCTCCAGCTGCAGCCGGCGCATCCGGTCAGCCTCCTCCTGCTTGCGCTTGTTGGCGCCAAAGGAACCCTGCTGACGCTGCTTGTTGTTGCGAAACTTTTCCTTGCCGCCCTGATTCTGATCCCGGCGACCCCGGTTTCGGCTGTCCGCCATATCCTGCAAACGCTCGTCATACTTGTCCAGATTGACATTGGTGGCCTTGCGGGTATCCACCACCTTGGTCTGGGGTACCCGGGACATGGGCTTTTGCGCCTGCTCTGCGGCAGGTTTCTTTGCCGGCGCATTGGCAGCGGGAGCAGAGCCGGCGGCCTTAACAGGCGCAGACTCCTTCTTCTTCTCCGGCTTCTTCTCAGCTTTCTTCTCGCCAGGCTGCACGCCCTCGGCAAATACCACCGCGATACTGGAGATCTGATGGCTTTGGGTCAGGCTTTCAAAAATGAGGCTCAGCTCCCGATCCTCCAATACCTGCATATGGTTTTTGGGAGTTTCGGCATACTTGGTCAAAATCTCCGTGATATCCTTCGTGGCGACGTTAAAATCCTTTGCCACCTCATGCACTCTGTATTTATTTCCGATGTTACCCAATATGCACACCTCCGATTAGTGATGTTCACGCACTTTCGTGCCCTTGTTACTGACTTTGCTGCCCTTGCCCTTCTTCACCGGCAGACTGCCTTCAAAACGGGATTTGGACTCCGGATTTTTCCGCTTTTGCGCCGGACGGGCAGGGCGTTTCGTTCCAAGCTTCTGCGGAACTTCCTTCTTTTCTTCCTTTTGCGCGGCAGGCATGGCCTTGACCCGTTTCCTGCCGCTTTTGAGGTTCTTTTCGTGCTGCTCCTGTTCCTGCCTGCGCTGGGCGGCCCGTTTGGCCTTGATCTCCAGCGCCTGCGCCGCAGTTTGGTATTTCTCCGGCTCGGTGGCGGCCAGCTTTTTCACGATGGCGCAGGCAAAGCCGATCTCCGTCACGGCGCACATGGCGCAGCTGGTGCGTCCCAGCACCCGGCCCAGGTCGTCTTTTTCCGCTCCCATGGGGAGAAGGATACAGCTTCCGGTTTCGGCGAAGCTCTTTGCCCGCCGTCGGGTAGAGGGTGCCGCGTCGTCGGCTACAAAAATGACCCGGGCCTTTTTGGCTCTTGCGGCACTGCCCACCGGCTCCTCGCCGATCTCCACCTTACCGGCCTTGTGGGCAAGGCCCAGCAGGGAGAGAATGTTGTCCGTCACGAAACCACCTCCATCTGCTGCTGTAAGGCGGCGTAGACCTCTTCGGGAATGGACACCTCCAATGCCCGCTCCAGCGCTTTGGACTTCTGCGCCTTTTTCAGGCACTCTGCGCTGCGGCAGACGTAGGCGCCCCGACCGGATTTCTTTCCGGTGGCATCCAGAGAGATCTCTCCCTCCGGCGACTTCACCACCCGTAACAGTTCCCGCTTGTCAAACATGGTGCGGCAGCCGACGCATTGCCGCTGTGGAATTTTCCGGGGCTTCACCGGCATATGCCGCACCTCACTTTCTTTAAAATGCAAAATGCTAAATGCAGAATGCAAAATGTGGAATAATCTTGCCGCCGTGTGCGGCTAACCGCAGCAGAGCAAAAAATCAAAATGCTGTTTTCGCGCTTTCTCTGTATCGAAGTTTTTGAAAACGTAAGCTTCATTTAGCATTTAGCATTCTGCATTTTGCATTTATCCCTCAAAGCTCTCCGGCTTAATGTCGATCTTGTACCCCGTCAGACGGGCGGCCAGACGGGCATTTTGCCCCTCCTTGCCGATGGCCAGGCTCAGTTGGTCGTCGGGTACGATGACGCGGCAGGACTTACCTTCGGCAGCGAGCATCACGTCCACTACGTCAGCGGGGGCCAAAGCGGCGGCGATGAACTCTGCGGGATCCTCACTGTACTTGATGATGTCAATTTTTTCGCCCCGCAGCTCATCTACGATGGCATTCACACGACCGCCCCGGGGACCCACACAGGCGCCGATAGGATCCACGTTCTCGTCGGCAGACCAGACCGCCATCTTGGTGCGGTTGCCGGCCTCCCGGGCGATGGAACGGATCTCCACGATGCCGTCGTAGATCTCGGGTACTTCCAGCTCAAACAACCGCTTCACCAGGCCGGGATGGGTACGGGAGATCAGTACCTGAGGACCCCGGGTACTGCGGCGCACCTCCACCAGATAGACCTTCACCATCTGCCCCTCCCGCAGGACCTCGCCGGGCACCTGCTCGTTCAGGGTCAGCACAGCTTCAGTGGACTCATTGCCCTGGCCGATTTTCAGCCCCACATTGCCGGTGCGGTTGTCGATACGCATCACGGTACCGGTGAGGATCTCGTGCTGCTTGGAGTTGAACTCATCGTAGATCATGCCGTGTTCGGCTTCCCGCAGACCCTGAATGATGACCTGCTTGCCGTTTCCGGCGGCGATACGGCCAAAGTCCACGTTGCTCACGGGGATATTCACGATGCCGCCCAGCTCATTCTTAGCGGAAAGTGCCTTGGCGTCCTCCAGAGAGATCTCGGTGCCGGGGTTCTCCACCGTCTCCACGATCTCCTTCTGCACAAACATCTTCAGATCCCGCTTTTCCTCGTCCACGTCCACGATCACGTTTTCCACGCCCTCGTGGTCCCGTTTGTAGGCGGTGGTCAGGGCTTGAATGATCTTGCCCATCATAAAGTTCTGGGGGATTCCGCGCTCCTTTTCCAGCATGGCAAGAGCCGCAAAAATTTCATCACATTTCATGGTCTTAACTCCTATCCTTTATTCCGTAGGGCGCGACGACCTCGGCGCGCCGCCGTTTCTCTGTCATTTCGAGCCAGTCCGCAGACTGGCGTGGGAATCCGTCATTTTCTCAAAACTCCACCCGCAGCCGCACCAGCGCGATGTCCTTCTCCTCAAACCACAGCGGGTCACCGCTGCCCATGTCCACCAGCACCGAGCCGTTGTCGTACCCGGCGAGAATACCGGCAAACTCCTTTCGCCCGGCAATGGGCTTGTAGGTCTTCAGCAGGATCTTCTCGCCCATGAACTTTTCAAAGTCCGACGGCCGCTTGAGCTGCCGCTCCAACCCTGCGCTGGACACCTCAAAGGTGTAGCTGCTCTCAATGGGGTCTGCCTCGTCTAAAAGGTCGCTGACCTTGCGGCTGATGGCCTCGCAGTCCAGGATGTTCACGCCGCCGTCCTTGTCCAGATACAGCCGCAAAAACCACTGTCCCGCCTCCCGGACGTACTCCACATCCCACAGCTCGCAGCCGTTTTCCTTCACCACCGGCTCCGCCAGCTCCCAAACGATTTCGGTAACTTTCTTCATTGTATTTTGACCTTTCAAAATTGCCCAAGAAAAAGAGCGGACCACAGGTCCACTCTCAGTCAACTACTCTTACGATGGTAGGATACCACAATTAAATAACAATTGCAAGCCTTTTTCTCTGAAAAAAATGTCATAAGCGGGGAATTATCCCCGTTTTTTGATGCTTGAAACGCCGCAGCACAGCAAAAACACCATCAAATTGACGATCACCACCGAGGCACCCACCGGTGTGGATACCAGATAGCTCCCGGTCAACCCCACGCAAAACGCGCATACGCTCATCGCGCCGGCGCAGATTACCACGCCCCGGAAGCTCTTGAATACACGCATGGCGCTCAGCGCCGGAAAGATCACCAGCGAGGAGATCAGCATGGCACCCATCAGCCGCATTCCCAGCACGATGGTCAGCGCCGTCAGCACCGCCAAAAGCGTGTTGTAAAATCCTACCTGCACCCCGGTGGCCCTCGAAAAGCTCTCGTCAAAGGTGATGGCGAACAGCCGGTGGTAGCACAGCACAAACAGCACCAGCACCGCGATGCTCAACCCCACGCTCAGCACCACGTCGCCCCGATCCATGGCCAAAATCGACCCGAACATATAGCTGTCCACATCGGTGGTCATGCCGCTGGTCAGGCTGGTCACGATGATGCCGATGGCCAGCGCCGATGCCGAGGTCACCGCAATGGCGGCGTCCGCCCCGATCCGGCTCCGCTCTGTCATCCGCAGCAAAAGCAGCGCCGCCAAAACCACCACCGGCACAGAGACCGCCAGCGGTGCCCACCCGCAGGCCAGCGCCACCGCCAGCGCCCCGAAGGACACGTGGCTCAGCCCGTCGCCGATCATAGAATACCGCTTCAGCACCAGCGGTACCCCCAACAGCGCCGCGCACAGCGACACCAGGATCCCCACCACAAATGCCCGCAGAATAAACGGGTAGGTGAACATTTCCAACAGAATTCCCATCACCGCTCCCCTCCAAAACGCTTGCCGTAGGGCGACGCCAAATATTCCGCCGCCGTGCCGTAAAACCACTGCTTCTGTCCCGCGTGGAGAATGGCCTTGGCGTACCGCAGTGCATTTTCCATATCATGCGTCACCGTTACAATAGCAATGCCCTCTTTCTCGTTTAAGTACGCCAGCGTCCGGTACAGATCCTGGGCGGCCGCCGGGTCCAGACCCGTCACCGGCTCGTCCAGGATCAGCAGCTCCCCGGCCGCACACAGCGCCCGCGCCAGCAGCACCCGCTGCTGCAAGCCGCCGGACAGCTCCCGGTAGCACTTGTCCCGCTTCTCCAGAATGCCCAGCTTGCCCATGTTCATCAGCGCCGTGGACTTCTCCTTGGCGGAGTAGAAAAACCGCCCCTGTTTGGCGCTCAAAAAGCCGCTGAGCACCACCTCATACACCGTGGCGGGAAAGTCCTTCTGCGCCTTGGTCTGCTGCGGCAGATAGCCGACAGCGCCGGCTTTTAAGCTGTCGGCCCGCTCAATGGTACCGCTCATGGGCTTCAGCAACCCCAGCAGACTCTTGAGCAGGGTGGACTTGCCGCTGCCGTTTTCTCCCACAATGGCCAAATAGTCACCCCGGTCGATCCGAAAGCTCAGATGCTCCCAGATGGCCCGGCCCTCATAGCCCAGGGTCACGTCATTCACTTCGATCAGTGCGTTTGTCATTTGGTACCCTCCCGCAGAGCCGCCACGTTTCGCTCCATCAGCGAAAGGTAGGTCTCTCTGTTTTCAAAATCCTCCCGGCTCACCGTCTGGCAGGACTGGAACGTCAGGATTTTCGCCCCGGTGGTCTCGGCGATGGCCTGTGCAATTTTCCGGTTGCTCAATTCAATGGTGTATACCGCCGGAATGTCCTCTGCGTTTACCTTATCAATTAAATATTTCAGCGTCGCAAGACTGGGTTCCGTGTCGCTGGCGCATCCGTGGAAGGCCGCCCGGTAGTCGAAACCGTAGGTCCTGGCAAAGTACAGTAGGGGAAACCGATCTCCGAACACCAGTGTGCGGTGTACGGCCTGTTCCGCGACCTCCCGAAATGCCGCGTCCAACTTCTCCAACTCGCCCAGATACGCCGTCAGCCTTGCCTCATAATTCTCCGTATGCTTCGGGTCTGCCTCACACAGCGCCTCGCAAATTCCCCGGCAGATGTCCATGGCCAAAAGGGGAGAGGTCCAGATGTGCTCGTCATACTCGATCTCATCTTCCTCTTCTTCCTCGCCGTGCCCGCTGATCTGCATTCCCTCCACGACTTCCTCTTCCTCTAAATCAACCAGCTCCATCATGGCGGCGGTGACTTTGATGTTTTCCCCGGCGGCGTCCAGAATATCCTCCACCCACTCCTCGCTCTCGCCGCCGTTATACAGGAACACGTCCGCCTGAGAAAGCCGGATCACGTCCAGGGGCGTGGGCTCAAAGCTGTGGGCCTCTTTTCCGGCGGCAACCAGCAGCGTCACCTCCGTGTCCTCCCCGCCGATGGCACGGGCAAAGTCGTAGTAGGGGAACAGGGTGCAGACCACCCGTATCGGCTTGTTCTCCTTTGTAGGGGCGGACGACTCTGTCCGCCCGCCGTTTACCCCGCAGCCGCACAGCGATACCGCCAGCAAAGCCGCCAGCATCGCGCATAAAATCCGTCTCATATCTGCTCCTTCTCCTCCGCAGGCGTTCGCCCGCCAAAGGCTTCCCCTTGAGGGGAAGCTGTCGCCGCAGGCGACTGATGAGGTGTCGTAGGGCGCGACGACCTCGGCGCGCCGCCCTCCGATCCGTTCGCGAAATCCATTTCGCGGACACCACAACCTTTCACTCTTCGCTTTCCCCGCACTCCTCACACAGCCCGTAAAACAACGTCCGCCGCGGATTGATGGAAAACCCGTGCTCTGCCAGCAGATGCCGATACAGCTCTCCCAGGTGGGAACAGTCAATATGGTGGATCTTTCCGCAATTTTCACATTTCAGCAAAAAACAGTCCCCGCCGCGTTCGTGGGCATCGCAGTACTGATACCGTGCTCCCTCGTCAGTGACGATCTTGTGCAGAAGCCCTTGCTGCTCCAGCCGCTCCAGCTGACGGTATACGGTGGTCAGCCCCACCTGTTCTCCCCGGCGATGCAGTGCTTCACACAGCTCGGTGGCATTGGCACAGCCATTCTGTTCCCTGCGAATGCAGTCCAAAACCGCTCGTTGCTGTCTGGTCATATAGGTCATGATATCGCCCCTCAATTTGAAAATGAAAACCGTTTTCAAATTATACACAAAATTTTTCGCCTGTCAATATATTTTATATGTATCCCGCAAAATGTCCTATACCACATCCCGCTCTCCGTAGAGCGTGGCCACCTGATCCCACCGCTTTTTATCTGTCATTCCACCGTAGGGGCGACCCTTGCGGTCTCCCGCCGTACCTCGCTGTTTGCTTCGTAGGGGCGACCCTTGCCCTCGCCCGACTTGTATCCTCCCGCGTGTAGGGGTCAATGCCCACATCGCTCTCTGTGAAAAGCAAAACAAGTGATAAGAAAATTTCTCTTAGCGCGAAAATTATATATTAAAATGGGGAAAAAGTTGAAATTTTACACAATTATTGCCGCTGGTTGTCTTAAAGTGTTAAAAAATATCAAAATAAATCAAATTGTGCGTGTTCATAAAATGTTAAAAAAGTAAAATTTGACGCTAAATTTTTATCAAATTTGACGATTGCATGAAAGAGGGAAATCCTGTATACTTTTCCTATAACCCAATAGGTGTATCTACCTACGGGAAAGTTTCCCGTCAATAGACGGGACAATCCAAATTAAAAGGAGAGAAAACAATGGAAGAAAGAAAAGGCTTTGGATCCAATTTTGGATTCCTGATGGCTGCAGTCG
>R20__coassemble_981_pt1 | contig 18347 bp, 18 predicted proteins | sample R20__metabat2_high_PE_008 | metagenome-assembled genome bin R20 | reverse complement strand
TTACGCCCGAAGCAGTCGGGGCAGACAAGATGCTCCACGTCGGCGGGAAAGTCCAGCCGGGGAAGAACAAAAGCTTTTGGCTGCTGTACGGAGATGTGCAACAAACGAAGGTTGACCAAATAGTAATGAGGTCGTGGCTTACCACGGAAAATTGAGAGCAATCGGGCGTGAGAAAATTTCCCTGACGCCGGGGGGAAAATACGTGGAAAGAACGAAAAGGAGAAGTGAATGAAGGATATTTTTGATTTGCAGCTTTTTGCAGACAGCAACACCCAGACCACGTCCGGCCTGAGCGCCGAGATGAAGACCTACTACGGCATGGAGCTGCTGGAGAATGCCAAGCCCGCCCTGGTGCACAACCAGTTCGCTGCCACCAAGCCCCTGCCCGTGGGCGGCGGCAAGACTGTAGAGTGGCGAAAATTCGGCAGCTTTGACAAGGCACTGACACCTCTGACTGAGGGCGTGACCCCCGACGGCAGCGGCATTTCCGTGAGCTACATCACCAAGGATCTGAGCCAGTACGGCGACTACACCACCGTCAGCGATATGCTGGACATGACCGCCATCGACGATGTGGTACTGGAGATCACCGACCGGCACGGCGCCAACATGGGCCTGACCCTGGACACCGTGACCCGTAACGAGATCCAGCAGGGTACCAAGGTCCTTTACGCCCCCGACGGCGAGGGCAACGAGGTGACCCACCGCTACGCTCTGACCGGCGCTTGCAAGATGACCAGCGAGTTGGTGGCCAAGGCTGCCACCGCACTGAAGAAGATGAATGCGCCCACTTTTGACGGCAAGTATGTGTGCATCATCCACCCCAGCGTGGCCTTTGACCTGCGCCAGGACGAGGCATGGATCGCCGCCCATCAGTACGCCGCCGCCACCGAACTGTTTTCCGGCGAGATCGGTGAGCTCCACGGTGTGCGTTTCGTGGAGACCACCGAGGCCAAGATCTTCCGCGGCGATGACCTGGCGTCCGACAGCCGCAGCCTGAAGGTGAATAACGCCGAAGGCGTTTCCGGCACCACCGTGGCCTTTGACGGCGGTACCGTGGAGGCAAATGCACTGAAAGATCGCTATGTGCTGATCGGCAGTACTCGCGCCAAGGTGGTGAGCAACACCGCCAGCAGCATGGAAGTGAATGTCGCCGTTACCGCTGATGACAATGCGGACATCTATCCCGGTGAAGGTGGCGCTGCCGGCTGTGCCGTATACGGCTGCCTGTTCATCGGTAAGGGCGCCTACGGCGTGGTGGATCTGAGCGAGGGAACCGAGGTCATTGTCAAGTCCCGCGGCTCCTCCGGTACCGCCGATCCCCTGGATCAGCGCTCCAGCGTGGGTTGGAAGGGCGTACACGCTGCCGCCATTCTGTACGACGAGTACATGGTGCGCGTGGAGTGCGGCAGTTCTTACTCCGGCGAGGACAAGGCGAACTGAAGCATTGGATAGGGGCGGACAGAGTCATCCGCCCCTACATCCGCAAGGCCGTTTCGGAAAAATCGTAGGGCGGCGTGAGGTCAGACCGCCCTACGGAGGAAACGATACAACGGGCGACTGCGAGGGCCGCCCCTACAACGTGGGCGGACAAAGTCGTCCGCCCCTACGAACAGGAGGTTTTTATGGCGAAGAAGGACAATATGAAGATGGTGAAGGTGCTGATTCCCAGAGGAAGAAAAAACGAGGAGAACTTCGTGGTCGTTGCCGTAAACGGCAAGAGCTGGAAGATCATGAAGGGTGTGGAAGTGGAAATACCCGATTACGTGGCGGAGGTGTTGGAAAACGCTGAGATAATGGCGGAGGAAGCCCGCCGCTATGTGGATAAGATGGCGGAGTGAGAGGAGAGTACCGATGGCAAATCTGACAGCAACAGAGGTGCTTGCCCAGGTGGATGCGCTGCTGCCCAACTCTTATACGGAGACGGAAAAGCTACGGTGGCTCTCCCAGGCGGAGGGCTTTGTCAAGCGGGAGATTTTTCATCAAACGGGAGAGTTGCCCGCGATGATGGTGAGCACCGTTTTGTGTGTACCGGCTCCCTATGACGAGATGTACCGGCACTACATCGAGGCGCAGATCCACTACGCCAATGCGGAGATGACCCGCTACAACAATGCCTGCATCGCCTGGAACAACGCTTTTCTGACCTATCGAGACTACCATTGTCGCACCGTCACGCCGCAGAGAAAGGTATCTGCTCTGCGCTTTCGTTAAGGAGGGATAGGATGTTTTTCGCCAAGATGAATGTACCCGCCCAGAGAAGAGTGACGCTGACTGCGTTTGGCGGCTATGACGCCCGCATTAAATGTGCCAAAGAATCCTTTGCCGCCATGAAAAACCTGTGCGGGGGGCAGTTTCCGTCCTTGCGGGTACGTCCCAAACGCGGGACGGTGGGAAATGTGACGGCTCCCCACGGACTGATGGGCAAGGACTGCCTGATTTGGGTGGACGGGCATACGCTCTATGTCAACGGCGTGGCGACGGGGTTGATACTGGATGACACGGACAAGCAGATGGTAAGCATGGGAGCGTATGTGATCATTTGGCCGGATAAGAAGTATATCAATACCCAGAATCTCAATGATTACGGCAGCTTGGAGAACACCGTAACAACGACCACTGAGGTGGCATTCTCCCTGTGCGACAGCGAGGGGGTGGCGCTGAGCGGCTATACGGTGAGTAATACGGCACCCGAATCCGCCGCAGCCGGTGCGCTGTGGTGGGACAGCGGAGAAAATCTGCTGAAACGGTACAGCGGCGGCATTTGGGAAGAGGTGACGGACGTATGCGTGAAGGTCAGCGCTGTCGGGATCGGTACGGGATTTCGCACCGGAGACGGCGTACTATTTTCCGGCTGTACCGCGGCAGACGTGAATGGGCTGCACGTTTTGAAGCAGGTGGAGACAGGCAGCGTGGTATTCAGCGGTCTGCCGACGACGGTGGGCAGTCAGTCTACAGCGGTGGAGATAAAGCGCTATGTGCCGGAGATGGACTATGTGGTGGAATGCGGCAACCGCTTGTGGGGCTGCAAGTACGGTCTGGTGAACGGGGAACCTGTGAACGAGATCTACGGAAGTGCACTGGGAGACTTCCGCAACTGGAACGCCTTTGCGGGGCTGTCCACCGACAGCTATGCCGCCCAGCGGGGCAGTGACGGTATCTTTACCGGCGCGGTGTCCTATCTGGGCAATCCCATCTTTTTCAAGGAGGACTGTATGGAGCGGCTGTACATCAGCAGCAGCGGCGCCCATCAGATCGTGACGGTGAAATGTGACGGGGTGAAAAAGGGAAGCAGCGGCAGCTTACAGGTGGTAAACGGAACGCTGTACTACCACAGCCCCGTTGGTGTCTGCGGCTTCGAGGGCAGTCTGCCGGTGCGCGTTTCTCAAGCGCTGGGCGATGCGTGGTATCACGGCGGCATCGCCGGCGGCGTAGGAGAGAAGTATTACCTCTCGGTACTGGGCGAGGACGATGCGCCGGTGCTGTTTTGCTACGATGCACAGAAGCAACTGTGGTATCGGGAGGACGAGCTGCGCTGTCTCGGTTTTGCGGTGTGCGACGGGGAACTGTTCGGCATGACAGCGGACAAGATCCTGTCCATGCAGGGCAGGAGCGGCACCTTGGAGAGTGCGGTGGACTGGCTGGCGGAGAGTGGTGACTGGGGGTTGGACGATCCCGAGAACACCTACTTACAGCGGTTGGAGCTGCGGCTGATGCCGGAGGAGAATGCGTCCGTCAGCGCAGCTGTCAGCTATGACGGTGGCAGGACGTGGCAGTCTCAGGGAAGCCTGACAGGACAGGCTGGGAGAATTCAGCCGGCGGTGCTGTCCATCCGGCCGGCACGCTGCACCATGCTGCGCGTGCGCCTTACCGGCCGGGGCGGCTGCACCGTTACCAGCGCATCGGCGGTATATGAAAAGGGGAGTGACGTGGTATGAGTGTGATTCCCATGCCGCCCTATCCTACAGGAAGCGTGGCCCAGCAATGTGCACAGCAGTACTCCTATCTGTTCCAAATGGCACAACAACTCAACTTGGCATTGGATCAGTTGGAGACGGCCGGCGGCGGGAGTTCAATCCAACAGCAGGCGGCTGCCATTGCGGGGAAACGGGCAGAGCCGGAGCAGAAGGAGTTCTATGAGAAGCTGAAAAGCCTGATTGTCAAGACGGCGGAGACAGTGGAGCACAGCATGGAGCAGATCACTGCCCGGATGGAGGAATCCTATGTGGCGGTGTCCGATTTCGGCAGCTATGTAGAACGGCTGAGCGCCTATCTGGAGGCAAATCCTGAGGCGGTGACCCAGTACTATGGGTTCTATTCGGAGCTGCAGGCGGACATGGCGGCGGTGGACGCCGCCTTTGCCAATTACAAGGTGGATACGGAGGGCTATATTCGCACCGGTATCGTCTACTACGATGGGGCGATGCCTGTTTATGGCGTGGCAGTGGGACAGAACCTGACCGCTACCGAGGTAGACGGGGAGCGGGTGGTGGATCCCAACAACTTTCGCGCTGTGTTCACTGCCACCAAGCTCAGCTTCTGGCAGGACAGCACGGAGGTGGCCTATGTGAGCAACAACCGGCTGTATATCAACAATATCACGGTGCTGGGCAGCCTGGAACTGGGACATTGGCGGGTCACGGAGACGGACGGACTGGCCTTTCAATGGATAGGAGGCTGAGAAAATGAGCTATTCCAGTTTGGGAACGGTGAACTGGGGATCGGGACCTGTGATCCCCGTCACCGTTTCCTACGACTATCAGCGCTCCGGCACCACCATGCAGTACCGCATCCGTGTGGCGCTCTCTGCCATCACAGGGGGGTCCTATTTCGGTTACCCCATCTATCTGGGACTGACGCTGGACGGTGCTGCCGTGGTGGGGAGCTATACGGTTAAGGCGGCCAGCCCCAGCCAATGGAGCAGCGCCATTACCTACGACAGCGGCTGGATAAACGTGTACGGAAAAATCAGCGGTACCACGGCGCTGCGGGTGAGGCTTTACAGTGGCAGCGGCTCCAGCCGCGACAACATCTATGCGTATAATCTGCCGGTAAGTTCGTACCACGTGGTACCAACATGGGAAGACGATGACGGAGATGACGAACCGAGCGGCAGTACACCGGCGGTGGAAAATCTGCGACCCTCGGCATCACTGTCGGTAGCTGTGGTAAACGACAACGACGTGTTGGACGGTTGGGGGCTCTGCGTGCAGGGCCTGAGCCGGTTGCGCTACACCATCACGGCACAGGCACAGGAAGAAACGGTGATTGACTCCTACGGCTTTACCTTTGCCGGGCAGAGCCTGAGCGGTATGACGGGAACGACGGCGGTCATCGGCGTGTCCGGTGACTTGACTCCTACTGCCGCGGTGATGGATTCCAACGGGCTGCGAACCACCGTCAGCGGAGAACCGGTGCAGGTCTATGCCTACAATGCACCGCGTATTCGGAGCTCCTTTGCCTGGCGTTGTGACGATCAGGGGCAGGAGACGGACGAGGGCGCCTATCTGCGGGTCTTGTGCACCGCGGAGTGCAGCGAGCTGGATGGGCGAAATGCCTTGACGGTACGGGTGCGATACAGAGCGGCCGGCGGAGAGTATGGAGGGTACGTGCCTCTGCAAAACGGCGTGACAGCCACCATCGGCGGCGGTTTGGACAGTCATACCGCCTACGAGGTGGAGCTCAGCGCCGTGGATACGGTGGGGACCGAGCGTAGCATCTGTTATACATCATCCACGGCGGCGGTGGCGCTGCATCTGCGCGCCGGCGGAAGCGGTGCGGCGTTTGGTAAGTACGCCGAGAGTGACGTCCTGGAGTGTGCGTGGGACGCTAGCTTCTCCGGCGACGTGGCGGTGGCAGGTGAGGTGTCGGCACAGGCACTGAAAGTGGGCAACAAGAATTTGGTGGATCTGATCTACCCCGTGGGTTCGGTCTACATTTCCACGGCGGCAACAGATCCGGCTGTCTTGTTCGGCGGAGGCTGGCAGGCCATCGAGGACCGGTTTTTGCTGGCGGCGGGCAACGAGTTTACGGCACTGTCCACCGGCGGCGAGAGCAGTCACACTCTGACGGTGACGGAGCTGCCGTCCCACAGACACACCATCACGGTGGACGGAAATGGGCAGCACAGCCACTACATCGAAAACTATGCGTCGGTGACATCAAGCGGCAGCGGCGTTATGGAGTCCTGGGGCAGCGGCAGCGGGAATAGCCGCAGCATCTATACCGATGCGGACGGCTATCATTCCCATACGGCATCGGCTTCTTTGACAGGCGGCGGTACGGCATTTGATCTGCTGCCGCCGTATCTGGCAGTTTATATGTGGAAACGGATCTCATAAGGTTTCGTATTCGTAGGAGGTATTATGGCATCGATTTATCAGCAGGTGAGCTACGGCTCAAAGGGAGAAAACGTCAAAACACTGCAAAATCTGCTCAATCAGCAGGGCTATTCTCTGGATGAGGACGGGGTTTTCGGCGTCAAAACGCAGGCGGCGGTCAAGGATTACCAGAAGAAAAACGGCCTGCTGCTGGACGGCATTGCGGGTGATCAGACCTGGGGGAGTCTGCTCAGCGCGAACACCGCAGCGCAGCAGGCAACACCCGCCATTTCCGAGGCGACAATGGAGGCGCTGGGGAAACTGGAAAAGGGATACACCCCGTCCAGTGAGGTGGAAGCGGCCTTTGCCGTGCGGAAGAGTCTGGAGGATGCAAAGCCCCAGGCCTACGTATCGGGATTTGATGAACAACTGAGAGAGCTCTACGACCAGATCGCCGGACGGAAGGCGTTTCGCTACGATCCGGCAGAGGATCCCGCCTATCAAAGCTATGCCAAGCAGTATCAGCGCCAGGGGAAGCTGGCCATGGAGGACACCATGGGCAAGGCGGCCGGTTTGACCGGCGGGTATGGTTCCAGCTATGCCCAGAGTGCAGGTCAGCAGGCCTATGAGAGTTATCTCACCAAGCTGCAGGACGTTATGCCGGCTTTGCAGGAAAATGCCTGGCAGCAATACAAGGCTCAGGGGGATGCTCTTTTGCAGCGCTATGAGCTGCTCAAGGGACAGGACAAGGCTGCCTATGAGCGCTGGCAGGATGAGGTATCCGCCTGGCAGAAGGCGGTAGAGGAGGCTCAGGCGGAATATGAGTACAGCGCTTCGACGGATCTGAAAAAGTATCAGATGATGCTGGAATACTACGCCGATAAGGCGGCGGCAGAGCTGAAAGCGACCCAGAGCGGCGTCGGCTATCCCGCTCCTGCAGTGTCCAGCATCGGCAACACGGCGTCGCTGAGCTCAACGGCCAGCGAGAGTCTGGAGCGTGCCATGGAGAACTACTTGAAAAGCGGAAACGGCGATGCGGCTGCGGCACTTTATGCACAGTACGAAAGCCGAATGACGCCCAACCAGCGCAAGACCTTTGCACAGCTGTTTGCCAAGTACGGTGGGGTGACGGTATAATTACCGAGCGGTCATAAGGAGTCTCCGGGAGAAAAATGTGGTTGCATTTACTGTGCTGATGTGGTAACATTCAACTATATAATGATATGGTAAAGTCCCTGTATTTCTGTGCAGAAGCGCAGAAAAAGCGGAAAGGAGACGACGGAAAATGAAAGAAAAGTTCCAACGCTTTATACAGGCGTTCCGTATGAACGGCGAAGTGAAGAAAAAGACTTTGGTGATCGGCGGTGTTGTGCTGGCATTGATCCTTGTGATCATCCTGTTGATCTGCCTGCTGCCGAAAAAAGAGGAAACCTCCGCAGAGCCGGAAAAGAAACCGGAGCAGGGGGAAGTACAGCGGGAGGAGATCGCAGAGCCAATTGTGGAGCCGGAGGGCATGGCGGAAATTATGAAGAAGTACCCCGATGTGTATGCCTGGCTGGAGATCCCCGGTACGGCGGCCGTGCTGGGTACCAATGCCGACGTGAGTTATCCCGTGGCACAGCACCCGACCAATCGGGAATTCTACCTCAATCACGATCTGGACGGCAACCAGTATCAGCCGGGAACGTTGTTTACCGAAGCAACGGTAGAGGATCGCGTGGCCAACGGCAGGGACCTGAACGATCCGGTGACCATCATCTACGGTCATAATCAGGCCAACCGCACCATGTTCGGCGGTTTACAGACCTACATGAGCAAGCTGGAGTTCGGCGAAGATCAAGTGATGTACCTCTATCAGGAGGGACGCCGGGTTACCTATCAGATCGTGGGCGGCGTGCAGTATGAGACCAGTCACATTCTGTACTATCACGACTTTACCAACGAGACTGTGTTCAATGACTTTTTCACTGCACTTTGGGCAGAGACCGATTCCTCCACCAATGTGGATTCCGGCAACAAGCCCGTTGCCGGTGATCGGGTGCTGATCCTCTCTGTGTGTAAGAACGGCGATGACTACCACCGCTATCTGGTGATCGGCAAGATGGTTGAGGACGTCAAGGAAGCGAAAGAGTAAACGAGAAATAAAAAATCCCTTTTCAAAATTGGAAAAGGGATTTTTTATTTCTGCTTGTGGTTGACGGAGATAACACTTTATTGTATAATAAACTGATTTATTATGCGGAGGTATGCCCATTATGTGGATCGCAGACGGATGGCAGGATTACGAACTGCTGGATTGCGGCAGCGGGGAAAAGCTGGAGCGCTGGGACAAACAAATACTGGTGCGTCCGGACCCCCAGGCAATCTGGGAGTCGGAGCGCAAGAACAGCGGTTGGCGCAGCGCCAATGCGCGATACAGCCGCAGTTCCACCGGCGGCGGACACTGGGACAAGAACAAATTGCCGGAGAGTTGGCCGATCCGCTATAAGGAGCTGACCTTTCAGGTAAAACCCATGAACTTCAAGCATACGGGACTCTTTCCCGAGCAGGCTGCCAACTGGGACTTTGCCATGGATATGATCCGCCGGGCAGATCGTCCCATTCGGGTGTTGAACCTGTTTGCCTATACCGGGGGCGCTACGGTGGCCTGTGCCAAGGCAGGCGCCAGCGTGTGCCACGTGGACGCGGCCAAGGGGATGGTCGCCTGGGCAAAGGAGAACGCAAAATGTTCCGGCTTGGAGGACGCACCCATCCGCTGGATCGTGGACGACTGTGCCAAATTCGTGGAGCGGGAGATCCGGCGGGGAAAGACCTATGACGCCATCATCATGGATCCTCCCAGCTACGGCAGAGGTCCCGGCGGCGAAGTGTGGAAGCTGGAAGAAAACCTGTTTCCCTTTGTGCGCCTGGTGAGTCAGGTGCTGAGCGACAAGCCGCTGTTTGTGATTTTGAACAGCTATACCACTGGACTTGCGCCAAGTGTATTGGGATATATTTTGCAGCTTTGCGTGGGCAGAAAATACGGCGGCAAGGTGACGTGGGACGAATTGGGCCTGCCCTGTACCGACAGCGGCATGGCTTTGCCCTGCGGTGCCACGGGACGCTGGAGCGCAGAATAAGAAGCAAGAGGAAATCTGAGATATGTCGACAATGATAGAGACAAAAGAGCTGACCTTTACCTATCCGGCAGAGGAGGGACGAGAGGAGCACCCTGCCCTGCAGGGAGTGTCAGTCTCTTTGGAAAAGGGGAGCTTTACCGTGGTGCTGGGACACAACGGCAGCGGGAAATCTACCCTTGCCAAACAGATGAACGCCGTGCTTCTGCCAAATGGCGGTACGGTGTACGTAGAGGGAATGGACACCAGGGACGAACAGGTGCTGCTGGAGATCCGGCGGCGCGTGGGTATGGTGTTCCAGAATCCGGACAACCAGATCGTCGCCAACGTGGTGGAGGAGGATGTGGCCTTTGCCCCGGAGAACCTGGGGGTTGCCCCGGCGGAGATCCGCGCCCGGGTGGACGACGCCCTTGCCGCGGTGGGCATGGAGGAATTTGCACGGCACGCGCCCCATCTGCTCTCCGGCGGACAGAAGCAGCGGGTGGCCATCGCGGGTGTGATCGCCATGGAGCCGGCGTGTATTGTGCTGGACGAAGCCACCGCCATGCTGGACCCGGAGGGACGGCGGGAGGTACTGGATACCATCCATGCGCTGAACAGGGAAAAGGGCATTACCGTGGTGCTCATCACCCACCATATGGCGGAGGCGCTGGATGCCGACCGCGTGATCGTGATGAACGGCGGTAAGGTAGCTTTGGACGGTGCGCCGAAAGAGGTGTTTGCCCGGGTGGATGAGCTGCACGGGATGGGCCTGGCGTCGCCGGATACAGTAGAACTGCTGGCACTGCTGCAAAGGGACGGAGTGGAGGTATCGCTGCGAGCCCTTTCGGTAGAGGAATGTGCCGAAGAAATCATCAAGACGATAAGGAAGTAACTGACATTGAAACCGATTTTACGTGTTGACGACCTGACACATACTTACAGTGCAGGTACGCCGTTTCAGCGCAATGCAGTAGAACATATGAACCTGACAGTGATGCCCGGTGAGTTCGTGGGCATCATCGGGCACACCGGCAGCGGAAAATCCACACTGATTCAACACCTCAATGGTCTCTTGAAGCCAACGGATGGGCACATCTATCTGGACGGCGTGGATATCTGGGCAAAGCCCAAGGAGATCCGCAAGGTGCGCTTTCAGGTGGGGCTGGTGTTCCAGTATCCGGAGTATCAGCTCTTTGAGGAGACGATTTACAAAGATATTGCCTACGGCCCGAAGAATATGGGACTCTCCCCGGAAGAGGTGGACAAACGGGTTCGGGAAGCTGCCGCCTTTGTGGGCATCGGAGAGGAACTGCTGGACAAGTCGCCCTTTGACCTCTCCGGCGGACAGAAGCGCCGGGTGGCCATCGCCGGTGTGCTGGCCATGGAGCCCAAGGTGCTGATTTTGGACGAACCCTCTGCCGGACTGGATCCCCGGGGGCGGGAAAGCATCCTGACCCAGCTCCGGAACTACCACGAAAAGCGGGGCACCACCATTCTGCTGGTGAGTCACTCCATGGAGGAGATTGCCAGAAACGTGGACCGCATCGTGGTGCTCAGCGGCGGACACAACTATATGGAGGGTACGCCACGTGAGGTGTTTGCCCGTGCCGCAGAATTGGAGGCGGTAGGCCTGGACGTGCCGCTGGTGACGAAGATCGCCACGGAGCTGAAGTGCCGCGGCCTTGCGGTGGACGATGCGGTTTATACGGTGGAGGAGCTGCACAGACAGTTGCTTGCCCTGAGAGGAGGCGAGGGCTGATGCTGAAAGACATCACTTTGGGACAGTTTTTCCCCGGTGACACCATCGTACACCGGCTGGATCCCCGCGCCAAGCTGCTGGCGGTGATCCTTTATATCGTGGCACTATTCTGCGCCAAGAGCGTCTACGCCTATGGCATCGTGATCACTGTGTTGGTCATCAGCGTTATTGCGTCCCGTGTGCCGCTGAAGGCGCTGACCAAGGGGCTGAAACCGGTCTACATCATCGTGGCGTTCACGGCGCTGATGAATCTGTTTTTTACTGTCGGCACGCCCATTTGCGACGTGTGGCTGCTGCGGCGGATCAGTTGGGAGGGCATCCACAGCGCTATTGCCATGGTGCTGCGTATCGTCCTGCTCATCATGGGGACTTTTTTGCTGACCTACACCACCAGCCCCATCAGTCTGACCGATGCGCTGGAGCATCTGCTCGCTCCGCTGAAGAAAATCAAGCTGCCGGTACATGAGCTGGCGATGATGATGTCCATTGCGCTGCGCTTTATCCCCACGCTCATCGAGGAGACAGACAAGATCATGTCGGCCCAGAAAGCCCGAGGTGCGGATTTTGAGTCCGGCAATATTTTCAAACGCGCCAAGGCGCTGGTGCCGATTCTGGTACCGCTGTTCATCAGCGCATTCCGCCGTGCCGACGAGCTGGCCACGGCCATGGAGTGCCGCTGCTATCACGGCGGCGAGGGACGTACCGCGCTCCACATATTGAAATACAAAGCGGCGGACTGGCTGGTGTTGATGTTCTTTGTTCTGTTGACTGCCGGCCTCATCGTGATGAAGTGTTTGGGGATTTAAGCGGAAGGAGGTGCCGTTTTGCGGAATATCGCCCTAATTTTGATGTATAACGGCACCGCCTATCACGGCTGGCAGGTACAGAAGAACGAGGTGTCCGTGGCGGCGACCCTGGAGCGGGGGCTGTCCATGGTCTGCGGGGAGCCTATCCGCGTGGTGGGCTGCGGCAGGACGGATGCCGGGGTCCACGCAGAATACTACGTGGCCAATTTTCACACCAACTCCACCATTCCCGTGGAGCGCCTGCCCTTTGCAGTGAATACTCACGTGCCGGGAGACATTGTGGTCAGATGTGCCTACGAGGTGGCGGAGGACTTTAACGCCATCGGCTCGTGTATCAAAAAGGAATATACCTATCGAATCTACAATTCACGGATCAAGAATCCGTTTTATGTAAATCGAGCGTACTTCTATCCCAAGAAGCTGAACGAACAGCTGATGGATCGGGCGGCCCGTATGTTTGAGGGTACCCACGACTTTGCTGCGGTGCGCTCGGTGGGGACAAACGTCAGGAGCACAGTGCGAACGATTCACTACTGCTATGTGACGCGAAGCGGGGAACTGCTGGAGCTGAAGGTCTGCGCCAACGGATTTTTGTATAATATGGTACGTGCCATTACCGGTACGGTGCTCTATGCCGCCGAGGGGAAATTGGCGCCGGAGGACATTCCGGCAATACTGGATGCCGGTAACCGGACCCTGGCAGGTCCGACGGCACCGCCGGGGGGACTGTATCTGACACACGTCTGGTATGAGGATGAACGACTCAATGGATAACAATACCAACAACTGGAAGGAGTTTACGCTGGGCAATCCTCAGGAAGAGCCGCCCAAGCGCGTCCAGGAGAAAAAACGGGATAAAAAGAAGGTTCTGTGGCTGATTTTAGCTGTCGCGGCGGCAGTGTGCATTGTAGCCGTGGTGCTGCTGTGGGATCAGAGCAGCTTTGACGGTCTGCGTCGTAGCATCATCTATGCCACGGCAAAGAAGGACGAAAACGGCTGTGCGGAGCTTTATCAGTATGCCGGCGACCAGACCAGCCAATTTGCCGCCCTGGAGGGCAGCTTGGTAGATCTTTCTGCCAATCAGCTGATGCTGATCAATGAAAAAGGGGATAACCTCATCAACGAGAGCATCCGCTTTGCTGCCCCGATGTTGATCAGCAATGAAAACTGTGCCGTGGCATATGACATCGGCGGGACGCAGCTCTACGTATTGGGGAACAAGGGGATTCTCTGGACCCTGGAGAGCGAGGATGAGATTCTTTCTGCTTCCCTCAATGCCAATGGCTATGTCACGGTGGTGGGAAACAAGAGCGGTTACAAGGCGGCAGTTCGTGTTTACAGCAACGCGGGGGAACCGGTGTTTGAGTACGATTCGGCAGATCGCTTCGTGATGACGGCGGCTTTGAGCGGAGACAACCGCACGCTGGCAGCGATTACCATGGGGCAGCAGAACGGTCGGTTTGTCAGCTATCTGATGCTCTACCGTACCAACAGCAAGGAGCCGACGAAGAAGATGATGATCAGCAACGGCGTGGTCTATGATATTGGCTGGGTGGATGGCTGCTTCTGCATCGTCGCGGAGGACGGACTCTATTTCGTGGAAACGGACGGCAGTCCCGTCGGCTCTTATGTGTTTGGCAACGTCTATCTGCGGCGCTGCTGTTTCAGCGAAAATGATTATGCTTCCATTCTGGTGAGCCGCTACAAATCCGGCAGCCAGTGCACGGCGCTGGCAGTGGATGTCGAGGGAAACGAGCTGGGCTGCTGTGAGGTGGACGGTGAAGTACTGAGCTTTGACAACGCAGGACGCTATACGGCGGTGCTGTGTGCCGATGAGCTTTCAATTTATGATAAGGAGATGCAGATGGTTTCCCGGCTGCCAGATATCAGCGAGGCACATCAGGTGCTGATGCGGTCGGATGGCAGCGCGATTCTGGCGGGAACGACGGCAGCACGGCTCTATTTGCCGTAAGAGGAGAACGCGATGGAATTGAAGAATTTGATACCACTGCTCGCGGATGTTCTTGTGGGCGCTGCGCTTCTGATCTTTTTGCTGGTGGGAGCGAAACGGGGCTTGATGCGAAGCCTGATGGGGATCGCCGTGATCGCGCTGGCGCTGCTGGGTGCCGGGTGGTGTGCCTCTCGTTTTGCAGAGCCGGTTTGCCAATGGTTGGTGCCGCTGATCGAAAAGCGAATGGCAGAAAGATCACCGCTTGCCGGCTTGAATATACATCTGCCGGCATTTTTATCCGGCCTGATCGGCAGTATCCGGGAAGCAGGACACGACTTTATCGTGAATGCGATCCTGGAAATGATACGGCCCATTGTCAATGCCGCGATCTATGTGATCACATTCATACTGCTGGTAGTTGTTTTGAAGCTGGTCAGCAAGCTGCTGCGGATCGTGGAGAAGCTACCGGTGATCCACAGCTGCAACAAGCTGGGCGGTGCGGTGCTGGGACTGCTGAGCGGTATCGCTGTGGTGTTCGTGATATTGTGGGCGGCAGAGCAGTTCGGCTGGCTGCCGATAGAGACCCTGCAAGGCAGTCACTTTGCAAAATTTTTTACCCTTTCCACTTGGATACATAATACACTGTAAAAGCGGGCAAACGAAAGCAAACTGTGTAAATGGAGATTTCGTGTGAAAGATTCTTTCACACGAAAAACCGATTAAAAACAATCATCTTATCATTCTTTCGCTTCGCGTGATAAGATGTAACTATTTCATTACTTTTGTGCCGACGCGAAGCGGCGGAATGGATGATTGATATGCAACCTACCCTTTGTTCCAAATGTAAGAAAAATGTGGCGGTGGTGTTCCTCTCCCGCATGAACGAGAAGAACGAGATGGTCAACGAGGGCCTTTGCCTCAAGTGTGCGGCCTCTTTAGGTCTTCCCCAAGTGGAGGACATGATGAAGCGCATGGGCATCACGCCGGAGGATCTGGAGAGCGTCAGCAACGATATGATGCAGGCCTTCGGCGGCGCGGAGGAGGTGGAGGATCTGCCCGATTCCGACGAAGACGAGGAGGAGGGTAAGACGGCAACGTTCCCGTTCTTGAACCGCCTGTTCGGCGGCCCCAATCCTCCGACGGAACAGCAACCGCCGTTGGGCAACGGAGGACCACGTTCCGCAGGTGGTAAGACAGAGAAAAAGCGCAAGTTTCTGGACAACTACTGCATCAACCTCTCTCAGCGCGCCCGCCAGGGAAAGCTGGACGCGGTAATTGGCAGGGAAGAGGAGATCGAGCGGGTGGTGCAGATCCTGAACCGCCGCCAGAAGAACAACCCCTGCCTGATCGGTGAGCCGGGTGTGGGCAAGACCGCCATTGCCGAGGGACTTGCTCAGCGTATTGCAGCGGGGGAAGTGCCGTTCAAACTGAAAAACAGGGAAGTTTACCTGTTGGATCTGACCGCTCTCGTGGCGGGTACCCAGTTCCGCGGTCAGTTTGAAAGCCGTATGAAGGGCCTCATCGAGGAGATCCGCAAGGCGGGCAATGTCATTCTGGTCATCGACGAGGTCCACAATATCGTGGGCGCCGGTGATGCCGAGGGCAGCATGAATGCCGCCAATATCCTGAAACCAGCCCTCTCCCGGGGCGAAATCCAGGTCATCGGCGCTACCACGTTCAACGAATACCGCAAGCACATCGAAAAGGATACCGCTCTGGAACGTCGTTTCCAGCCGGTGACCGTCAACGAGCCTAATATTGAGGATACGCTGAAGATCTTACAGGGTATCGCCCATTACTATGAGCAGTTTCATGGGGTTAAGATTCCAGCGGGCGTTCTGTGCCAGGCGGTGCTGCTCTCCGAGCGGTATATCACCGACCGGTTCCTGCCGGATAAGGCCATCGACCTGATCGACGAGGCCTGCTCCGACAAGAATCTCCACGATGCGTCCATCAATCGCCGTATGGAGGTGAGGGCACAGCTGGAGACTATCACCACCGAGCGGGAGACCCTGATGTCGGCTCAGCCGGCGGATGGCAAGGAGTTCACCAATGAAGAGCTTGAAGCCCGTTATGCCCGCATTGCGGAACTGCGCTCCCACGAGATGCGCCTGCAGGAGGAACTTGATAAACTGGAGAAGCTGGGTACGCCGGAGCTGACCATGGACAATATCGCCCATGTCATTGAGATGTGGACGAAGATTCCTGCCAGCAAGATCAAAGAGGAGGAATTCCACCGTTTGGCTGAGCTGGAGGAGCGCTTGAAAAAGCATATCGTGGGACAGGACGAGGCCATCGCCTCCGTCGCCGCTGCTATTCGCCGTAACCGTGTGGGAATCAGTCCCAAGCGCAAGCCGGTCAGCTTTATCTTTGTGGGAAGTACCGGCGTTGGCAAGACGGAACTGGTGAAGCAGCTGGCAGATGATCTGTTCCATGCGCCGGAGAGCCTGATCCGCCTGGATATGTCCGAATTCATGGAAAAGCACTCCGTTTCCCGTATCGTGGGCAGTCCTCCGGGCTATGTGGGCTATGATGAGGCGGGGCAGCTCACCGAGAAGATCCGCCGCAAACCCTACAGCGTGGTGCTGTTTGACGAGATTGAAAAGGCCCATCCCGATGTACTGAATGTGCTGCTGCAAATTCTGGACGACGGCGAGATCACCGATGCCCACGGCCGCAAGGTGAACTTTGAAAACACCGTTATCGTTATGACATCTAACGCCGGCTCTGATAACAAGGCTGTCGGTGCGGTAGGCTTTGGCAAGAGCGGTGATGAGCAGGGTAAGGAACGGGTAATGAAAGCCCTGCGGGACTTTCTGCGTCCGGAATTTCTGAACCGCGTGGACGAGATCGTCTATTTCCACCAGCTCACCGAGGAAAACTTCCGCGGTATCGCGGCGATCATGCTGACGGAATTGCAGATGTCCCTTGCCGACAAGGGCTTCCACTTTACCTGGGACGACGGCCTGATTGACGTACTGGTGAAAAAGTCCTATTCCGCTGCTTACGGCGCCCGTAATCTGCGCCGCACCATTCAAAAGGAGATCGAAGATCCTATGGCGGTACAGATCATCAACGCCTATGAGCATCCCATTACCCAGATCAAGGCAACGGCTGAGACCGACGAGATCAAGATCTATACCTTATAATATATAGCGAGGTGAGGATATGTTGTTCCGTAAGAATATGGACCCACGCTGCGCCTACTGCGCCCGGGGAAACCGTATCAGCGAGACCCGGGTGGCCTGTGTCAAGCGGGGCGTCGTGGATGCTGCCGATCGCTGCTCTGCCTTTCAATATGATCCGCTTAAGCGGATTCCGCCCCGCCCGGTAAAACTGGAGACGGAAGAACTGAAGCAGGAAGATTTTGAACTGTAAGGAGAGGAGAGTGCCATGAAACCGAGAAAAGTTTGGGCTGTTTATTTCAGCGGTACCGGCACCACCGAAAAGACGGTGACCCACATCGCAAAAGGGATTGCGGAAAAACTCTGCGCCGATTATGATACCTTTTCCTATACGCTGCCGAAAAGTCGTGAGCAGGAGTTGATTTTTTCTGCCGACGATCTGGTGGTGTTCGGCAGCCCGGTCTACGCGGGCCGCGTACCCAACGTCCTACTGCCCTATCTGGCGAATAAGGTCAAGGGCAATGGCGCGCTGGCGATCCCTGTGGTGCTGTTCGGCAACCGCAACTTTGACGACGGGCTGATCGAACTGCGCAACGTGCTGGAAGCGGACGGCTTCCATGCCGTGGCGGCTGCCAGCTTCGTGGGGGAGCATTCGTTTTCCCGTACCTTGGGCGCAGGCCGCCCCGATGCCGAGGATGTGGCGCTGATGAATCAGCTTGCTGATCGTGTGGCGGAAAAGGTAACAGCCTTGACGGAGTTGCCCCGGCAGCCGATAGCGGTTCGCGGCGAAGATCCCATTCGCCCCTACTACACCCCCTGTGATCGCCAGGGGACCCCTATCAATATTTTGAAGGTGAAGCCCAAGACCGATCCGAAAAAGTGCGATAACTGCGGCTGGTGTGCCGCCCATTGTCCCATGGGCAGCATCAGCGCGGAGGATGTTTCCCAGGTGACCGGTATCTGCATCAAGTGCTGCGCCTGCGTCAAGGGCTGCCATACCGGCGCCAAGTATTATGACGACGCCGGATATCTCTATCACCAACATGAGCTGGAGGAGGGCTATGCCCGTCGTGCCGAGGTGGAGCTGTTCTGGTGACATCGTTACATATTAAATATTGTAAAAGCTCCGGCATCTGCCGGAGCTTTTTGTAGGATTCTGCCAGCAAAGTTGCATAAGAAATCCCTCGAATAAGTGCCGCTTTTGGCAGGAATTACAAAAACAAAAAAAGTTGAAAAATTGTAAAAAAAGGTGTTGACTTTGGGATAGTGGCGTGGTAATATATCAACT
>R20__coassemble_772_pt1 | contig 21825 bp, 13 predicted proteins | sample R20__metabat2_high_PE_008 | metagenome-assembled genome bin R20 | reverse complement strand
GGGGCCGACGACTCTGTCGGCCCGCATTCCGAGAATTACCCGAGGGCGGACAGGGTCGTCCGCCCCTACTCGCCCATTCCTCTTCCACTCAGCATTCAGCATTTCGCATTCAGCATTTGCATATACTCCATCGGTGATGCTTTTGAAACGACTTGCTGCGCTTTTGGCGCTGCTTCTTTTTTTGCCCGGCTGCAAGGACAATGCAGCCCAAACCTTTTCTCCGAACGACCCCGCCGCCGATACCGAGCCAACCGCCTATATGGCGCTGACCTTTGATGACGGCCCCAACGAGAAATACACGCCCCGGCTTTTGGACGGGTTGAAGGAGCGGGATGCCCACGCCACCTTTTTCCTCATCGGAAATCTGGCGGAGACCAACGACGCCCTGGTGTGGCGTATCGCGGCAGAGGGGCACCAGATCGGCAACCATTCCTACGACCACGCCCGTCTCGACAAACTGACCCAGTGGGAGAGCAAGCAGGACATCATCAAATGCGACGAGGTGCTGCAGGACATTCTGGGGCAGGGGAGCTATTGGGTGCGTCCGCCATATGGCTGCCTAACAGATGCGGAGTGCGCCTGCATGGACACGCCGTTGATCAACTGGTCGGTGGACACAGAGGACTGGAAAAGTCAGAACGTGGACAGCATTCTGGATATCATTTACCGTGACTGCTTCGACGGCTGTATCATCCTCTTCCATGACAGCTACCCTACATCCGTGGAGGCGGCTCTCGCCGCCATTGACCACCTGAGCGCGCAGGGAGTCAAGTTTGTCACAGTGGAGGAGCTCTTTGCCATCAGGGGCATCATCCCCGAAAACGGCAAAACTTATCGCTGCGCCCAATAAAAAAGAGCCGTCCTTTCGGACAGCTCTTTTTATCTGTGAATTACAGACCGGCAGCGACCATGCAATCGAGAGCCAGCGTTAAAACGACGAACACCGCACCGATCCATTTGGTGGCCTTTGCCAACTTGGCGTCAATGCCCTTGGCCTTGGACTTGCTCATATAACTATCGGCAATACCGCCGATAGCACCGCTCAGACCCTGGGATTTACCGGACTGAAACAGCACCACGCCGATCAGCACCAGCGCACACAAAAGCTGTAAAATCGTAATAGCAATAACCATGGTTTTCCCTCCGTTTATTCCATGCCGCAAATGAGCATATATTTCACAGTGCAAATTATCATACCATATCCGTCAAAAAAATGCAAGAAAAAAATTTTGAAAAAACGATAGAACAAACGTTGCAAAACAAAAGAAAATATGCTATACTGTAAATGGAACAAATGTGCGCTGACGGAAAGGAGCTTTTCCATGGCAAAAAAACAGACAATGAGCAAAATGCAAATAAAGATATACGACTTTATCGCCTCTTTCGTGGCTCAGCAGGGCTATCCGCCCTCTGTTCGGGAGATCGGTGAGGCGGTGGGGCTGAAGTCCCCCTCCACGGTGTATTTTCATCTGACCCACATGGAGGAGCTGGGCGTGATCCAAAAAGGCGCCGGTAAGGGCCGGGCCATCCGACTGGTGGATCAGCCCGCACCGCAAGCGGAAACCGCAGAGCCGGAAGTGCCTGCGGGCAGGGTCCCGGTGGTGGGTAACGTGGCTGCCGGTACGCCGATTTTGGCCCAGGAGTGCATCGAGGACTACATCCCCTTTGACACGGGAGGCAAGGACGGGGAGTATTTTGCTCTGCGGGTTCGGGGTGAATCCATGCTGAACGCCGGTATTCTGCCCGGTGATCTGGTGGTGGTACACCAGCAGCGGGAGGCCCACAACGGGGAGATCGTGGTGGCGCTGATCGAGGATGAGGCGACGGTCAAGCGGCTGAACCGAAAAAACGGCCAGGTGTGGCTCATGCCGGAAAATCCGGACTACCAGCCCATCGACGGACGCTATGCCACCATTTTGGGCAAGGTTTCCGCTGTGCTGCGCACGTATAGCTGAACAGAATAAAAAGCCCTTGGGCCCAGGCCCAAGGGCTTTTTATGTGTTACGAGTCAGCCAGATGCACAGTCCAGTTCTCCATCTGATAGAACGGATTTGTGGCGGTGGGTGTAATTTCATCTACGGCATGGTTGGTCACCAACACAGAGACCGCTTTGAAGCAGAGAGGCACAATTGGCTGCGATTGCAGAAAATCCTCGCACAACTCCCGCATCACCGCCGTGCGCTGCGCTCCCTGTGCTTCCAGGAATTCCGCCAGCAAAAGGTCCGTATTCTCGTCGCTAAAACCGCCGTAATTCAGCGCCCCGCCGGTGCCGATCAGCGCGGTCAGATCCCAGTCCGGACGCAGCTTGGTCTCCCCGCAATACAAGTCGTACCAGCCATTTTGAAGCGCAGTGAGGTATTCCTCCCAGGGCAGCGCCTCCACCGTAACGGCCAGGTCGTAGCGGTTCAGCGTCTCAGCGATCTGGGTGGCCACGGTGACCCTGAAGCGGTTTTCTTCATTGACCAGAAGTGTCAGCTCCGCCTTCTCTTCTCCGCTTTTCAGCTCTGTCTTTTGCATAGCCGCGTCAGCTGCTTCGCGGGAGTAGCTTCTCTCCAGATCGGCAGGATAGAACGGGCTTTTCCTCGGCAGAGGGAACTGTGCTGCGGAGCCGTGGCCCAACAGATAGGCGCTGACCAGAGTCTCTCGGTCGATGGCGGCACTGATTGCCTGCCGCACTGCGCTGTCAGCAAAAATTTCATTGTGCAGATTGAAGCCCAGATATTGCATTACCGTGCCGGGGGCGTCGGTACAGGCACCGCTGACATCGGCAGGGGCGGCATCTGCCCCCACCAGATCGGTACACAGCAATTGAACGTTCTGGGCGGCAAAGGCATAGTTGGCGGCATCAGCGGTCTTGCAGGGGACCAGGTCGATACGATCCAGCGGCAGACGCCTGTTCTGCCACCAATGGGGGTTGGGTGCCAGATAGTTGCCGCCGTTTTCGCCCTTGGCCACCGCATAAGGCCCGGTGCCCAGAGGAGTTTTTTGAGTTTCCGTGCCGGACTTGACAATGGGAATATCCAGCAGACTCAGCAAGCCGCCGTTGGGCTCCAGCATGGTGATAATAACCTTGTCACGGTCAGCGGAGATCCAGCCCACCTTTGTAAAGCGTGAGCCGTACCGTGCCGACTGTGCAGCGCGGTGCAGCGTATCCGTCACATCTGTTGCTGTCAATGGGGAGCCGTCGGAAAAGCAGACCCCGCTGCGGATCTTGATGGTATAGGTAAGGCTCGCCACATCATAGCGGCAGCTTTCCGCCAGCACGCCCTGGGGCTCAAAGGATTCGTCCAGCTCGTACAGACTCTCATAGAGCAGCTTGCCCACCACCTGCTGAAAACCGTCGCTGCAAGTGACAGCGTCCAGCGTTTCGGTATCGCAGTAGGGCAGGGAAAAAGAGGTGAGCTCGCTTGCCTCCTGGGACTCGTTTTCTGACTGGTAATAGCTGCTCAATTCTCGCAGAGGATCCTCCGCCAGCTCGTCCCAGTCGGTGCAGGCGGTACAGCTCAAGAGCAGGAGCAGGGCGAGGAAAAGACAGCATATTTTTTTCATGGCGTCAATCCTCCAAACAGATCACGGCGGCCTGCACACCCCGCGCATCGCCCATCTTCCGGTGGGACCAGAACAGGTCGGTGCGGCACATGGTACACAGGTCGGAAATATCAATACAGGTAAGACCTTCCCGCCGCAGCCACAGGGCGTTGACAGCTTTCAGGTCGATGTGCCACTTGGCACCGTTTTTCGCCATATAGGGCTCTACCGCATCGCCCAGCGCAGCGCGCAGGACTTGGGGCACATCATCATCGGTTTCAAAGCAGCATTTGCCGATGGCCGGGCCGATGGCGGCGCGAATATTGCGGGGATCAGAGCCGAACTGAGTTTTCATTTCTCGCACCGCCTTGGCTACGATGCCCAGTGCGGTCCCGCGCCAACCCGCATGAACGGCGGCAATGGCGTGGTGAACGGGATCGTGAAGCAAAATCACGTTGCAGTCGGCGGAAAAGACCACCAGGGGGATACCGGGGGTATTGCACAGCAGGCCGTCCACGGCGCGGTAGTCCCGCTCCCGCCACAGCCCCTTGCCGCAGTCGTGGGCGGTGACAAGACGCAGGTAATCCAGATGCTCCTGCTGGGACAGGACGACCTTCTGCACGTCCACGCCGATGGCGGCGCAGAACCGGCGGTAGTTCTCCTCCACGTTCTCCTTGCGGTCACCGTGGATATAGCCCCGCAGGTTCAGGCTCTCCAGCGCGCCGGTGGAGACACCGCCCTTGCGGGTGGAAAATCCGTGGCGCACGCCGTTACCTAACACGTCGGAGGTCAGGTAGATCAAATTGTCGACTTGATGGGTTTGGAACATAATACGCTCCATTCAAATTAGAATGCGTAGGGCGCGACGACACGGCGCACCACACTTTGGGCGGACAGAGTCGTCCGCCCCTACACGCGGTTTCGACAGAGTGCGTAGGGCGCGACGACTTCGGCGCGCCGGATTTCAGGCGGATGTGGGCATCCGCCCCTACGAAAGAAACGGTCAGGAGTGGTACTCCTTGCATTCACACTTTTTCCACTTGAGTCCCGAGCCGCAGGGGCAGGGATCGTTGCGCCCGATCTTGAGGGCAACCTTCTTGGGCTGCTTCTTCACGGTGCCGTCGCCGCCCACGTTCTCCGTGGCGCCGGTAGCCACCCGCTCCCGCTTGATCTCCTCATTGCGCTGAATGCGGACGCTGTACAGCCGGCGGACGGTCTCGGCGCGGATGGCGGCGATCATCTCGTCGAACATATCCAGGGATTCCTTCTTGTAGGCGATGATGGGATCCACCTGGGCATAGGCCCGGAGTCGGATGCCCTGCTTCAGATCATCCATGGCGGTGATGTGATCCATCCAGTATTCATCCACCACCCGCAGCAGCACCACCCGCTCCACCTCGCGCATGACGGGGGAGGTGAAGTCCTGCTCCTTCTTCTCGTAGAAGTCGGCGGCGGCAGCGGTGATGCGCTCCGCCACGTCGTCCTCGGTGAGGGCAGGCAGCTCGCTCTCGTCAAACTTGACGGCGTACTTGGGGAAGTAGATCCCCTCTACGCTCTTGAGGAGCTGGCGGCAGGTCTCGGTGTCCAGACGGTCATTCTCAATGAAAAACTCGTGGATCTGGTCGGCAATGGCGCCGTTCATCATGCCCATGACAATGGACTTTACATCCATGCCCTCCAACACCTGGGTGCGCTGACCGTAGATGATCTCCCGCTGCTTGTTCATCACGTCATCGTATTCCAGCACGGACTTACGGGACTGGAAGTTTCGGCTCTCCACAGTGGTCTGAGCGTTTTCGATGGCTCGGGTGAGCATCTTGTTTTCAATGGGAGTGTCCTCGTCCACGTTCAGACGGTCCATCATGCCGGTGATCCGCTCGCCGCCGAACAGACGCATCAGATCGTCCTCCAGGGCGATGTAGAACCGGGTCTCGCCGGGGTCACCCTGGCGGCCGCTGCGGCCACGGAGCTGGTTGTCGATCCGGCGGGAGTCATGGCGCTCCGTGCCGATGATGAACAGGCCGCCGGCGGCACGAACCTTTTCGGCTTCTCCGGCGATCTCGTCCTTGTGCTGCTGCAGCTTTTCGGCAAACAGCTTCCGGGCGCTCAAAATCTCCTCATTGTCGGTTTCGGCGTAGCCGGTGGCCTCGGCGATCAGCTCGTCGGAAAGACCGGCCTTGCGCAGGTCGTTTTTCGCCATGTACTCGGCGTTGCCGCCCAGCATGATATCTGTACCGCGGCCTGCCATATTGGTGGCCACGGTGACCGCGCCGAACTTGCCGGCCTGGGCCACGATCTCGGCTTCCTTTTCGTGGTTTTTGGCGTTCAGCAGATTGCAGGGGATGCCCTCCCGCTGTAAGAGCTTGCCCAGCAGCTCGTTCTTTTCAATGGACACGGTACCTACCAACACCGGCTGTCCCTTGGCGTGGCACGCCTTGACCTGCTGAATGACGGCGCGGTACTTGCCCACCTCAGTCTTGTAGACGCTGTCCTCGTTGTCGATACGGGCAATGGGACGGTTGGTGGGGATCTCGATGATGTCCAGCTTGTAGATGGTGCCGAACTCCTCCTCCTCGGTCAGCGCCGTACCGGTCATGCCGGAGAGCTTGCGATACAGGCGGAAATAGTTCTGGAAGGTGATGGTGGCCAGGGTCTTGCTCTCCCGCTGGACGGAGACGTGCTCTTTGGCCTCGATGGCCTGATGCAGACCCTCACTGTACCGGCGGCCGAACATCAGTCGTCCGGTGAACTCGTCCACGATGATGACCTCGCCGTCTTTCACCACATAGTCCACGTCCCGCTTCATGGTGCCGTGGGCTTTCAGCGCCTGATTGATGTGGTGGGAGACGGTGGCGTTTTCCGGATCGCCCAGGTTCTCCAGCTTGAAGTATTCCTCGGCCTTTTTGATGCCCCGGGCGGTGAGAGTGGCGGTTTTTGCCTTTTCATCCACCACATAGTCGGCGTCGATGTCCGGATCCTCCTCCGCCTTGCTGTCGGTCTCCGCCACCACGTGTTTTTTCAGCGTGCGGGCAAAGTTCTCCGCCAGATCGTACAGCGCGGTGGATTTGTCGCCCATGCCGGAGATAATAAGCGGGGTACGGGCCTCGTCGATGAGGATGGAGTCCACCTCGTCCACGATGGCAAAGGCGTGACCCCGCTGTACCTGCTCATTGGAATAGATGGCCATGTTGTCCCGCAGATAGTCAAAGCCCATCTCGTTGTTGGTGCCGTAGGTAATGTCGGCGGCGTAGGCGGCCTGACGCTCCTCACGGGTCATGTCGTGGATGATGAGTCCCACGGTCAGCCCCAGGAAGCGATGTACCTTGCCCATCCACTCGCTGTCGCGCTTGGCCAGATAATCGTTGACGGTGACGATGTGGACGCCCTCGCCGGTCAGGGCGTTGAGGTAGGCGGGCAGAGTGGCCACCAGGGTCTTGCCCTCGCCGGTCTTCATCTCGGCGATGCGGCCCTGATGCAGCACGATGCCGCCGATGAGCTGGACGGGATAGGGCCTGAGACCCAATACCCGGTCAGCGGCCTCCCGGACGGTGGCAAAGGCCTCAGGCAGAATGTCGTCCAGCGTTTCGCCCTGGGATAGACGCTCTTTGAACTCCACCGTCTTGTGCTGGAGCTGGGCGTCGGTCAATGCCCGGTATTCGTTCTCTATCGCCTCAATTTTCTTGACGATAGGGGTGATGCTTTTCAGTTCACGTTCGGAATAGGAGCCGAACACTTTATTCAAAAGTCCCATAGTGTATTTCCTTTCCCTTTGGACAAATTTGTATAACATATCAATGTACAGTATACCACAGGAAATTTGCAGATGCAAAGGGAAACTTGTAAACAATACATGAAGCTGTGGTTTCGGACGCTTGCATAGGAACCTTTTGTGTGGTAAAATTGTTTCGTAAAAATATGCCATGGGCAGAAGGGATCGGATCAAAATGAAACTGTCATTTTTCGGCGCGGATCAATGCGTGACGGGAAGCTGTCACTGCCTGGAAGTAAACGGAAAGAAAATACTCATCGACTGTGGCTTGCAGCAGGGGCGGGACGAGATCGACAATGCCGCTCTGCCCTTTGCACCGGGCAGTATCGACTATGTTCTCATCACCCATGCCCATATCGACCATTCCGGCCGGGTGCCCATGCTCATCAAGCAGGGCTTTCACGGGCGAATCGTCACTACCCGGCTGACGGCAGATCTGCTGTCCATCATGCTGGCGGACTCCGCCCACATTCAGGAGAGCGACGCAGCCTATCAGAACCGCAAGAATGAGCGTGCGGGACGTCCGGCGGTGGAGCCTCTCTATACCGTGGAGGACGCCATGCGTCTTAACCAGTTTCTGGACACCTGTGAATACGGACAGACCATCGAATTGTGTGAGGGCGTCAAGGCGACCTTTATCGACGCGGGCCATCTGCTGGGCAGCGCCAGCATCCGTCTGGAGTTGACCGAGGACGCAGAAAAGCGCACCGTCGTCTTTTCCGGCGACATCGGCAACGTGGATCAGCCCATCATCCGGGACCCCCAGTTCTTTACCGATGCGGATTACGTGGTGATGGAGTCCACCTACGGCGACCGCAACCACACCGAGGTGTGGAGCTACACCGATGAACTGGCGCAGATCATTGACGAGACCCTGGGCAAGGGTGGCAATGTGGTGATCCCCAGTTTTGCTGTGGGCCGTACCCAGGAGCTGCTGTACTTTATCCGTGAGATCAAGGACAAGGGCTTGGTGAAGTCCGTCAAGGATTTCCCGGTCTATGTGGACAGCCCTCTTGCCAAGGCAGCCACTACCATTTTCTGCGGCGACCTGCGGGGCTATCTGGACGACGAGGCCCGGGAGCTGGTGAAGGACGGCACCGCCATGTTCTCCTTCCCGGGACTGCACCTGACGGAGACCACCGACGAGTCCAAGCTGCTCAATATGGACACCACCCCCAAGGTCATCATCTCCGCCAGCGGTATGTGTGATGCAGGCCGGATTCGGCACCATTTGAAATACAACCTGTGGAAGCCAAACTGCGCTGTGGTGTTCGTGGGCTTCCAGTCCCCGGGAACGTTGGGCAGGACCCTGCTGGACGGCGCGGAAAAGGTGAAGATGTTCGGCGAGGATGTGGCGGTCCGGGCCAAGATCGTGAACTTCCAGGGACTTAGTTCCCACGCCGACCACGATCATCTGATGAATTGGATCGGTCAGTTCCGGGACAGCCATGTGCAGCACGTATTCGTGGTGCACGGCGACCGGGACGTGGCGCCTCTCTTTGCGGAGAACGTGCAAAGGCTGGGCTTTGCCGCCCATGCACCCCAGTACACCGAGGAGTATGACCTCATCACCTGTCAGCAGACCGCCCGGGGCTACCTGCCCGAGCGGAAGAAGGTCACGTTTGAATCCGGCGGCGGCAAGACCTCTCAGGCTTACCAGCGTCTGCTGCAAATGGGCGACAGCCTGATGGCGCTGATCCGCCGCAGCAAGGGGCGGGACAATAAGAGTCTGGCGGCCTTTGCCGAGGCCATCAAGAAACTCATCGAGAGGTTTGATTTCTAAAAGTGAACAAATTGTAAAAAAAGCTTGCCTTTTTTAGCTGAGGTGCTATACTATAAAATGGTAAAAGGTAGAAGCAAAAACACCGTCGCGACGGTGTTTTTGTCCCTGGTTTCAGGGACAAAAACAAAAATGATGGGTTTCTATTATGAAAAGGAGAGATCAAAATGAAAAAGCTGATCGCACTATTTTTGTGTCTGATTATGGTGTTGAGTCTGGCGGCTACTGCCGTGGCAGATCCGAAGCCGACGGAGACGAACAAACCCTACAAGCACTATGTGGCGCTGGGTGACAGCATCGCCGCCGGCAACAGTCTGCCGGGTTATAAGGGCTATAAGGTCGGCGCGACCAAGACAAACCTGCTGTTCGACATTCCCGACGCCTATCCCACGCTGCTGAAAACTGCGGTGGGCGCCGATGCGCAAGAGACCATCAACGCCACCCATGCGGGTATGCGTCTGCATGAGCTGGCCATCCTGCTGAACAAGGCAGAGCGCGATGACTTTACGGACAACTGGTTCAGCGTGGGCTGGGGCGGCGCCGGCGCCATGGATAACCTGCTGGCAAAGCAGGATATCATTCTGGGCGCATTGAAGAAGGCGGATCTGGTTACCCTCCAGTTTGGCGCCAACGATCTGATCGGCAATCTGACCTATGCGCTCTATCAGTTTGACAGCGTGCTTATGACGGATCTGATGAGCGGTTCTGCCGGTACCAAGGATGCCAAAACTGTTTCAAAGGCGGTTGAGGCCATGAAGGAGACTGAGGATCCGGAGGAGAAGACCGTCCTGTTCCTGGACCTGCTCTCCAAACTGAACGATGTGAAGAAGTATGCCAAGCTGATCGCCGATCTGGCGGAGCTGATGGCCTCTGCGGTCGAGGACTTTATGACCAACTGGGATGCCGTTATGAGCTACTTCTATGACGAGGGCGGTCTGCAGAAGGAGGACGTAAAGGTCGTTGTACTTGGCACCTATAACCCCATCCAGAAGTTTGGCGAGGTGGTGCTGGGCAGCAAGCAGGCCGGCGGTCTGCTGTCCATCGTCTTTGATCCCCTGTTTGAATCCCTGAATTACAAGATGCAGTACGGCTCCAAATACGCCAGCCGCTATGTGTACCTCGACATTACCGATCTGCCGGACATATTGGACCCGGACGACTGGTCTGCGGAGGACGGCGTACATCCCGGCGTGCAGGGCCATATGTATCTGAAAAACCTGATCGTTGATGCCCTGAACAACGAGGTCTGCAAGCATAAGCACACGGAGCTGCGCTATGCCAAGGAGGCAACCTTGATGTTCCCCGGCTATACCGGCGACCTGTTCTGCTCCGACTGCGGCCAGCTTCTGGAGCAGGGTGATATTCTCAGCCCCGTGACGCTGCATATTGACAAGATTGAACTGCCCAGAGGTATCTTCTATGAGATGAAGGACTATACGATGGACAAGCTGGAGATGGTCGCCAGCGGTGAGGCGACGGAGCTGGTCGACAATATTACAAACAGCAATATCGGTACCATCCTGTCCCATACGCTGATCGGCAGATTCAATATCAGAATGGCGGATACGCTGGTCAGGCTGAACGATTTGTTCTGGTAAGAAATCCCGTATTGAAAGCTGTAATAAAAAGGATGCCTGTTCCGTTTACGGAACAGGCATCCTTTTACTTGAATATAACAGATCAGACGATAGTAAGCTCGACGGCATCCGATTCCAGTTCTCGAAAATCGGGTTTGCCGATAGCGGTCTGCGGCATAGCCGACAGATAGCGAATAGCTTTGGGGATACTGTGGCGGGGAAGGGTTTCCGCCATATAATCGCGGATGGCCTTGTCGGTTTCCGCTTCCTTCGCCGGATCTTTCAGTACCACGTAAGCAACGGCAACGTGTTTATAGTCTGGGTGCTCCAGGCAGATCACGGCACTTTGCAATACGTTTTCCACCTTATCGATCTCGCTGGCAACATAGTCGGGGAAGAGCTTGAACATCGTGCCGCCCTTACCGTCCCGCACGGAATAGATCCGCTTGAGACGCCCGGTGATAAAGACGAAGCCGTCTTCATCTACGCGGCCCAAATCGCCGGTATGTACCCAACGGTTACCTTCTTCGTCGGTAAAGAGGGCGTTGGCAGTCTCCTCCTCGTTCTTAAAATAGCCCAGCATCAGACTGGGAGCGGAGAAGCAGAGCTCGCCGGACTGGTTGTAACCCAGCTCCTCGCCGGTGTCCACGTCCAGAACCTTGACGTTGACCTGACAAAGGGGGATGCCGACACTTCCCGCCTTTCCGTAATAGCAGTTCCGCTCTGCACAGATGGCGGAGCTGACCTCGGACATACCATAGCCGGCGCTGGGACGGGCAGGGGCATTGTGTGCCTGCAAAAACTGATCTAGCTCGATCTCCTGCGCCACGGAAAGGGGAGAGCCTCCGTAGCCGCAGGTCTTAAAGAAGGACAGGTCCATTTTTTGAATGGCGGGATCGTTGATCAGCGCGGGAATATGGGCGCCGCTGGCGATGATATAGGCGGGCTTGTACTTTTTGAAGCTGGAGATCAGGACATCTTCGCTGAACTGCGGCGTCAGTACGATGGACAGACCGTGGGCCAGAGGTCCCACAACTCCCATGCATAGGCCAAAGGCATGGAAGAGGGGGATACACGCCATATAGATATCGCCGCTCTCTACATCCGGGCTGTTGAAAAGGAACGCCCAGTCGATATAGGAGATATTCTCGTTGCTCAAAAGGACGCCCTTGGGAACACCGGAGGTGCCGCCGGAGTGAACGATGAAAGCGGGGGCGTTGGAGCGGAAGGGGCTCTCAACGGCTGCCTTTCCGCGACCTGCGCGAATAAAATCGGCGTAGGACAGCCCTTTTGCCAGGGGAACGGCGTGCTTCTTTAGCTGTACTTTGGAGACAATACGTATGGGCAGCGGCATGGAGGCCGCAGCGGGGAGACTGATAATATGCTCTACCGTACCGCACTTGTCCAGCGCGACAAATTGATCCTGCAGGGCATCCAGAACCAGAACGACCCGGGACTGGCACCGCTCCACTGCGGCCACCGCATCCTTTCCCGATACCGTAACGTATTCCAGATTAGAAACAGCGCCCAGATAGTTCAATGCGTAGATGCAGTATACGGTCTCCGGCGTATTGGACGAGAAGATGGTGACGATATCCCCTTCTTTTACGCCGAGGGCGGTAAAAGCACAGGCAGCCTCTTGAATATGAGTATAGAGTTCCTGAAAACTGATCTTCCTGCCAAAATAGAGAAGGGCACTTTTTTCACTGGGCGGATTGCTATCGACCAGAGTGTGATAAACAGTTTTAAAGGGGATCTCCGTCTGAAGAGCGTCCTCGGTATAGTATTTGCGCCAAGGCTGATCAATGGAGGGAAGTCCAGTTTTACAGACAGCTCCTACTTCCATGAAGCTACACGACCTTTCTGTGCTGGGAATTTATCAAATTATATCTAACATTATACATTGTATAATATATTACAAGTGGTAGAAATAGGCAAGAGTTTTTTGAAAATATAGGAAAAAGAGAATTGTAAGGTGAAAATAAGGGATAAACGGCGGTATGCTTGACAGAAATCGGAGAAGATGCAATAATGTGACAGATAAATCTGAAACGGGGAATCACAATGAAAGAAAAGCACACAGGCATTTCTTTACAAAAAAATGATACACTGATGCTCACCGTAGAGGGTTATAATGACGAGGGCCTGGGCGTTGCACGGCAGGGGCGCGAGGTCGTTTTTGTCCACCGCGGACTGCGGTGGGAAACTGCACTTTGCCGTATAGAAAAAGTGGGGAAAAATTATGCCTATGCCAGGGTGCTGTCCTGTGATATCCCCTCCCCCCACCGCACAGAGCCGGACTGCCCCTATTACGGCAGGTGCGGCGGCTGCGACTTTCGCCACATGGACTACGCCGAGGAACTGGCCGCCAAGCACCGGCGGGTGCAGGACGCTCTGGAGCGTCTGGGCGGCAGCGGCGTTGTTGTAGAGGAGATCTTGGGCGCACCGACCCAGGCGCGTTACCGCAACAAGAGCCTGTACCCCATAGCTGCCGATGGCACGGTGGGCTTTTACCGCGCCCGCACCCATGACGTGCAGACCGTGGAGACCTGCCTTTTACAAAAGGAGACGGCGGATGCCGCGGCCGCCAGCTTACGGCAGTACATCAAGGCTTATGACGTGCCGTGCTATGACGAAACCGCCCACCGGGGACTGCTGCGCCACCTGTTTGTCCGCACCAACGCCAAAGGAGCGTGCCTGATCTGCCTGTTCGTCAATGGCGACAGGCTGCCCCACGAGCCGGAGCTGGTGGAACTGCTGCGCCAGAACGTCCCGAGCTGCGTGGGCATCGTGCTGGGGATGAACACCCGCAAGGGCAACGCCATCACCGCTGAGAGTTACCACACCCTGTGGGGGGAGAACACCCTCGCCGATACCCTGTGCGGTTTACAGTTCCGCCTGTCCGTGCCGTCGTTCTATCAGGTCAATCGGGAGCAGGCGGAGGTGCTGTACCATAAGGCGGTGGAGTTCGCCGGCTTGACGGGACAGGAAACGCTCCTGGATCTGTATTGCGGCGCAGGAACGATTACTCAGGTGATGGCGCAGTACTGCAAGCGTGCCATCGGGGCGGAGATCGTGCCGGAGGCCATCGAAAACGCGAAAAAAAGCGCCGCAGAAAACGGCGTGGAGAATGTGGAGTTTTTCTGCGGCGACGCAAAAGCGGTGGCGGAGAAGTTTGCCGCTGAGGGCCTGAAACCCGATGTGATTTGTGTCGACCCACCCCGAAAAGGACTTGCACCCGAGGTGGTGGAGTCGGTGTGCGCCATGGCACCGAAGCGTGTGGTGTACGTGTCCTGTGATCCGGCCACGTTGGGGCGTGACGTGAAACGCTTTGCCCAGCTGGGCTACACCTGTATCCGTGCCGCTGCGGTGGATCTGTTCCCCCGCACGGCAAACGTCGAGAGCGTGATATTGCTGCAAAAGAAAGAATAACGGAGAAGGCTTATGTGGAAGTGGAAAAAAGAGGAGAATGAAAAAGACTCCCGGCAGGTCAACTACCTGTGGGTACTGGCCGGCGGCTATCTGATGTATCTGGGTGGTGAGCTGATCTACGGGGTCATCAAAGGGGAGTCCACCCTGGGCTTTTTGGGCATTCTGGCCGCTGCGGTATTTTTCGCGGTGGGCGGTTGGGTGTGCCTGCGGGAGTGGAAAGCCTACCGCCAGGAAAAGCAGGCGAGCGAGGAAACGCCGGAGGAAGGTCCCCTTACCATTGAGGAAATGGATGAGACGCAGGAGGATCTGGACGAGGAGGAACCGTAATGGAGAAACTGCTCAGAGCGATCAGCCACGGCAAACCGTGGCTCGACCAATTTAACCGTGTCAACTATGAAAATGCTTTTGAGCAGTATCGCGCCTTGTATGAAGCGGACTATGTCAGCGCGGTACGCAGCGGCGGATCGATAGAACAGTTGGCGGGCAAGCTCGTGGATGCCATCGAAAAAGGATGGGAAAAGGAACACTTTTGGAGTCGAGGCGTTGCCCGAGCAAATGATAAGATGATGCTGGTCGCTTATCTCACGCCCCTGCTGCTTGCCTCTCCGGAGTCGGGCTGTGCGGAACTCGCCCAGGCACTCTGCCGGGTGTGGAAGCAAAGATTTCCCGAAGACGGTTATGAGATGTCGGACTACGACAAAATTGCCGGTGGATTTCGTAACAGTATTCTGGGATTTGATTTGGGTGACAGAAAAAGATGAAGTAAACAAAAAAGCCTGACCGACAAAACGGTCAGGCTGCTATTTTTTTCTTGACAAGCTGATGTATCATATGGTACAATCAATCGTTATTATGGAAAAGTGGGGATATAACCCCTTTTACCATTCACTACGGGTAGTATACCACGCCCCGGTTGAAAACACAAGAGGATTTTCAACAAAGTGCCAACAAATCCGCGTGTATCATAGCAGAGACCCGAGAAGTTGTTTTCAAAAGTAAGTAAAAATATATCCGATCCAAAAGAAAGGTAGGGACTGTAAACAATGCCCAAGGACAAATTGTACGGCAAGACGATGCGAAAGAACTTCGCCCGTCACGAGGAAGTCATGGCGATGCCCAACCTGCTGGAGATCCAGAAAAAGAGCTACAAGTGGTTTTTGGAGACCGGCCTGCGGGAGGTGTTTGCCGATGTGGCGTCCATTGCCGACTACGCCGGCAATCTGGAGTTGAGTTTTATTGACTACTCCATGGACGAAAACCCCAAGTACAGTGTGGAGGAGTGCAAGGCCCGTGACGCCACGTATGCCGCCCCCATGAAGGTACGGGTGCGCCTTTTCAACAAGGAGACCGGCGAGATCAAGGAGCAGGAACTCTTTATGGGCGACTTCCCCCTGATGACCCACGGCGGTACCTTTGTCATCAACGGCGCAGAGCGCGTGGTGGTGTCTCAGATCGTCCGTTCCCCCGGCATCTACTATGACAAGAGCATCGACCTCAAGACCGATCTGCCTTTGATGAGCAACACCATGATCCCCTATCGCGGTGCCTGGCTGGAGTATGAGACCGATACCAACGAGATCTTCTGGGTCCGTATCGACAAAAATCGCAAGCTGCCCATTACCTGCCTGATCCGCGCTCTCGGCGTTAAGACCGACGCGGAGATCCTGGAGCTGTTCGGTGACGATCAGCGTGTGGTGGTCACCATGGAGAAAGACGTCTGCAAGACCTATGAGGACGCCCTGCTGGAGATCTACCGTAAGCTGCGCCCCGGCGAGCCCCCCACGGTGGACAGCGCCGAGACCCTGCTGAACAATCTGTTCTTCGATCCCCGCCGTTATGATCTGTCTACGGTGGGCCGCTATAAGTTCAACAAGAAGATGTCCCTGTGGGTCCGTGCCAAGGGACAGAAGCTGGCGCTGCCCGTGGCAAACCCCGCCACCGGTGAGATTCTGTTTGAGGAAGGCCATGTGCTGACCGGTGCCGAGTGCAACGAGCTGGATGCCATCGGCGTAAGTGAGGTGATCGTGGCGCTGGACGACGGCGCCACGGTGAAGATCTTCACCAACAAGATGTGCGATATGCGCCGCTACGTGGACTTCGATCCCGCCAAGGAGTGCGGCATCAAGGAGCGGGTGCGTTATGAGGTGCTGCAGGAACTGCTGAGCCGGTACAGCGGGGAAGAACTGATCGATCAGTGCAGGCTGCACGCCGATGAGCTGGTCCCCAAGCATATCATCCGTGACGATATCTTTGCGTCCATCAACTACATGAACGCCTTGGCCCACGGGCTGGTCAGCAAGGACGATATCGACCATCTGGGCAACCGCCGTCTGCGCTGCGTGGGCGAGCTGCTGCAAAACCAGTTCCGCATCGGCTTTTCCCGCATGGAGCGCGTGATCCGCGAGCGTATGACCATTCAGGATCTGGACATCGTGACGCCTCAGAGCCTCATCAATATCCGCCCCGTCACCGCCGCCATCAAGGAGTTCTTCGGCTCCAGTCCGTTGAGCCAGTTCATGGATCAGACCAACCCCCTGGCGGAACTGACCCACAAGCGCCGTCTTTCCGCTCTGGGTCCCGGCGGCCTGAGCCGGGAGCGCGCCAACATGGAAGTCCGTGACGTGCACTACTCCCACTATGGCCGTATGTGCCCCATCGAGACCCCCGAAGGTCCCAACATCGGCCTGATCTCCTATCTGGCAACCTATGCCCGTATCAACGAATACGGCTTTATCGAGGCGCCGTTCCGCGCCGTGGATCCTGTGACTCACAAGGTCAGTGATGAGATCACCTATATGTCCGCCGACGTGGAGGACGAGTATGTGGTCGCCCAGGCTGCTGAGCCTGTGGACGAAAACGGCTGCCTGTGCGGCCGCCGTATCACCTGCCGCCACCGCGACGAGATCGTGGAAGTGGAGCCCGCCGGCGTGGACTTCGTGGACGTTTCCCCCCGTATGATGGTGTCCATCGCCACCGCCATGATCCCCTTCCTGCCCAATGACGACGCAAACCGTGCCCTGATGGGCGCCAATATGCAACGTCAGGCTGTGCCTCTACTAAAGCCCGAGGCCCCCATCGTGGGTACCGGTATGGAGCACAAGATCTGCATCGACTCCGAGGTGGCCGTACTGGCCGAGGGTGACGGCGTTGTCACCAGGGTGGACGCCACCAACGTCACCGTCAAGTACGACAGCGGCGAGATCAAGGATCACAAGCTCATTAAGTTCCTGCGTTCCAACCACGGCACCTGCATCAACCAGAAACCCATCGTCTCCGTGGGCGAGCGTGTCCACGGCGGCGAGGATCCCACTGTGCTGGCCGATGGTCCTGCCACCGATCAGGGCGAGATTGCCCTGGGCCGCAACATCCTGGTGGGCTTCATGACCTGGGAAGGCTATAACTACGAGGACGCCGTTCTGCTGAATGAGCGTCTGGTCAAGGAGGATGTCTACACCTCCATTCATATCGAGGAATATGAAATTGACGCTCGCGATACCAAACTGGGACCCGAGGAGATCACCCGTGACATCTCCAACGTGGGCGAGGAAGCCCTGAAGGATCTGGACGAGCGCGGTATCATCCGCGTGGGCGCAGAGGTACACGCCGGCGATATTCTGGTGGGTAAGGTCACCCCCAAGGGCGAGACCGATCTGACTGCCGAGGAGAGATTGCTGCGTGCCATCTTCGGCGAAAAAGCCCGGGAAGTCCGCGACACCTCCTTAAAGGTCCCCCACGGCGAGAGCGGTATCGTCATCGACACCAAGGTCTTCACCCGTGAAAACGGCGACGAGCTTGGACCCGGCGTGAACGAGGTGGTCCGGGTGTATATTGCCCAGCGCCGCAAGATCCAGCCCGGTGATAAGATGGCCGGCCGCCACGGCAACAAGGGCGTCGTGTCCCGGGTCCTGCCCCAGGAGGATATGCCCTTCCTGCCCGACGGTACGCCGCTGGACATCGTGCTGAACCCCCTGGGCGTTCCCTCCCGTATGAACATCGGTCAGGTGCTGGAGGTCCATCTGGGCTACGCCGCCAAGACCCTGGGCTGGAAGGTCGCTACGCCTATCTTCGACGGTGCCACCGATAAGGACATCACCGAGGCTCTGCAGCTGGCCGGTCTGGACCCCGAGGGCAAGAGCTGGCTGTACGACGGCCGTACCGGTGAGCGCTTTGACAACAAGGTCACCGTGGGCTACGTCTACTTCCTCAAGCTGCACCACCTGGTGGATGATAAGATCCATGCCCGTTCCACCGGCCCCTACTCCCTGGTCACCCAGCAGCCTCTGGGCGGCAAGGCCCAGTTCGGCGGCCAGCGTTTCGGTGAGATGGAAGTCTGGGCGCTGGAAGCCTACGGTGCCGCCTATACCCTGCAGGAGATCCTGACGGTCAAGTCCGATGACGTGACCGGCCGTGTCCGCACCTATGAGTCCATCGTCAAGGGTCACAACGTGCCCACGCCCGGTGTCCCCGAGAGCTTCAAGGTGCTGGTCAAGGAGCTGCAGTCTCTGTGCCTGGATGTCCAGGTGCTGGACCGCGCAGGCAACCAGATCGAGCTGAAAGAGGACGAGGATGCGCTGGATACCTTCAACCTGGCCCGCATGGATGCCGAGGATGAGAACCAGCGCCGCTACGCTGACGAGGACGAGCTGGCCGATGCCGGTTTCGACTACGTGGACGATGAAGAAGTGGATGCGTCCTTTGACGAAGATCCGCTCAGCGATGAATTTTAAGAAAGGGGAGGAGTAAAACCATGAGTGAAATGATCAAGACTGTGGACAATAACATTCAGTTTGATGCCATCAAGATCGGCATCGCTTCCCCCGAGATGATCCGCCAGTGGTCTTACGGCGAGGTCAAAAAGCCGGAGACCATCAACTACCGCACGTTGAAGCCGGAGCGGGACGGCCTGTTCTGTGAGCGCATTTTCGGGCCCACCAAGGACTGGGAGTGCCACTGCGGCAAGTATAAGAAGATCCGCTACAAGGGTAAGATCTGCGACCGCTGCGGCGTGGAGGTCACCCGGGCCAAGGTGCGCCGGGAGCGCATGGGTCATATCGAGCTGGCCACCCCTGTCAGCCATATCTGGTATTTCAAGGGCATTCCCTCCCGTATGGGTCTGCTGCTGGATATCTCCCCCCGCATTCTGGAAAAGGTGCTGTATTTCGCCGCCTATATCGTCACCGATCCCGGCGATACGCCCCTGATGCGCAACCAGATTCTCTCCGAGAAAGAGTACCGCGATATGCGGGAGAAGTACGAGGACGATTTTGACGCCGGTATGGGTGCCGAGGCCGTGAAGAAGCTGCTTGCCCAGATCGACCTGGAGCAGCTCAGCGAGCAGCTCCACGAGGAACTGCGCAACACCTCCGGCCAGAAGAAGGCCCGTATCGTCAAGCGTCTCGAGGTGGTGGACGCCTTCCGCATCAGCGGTAACAAGCCGGAGTGGATGGTCATCGACATCCTGCCGGTGATCCCTCCCGAGCTGCGCCCCATGGTGCAGCTGGACGGCGGCCGTTTTGCAACCTCTGACCTGAACGACCTGTACCGCCGTGTCATCAACCGCAACAACCGTCTGAAGAGACTGATGGAGCTCAACGCCCCGGATATCATCGTCCGCAACGAAAAGCGTATGCTCCAGGAGGCTGTGGACGCCCTCATTGACAACGGTCGCCGCGGCCGTCCCGTCACCGGTGCCAACAACCGTGCGCTGAAGTCTTTGAGCGATATGCTCAAGGGCAAGCAGGGCCGTTTCCGCCAGAACCTGCTGGGCAAGCGCGTGGACTACTCCGGCCGCAGCGTGATCTGCGTCGGCCCCGAGCTGAAGATCTATCAGTGCGGCGTGCCCAAGGAGATGGCGCTGGAGCTGTTCCGCCCGTTCATTATGAAGAAGCTGGTGGAGGACGGCTCTGCCAACAATATCAAGTCCGCCAAGAAGATGGTGGATAAGGGCCGCACCGAGGTGTGGGATGCTCTGGACGAGATCATCAAGGACCATCCCGTCATGCTCAACCGTGCGCCTACCCTGCACCGTCTGGGTATTCAGGCCTTTGAGCCGGTGCTGGTGGAGGGCCGTGCTCTGAAGCTGCACCCTCTGAACTGTACCGCCTTCAACGCCGACTTCGACGGCGACCAGATGGCGATCCACGTTCCCCTGAGCGCCGAGGCCCAGGCGGAAGCCAGATTGCTGATGCTCTCTGCCAACAACCTGCTCCGTCCCCAGGACGGCGGTCCCGTCACCGTTCCCACCCAGGATATGGTGCTGGGCTCCTACTACCTGACGTTCGAGCGCTTTGAAAACGGCGTCTCCCAGATGGACAACAACGAGACCTGGCCCACCGGTATCGACTTCGCTCTGGCGGGCAAGACCTATGATGAGCTGACCGAGGAGGAAAAGGCCGCCAACCGCCTGAACATCTACCGCAACGAGGACGAGGTATTGATGGCCCATAACGAGCACGTCATCGGTATGCACCAGCCCGTCTGGGTTCGTGTGGAGAAGGAGCTGAATGGCGAGAAGAGGACCAAGGTGGTCCGTGCTACCGCCGGCCGTATCATCTTCAACCGCAACATTCCCCAGGATCTGGGCTTTGTCAAGCGCTTCCATGATGACGGTACGCCTACCGATCAGTTCTTCGACTATGAGATCACCGAGACCTGCGGTAAGAAGCTGCTGGGCAAGATCGTGGACCGCACCATCAAGCAGTATGGCTTTACCCGTGCCGCCGAGGTGCTGGACGACATCAAGGCCACCGGTTATCATTATTCCACCATCGCCTCCATCACCATCTCCATCGCGGATATGATCGTGCCCGAGAAGAAATATGAGCTGATCCGCCAGACCGAGGATCGGGTGCTGGAGATCGAGGACCAGTACAACATGGGCTTCATCACCGACGAGGAGCGCTATAAGCTGGTGGTCCGCGAGTGGGAAAAGACCACCAACGACGTCACCGACGCCCTGACCGAGAACATGGACAAATACAACCCCATCTTCATGATGGCGGACTCCGGCGCCCGTGGCTCCATGAAGCAGATCCGTCAGCTTACCGGTATGCGCGGTCTGATGGCCAACACCGCCGGTAAGACCATCGAGATCCCCATCAAGGCCAACTTCCGGGAGGGTATGTCCGTTCTGGACTACTTCACCTCCTCCCGTGGTGCCCGTAAGGGTCTGGCCGATACCGCTCTGCGTACCGCCGACTCCGGTTACCTGACCCGCCGCATGGTGGATGTCTGTCAGGATGTGATCATCCGCGAGGATGACTGCGGTGTGGATCACGGCATCCTGGTGGGCGAGATCGCCGAGAACGGCCAGATCATCGAGAAGTTCTCCGAGCGCATTCGGGGCCGTTTCCCCGTCCGGGATATTCTGAAGCCCGGCACCGATGAGGTGCTGATCTCCAAGGATAAGATGATGCTGGAGAGCGATGCCGCCCTGCTGGAGAAGTTCGATATCCACGAGGTGGAGATCCGCACGGTGCTGACCTGCCGCGCTCACAGCGGTATCTGCGCCAAGTGCTACGGCATGAACTTGGCCACCTCCAAACCCGTCGGCCCCGGCGAGGCTGTCGGCATCATCGCCGCCCAGTCCATCGGCGAGCCCGGTACCCAGCTGACCATGCGTACGTTCCACACCGGCGGCGTCGCCGGCGGCGACATCACCCAGGGTCTTCCCCGTGTGGAGGAGCTGTTCGAGGCCCGCAAGCCCAAGAAGATGGCCACCATCGCCGAGATCGGCGGCA
>R20__coassemble_768_pt1 | contig 21891 bp, 24 predicted proteins | sample R20__metabat2_high_PE_008 | metagenome-assembled genome bin R20 | reverse complement strand
ATACCCTGCGGTATAATGCTCTCCGTGCCAAGCTGGACGGCGTCAGCAATACCGTTCTGGCGGCAGCACTGAAGGAGCTGGAGCAGGACGGTCTGGTGATCCGTACCGCCTATCCAGAAGTCCCCGTCCGGGTGGAGTACAGCCCCACAGCGGACTGCCGCCGTCTGCTCCCCATTTTAGAGCAGCTCAGCGACTGGGCGGAAGCCCGTATGTCATAAAAAAGAGAGCCACACGGCTCTCTTTTTTATGGCTTTTTCAGAAGTTCTGTCACTTGCTCCACGGTCAGCTCCGGCATCAGGTTGAATGCCTGAAAGATGAAGCCGTATTTTCGCTTCCGTACGTTTTGGAAAGCGATTTTACTTCCAATAATTCCATAGGTATAACCTCGTATTACGCGTCTTTTCTGCGAATAAACAGCGGCCCTTCTTCGCCGATCTCGCCTGTCGGGATAAATCCCGCTTTTTGAAGAACTTTCTGGGAGGCGATATTGGATTCTTCCGTTTCCGCCGTCACGCATGATACGCCGGGTTGATTTAACGCCCAGTCCACAAGTGCAGATACCGCTTCCGTAGCATAACCGCAGCCCTGATGCTCCTCAGCAATTCCGTATCCGATCTCTGCGATCCCATCATCGGAAAGCCCTTTGAAACAAAGCTCACCGATATGCGTACCGTCGTTCAGTTCAATCATCCAGATGGCATACCACTCCCATTGCTCCGGATGGGCAAGACAGCCGTCCAGCATTTCCGTGTAAGCCGCTTTCAGAACATCGACCAACTGTGCGGCAATAAACGCTTCCATCTGCTCTTTGGAAGCTGCATATAGTTTCAAGCGTTTTGTTTCTATCATGTTTTACTCACTCCGTTTTTTGTTCGGCTTGAAAAACCGGGATTTGTCTTTCTTATCTGTCTTTCGCGGGTTTCTTTTCCGAAAGTTCAGCATACATGCCATCCAGAAGTTCCGGAATTAGAGCCTTATCATCAAAACTATCAAATACATACATCAGGGTCTTTGAACCTTCATACGGATAACGCAGTTCGGAATCTGCAAGCAGTCTGTCTGATGTTGGCGTTCTCTTTAAAAACAGTTCATTGTTGCAAATGTCACCTATCAGTTTACCGTTAAAATATACAAGGTATCCGCCCATCATAGATTTTATGACAATATCGCCGGATTCAGAAAAACTATCGCGAACATATTCATTAAATGCATTCACCTTGATTGTCCCCCATTAAATTAAAATTTAATGCTGTTACATCGGCGTTCCGACTTCGATCAGATTTCCGTCAAGGTCATAGAAAAGCGCCAGTATTTTTCCTCCTGCAAAACAAGGCCGTCTGACAGGATCATGTTGCCGTCATGATCCCGGAGCGTTTCAAGACCGAACAGGTCGTGATAGTATTTCTCCGCTTTTTTACAATCTTTTACAACGATCAAAAATCCGCTTGATTTCATTGTGATTTTCCCCTTTAGCTTTTCCACCGTTTCAGCGTCGGGAACAGTTTTGCGCAATATGCTTTCATCTCTTCATTGGTCATACCAGCCTGTGCGCCGAACTGACTGCACATTTCGATATATTCCTCCATCGTCACCTTGTCGGTAAATTCGCCGTTTGCATAACAGTATTTACAGTAATCGGAATTTGGGCTGCCATCGGCATTGGTGCCGAAAACATCTTCCGATTCCATGGGCATTCCGCAGCTCTGACAGATCTTCAGATTGGCTTTTTTCTTGATCGGCACCCAGATACCGCATTCGTAATCCGGTGACTGCGGATTTCCGGCGGAATAGATTTCAAGGGATGATGTGCCGATTTCGTACATCGTTTTCATGTTCGGTGCCCAATCGTTCCACACCTGGGTGTTGAGTGTCTGCAAAGATGCGGGCATCGAGCCTTTTGCCGTGAAAATCGCCCAGTCACTTTCGGGGAATGTAAAAAGCTCCAGTCCCTCCGGCACATCGCCGCCCTTGTAAAGACCTGCGATCCAATAGGCAAAGCCGTTTTCACCATCGGCACAGATGGCAAACATACCGATGCCGTTTTCCAAAATCGCAGATTCAACCGCCGTTTCCGGCTTCATGGTCCGCCAAAGGCGGGCGTACTTCGCCGCATATTCCCTGTCCCAAAATTCCGGGCATTTTTTGTAACCTTCATCGGGTACGATCTCGGTGTGATAACCGATAAATGTCAATTCGTTTTTGTGTTCGTAAGTTACATTCATGTGGTTTCTCCTTCATACGTCCTGTTTCCTATCATTCTTCGTCATCGTTCTTCTTTTTCTCAATACAAGAACCGATCACAAACCCGGCCAGCATTCCCAGCGTTAGCCCGATCCCGGTGTTGTTGCCGAGAGAAGTCCCGATTGCCACACCGAAGCACATACCCAAGGCCATTCCTTCGGTGCCGTAGTTTTCTTTCTTTTTCTCTTCTTTTTTCTTTCGGGTGCTCTGCGCAAAAAATATGGCAAGCAAAAGTCCGATGCAGATCCACGGCAGTGCCGCCGACATAAAAACTGATATGTCTTTCATAATTATCCCCTTTATCTGTTTTATGGTTAGTTTGCAAACGGTCTAACCTCACAACCCTTGCTCTCATAGTAAACAAGCATATCAGGCAACTTTTTTAAGTCATAACTTGTAACGCAGTCCGAGAAAACGGTAACCGCATAACCGCTCTTTGTCATATTGAAGCAGGTAGATTTTACGCAGGCAGTTGCATCCGCTCCGGTGATATAAAACGCAGTGATATTGTTTTCTTTGATGAACACCGCAAACGGCTCACTTGTTAAGGCATTGCTCTTTGTTTTGACAAAAATATTGTCTGATACAACCTTTAATTCCGGCACAAGCTCTGCACCTTTGGTGTCGGGCTTAAATGTGCGGGTACCGTCAGTAATATTGTTATGCTTTATGTAAACGATGTGCATATCGTTTGACACCGCCCAATCCACGGCGGCATTGATGTTGTCGATGATGTCCTTATAATGCTTTGTGATATCGTTTTGAATGTCGATCACGACAAGTGCTTTATTCTGCATGGTTTACCTCCGAATTTCCGTATATTCTGATGAAATGCTTTACGAACGCCTCAATGTGCTGCATGATCTCCGGTTCTTTTTCAGGCTCGCGGTCGCAGTAGTGGATCAAAGAAGTGATGGGAGCTGTAAAGGCAAACGCAAGTACATTCGGATCTTCCTGTTTGAGCAGATCGCTTTCCATCATCTTTTCAAAAATTTGCTTAAAAATTTCTCTCGTACCAATGATAAAATGCTCGGTGGCAAGCTTTTTCACCCGCTCATCGTGAAACTGCTCTGCAAGAAGCAGTTTTCGTGTCAGGACAATTCTTTCATCGTGAACTGTAAAATTCACCATTTTCATTGTGATAGTAAGAAGCTCTTCGCAGGACTTCGGGATTTCCGGCAGATTCTCTACGGAGCCAAAATGTTCTGCATAATATGCCTCCATCTTGTCAAGCAGAGCATTCCAGATAGCTTCCTTACTTTCGTAATGGCGGTAAAGCGCTGATTTGCTCAGTCCCATTCCTGCGGCGAAATCACGCAGGTTTGTCCCTTTGTAACCGTTTTCGACAAAGCTGACAAGCGCAGCATCAAGGATCTTTTCCTTCGTTGTATTTTCCATAGCAACCTCCACGCATAATGTGACCGTTTGGACACATTATATTGTAGTGACCAAGCGGTCACATGTCAAGGGATTTCACAAATTTGTTACAAATAGAAACGGCAGCAAGAATTCCTCCTCGTCGCCGTAGGTCTGTTATACATAGATCAGTTCATTATTGACTATCTCCGTGGCCGTGATTGGCTTGTCCTCGTGGATGTACTCATTCCGTGCCGTCATAAGGCATCCGACAAATAACCTGTGTTCAAAGTCATCCAGACAGAAGTATTTCCGCTTTGTTTTCATAGTCTTCGGCCTCCTGCATTTGATTTCCTCCTTATTATAGTGGAAACAATCGGATAAATCGGATGTGCAGATAAAGATATGGAAAAACGCCCAGAAAAGCATCTCTGCTTTTCTGGGCGTTTTTTCTTTGCCTTTGCGTTGCTACGGTGATGATTTTAGAATTACTGCCTTATCAGCCCGCAGCTGACGCATTTCCGAATTATTTAATGAAGTTTTGTGGGAAAAGAGCGGCTCAAAACCTATAAATCCCTGCGGCTCGCTTTTTTTATCGTTGTTTTTTCAAAAGCTCGGTCACCTGCTGCACGGTCAACTCCTGTCGCGCATATTTCCCGATCTCCTGCGGCAGGATAAAGGCAATTCCCTTGTCGCGGTTTTTCTTATCGCTTTGCATGGCCTGCGCCAGCTCCGCCGTCGGATATGGCAATTTTTCATACAAACCACAGCCTTTCACCACAGAGAAAATGCGTTCATAGGTTGCAGCTTCGGCAAGTCCCAGATCTACGGCCATACAGGCTTCCGTCACCAGCCCTATCGCCACGGCTTTTCCGTGCGGAATGGTATAACCGCTCAGCTTTTCAATGGCGTGGCCTACGGTGTGTCCGGCGTTCAGAATTTCGCGGATGCCTTTTTGGTCGAATTCATCCCACTCCACAAAAAAGCCTTTCAGCTTGATACATTCGGCAATCAATTCCTCTAAGTTAACCTGTCCGATACGCTCCAAAATACGGTTTTTTCGGATAACACCGTACTTGATGATCTCACCCATACCGGCGGCAAGCTGCGACTGCGGCAGAGTTTGCAGGGTTTCCGTATCGGCCAGGACCAGCTTGGGCTGATGAAATGCGCCCACCAGATTTTTTCCCATCGGCAGGTCGATCCCCGTCTTACCGCCCACGGCGGAATCCACCATGGCAAGGAGAGTCGTGGGAATTTGTACCACAGCAACACCCCGTTGGTAGATCGCCGCGGCAAAGCCCGCCAGATCCCCCACCACACCGCCGCCCAGGGCAATAAGCGTATCGTTGCGGTGCACTTCGTTTTCTATCAAAAAGTTCAGAATTCTCTCCAAAACCGATAGATTTTTAAATTTTTCTCCGTTTTGAATAACAAATTTCAGTACGAAAAAGTCTTCCTGTTCCAACGCTTTTATCAGTCCTTCGCCATAAAGCCCATCCACCAGGTCGTCTGTGACGATGACCAAACGGTCGGAATTACAAACGGATTTCAGTAGCTTCCCAGCCTCCCGCAGCAGTCCTGCACCGATGAGGGCGTCGTAGGGGGGTGAGGCATTTACGTGAACTTTTTTCATAAATTTCTGCGGAATTCCACCGCTTTTTTTACTTTTTCTGCCAGTTTTATCAGCTCTTCACCGGTGAGCTGCTGCTCGGCATCGGAAAGGGCTTTTTCAGGAGCCGGGTGCATCTCGATCTCCAGACCGTCGCAGCCCGCCGCCACCGCCGCAAGGCTCATGGGCAACACCAATTCACGGTGTCCTGTGGCGTGGGAGGGATCGACAATTATTGGTAAATGCGTCAGCGCTTTCAAAACCGGAACAGCGCTTAAATCCAGGGTATTTCGGGTATAGGGTTCAAAGGTACGAATGCCTCTTTCGCACAAAATTACTTGGAAGTTATTGGAAGATAAAATGTACTCGGCGGAGTTGAGAAATTCCTCCAGGGTGGCGGCCATTCCGCGCTTAAGGAGAACAGGCTTTTTCGCCTTTCCCACCTCCTCCAAAAGGCTGAAATTCTGCATATTTCGAGCCCCAATTTGAATAAAATCGGCGTGTTTTGCTACAAATTCAACATCTCTGGGGTCTGTTACCTCAGTAATAACGGGCAGGTCGAATTCCTTCCCAGCTTTTTCCAGCATCAGCAGACCCTCGCGGCCCAGGCCCTGGAAGGAGTAGGGGGACATTCTGGGCTTAAAAGTGCCGCCCCGCAAAACGTTGGCGCCAGAAGCTTTGACCCACTTTGCCGCTTCCAGAATCTGGGCTTCAGACTCCACGCTGCAGGGGCCTGCGATCAGCAGAAAATCCCTGCCGATACAGAGATTTCCTACCATAAAACAGGTATCTGCCTGTCCCTCTTTTCGTGCGGTATATTTCAGTCCGTCCATGCCAAATCCTCTTCTTTTTGTTCCTATTTTCCTCTTCAAAATGTCCAAAAAGGCACATCAAAAAGGAAAAAAGGCAGATCAAAATAGGGTAAAAGGGAAATTTATCCCCGATAGCCGATCTCGCTTGCCAGTTTCTGCTCCAAAATCACCACGGCGTCACGGTGCAAGCGCAGAAATGTTGCCGGACACTTGGGGTCGATCTTGTCGGTTAGGAGCAGTTGACGCATAGCGTCCTGCTTGTTGCCTGAAACGATCATCAGCAGTTTCCCGGCCCGCATGATGTTGCCCATGCCCATGGTAACGGCATAGCGGGGTACCTCGTCACGGCTGGCAAAGAAACGCTGGTTGGCGTCAATGGTGCTCTCGTCCAGAACTTCCTGATGGGCACCGTCATAGAGGGTGGCTCCCGGCTCGTTGAAGCCCAGATGTCCGTCGGGACCCACGCCCAACACCTGCACGTCGATATCCGTCTTATCCAGCACGGCGTTGAATTCCCGCAGATTGGCTTCCACGTCACCCGTGCCCTTGGCAACATAGGTGTTGTTCTTGTCGATATTGATATGGTCAAACAGGTTGTCGTTCATGAAGTAGCGATAGCTCTGGTCGTGGGTGGGCTCCAGACCCACATATTCATCCAGATTGACGGTATGGACCCGGGAAAAATCCAGTCCCTCGGCATGGCAGCGGCGGGAGAGTTCCTGATACATCCCCACAGGGCTGGAGCCGGTGGCAAGGCCCAGGGTGCAGTTGGGCTTTTCCCGCACGATCTTCTCAATAATGTCCGCGCCGAGGCGACTTGCCTCGGCATAGTCTTTGGCAATGATGATTTTCATAGTTTTCTCCTTTTTTGCGGGCGGATGTGGGCATCCGCCCCTACGATTGGGGTTGCGGGCGGACAGAGTCGTCCGCCCCTACGGATGGGGTTGCGGGCGGACAGAGTCGTCCGCCCCTACGGGTGGGGTTGCGGGCGGACAGAGTCGTCCGCCCCTACTTACTTTTTCAAAACGATGTGATCTTTGTCCTTATAGATGCTGCCCTCGGGAATGACGCCGCGGACACAGGAGGTGGGATAGATATTGCTGTCCCTGCCAATGACGGTGCCGGGGTTGAGGACGCTGTTGCAGCCTACCTCCACCCGGTCGCCCAGCATGGCGCCTACCTTTTTCCGTCCGGTGGCGATCTCCTCGGCACCGTCCTTCACCACCACCGGCAGCTTATCGGATTTCACGTTGCTGGTGATGGAGCCGGCGCCCATGTGGGCCTTATAGCCCAGAATGGAGTCGCCCACATAGTTATAGTGGGGGACCTGCACATTGTCGAACAGGATCACGTTTTTCAGCTCGGTGGAGTTGCCCACCACGCAGTCGTTACCCACCAGGGCGTTACCCCGGACGAAAGCGCCGGGGCGTACCTCAGTGCGGTGACCGATGATGCAGGGGCCTTTGATATAGTTATTGGGATAGATGACCGCATCCTTGGCGATCCAGACGTTTTCGGCGGTATTGTCGAATTCGTCGGCGGGCAGGGTCGCGCCGATGGAAACGATCAGGTCGCCGATGCCGGCCAGGGCTTCCCAGGGATAGGTAAAGCCTTGCAGGTAATCCGACGCCTTGGTATGGGACAGGTCATACAGGTCTGTGATCTTATACATGGTTTGTTTCCTTTCTTGAGGAAATGCTGAATGCAGAATGCTAAATGCAGAATGCTAAATGGAGCTTGCGTTTTAGGTAAGACCAACGCAGATGAAACGCAGGGAGAGGATGCGATGCGGGAGGGCGGACAGAGTCGTCCGCCCCTACGGATACCTCATCTGCCATGGTGCGGCGGGATCAGGGGACCCCGCCCTACGATATCATTTGATTTCAATCAGGTGGCCGGAAGCCTGCATGGCGGCGATGATGGCGTCCACGTTCTCCTCGCAGAGGGCATCGCTGCCCGCCTCCGCCATGACACGCAGTACCGGCTCGGTGCCGCTCTTGCGGAGCAGGACACGGCCACTATCCCCCAGACGGGCGGTACAATCGGCCACCGCCTTTTGTACGGCGGGATCGTTGAGTGTTGCATCCTTGTCGTCAACCTTGACGTTTTTCAACACCTGGGGATACATGGTCACATCCTGACAAAGAACACTCAGGGGCAGGTGGGTCTCGATCATCACGCTCATCAGCATGATGGCAGTGATCAAACCGTCGCCGGTATGGGCATACTTACGGAAGATGATATGGCCGGACTGCTCGCCGCCAATGAGATGGCCGCCCGCTTTCATGTTCTCGTAGACGTAACGGTCGCCCACGGCGGTCTTTTCGTAGTCGATGCCGATCCTGTCCAGAGCCTTATACAGGCCGAAGTTGGACATGACAGTGGTGACAACGGTGTTATCCGGCAGGCGGCCGTTGTCCTTCATAAACTTGGCACAGATGTACATGATCTTATCGCCGTTGATCACCTGCCCCCGCTCGTCTACGGCAAGACAGCGGTCAGCATCGCCGTCAAAGGCGAAGCCTACCTCCATCTGATTTTCCCGCACATAGCGCTGGAGATCCTCGATGTGGGTGGAGCCGCAGCCCCTATTGATATTGACACCGTCGGGCTCGGCATGGATCACGTGGGTCTTGGCGCCCAGGGCGTCAAATACCGCTCTGCCGATCATCCAGGAACTGCCGTTGGCGCAGTCCAGCGCCACCTTGCAGTTATCAAAGGGGCGGGTAGCCAGATTGGTCAGGTAGCCGATATAGCGGTTTCTGCCGGAGTAGAAGTCCACGGTACAGCCCACGTTCCCCTCGCTGGCCCAGGGCAGTTCACCCGTTTCGCCGTCCAGATAGTGCTCGATCTCATCCAGGAAGGCATCATCCATCTTCTCGCCCACGCCATTCATCAGCTTGATGCCGTTATCGCAGAACGGGTTGTGGCTGGCGGAGATCATCACGCCGCAGTCAAAGTTCTCGGTGCGGGTGATATAGCTGACACAGGGAGTGGTGGTGACATGGAGCAGATAGGCGTCCGCGCCGCCGGAGGTAATACCCGCCGCCAGAGCGGATTCGTACATATAGGAGGAACGGCGCGTATCCTTGCCGATGACGATACGGGCGCGGTCCGAAGTGTGACGGCTGCCGAAGTACCAGCCCAAAAAGCGGCCGGTCTGAAAAGCGTGCATAGCGGTCAGGTCAACGCCTGCCTTGCCGCGGAAGCCGTCCGTGCCGAAATATTTACTCATGGTTTGTTTCTCCTTTTTTCGAAATGGGAGATCAAAGCCGTGCAGCAGCTCATCGCTCCTGTCCGATCACAAGCCCCTCTGTTTTGCGGTCACCCGCATATTTGCAGGCTTATGTCACATGGTCGGACTGCCACGGGAGAGCACCCGCCGAACTTTCGATAACACCGCAAAATGCGGTGCAATAGCACATTTGCGCTAAAAGCCCTCCTCCTCGTCGTCCTGCTCCATTGCAGGCAGGCACATGACGCTTTTGTTGGTCAAAAACCAAAATCCTCCTTTCTCCTCTGCACATGATTTGACGAATTATTATACCATCGTTTTACAGGATATGCAAGAGCAGGCAGCGGTAGAGATGCTTTCTTCCGAAAAAACGCTTTTCTTTTAGGGGGGAGTATGGTAAAATGGGCGTTATTGGAGGGGATGCCCTTGAAAAAATACCTGAAAAAGCCACACCCCCGTACCGCATTCGGACAGGTGTGCTCGGAGCTGGCACAGCGCTTTTTTGCCCACGATGTGGGGAGGGACAGTGCCGCTCTGGCCTACTATCTGCTGTTCGCCCTGTTTCCGCTGATGATTCTGGCCAGTCTGGTCATCGGGGCGCTGAAAATGGATATCAGCTCTATCGTCAACGATTTGGCACAGTTTACACCGACAGATGTTTCCAGCGTCATCGGCGGGTATTTAGAATATGTGCTGAGCAATCACAACCGCTATCTGCTGCTGTTCAGTCTGATCTTTTCCATCTGGTTTCCCATGCGTGCCACCAACACACTGGCTCACTCCGTGCGGAAGGCTTTCGGTCGGCTGGCACCGGAGAATAAGCTGAAAAGCACACTTTTCGTCTGCCTGTATTCCCTGCTGCTGATCGTCACCATCAGCATCGCCATTGTTTTGACGGTGGTGGGTCGGCAGGCGTTGGAATTTCTGGCACACTTCTTCCGTTTGACGGATCTGTTCATCAATGCGTGGACGTATCTGCGTTTTGTACTGCTGTTCGTGATCATGGCCCTTGCCATCGGTGCGCTGTACACACTGGCTTTGGGAGAACGGCGGCCTTTGTGGGAGATCCTGCCCGGTGTCATCGCCTCGCTGGTGCTGTGGATGGTGCTGAGCATGGCCTTTGCCTATTACGTGGGGAACGTGGCGCACTATGCCGTGCTCTACGGCTCTATCGCCACCGCCATCGTGGTGCTGCTGTGGCTGTATATGTCCGCCATGGCACTGATTTTAGGCGCTGAGCTGGCGGGGATCCTGAGCGCAAGACGACAGGAGGAAAAGGTATGAAGATCATCATCGTGGGAATGGGAAAGGTGGGCTGCGCCATCGCACGGCAGCTTTCCGGCGAGACGCACGACATCACCGTGGTGGACACCGGCTCTGCCGCCCTGGGACGCATCGGGGCCACGCTGGACGTGATGCCGCTGACCGGCAACGGCGCCAGCATACGGGTCCTGGTGGATGCCGGCGTGCGGGATGCGGATCTGGTGATCGCCGTGACGAATTCGGACGAGACCAATCTGGTGTGCTGTCTCATTGCCAAGAAGCTGGGGGCCAAGCATACCGTGGCGCGGGTGAGAAATCCGGAATACTATGCCGACGCCAAGCTGCTGCGCAAAGAGATCGGGCTGGACGTAGTCATCAATCCCGATCTGGCAGCAGCGCAGGAGATCAGCCGGATCCTTGCCTTCCCCGCGGCGTTTCGGGTGGAGCCCTTTGCCCGGGGACGAGTGGACATGATCGGTTTTCCCGTCATCGACAGGGACCAAATTGCAGGCGTGCCGTTATATGAGTTGACGAAAGAGCGGCGGGCCGAGGTGCTGGTCTGTGCGGCGGAACGGAGCGGAAAATTCCTGATCCCCCGGGGCGATTTTGTGCCCCGGGTGGGCGACAACATCTATATGGTGGGCACCAAAGTGGAGCTGCAGAAGATGCTGCGAAGCATCGGCCGTAAGTGGCAGCGGGTCCGGACTGTGTCCGTTATCGGCGGCAGCCGGATCGCCGAGTATCTGGCCGCAGAACTGAAAAAGGCCGGCGTGGAGATGCATCTGGTGGAGCAGGACGGCGAGAAGTGTGAAAAGCTGGCCGCCAAGCTGCCCCAGGTGATGATCATTCGGGGCGATGGCGCCGACAACGAGCTTCTGCAGGAGGAAAATCTTTTTGCCGCCGATGCGCTGGTCTCTCTGACCGGACGGGACGAGGAAAACCTGCTGATCGCCGGCTCGGCCCTGCACAGCGGTGTGCCAAAGGTGATAGCCAAGATGAGCCGCCCCAACTATATGGAGCTGGTAAAAGAGATCGGTATTGACAGCGTGATCTCCCCCAAGGACATCGTGGCCAACCAGATCACGCGGTACGTCCGGGCTCTTGCCAATTCCCGGGGCAGTAGCGTGGAACGGCTGTACAAGATGTTTGGCGGAGAGGTAGAGGCACTGGAATTCATCGTTTCGGCGGAGAGCGGGCTGACAAACAAGCCGCTGAAGGATCTGCGGGTGAAGAGCGGCATTCTGATCGCTGCCATCGCCCGGGACGAAGAGATTCTCATTCCCGGCGGCATGACCCACATCAAGATGGGTGACCGGGTAGTAGTGGTATCGAGCCGTCAGGAGCTAAGCGATTTGAAGGATATATTGGCATAAAAACTGAAAAATCGCGCCGATGGCGCGATTTTTTTACAGCTTTTTTTCCAATAGCACCAGTCCTACGCCGGGGATACCATTGAAGACCGTGGGGACGACGGCGGCCTCCCGATAGCCCAGATGGGCATACAGGCGGCGGGCTATTTCGTTTCGGGCATTGGTGTCAATGCGCGCCACCGTACAGCCCTGTCTGCGCGCCAAGTCCTCATAATAGGCGATGAATGCGGTGCCGTATCCCCTGCCCTTGCATTTTGGGTCCACCACAAGGGTATGGAGTACCAGGACCTGCTCAGAGGAAGCTTCATAGAGCCAGGGAGCGCCAAAGTAGCAGTCCACCTGTTCAGCATTGATGCGGCAGACGGCGATAATGATGCCATCCTCCTCCATAACGTAGAGGTCGGCACGGGAAAGGCCGGTCTCTACCACTTTGACAGTAGGGTAGACGTCCCGCAGCCAGCCGGTGGTAGTGCGTCCCGCCTCCTCCTCGGTATGGATGGCGTCAAAGAGCGCGACAACCGCCGCAGTATCGGCAGCAACGGCTTTGCGAATCAGCATGGGTGACTCCTTCTTTCTTTAGCGGATCAGTCCGAAGTAGGCGGCGATAGCCAGATGGACGGCGAGGACGGCGGGCAGACCGTACTTGAAATACCAGTGTTTGGTCTTGTGGCGGAAGAAGTTCATGCCGGCCAGGGCGCCCACGCTGCCGCCAATAACGGCAATGCCCAGAAGGGTCTTTTCCGGAATGCGCCACGCGCCCTTTTTTGCCTTGTATTTATCCGCGCCGTAGAGGACAAACGCGATCACATTGACAATGGCTAAATAGATGTAAAGTTCTCTCATTTCAGTTTACATAATTCAATTGCCGTTTGGGCGGCAAGCCGGGCGTTGTGATAGACCAGTTGGATGTTGCTGCTGAGGCTGTCGCCCCCCGTGATATCCTTGATCTTGGCCAGAAGGAAGGGTGTGGTCTCCTTGCCGTGGATGCCCAGGGTTTTCGCCTCGGCCACGGCGGCGTCAATGGCAGCATTGATGGTGTCTGCTGGCATGGCGTATTCTTCCGGAATGGGGTTGGTGACCAGCATGCCGCCCTTGAGGCCCATGGCACGCTGGGCATGGAACGCCTCGGCCAGCTCCGCCGGAGTGTCCAGGCGATAGTCCACACCGAAGCCGCTGCTGCGGGTGTAGAAGGCCGGGAGCTCGGAGGTGCCGTAGCCGATGACGGGCACGCCCTTGGTCTCCAGATACTCCAGGGTCAGGCCCAGATCCAGAATGGACTTGGCGCCGGCGCAGATGACCATGACGGGGGTCTGGGAGAGTTCTTCCAGGTCGGCAGAGATGTCCATGGTGGTCTCTGCGCCGCGATGGACGCCGCCGATGCCGCCGGTGGCGAACACAGAGATGCCCGCCATGTGGGCGATCATCATGGTGGTGGTGACGGTGGTGGCGCCGTCCATGCCCTTGGCGATCAGCACGGGCAGGTCACGGCGGCTGGCCTTGGGGATGCCGGTACCTGTTTTGCCCAGATAGTCGATCTCCTCGGCGGAGAGTCCTGCCTTCAGGCGGCCCTTGAGGATGGCGATGGTGGCGGGAACGGCGCCGTTTTCGCGGATGATCTTCTCCACGTTCAGGGCAGTTTCCACGTTCCGGGGATAGGGCATCCCGTGGGAGATGATGGTGCTCTCGAGAGCTACCACGGGTTTGCCGGATCGGAGTGCCTCCTGTACTTCGGGGGCGATGTCCAGATAGGGATTCATGGCAGTTGGGTCCTTTCTTATGGGATAGTTTGCAAAGGTAAAGAAAAACGGATTCCCACGCCAGTTTGCGAACTGGCTCGGAATGACAGAAGACGGAATACGGCGGGCCGGGGTCAGCCCACCCTACGGAAGAACGGGAATGGGGCGAAAGAATCATGCGGCGGGCGACCGCAAGGGTCGCCTCTACGGGGTATGCGATGGCGGGCGACCGCAAGGGTCTTTGCCCTCGTTGCGCCGGACCGATTTCCAGCCGCCTCTCGGCGGCGTGAAAATCGGGGCGCTGTCTTGCGGCGGGTAAAAATGTGCCACCGGCACGTTTTTATCCCGCACGCCCCTACGGGGTTCATTTCAATTTCTCGATGGCCTGCCAGCTCATTTGGGGGTGGATGGTGGTTTCCGCGGTGCAGGCAAAGGCGCCTGCCGCGATGGCGCTTCGCGCCGTTTCCGTGAGGCTGTCGCCCCGGAGAATACACGCCGCCAATGCCGCTACCATGGCGTCACCGCCGCCGGTGGCATTGGCCACGTCGATTTTCGGACAGGGCACGTGACAGCGCTCCCCTGCCCGGTTTTCAGCGTAGAGGCCGTTTGCGTCAAGGGAGATATACACCTGCTGCAAACCGGCGGCAAGCAGCTTTTGCGCTATGTTATGTAAATCACTTTCGTCAGTAATCGAAATGCCGGTCAGGATCTGGGCTTCCAGGGCGTTGGGTTTCAACGCCGTAAGTTTACATAAAACATTTTGGAGCTTTGCCGCCTTGGTCGTAGACACCGGGTCGCAGACAATGGGGACGGTGCAGTTTTCGCAGAGGTATTCGATGCTGCTTTGGGGCAGGTTGGCGTCCAGCACAATGAGGTCATAGCCGTTGATGGCGGCGAGATTTTCCGCCAGAAACGCGGGAGTCATCTGCTCGTAGATCGCCATATCGTTCAGCGCCGCCGCCATATCGCCCTGTTCATCGAGGAGATAGAGGTAGGTGCCGGTATGACCGCCGGGGATCACGGGGCAAAGGTGCAGGTCAAGGCTCATACGGGACGCTTCCCGGCGCACGGCATCGGCAAAGGAGTCATCACCCAGCACGGTGAGCATGGCGGTCTCCACCCCCAGCAGACAGAGGTTGCGGGCGATATTGAAGCCCACACCGCCCAGAGACGTAGTGGCGGTGCCGATGTTGGAATCACGGAGGCGGAAGGTGCCGCTGCTGCGGCCGCCGATATCCACGTTGGCGGCACCAATGACTAAAACGGACATCAACTCCCTCCCCTCTTTCTCTCTTCTCGTTATTGTAGCGATTTTAGAGGGAAAAGTCAACGGAAACGGCTTGCCAAGCGGAGAAATTTGGTATATACTATTTGGCGCTTGTAAATAACTACTGGTGAGGTGTAACAATATGGAACGAATGAAGATCGCGGCACTGTTTGCCGATCAGGAGACCCTGGGCGGCAGGGAGATCACCGTGTGCGGCTGGGCACGCACCATCCGCGATATGAAGACCTTTGGCTTTATCGAGCTGAACGACGGCTCCTGCTTCCGCAATTTGCAGGTGGTGATGGACGCCAATGAATTGGGCAACTACAAGGAGATCGCAGCACAGAACGTGGGTGCGGCTCTCATCGTCCGGGGCACGGTGGTACTGACCCCCGAGGCCAAGCAGCCTTTGGAGGTGAAGGCCTCCGCTATTGAAGTGGAGGGCAAGTCCACCCCCGACTATCCCCTGCAGAAGAAACGCCACAGCGTGGAATTCCTGCGGACCATTCAGCATCTGCGCCCCCGCACCAACCTGTTCTCCGCTGCGTTCCGGGTCCGTTCCGTGGCGGCTTACGCGGTGCATGAGTTCTTCCAGAGCCGGGGCTTCGTGTATGTCCACACGCCCATCATTACCGGTTCCGACTGCGAGGGAGCCGGCGAGATGTTCCAGGTGACGACTCTCGACATGGACAACCTGCCCCGCACCGACAGCGGCGAGGTGGACTACACCCAGGACTTCTTCGGCAAGCGCACCAGTCTGACTGTGTCCGGCCAGCTCAACGCAGAGAACTTCGCTATGGCCTTTGGTGACGTGTATACCTTCGGACCTACCTTCCGCGCCGAGAATTCCAACACCCAACGCCATGCCGCCGAGTTCTGGATGATCGAGCCGGAGATGGCGTTCTGCGACCTGGACGGTGACCTGGAGGTCATGGAGTCCATGGTGAAGTATATCATCACCTCCGTTCTGGAGAAGTGCCCCCAGGAGATCGAGTTCTTCAACAGCTTCGTGGACAAGGGACTGAAGGAGCGTCTGGAGCACGTGGCGTCCTCTGATTTCGGGCGCATCACCTACACCGACGCGGTGAAGATCCTGATGGAGAACAACGACAGGTTCGACTACAAGGTGGAGTGGGGTACCGATCTCCAGACCGAGCACGAGCGTTTCCTCACCGAGCAGATCTTCCGGCGCCCCGTGTTCGTCACCGACTATCCCAAGGAGATCAAGGCGTTCTATATGCGCCTGAACGACGACGGCAAGACCGTTGCCGCCGCCGACTGTCTGGTACCCGGTATCGGAGAGATCATCGGCGGGTCCCAGCGCGAGGAACGGCTGGACATTCTGGAAAGCCGCATCAGGGAGCTGGGCATGAACCCCGAGGACTACTGGTGGTACTGCGATCTGCGGCGCTACGGCTCCTGCCGCCATGCCGGATTCGGTCTGGGCTTTGAGCGCATGGTGATGTACTGCACCGGCATTTCCAATATCCGGGACGTGGAGCTTCACCCCCGCACCGTGGGCAACGCGGAATTCTGATAAGCTTCTTTCAGGGAGACAGCGCTGAACTGTCTCCCTGAATTCATGGATCGTTTGCAGTTTTTTTACATATGGGTGGTATAGTGAATGCAGAAAATTATTCCATTTGGAGGAAACTATGAGTAAGACAAAGCGCCGGATCGGCGACCGAAAAGACGGTAAACTGCTGCGGGACCTGGACTCACTGCACTTTATTACCGGTATTCTTTACCCCAACCGCTGCGACAACGAGGCCTATATCTCGGAGCGGGTGGATCTGACCGCCATCAAGGCTTACATCGAAAAGAAAAACAAGACGGCAGATTTTAAGTACACCTATTTTCACATCGTGGTGGCGGCCCTCATCAAGACCATCACCCTGCGGCCTAAGCTGAGCCGCTTTATCGTAAACGGCAACTTCTATCAGCGCAACGAGGTATCCGCCTCCTTTGTGGTGAAAAAGCAGTTCTCCGACCACGCCGCCGAGGCGCTGGCCATGCTGCACGCCAAACCTGCGGATACCATGGAGACCATACATAACTATATCCGCGATCAGGTCACCGACTGCCGCAGCGAGAAGGTGGATTCCTCCACCGAGAGCATGGACGCCTTCAACAAGCTGCCCCGGTGGATATCCAAAACCGGGGTGAAGTTCGTCATGTGGCTGGACAAACACGGCTGGGTGCCGTCATCGCTGATCGAAACCGACCCCTACTACTCCAGCGTGGTCATCTCCAATCTGGGCAGTATCAAGCTCAAGTGCGGCTATCACCATCTGACCAACTGGGGCACCTGCTCCATGTTCTGCATCATCGGGGAGAAAAAGCTGTCGCCGTTTTATGACGAAAACGGCAATGTGACCATGCGGGAGACGCTGGATCTGGGGCTGACCATCGACGAGCGGCTGGCAGACGGGTACTACTACTCCAAGTCGGTACGGCTGTTAAAGTATCTTCTGGAGCATCCGGAGGAATTGGAGAAACCCATGAATGAGGAGGTGGACTATGAGTGAAGTGAAAACGCCGTGGAAGGAGTATATGGGCGGCGTACCCATGCATCTGGACTATTTTGGCGGCTCCATGTTTGACGCGGTGGAAAACATCGCCAGACAGTACCCCAACTATACCGCCTTTACGTTTATGAGCAAGTCCACCACCTACAAAAAGATGGTGCAGGAGATCGACCGCTGCGCCCGCAGTCTCAAGACGCTGGGTATTCGACCGGGTGACAGGGTCACCATCGCCATGCCCAACTGCCCCCAGGCTATCTATATGTTCTACGCCGTCAATGCCGTGGGCGGCATTGCCAACATGATCCACCCCCTCAGTGCAGAAAAGGAGATCGAATTCTATCTCAACGCCTCCCATTCCGTGACCGCCATCACGCTGGATCAGTTCTACCACAAGTTTGAACAGGTACGGCAGAATACCGGCATCGTCAACATTATCATTGCCAGCGTGAAGGATGCGCTTTCGAAGCCCATTCGCGCCGGTTATATGCTGACCGAGGGGCGCAAGATCCAGAAGATCCCCGAGGACGCACCTGTGATCCGCTGGAAGGAGTTTATGGAGCTGTCCAAGTGCTGCTTTTACGGCAACTATCGGGTCAAACGGACGGCAGAGGATCCGGCGGTCATTCTCTATTCCGGCGGCACCACCGGCATCAGCAAGGGCATCGTGCTGACCAACGGCAACTTTAACGCCCTGGGACAGCAGATCATTGCCGCAAACCCCATGTACCGGGTGGGAGACCGAATGCTCTCCGCCATGCCGCTGTTCCACGGCTTTGGTCTGGGGGTATGCATCCATTCCATGCTCTCCCAGGGCGGACACTGCATTCTCATCCCCCGCTTTACCGCCCAGAGCTATGCCAAGAAGATCGTCAAGTATAAGTGCAACTTTATTGCCGGTGTACCCACGCTGTACGAGGCACTTTTGCGCCTACCCAGTATGGAGGGCGCCAATCTGAGCAGTCTCAAGGGCGTGTTTTCCGGCGGCGACAGCCTTTCCATTGAGCTGAAAAAGAAGTTTGACAAGTTCCTGTACGACCACCACGCCGTGGTGCAGGTGCGGGAGGGCTACGGCACCACGGAGACCGTCACCGCTTGCTGTCTGACACCGCCCCATATGTACAAGGAGGGCAGCATCGGCGTACCGTTCCCCGACACCTACATCAAGATCGTGGAGCCGGGTACCGACCGGGAGCTGCCCTATGGCGACGAGGGCGAGATCCTGCTGGCCGGGCCTACGGTGATGAAAGAATATATGGACTGTCCCGAGGAGACTGCCAAAACTCTGCGGCGGCATGACGATGGGCTGACATGGGTGTATACCGGCGACCTGGGCACCATGGATCAGCAGGGCTTCATCTATTTCCGGGGACGTGCCAAGCGCATGATCATCTCCTCCGGCTACAACGTCTATCCCGGGCAGCTGGAGAACATCATCGATGCCCACGAAAAGGTGCAGATGAGCTGCGTCATCGGCGTGCCCGATGCGTACAAGATGCAGAAGGTCAAGGCGTTCGTCATGCTCAAGCCCGGGGTGATGCCCTCGGAAACGACCAAGGAGGAGCTGATGAACTACTGCCGTAAGCATATTGCCAAGTACGCCATGCCCTACGACATGGAATTCCGCACGGAGCTGCCCAAGACCCTGGTGGGAAAGGTGGCCTACCGCCAGCTGGAGGAGGAAGAAAATGTTAAAATGATACACTCTTCTCCTGCTGAAAATGCTTGAAACCGTCTAAACTACGTGGTATAATGAACATATCATAAGGAAAAGAGGTGTCCGCATGGAAAATGAAATGAAGCGGCATTACTCTCTGTTGGTGGATTTTTTGGGCCATATTTTAGGGCCGGATTATGAGGTCGCTCTCCACGAGCTGACCAGCGATTCCAATCGGATCATCGCTATCGCCAACGGCGAACTGACGGGGCGGCATATCGGCTCCCCTTTGAGCAACACCATGCTGGAATATGTGGCAGGCAACCTGTACGAGACCCAGGACTACGTACTGGGTTTTGAATCCGTCAGTGCAAACGGAAAAAAAATGCGCTGCAACTCCATGTTCATCAAGGGTCGCAGCGGAGAGTTGGCAGGGCTTCTGTGCATCAACTTTGACGCCAGCCGTTACGAGGAGCTGAGCGCCCGCATTCTGGATCTGTGCGGCAGCGCCATCCGACCTGCCGCACCCAGCGGCACCCATCTGATTGCGGATTCTGCCGATCCCAGTGAGGTGGGACGGGTCTATCCCACCTCTATCGCCGGCGCTACCGCCAGCATCGTTTCCCACGTGGTCGCCGCCTATCCCGTGCCGGTGGATCGGCTGACGCAGGACGAGAAGATGGAGATTATGAACACTCTGAACCACAAGGGCGTGTTCCTGCTCAAGGGTAGCGTGAGCTACGTCGCCAAGGAGTTGCACAGCAGCGAGGCCAGTATCTACCGTTATCTGGGAAAGCTGAACAACAAGGCATAAAAAATCCCACCCGAGAGGGTGGGATTTTTTACGGGTTTAGAGCTTTTCCAGGGTTTGGAACTGGAGCATCGTGGTCTGCTCGTATTTCTCACCGCGTTTGAGCAAAATGGACGGGAAGGCGGGATAGCTGGCGGCGCAGGGATAGTGCTCTGTTTCCAGGCAGAAGCCGGCGCGTCTGCCGTAATGGGTGCCGCCCTTGCCGGTACCGCCCTCGCCCAGATGGTTGCCGGAGTAAAACTGCAGACCGGGCTGGGTAGTGACGAGGCTGACGGCAATGCCCGTGGTTGGGGAATATGCCAGCGCCGCCGGTGCGGCATTTTCACGCAGGCAGTAGCAGTGGTCGTAGCCCGCCACCAGCTCCATCTGCTCGTACTGAATGGGAAAGCCCTGGCCGATATGGCGCAGTGCGCGGAAATCCATGGGCGTGCCCTCTACCGGCAGTTCGATCCCTGTGGGGCAGGCATCGTCCGCCGTTTCCAGAAACGTATCTGCGGTGATCTCCAGTAGCTGCTGATCCACGCTGCCGCTATTGTGACCGGAGAGGTTGAAATAGCTGTGGTTGGTGAGGTCGACCAGGGTGTCGGCATCGCTGACGGCCTCGTACTGCATGGAAAAGACGTCATTATCGTCCAGTATATAGGTCACGGTGACGTCCAGATCGCCGGGGAATCCGTCCTCACCATCGGGACTGCGGTAGGTAAATCGCAGACTGCCGCCGGAGGCCGATGCTGAAAACAAACGCTTATGGAACACACCGTGCAGGTGGTTCAGTCCGTCATTGGGCTGCAAGTGGTAGTCCTGCCCATTCAGGGTAAAGCGGCTGTCCTTGACGCGGTTTGCCACGCGGCCCACACAGGCGCCGAAAAACACGTCGTCCTTTTCATAGGAGGCGAGATCGTCGTAGCCCAGCACGATATCCGTGGGTGTGCCGGCACGGTCGTTGACCCAGATGTTGGTGATGACACAGCCGTAATCCAAACAGGCGATCCGGACACCGTTTTGGTTCTCCAGGATATACTGCGTCACTTGCCGTCCGTCGGACGCGGTGCCGTAAATATGACTGCTGATCTGCATAAGTAATCCCCCTTTTTTTCACGGCTTATTGTAGCAAATTGGGGCAGTTTTTGCAAGAGACTTGTAAATGGTTTCTTTTGCGGTATAATAGAGATGAAAATTTGATCAAGGAGATAAAGATATGGCTATTATTCACGTGGACACGGAACATTTTGACGCCGAGGTGCTGCAGGCGAATGAGCCTGTTTTGGTGGACTTCTGGGCCACCTGGTGCGGACCCTGCCAGATGCTGGCGCCCGTACTGGAGGAGATCGCCCGGGAGCACCGTGTTGCCAAGGTAGATGTGGACGAAAACCCGGAGCTGGCAGCGGCATTCGGCATTGAGAGCATTCCCACCGTCATGGCATTCCGGGACGGACAGCTCGTGGGCAAATCCATCGGTCTGGTGGACAAGGACCGGCTTCTGGCGTTGCTGAAATAAAGAGGTGCTGCTATGAATTTAGCTTTACTGGGCTTCGGCGTCGTGGGCGGCGGCGTCTATGAATGGTGCAAGGGGCGCGAGGACATCTGCGTCAAGCGGGTGTTTGTACGCTCGGAAAAGGCGGAGATCGCCGCCATTGCCGCCCGCGATTTTGCCGACATTCTGCGCGATGACACCATCGACACGGTGGTTGAGTGTATGGGCGGACTGCATCCGGCGTATGAATACGTCAGTGCGGCGCTGAATGCGGGCAAAAACGTTGTGACTGCCAACAAGGCGTTGATTGCCGCCTACTACAAGGAGCTGATCGCGCTGGCAAGGGAGCACCATGTGGCCTTGCGCTGTACGGCCGCGGTGGGCGGCGGCATCCCCTGGCTGGTCAATTTAGAGCGGTGCGCCCGACTGGACAAGCTGTGCGAGGTGGGCGGCATCATGAACGGCACCACCAACTACATCATGGACGCCATGCACCGCGCGGACGTGGAGTTCGGGGACATTCTGAAAAAGG